>Ga0065711_1032667_pt1 | contig 26917 bp, 15 predicted proteins | sample Hoacrofraction12_FD_59098 | JGI IMG/M metagenome (GOLD analysis project Ga0065711, IMG submission 59098) | Hoatzin crop microbial communities from Cojedes, Venezuela - Epithelial fraction 12 v2 (version 2) | ecosystem: Host-associated > Birds > Digestive system > Esophagus > Crop | place... | reverse complement strand
GCCTGGACAAGGTCCTGTACAGCCTGCTGTAGGTGACCCTGCTTCGGCAGGAGGGTTGGACTAGATGACCCACAGAGGTCCCTTCCAACCCTGAACATTCTGTGATTCTGTATGTAAAAGCTTTTTTGACAGGAATTTATAATGATTGCTGATGAGGACTGGATTTGCTACATTATGATACTTAGAAGCATGGAGACTTGCCTTCTAAGGGTAAAGATTAAATCAAATAATTCCATATTAGAATATTATAGATAGAAGACCCAACAGGCAGTGTCCAATGAAAAGTGTGTCTAGCACAGTATGTTTTCTCTACTATTAATTTCCTGGCTGCTGCTTAATGATCTGGCTTTATGTATTGGGTGACTGGTGGGGAGTGTTGTTGGCTGAAGGTTTGGGAGTTTTAGTTGCGTGTGTTGGTTTTGGGGTTTGATTTGTTTTGTTTGGTGGGTTTTTTGTGTGGTGGGTTTGTTTGGGGTTTTTTCCCCTCTAACTTCAACGTGGGTCTTATGCTGAATCTCCCTCTTCAGCATGACAACCCTATGGGTTTTAATCTACATCAAAGAAGATTGAATTTCATTTTTGTGATTTATGTGTGTTTCTGTATCAGTGCAAAATGTGGTCAACTGGCAGGACATTGCTCCCTGATGTAGCTTCGTTGATAGAGATTCTAGGATATGCCTGGGTTGAATGGAATAGTGGCAGTATGGATTGCTGGGGAGTTTTTTAGTTTGTTGTGTGGTGGGGGTTTTCTGTTTGGTTGAGTTTTTTTAACTGATTCAGTAACAAGGAAGTTCCACATGGTGCCAGTGCTAGAGCTATAAACGTAGTGTCCAGTCCCATGGAAATTGTTTTATTCTGTATGGTGAAGATTTCAGGTTTTTAAAAGGATCCTTTGAAGCCCTGAGCTCTTCTTATAAGGAGGTGTATATGGCATATTTTTAATAGAGGGTATTGTAATTTTTGAGAGAGAAAGTAAGGAAGAGTAGAATTAAATATTTTATTCCTTTTAAACAGTCTTTTGGGCTTTCAGTAGTGGTGGAAAGTGCAGAGGATCAATACTTGATGTTCATTCTTAAATTTTAAATTGAGTGGCTAATGCAGACTAATGCAGTTGGGGCAAAATTACTATGAAAGGAATCTGCAGAAGTTTTTTTGTTTGTTTTTGTTTTCCATTGACTGGTTAAACGATGGTGAGCCATCTAAACTGAAGTAATTTGAACAGCGAAATGACTGTGCTGCTGTTTGGGTTTTTTGGCTGTGGGTTTTTTTTCCTATTGATGTAGCTTGTGTGCATGTTTATTACAGTAGATGCACCACAGTCACCTTTTGAATACATGGTAAAAACATTCAGAATAACTTTGCTGTTTCTAATTTTCAAATGTTTGTTAAAGAAATTAATCTTACGGTTTAAAACTGAGTTTGCTAATGTTGGCAGAACTGTGTATCCTTTGCAGCAGAAGAATGCTATGCAAAATAACCTAAAAAAACTTCAGCAAGAAATGGCTGTACTTGAAGCAGTGCTAAAGCAGCATGAAGGTCAGGACTGTGAATTTTTACCTATCCAAAGGGAACTGCTACATTCGAGAAGTGAAGGAACACTTGGAATGGAACAAATGAGAAAAGAAAGAGGTAAATAGCAATGAAAACCTTTCCCAGCTTTCTTTCAAGCAGTTGTGTGACTATTACAAGTTTGTTTTTCCCTCTACTGCAAATTATAGTGTTAATTTAAAATTGATAATGTTAACAGAATTTTACCTAAATTCAGCTGTTCATCGAGACATACATGTTTTAGTTATAACTTGAGTGCTACAAATACTTGAGTGCTAGAATAACTTAACATCCTGGAATTCAAAGTTACTTCGTGTCTTATTATTCCTTTATTGTGTATGGTTTTCACTGTGGGGCCTTTTCTATCTAAATTCAAAGGCTTTCATTACTGCTGTGGGTGCTAGTCAAATACCATAAAACAATTTGTAGATTGCTTTTAATCTCCTATATGATGGCATTGTGTAGTGTGAGGTGTGAGACCTTTAGATTAAGCTTTATCTTGAAAATAAAAAAAATATGAAATTGTCAGCCAATATGGTGCAGCTATACCAACGGATCTTCTGCTTGAGTGTTAGTAAGTTGTTGTCAGAGTGTAGTCTGCATCAGGAAGCTCCTCCAAGGAGAAAAGGGAGCAAGACAGAAAAAGTGAAGAGGCTGAGCCTTTAAAGATACACAGTGGTTTGTTCAGCTCATTCAAAAATCTGAGGTAACAGCATCCTGCCTACTGTGGCTGCTGCTTGGTTAGTTGGACTCCTGAAAGGAAAGTAGGGTCATTTATTGTGGAAGAAATTTGCTGTAATCCTCTTCTGATTTTGTGTTACCAATTTAACAACTGTGCTGTGTTTTCAGCCTTCACTCTATCTCATCTCTTGGACATCTTGAGCCGTTAAAACATTGACTGTATATTTAACATTAAGAGATTGGTTATGATCCATACTTAGTTAACAAAGCTCGTTGAATGGCATGGCATTCAGCCTTACTATGGTTTGAGAATATTATTTCATAGTGAAGACCTCAAAATTTGACATTTCTAAGCCCAGTAGGCCAAATCCATAGACTGCTTGAAGATTGAGTCGGCCTACCAATGGTTAGTTTGCTTTGGATGTGAAAACTACTTAAAATAATTTCATTAATACAGTGCATGTTTACATTGTTATGCCAGAATATGGATTTCTGATTCACAAAAACCTAAATGGATTAGAGTTATTGGTGGTTTGGTAAAAATTATAGGCGTCTTTAGCTATCAAATAAATGCCTCTCTACTGCTTGTGAACAGAGATATGGTAATATGTTGAGGGAATTCATAAACAGATTGCACTAAATAATGTAAATTTGCCTTCAGCCTATTTCATATCTTGCTTTTTCCACCTGATGCATAGCTGACACCTTAGTTTTGTAGATGATTTAATATGTGAAATAAAATGTAGTTGTTAGCTGTGCTTAGTATTTAGTGTAGATTTCTGTTTCAGGACACTTCCCTCTCTAAAGTGTATCTGGATTGAGATTTTGAGAGAATGCTTGACTTCTTGCCTGAAGAAACAATTAAGAACGGTTGCTTTTATTTTGCTTGTTTAAGAATTATTTCTTTTTTAAAGGGGCAGAATCAGCCTCAGAAGGAAATTTTGAAAATGATAAATGCAGCAGTTCAAAGAGATTTTCAGCCAATGACTTGCATGTTATGCCAAGTGGTTCTTTCAACAGTAAAATCAAAGAAATAGAAAGGTAAATGGCTTTGGTTTGTTCTGTTCTGGGTTTTTTACTTTTATTTCTGATCTTATATTTATTTTGAGATTTTTTTTTATACATCTCAGCTTTTGAGCAATTACAGTAGCTTAGCTGTTACTATATGGTTCTGATACTTAAACCAAATTTCCCTTTCTCAAGGTCTCCAGAACTGTTGCTTCCATCTTCTAAATCTCATTTGTTAATGAGAACAGATTTGGAGAAAGGCCTGCAGTGTGACACTGTTCTGAAGAACAAAGGTCCTTCTGAAAAGACAAAACCTGTGCAGGAAGCAGTGCAAGAATGTAGTCAGCGTCAGCTTGAAGCAGGTAACATTTAAGAGGGATCCAACACATCTTGCTTTCTGCTTTTTTTTTGTGTTTTTACATACTGGCAGGATACAACTCTTTCTTATAAAGCAAGTATTTTAATTTATATATTCCTAGTAAGTTTTAAAAGATGTTACTACTTGTTTGGTTGATTTTTGTTTGGTAGCCCATCTGTATAGCTGTCTGTCAAAGATGGCGTTGGACAATGTTTTGATAGTAATGGGAGTTATTATCTGTCTCATATATAAATTGGTACTTCTTGACAGATATGCTACTAAAAGTTTCACAGGTATTCAGATGTCTCAGCTATTGATCAGGAAAAAGTAATGATAGAGACAAAGGTAAATTAATAAGCAAGTTAAGAGAGGAAGCGACTGCAGCATTTAAGCTTAAAAGGTAGAGCAACAGCCTTCCACCATGACTACAAGGAGGATGAAATTGTTTCAATGATTAATTTCTCTTTTCCTTCAGAAAATGCAGATGAGCAGAAGTCTGGGACCATGCTAAATAGTGCATCTGTCTTATCAAATCTCTCTGGAAATGTGACCACAAGTCCAAATAGCTCTTCCTCCTCTGTAAGGCTTCTTAACTCTCACACTGCAGAAGCAACAAATAGTTCTGTTGTAGCTCAGAATGCTAATAAAAGCTGTGCTCGAGAATGTAAATCGAAGAGAAGTCTGTGTTTTCCAATACCTGTTCTGCACAATGCAGCTGGGAAAGAAAATGCTACAAGTCCAGTTGTGACTAACAGGAAAGAATTGTCAATTGTGGCATCAGGTCTGAATCAAAGTGAACATGTAAGTATATTTCAGAAGTTCTAGAGATCACTTATTAATTAATCGTTCCTGATTACCACTATTGTTATCAACATAGAATCCAAGTATAACGTAAACTAATCTTATAGGAATTGCAGATCAGCACTATAGCAACTCAAGTCAAACTTTCACTCCCAAAAATATGAAAAATGCTGCCTGTAAATGGCACTATTAAGCTTAGTGAAGTTTGAACTCTTTAAATGACTGCCTGCTGTCTAGGGGAAAAACCTATTCTTGCAAAGCATGAAGACTTTACTTCTAGAAAGACTTGGGGCTTGGAGGGAAGGGGGCTGGTTGGTTGGTTCCCATAATATTCTCAGGTGCTGCTTCTTTACACAAATTCTGATCCATAGTGAAGTCTTCTGTAATGAATCAATTCTGAATTGCTAATAAACCTGTTTCCATGGTCCGTTTCCAGGAGGATATGGTTTTTGGTTTGTAAACTACTGACAGAGAGCTGCTCTTTACTTTAGCCTATGATGCCAAAATTACTGACTTTTAGGGAAATTTACATGCTATGTGCCAACACAAATAAAACCATTACTTTAAAGTAGCCATCTTACTATATTATACTCTATAAATTGGAGTTGTTGGGGTTTTTTAAGTCTGTGTTAGCTATTAATTTTCTTAACTACCTTTCAGCTGGTGGTCCAGAAGTTTGCAAGAAAAACTCAGAGCACTTTATCTAATCACATTACTGAAGGAACAACCCATGTCATAATGAAAACAGGTTTGTTGAGAAGCTATATGAACAAATCCTATATTTACACACCATATAGAATTTTCACTCTAGGCTAACCAGCAAGCAAGACAGGTCAGCAATAAATACAAGTAACTTTGAGGAGAAGGTATGAATTGTTTTCTTCTCTGTCATAATTTTTTTGTTTAAATTGGGAATCTTTCTTATTCTATTTCACAGAATCAGAGTGAGGGTGTGTTTTGTTTCCTTGTGTGATTTGAAGTTAATATTACTTTTTTTCTCCAGTGGTTTGGTCACAGTTTTCAGGTGTTTACAGCATATTAACGTGAAGTAGTTCAGAACCAACCAAAAAGAAAGCAAGATAGTTCTTAAAGAAGTGGGAGACAAACATTCTGGAAATAAGATGCTATCTTGGTTTCCTAATTCCTTGCAGGGAATATAAATGCTGTTTCATTCTAAATTTTTAAAATAAACATATCTTTAATAGGAAACTAGAAGTGGGACTTAACTGTGCATATAGCTGATGGTAGTTGACAGTGAAGGTGTACTTCCACAGGAACAAAGCAGCAGTACCATTTCATCGTAACTATTTGCATGCTTAATTAAGGTGCTTAAATTAGTTTTTGTTCTTTGGTAGAGCTCAAGAATCCCATTATTAAAAGCTTGAAGGAACTCTATAGAAACAGTACTATACTACAGTTCCAAATTTGACAAATGTATTGTATTCTGAAACAGATAGCATTATATTGACTTCAGAAAAGCATAGTTTTCATCAGTAGAATTGAGTTACTATGTTGCTGTGTGTAGGCAGAGCTTATATTTAAGCTCTCTACAGAACCTAGCACCTGACTTTAACCAACATTTTCTTAAAAAGCAGAACAGTTTGAACCAAATCTGGATGTGGATGTGCTATATACTATGCCTGCATGTTGCCTCGTAGAAGCACTTCTAGCTGGCTCATGTTTGAATACAATCTGTCATATAAGCCTTTTTTGCTTTTGAAAACTAACATAGAAACAGAGCCAGAAAATCGTATAACTCCAAATCTATGGACTCAATTTTTGGCTGTCTCTTCAGGAAGTGTATCATAGACACGATAACCATATAGTTTTAGAGAGGTAGATTGTTCTGTCTTGATACAAACACAGATAGGATAAGCTGCCTTCTGAAGTTGTACCTGATGATCTTAAATGGTGAGTCATCTAGAAGTTAATGCCAACATTAGGCACTGAATCCTACTGTTAGTGTCCTCTGTCTTGACTAGTATTCATGCTTTTTCTTGCCTCTTATCTTTACTGAAGAACTGAAAAAGAGTTCAGAAATTGTACATGTGATTAGTTTCTGCTTGTTTCCTTCAGTTTAGCAGAATCAGGACACAAGAATTTTTGAACCTTTCGGTAGGCAGTCTTGATATTTTGCTGCTGCACTTGGCAAAAAACTTTTTACATTTAAGTACAAATAACCTGAACTGGTGTTTTCACTAATTGCAAAACTGAAAGAGACCTTATTGTTTGCTCTGCAGATAAGGAGCTGGTGTGTGAACGGACACTGAAGTACTTTCTGGGTATCGCAGGAAAAAAATGGGTAGTTAGTTATCAGTGTAAGTATAACTTGTTTTGCAGCTGAATGGTCTCTGCCTTTCTACAATAAATGTACTCTTCACTTGTTCCAGTAAAAAAAAAAAAATCTCTTCATGTCTTGGCATCTGATGTTTTAAAGAGTTTCTTCTAAATACTTTAAAATAAAAAAAACCAAACTCGAAACAAAACAGCAACATCAAGCTTCTTTCACTCCTGAATACTTTCCCTGCTTTCAAATAACCACATTGGGTTGCTCCCCACCCTGACAAAAGCCTTTCCTCGCTCTTCATTTAGATCTTTTTAAATATTATTTATAAAAGGTAAAAAAGAAGTCTTTAAGTTTTCAGGTATCATACTGTATTCAGCTTCCCTTAGTACAAATACCTTCAATTTAACGTAGCAATGAATTCAGATTATTGGCAGTGGAAGAACAATTTTGCTGGATAAAATGACTTGTCCTGTTCTGATCTTCTTATTTAGGGGTAATTCAGTCTTTAAAAGAAGAAAGGATACTGGATGAGGTAGGTCTTTTATCTTAAGAGTGAAATGTCAAATGTGTAAGAAATGCTATTAGTAGCCTCAGATATTGTCTAAACATTTAATATATGGAAATTTGGCACTGAAAACTGAGATTCTAGTTTTACCAAATGCTAGGACCAAAAGCCACACTTAAGCTATGTGTATTCATTGCTATTGAAGACATAATGGTACCCTGTTATTTTTTGGAACGGGTTATAGGCATATTTTTGCAACTGTTCATATTGATATTGATGGATTACAGCATAGAGGAAAAGATCTATTGTTTGCTTAAAGAAAGGACGTTGGAACATAGCTATATACGTAGTCTTGTTTTTAAAGTTTAGAATAGCAAACTACTGAATACTTGTTCCAGCATTTACTGCCTTCTACCTGCCTAGTAAAAATGGCTTATTTGATATGACCTTGATTTGGGAGGATTTTTGTGTTCCTGGGTAGTATTTGGATTTTCATTCTTTAGTACAGATTTTTGAAGAATGTCATATTAGTGACATAGTGTGGATTTCGTATATCTAATGAGCAGAAATGCCCACTTTCTGGTATGAAATCCATAGGCCCTTTTGTCAAGCCAAGGGTGAAGAAGAAAAATCATAGCCCCGAAAAGGTCCTAGGAAGGGGTATTAAAGGCCCTCCTGTACTTGGAGTGAAAGGGGGAAGTTGCTACAGTATTGACTGGGAATGATAGAATGTGGAACAGCTGTTAACATAATATGCTCTCACATTGCTTTAAGCAAGGAGAAAAGCTCCAGTTATAATGAAAACAAATTTTTTTTTTTTTTTTTTCAAGTAAACTGAAAATATGTAGCTGTTCTTCATATTCTTGTAGCAGGTTAGACTGCATGGGAGTTTTGGAGAAGTTTCAAGGAAGTATTAGAGAAATGGGGGTTTGACTCAGATGTAGGCCTGAAATTACCACATGCAGCACTGTATTGGTTATTAATCTATATACTAAGTGAATGCCTTGAAATAAAATAGATGTTGAAGATCTAGGGGCTATATGCTGATAATTCATTTGTATCAAATGAGACTTTACTGATAAGTTAGTTACAGTGTTGGAATGTGCGCCTTTTATACAGTTTGCTAGACTACTGTACAGTTTGACTATAATTTTTTAAAAATTGTCTGATGCTGCAGGAGTTTCATTACTGCTATCCATCATTTTTCTTGAAAAGTCTTTTAATTAATTTTCCGCACACAGTTAACTAAGGTTTCCAGTTCTGAAATCTGACAGCTTCTTCCTGTTCTGATCCAGAACTCTGACCAGGAAAGTGTTCTCAGTCACTAACTTCTGACTGCTTGTTTGTGTTATGTTCCAGGAGAACTTTGAAGTTAGAGGAGATGTAATCAATGGGAGAAACCACCAAGGTCCTAAGAGGGCTAGAAAGTCTCTTACTGAAAAGGTACGAGCACATCAGTGAGGAAAATCCTGTCCTGCTGTGACCATTTCAGACATGTGGCTATGCTAGCTGAATATTTGGAACTTCTTCCAATTTCTCTGCTGTTCCATGCATACAGAGTTGTACAAATTAAGCACTGTTATACATGAAAGGTGAGCTCTGTCAGCAGCAGTGTGGATATGCTGAAGTGACTCACTATGCATACAGTGAATGATGTCTTTTTATAAGATTAGTATAGGATAGCACAGGATTGGGGATTTTTGATGATGTTCTTTTGTTTTGTAGATTACAAAGAGCTTCAGATATACTTTGTGAAACAGCAATAGCTTGATAACCAGTCCTAGAAGTGCAATAAAATCTGCATATTAAGTATTGTCCTTTAAGGGTACTGTATGTACTCTGTTAACATGTTCCTTGTTTTTCAGATCTTTAAAGACTTTGAAATCTGTTGTTATGGACCTTTCACTGATATGACTACAGGTGTGTCATTTTAGTGGAATTAAATGAACTCTTAGCATAAAAAAGTATTTGGAGGGGGATTGTGTACATTGACCAGAGCTTTACATTTGACCTCTTCTTGGATACTCCCGTACCTCTTCTACTCAAACTTTCAAAATACCTATATGAGGTATAGTGTGAAGAACTTTATCCAGTTTTGTCTCCAGATAGAATGAAAATGGTGTTCTCTGCTATTTGGATGTCCTCAGAGGACTGCTCTGGCAACTTTGCTGTGTTTCAAAACAGGCCTTTTATCTAGTTTGTCTCTGCTTCTTTAGCAATGAAGGAAAAGCATTAATATCATGCTGTCTGGTAATTGCTTGAGATGGTATTGAACTCTTGTATTTGAGCATTTTTTTTCTTCTTAGTAAACAGTTCCTAAGTACTCTTTTTCTAGCCATTGACACATCCTCAGTGTAATCTTCTCTCTTGAGCAGTAGATGTTAAAAGTGAAACACACAACAAAGCCAGGAGTTTATATACAAAGGAAAAGCTGTGCAGGGTAGCTTTTTTTTTTAGTTTAAAATTGAATAAAGTATTGGTAGATGTTTTGAAAACATAAGCTAAAATTTTTCTGCTGAAAATATTTGTACCTTCCCATTTTTGTGGCTTATTCAGCAGGTACTTTCTAATTTGTCCAATATAACTTTATTTTTCACTGGGTGAAATATCCCCGCATCTCTTGACATTTACAATAATTACTACAGAGGATGCAGTGCTTTCACCTGCTGCAGTGATCATCAATTATGGTTCTTATACTTGACAGACTTGTTCATCTTCACTATTAATTCAACAAATTGGTGCAAATTAAATACTTTGGCTATGTTTGTTAATGAGAGATAATCACAGTTCTGACTTCTGATCTTTAATTTTAATTTCATGTCTTACATTCTTATGATAAGAGGAAGTAAATTGTTAGTGACTTAATCTTTAAGTTTTGGACATGTAGTGTTTTGCTTTTTCAGGGGTTTTTTTTGTTTTGTTTAGTCCTGACTAGAGGGTGAGTTGATGTTCCTCAGCAGTCTAGAAAGTGAAAGAACTTATTCTCTACTAAGGCTTACATTTCTTTCAAATGATGATAGTTTATATCTTGGAACAAACATGTGAGGGCTCAGAGAATAGTGTCAGTTTCAACATGATATGAAACATTGGGGTAATAGACTGTTTATCTGATTTCTTCAGAACATCTAGAATGGATGGTGGAGCTTTGTGGTGCCTCTGTAGTGAAGCAACTTGATCAGTTCACACACAAAACAGTAAGTGTTAATGAATGTTACACTTAACATAGTGAACAGTCTATAGTTACAATGTGTTGAAAGATTACATGGCCTTCATGGGCTTATCAAAGACTGATGCATACAGGTGTGTTAGAGAGAATGATCTGCGCAGTAACGATGCCAAATTGCATGGCAATAATTCTTGTGTTGTAGGCTCTGGCTGCTCTGTATTAAAAGACAGGCTAACTTCTAGTGGAAAACTGATCAGAGTACTCTATGTAGGCCAGATAGCTAATCTTGAAATCAGCGCTGAGCCTCACTTTCCAGTGCAAAAAACCTTTAGCACCTTAACTTAGTCACAATGTTCCTGAAGAGAAATCACAGAAAAATCTTAGGAACTAATGTCTTTCTCCCTCTACTACCATTTCTTAAAATCGTCTCTGAAGTGATGCACTGAAGCAGAGTCAGCCCAGTTACTGCTCTCTGCAGACAGGTGTGAGAGTGATTTAATGACAGACAGAGAACAGTAGCATTTTTATTTTCTTATCTTGAAATCCTAGAATTCTACTGCTGTTGTGGTTGTGCAGCCAGATGCATGGATGGAAGACATGGATTATAGAGGTAAGACGACACACTGTCATGGATAGTTTTATGGTACACACTGAGTGTCTTTATCACCTCAGTCCTTTTAATAGTTAAATATCAGAGAGTTTTTTTGAGGAGTCAAAGTAAAATCTTACTGAATCTGGAGATGGAGGTATATCTTGGAAGAAAAATCTGAAAGGACAAGGTATATTGTCACAAGAATCAGCAATAGAATCTTAAAAGTTAGTCTGGCAGGAAAATCCTATTATTGGCTTAGTTGTCCTGCACATCATCAAGTTTACAGAAACTGTTCTGATTGGAGATAGTTTATAAAAGGAGGTGAACCATGCTCTTGGACTAGTAAGATCTAGGAGAAAACCTCAGATGGGACAAGATTCCCTTGGTATGGAAAGAATATCTGGCTACAAAGCATTAACTGATGTGGCTTTGACTTTTTTCTTTTTTTTTTTATCAAAATGCTCCAGAGAAACTGTGATACTTTGAAAGTGCAAGTGTTCCAGGCTAACTTACTTTTAAATGAGATAGTGGGAGTTACAGGATCAAGGGGAGCTAGTTAGGCTACAGTGGAGTTGAACAGAAGTGGAGCAGGAGGGAGGTGTAAAAACAGCTGTTTCCATGGCACTGGGAAAATGGGAAAATAAAGAAAGAGATCCTGAAACAGTGAAGAACAGTCTGGGAGCACTTCGGTGATTTTCTGTTGCTTTTCTCTTAATGAGACTCATTGCTTGTCACATACTCAGTATGCCCGAGCAGACAGGATCTGAGGCTCTGTCACTGAGGTACTAAATTAAAAGATAGCAAGGACTGCACTCTTTGCTTTTAGTGTTTATTCTGTGGTGGTCAAAACTTCCTGCCTGACCATTTGCCAAACAGCTATTCTTTTTGGAGCAGCAAGATTACCTGCGTTGTTACAAGGAGTGGTAGTACCACATCACTGTTTTTGGACTCTTGGTTTTTATCAAGGCCTTTTAAAATGTCAAAGATAAAGCAAATAGCTTAATCTGAAAGACATCAGTAAGCTCACCTTAAGCTTGCTTTGACTCATTGATAATAGTTTTATCATTTGTGTTTTTGTCTTACAGCAATCCAGCAAAAGAACAATGTTGCCATGGTGACTCGAGAATGGGTATTAGACAGTGTTGCTTGCTATGAATGCCAGGAGTTCAGTGCTTACCTTGTGTCCTAAGGGTGATCTGCAGTTCATTTTCCATTGCTCAGAGATTCTCATCAGTGCTGATGCTTTAGTAACTATTTTAAGGACAGAGAATTTGTAAGTCAGTTGTATGGAGATGACATGCATGTAATGTTCTTGTTCAGAGTAAAATAACTACATTTTTAATAACAATAGTTACTTAAACAACATTGCCATATAAAGATGGAACTACTGTTTTTTAAAGATTAACGTTTCTAATTTCAAAATAGTCCTTTAAAATTAACGTAAAACCAATTTTTAAAGTTAGAAAATTTAGAACACTGCCTCCTCAGAGAAATGGTGATGTGTTATTTGCCATTCAGCCGGTTCCTGTTTATATACTTGAAGATATTTTGGAGACAGTCACAAGAGTAATACTGGGTTTGGGGCTTGAATTAAAATGTACTTGCACTCCCAAATAACCTCCATATTTTCATTTTGCATAAATACATACCCTGAATAAGGATATATGCCAGTACAATGGAATATTATTTCATGATTACTAATGCATCAGCCTGGTTAATCTTAGGCCATGGATTACAGTTGTTAAAAACTATACGAATAGCTTTCCTGTTGTGTATAGAGGTGTCAACTTGTCCTAACCAGGAAAATCATCCAGAAGTACAGCCCCTGAAAGGCCAACACTTGATTCTCAATGTAAACTAATCCTTAAAACCGCAAGCCTGTACCAGTGTTGTGTATTTCTGAGAAACGTATGAAGAGACAATAAACAGATGCACTTTAGTATCCCAGTGACCTATAATAAGCCCTGTAAGAATCTGTTTCTAATAGTCCCTGCCTGCAAAATAAGACTGCAGAGAAAATAAATTGCTTTTTATGGGAGAAAATATGTCACTTCTTTCTGTTGCCAAGTAATTCAACTTCATAAATAATTTTGTACCTTCAGAGCAGAAAGAACCTGTTTTCATAAAGTTGTTAAAAAAAATTGTAGCAAAGTTCAGAGAATTGTGTAGTGCTCAAATGCTGCTAGGTGTCTTGGAAAGTTATACAGAGTATGTTTATAAATACTGGAATGCTCAAAGGAAATAAAATTATTTTGGCAAGTATTTTACTTAATTGTATAACTCTTGTGTGAATCAGCCACTCAATCTCTGCCTTGAGGCATATATGAAAAAAATATCTGAAGTCCAGCCTTCCTGGAATGGTGGAAAGGAGTGGAGACTTAGTGGAGCAGGTCAAAAATGTAACTTAGCATTTCAGAGCTGGACTCAGAACTGTAATTTCCATCAACCTGAGAAGCAGATGTGTTACCAATGTCTTGCAGTTGCCAAGCGGAGGCAACTGTAGTCTAACTAGGCATTGCTAGTGGTAGCGTAAGCACTGGAAACTTTTGCTCAGTTGATATACATTACTGTTTTATTCTATGTGACAATATTTCGTAACTATTGAGGCTGTTCAGCACAGCCTCACCTCCAGACTGGTGCCCCTGTTACCTCTAGAGTCCACACTGGGGTGTGTGTTTTGGGTTTTGTTTATAATCTACCTTTCAAAAGATAGCTGAGGGGGGGGTGGCTAAATGTTGCCTGTTAGATGCAAGTAAAAGGCCAAGCAAGACTGTTTTGCATCTGCCACTGTGAAATTGTCCCTCAGATCTGGACAGAAACGTTGTCCTTTCTAGCAGGTAAGACATTAGCACTAGGTCCAGCTAGATAATTGTCTGTAGGAATGACACCTGTGACATTGCCCTTCTTCCTTAGAGGTGACTAGACTAGATCTGTGGAAAACAAAAAGCTGGTGCTTGCTGTAGGTTTGCCTGAGGCTTTGCCATCAGGCAAGTACTGTATTTGTAATTAAATCTGTGTCACTGTTGTAACTGAACAGGAGCTTTTCTCGATGCAGCTGTGTCAGTCAACTTCCAAGAAACCTGAGCTCTGTTGTTCAGTGTACGTACCCCGTCCCGTGGTCCCAGCTGCTGGAGCCATCTATTGGACACAGAGCTTTGACCCAGTCTTTCTGGTCAGTACTTTCTTGATCCTATGTTCAGACCATGCTTTCTCTGAATTAGTAGGAGCCTGTGCATCAGAGTAATGCTTTACTGTATGGAAGTTTTTGAAACTACCAGGTGGGGTGGGAGGGGGTGTGGGTGTGGAGCAATTTACTACTTCCCCTTTTCTCTAGGCTGTTAAATGCTACCTGATTCCTAATGCAAAGGAGAGGGATTTACTACTTTTGGGGAATGAAGTACATCCTGTGCTAATGCAAGCTAACCTCGCACTGGGCAGTAGCAGGCTGGCTTGCTCTTGCAGCAACTGCACTAGCATTGTTGCAGCCCATTGCTTTTTCTGCTGAAGATGTTGAGAATCCTTCGCATCTGATTCTGGGTAATACATTTTCCCTGATGCCTGGCTATGCTATGCATGGCTTCTGTTTTTTACTTCACTGAGCCTTCAGCTATATAGAATAGGAATCCTAGCTGTAGCAACAGGCAGGCTCATCAAAAACATTTAGCCTGGATCTTGTCTACTATAGTGTCTGAGATCAGGCACAGCCCAAAGCCTCCAGCCCTGCAGAGCTGTTCTGGGGCTCTGTTCTTGCCTTTTCACCAGCACAAAGGAGGTGAAGTATTTCTGTGAGGCTGCCTTATCTTACCAGAGAAACTGTTAACGAGCCATGGGAGGAGAGAAGCTGTTCAGGGCTTATTTTCTAATATATGGGAACAGATTACTGGTTAAAATTCATGTATGTTAATGAGCTATAGCTTTGTGTTGCATCCTTATCAGCCATGCTGGTGTGGAGGCCAGCGGAGAGTAGCAGCCTGTTACCATTTCAGGCTGTCCTTTACATTTTGCTGCTAGGCAGCATGGAGTCATGCATTGCCAGAGCCCCCTCAGGTTACATTAATGTGGTTAGAATAAATGTGTAATTGTTGTTTGCTTCATAGCTATTGTGGAGGCTGCAGACTGAAGCAATGGGGAGAGGTTTGTGGACTGTAGGGGGTAATTAAGCATCAAAGTAAAAATATTACTCTGTAGTTAAAAGCCCTTTGTGTTTGACAATATTGAATTTCAATGTAGGATTCTACTGCTTCTTAAAGGGAGTTTCTGGTCCTTAAGAGAACAAAACAGCAGACTTATCCTGGAACATGGTGCAGCACATCTGTATCTAAAACGTTTGTGCAGTGCCTCTGATGCTCTTCTCCTTGCTATACCAGACACTTCCTCCACAAGGGAGTGAGACTGAAGCATGTTCCCTGCTCAGAACTCTTGAACATGGAAGAGTCTAGGGCCATCACAGCTGCTGCTGATGATAGTGGAAACACCTGCATGGCATGCACGTTGCAGGCTGACTTTGCTGGAAGAGTTAGCATGCTAGAAATTCCAGCTGGGTTTGTTTAGCCTGGAGAAGGCTAAAGCAATAGGGGGTGGGGTACAATTGAAAATCCCCTTTAACACAGCTGCCAAATTATGTCATTTTTTTACAACAACCTGAACATGCAAGATGGTGCCAGCACACTGCTTTTTCCACCTCTGACTGCATCCGGATGTGTAGACTCATCAGTACAAAGGGTAATTGGTGTTGGTGGTGGCTGTTTGCTGGGGAATGCCCTTTGCATTCCTGATAGGGTATGGATGGCAGCTTTTGCTCAACAAGGAGGTGAAGAGGGGCTTGCTTTCCGTGCTATAATGTAGAGATTTTAAATGCATCTACCAGCAGAGCCTTGTCATTATGCATTGTAAATGAGCTGCTTTGAGGCTTGCTCTAGAGGAATATTAAAGTAGCAAATCCATTTAACATATGTAGGAGGCAAAGGAAGGAGAAGACAGCAGCTGGGATTCCCACATCAGGCTCTGTTCTGATTGAGCTGTACAGAGATCTCCATCATTCTTTCCTGCTTGGGGGTTTAGAGATGAGTTGTTTTGCCTGCAGTCCCTGCCTTGCCACATTGTCGCTATTGTTTGGAAAGGGACTTTACTGCAAAAGTGCATCTTTAATTTATTGGAATGCCAGCTTCCATACCTCCTTCCCTCAGAGGAGCAGTAGCTCCCTACTTATGGGACTGATGGCAGAATTTGGGGAGTATGTTAGTGTGGCACAGGGCTTCTGGAAGGGAAAGCTGGATTCCAGTAGGGCTGCAACGTTGTCTCACTAAGGTCTTTCTCTACACAGCCCCACAGCAGAGCAAAGATTCACGAGACTTCACTGATTTATAGAGAGTGCCTGAGCCTTTTCTGCACTGGGACTGGTGAACCTGACTAAAGGATCGTGGGCTCTGGCAAGCATGTTGTGCTGGCACTGCCTAGATTATAAGGGGCAGTCATACAGCAATCACATTAAATGGTGGATCTCAAAACACTTTACAGCTATGGTTGATTCTTCTCTCCTGTTCCCCTTCTTCTTGAGGCTAGATAATTTCTGCCCCTGCTTCATGAGCTGTTTCTGATCCTAACTAGATCAGGAGCATTTCTGTGTACAGGCTGGAGGCATCTCAGCCCTAGACAGTGCCTGTTTGCCAGACCAACTGCTCCATCCCTGTGAAAGGAGACTGACAAGGGCTTGATTGTGGCTTGGGATGGTAGGGGTTTGTTCAACAAAACTGTCTTTTGCAATAACTTTATTCTGCTGCCTTACACGGGCTTTTCTATGGATGCCTTGAATTTGAGATAGTGTTCCTTTTGACTTCTGTGAAGTTGTACATATTTTGGTACCTGACCTACTAATATTGCTGATGAGCAGCAATGACTACATGTATAGCTTATTGCTGAAGTAGTTTACTCTCTAAAATCCTCTCTCTGCATTTGGATCCATACACAAAGAGTTATTTCCTTGCAGATCTGAAGCCATTTATAAGAGCAGCTTATTCATGGATGCAATTAGAACACTTGTCTGACTCATTACTAGAGTTAATGGTAAATCAAAGAAATATTCAGTATGTTCCTATAATTATTCTTGGTGATTTGCTGGATTGTTTTCATCTTGGGTCTGGTGTCAGTTTTATTTTGCTGATATTACGAGTAAAAACCTTGTGCATAATCTATGATGATCCTTCTTGGTAGAAAATTGCCCATGAATTCACCTGATTCACAGGATGGATGATGCAAGCTGAGGCTAAGCAGTGAAGGTAAGGGCTTTGTCCTCCTCTCCCTACGTTGTTCTGGGTGTTTGCTGGCTCTCCTTTAGAATCTTGACTGTGATCCTGAGTCTGCAAAAGGACTGTTCAGACTCTCCAGGTTTTGTGCAGGGATTCTTTCCTGCAAGTTGCACTACATGCCTTTCTTTGCTGAAGATTTACGTTAAGCTTGGATCAAAGTGGAGTCTGCTGAAGAAGATGAATTTGAATAATGTTAATTGTTTGGAGTAGAGGTAATAGCTTTTCTTGAACAGACACCTTCCCGGAAAATAGGTGAGAAGGGCTTTTTGGAAAGGATTTCAAGACTTGTGCTTATGGAATCAATGCAGCACTTTCAGAAAAGTGGCAGAATCTGTGCAGGGGCTACCTGCAGGGTAAGACCAGAAGGTGTGAAGGCCGGGGGTAAAGGCTCTGTTCTTCTGGGGTGGTGGAGGCAGTTGGAGACTGTTATGCAGTTCAGAGGTGGATTCATAAGGTGCCGTGTATATAAGAATGCCTGCACATCAGGTCTTTGCTTTAACGAGCCATTCACCTGTGAAGCACAGCAGTACATTTTCTAAAGGTCAAGAAATCTGATTACAGTGTGACTGTATCCTGTAAAGCTGCTGGAGCAGAGAGAAACTGTGTGGATTGTCGCTTGTGCTGCCCAGCTGATTCTAGGCCCACTGCAATAGGTAGAACAGCCAACACATAAAGAAGGCTGATCAATACTCAACCACCTCTCCCGGAAGCAATGGTCTGAGTTTAGGAGTTACTCAAGGAAAGTGTCAGTTGGTGCTGACAGTCCTTCCAAGCATTTGTGTGTGAACTAATATCTTCATCCTGTCCTGAGTAGGAATAACAGACTGTCTCTTGCTTTGCCTTTTGCCCAAGGCGTGGAGACAGTCCATCTTCGGTTGCAGCTAACTGCCAGGTAGCAGCGAGACAAGGGCTGACGATGAATTTTTATTCCTTGCAGTCTGTGAAGGGGCCAGGATCTGAGACATGTAGTTTTAGCCTAAAACCAGCATGTTACCAGGATGTTAGAGGAAGGTGGTACAGTTGCTCTCAAGTCATACATACGTTAGACTCTGAATTCTTTTATCTACGCAGATTCATCTCTATTTGAAAGGATGTGCTGTTTATTATGTGCCTACCAGCAGCTTATAAGCCTTAGCTTAATCTTGAAAAGCATCAGTTCTTGTTTGCTTGTTTCTTTGATGTGAAGAGCACTTCTGCAAAGCAGTTTCTTGATCTGCTGTGGAGCAAAGACATTCACAGCTCATCAGACTCTGAGCCTTTAACGGTGAAAATACTGGAATGATAGTAATTTGGCAGGCAACAGATACGTATCTTCACAGGCACATGAGGGAGGGCAGATTCTGCAGGCTGTGACTTATTAATGTGTTGAGTGTTGCTGCTGCTGCAGCATCTAATATAAAAAAAAAAAATCACAGGCTCATCTACTGTAAAGTTCAGATTTTTAGCAGAACGCAGTCTTTTCCCCTGAAGCAGGATACAAAGCAATTGTACCTTCATGTACCTGGTCAAATCAGTAGCCAGGCTCTCCCTTCTACGTTGTTTGCTGCCATGCCTGCTAAATAACTGTAGCACTTAACCCTCAGAGAGGTAGGAGATTGAATGCAACTCAAGATAAGCATATGGCTTGGCAAGGACTTTTGATGTTAAGGTGACATGCAGCCTGCCTGCAGAGGAGCAATTCCGGTACTGAAGTTGCTGGTGGAAGTCAATAGGTCACAGGAGAAGCTGTTGCTGGGATTTCTTATTTTTATTTTTTTTTTAATGGGCTGAAAGTCTGGTTATTGCAGGCTTTGAAATTTAGTACTTAGTTGTACAAAGATTTCAGAAGTTCTTTCTGTGAAAAGCAACCTTTGGTCTGACTTTTGGTTTTTGGTTTGTGGTTGTTTGTTTTTTTTGTTTTTTTTTTTTTTTCCTCCTTCCTTCATCAGTACCCAATTCCTGGATGAAAAGCACAAAAGAGAACCAGTGCTCTGTTGGACCAAGCTGTACAGTGAAACAGTTCTTTTCTTCCAGTTCCATGCGGGGATGATACCCTACAATATGAGATCTGGATTCCCTGTATCTGCTGAACAGTGCTACTGTTTGTCAAAATAATTGTTCAGGTGCACAGCTGATTCTTCTGGCACTCTGGAGTACTAGCTGCCCTGGCTCTTTGTGCCTGCCGTGCAAGGGTTCGTATTTCCATCAGACAAGGATGGGCATGTAGCCAGTACAATCATGCTCATTACAGTCCTTTCTGTTTCTGTCCAGTCGCAATCGGTGGAGCAGACAGATTCTTGGATGCTATGGCTTTATCAGCTAATGAAATCTGAGACTGTGTCTGTTGGGGCATCTCCCAAGCAACCTCTAAATTCTCTTCCCTGTGAACCAAAATGTCCAGAAATACTAATACTGCATCATTACCAAAGAGTTTCCATGCCTGCATCTTGCACATGTGTGCATGTAATCACCTGTGTTCGCATGTATGTGCCCGGTGTTTCCAAGCCAGCTGACGAAGACACGTCTACAAACAGAGGTTCACACCAGTGCCCTGTCGTAAAGACAGAGAATTGCCCTAGCTGGATTTGGGTGGAGGCTGTGGCTGGCTTATCTGTGGGCTCTGTTCTAGCAGCCAGTCAAAGATCTGGAGGGGTGGTATTGAACTTATAGTGGATGAAGTTTTTGAGTCATGGCTATGCTGTAGTGGGTCTGTGTTAGGCTGGAAGGTTGGATGTGTCACACTGTGCTAGGTTTTACTAAGCAGAAAACCCTCGTGAGTTGAATGCTGAGCCAAAGACAGAAAAGCTATCAGCACGTGGCTGTGTTGCGCGAATGAATCCTGCTGAAATGCAGTTTGTAAGCTGGATAAAAGCACCATTTCAGCTCAAGCTGGTGTTAGTGCACAACACTGTACTGTACGCTTTCTACTTGGAGCTAGCTCGTTTGCGTAGTGCAGGGCTGCCAACATCGTTAGCTGTATTAGGGTCTGGCTTAGCTCTTCCAGCCAAGCCAGGCTGTGGGAGTCCATTTGGTAGAGAGGTGCAGAACAGGAAGAAACCCTGGAGTTAAGATTGAGCCTCCTCCCAAAGCTGGCGCAGGTGCTGCTGAGATACTTTTCAAGCATTTACTAGGCAAGATTTGACTAAAGTGCAGACTCATCTGATGTGAACGCAGTGAATCAGGGCAGCTATTTGTACTACTCCTGCAGGGATCCTGGGTCAGCCATTTCCCACGAGCTCTTAATTCCTTTGTTCATTTCCTCCTATTCATTCAAACTTCTCCAGAAACTTTCTTAGGAGGTGTGTGGAGGCTTTCCCTTCTGATTGCACTCTTGCACATTTCTCATTCCTGGCTTGGAGGACATTTTGAGTCACTGAGGTTCTATTTCTTTTTCTTGGGGAAAATCATCAGTACTGGTGAGAGAAATGCCTCAAACATGTTCAGGATTAGACAAACATAGATCAAAAGCTTATACTTTAGAGGAAGAGGAGTTGGTGCCCAAAGCCTCACCATCAACCAAGTGCTGATAGATTGTCACTGTGGCTAGAACTGAGTGTGTGTGAGGGAAATCTTCAAAGAATTTTCCATAACCCATTTCTCACCTGAAGACTGATTATTTGTCATGGCAGGGAACTAGAGCCTTTACTTGGGTTGGAGGACTTTGACATACAGGGAACTCCAGAGGCTGATGGCGTTCTTGTCCCCATATTCAAAGCATCAGATCTGTCCTGCCTTCTTACTGCTGGTCTGGGGAACGAAGTTCTTATGTCTAGTGCATCCGATCCTATAGCCTATTAGGATGCCCTTTTTGCTCACCAGGCTTTTCCTCTAGATCAGCAGGTGAAGGAAACCTATATTCCCTTGTCCCAGGAAAAAAACTCAGTGCTAAGTCTCTATAAAGGATGCAGACTTTAGACTGCTCAGTCTGTCGTATAGAATTCTGTACCCATTCCTTGAGAACTGCTGAGCACAGAAATACTAATTTTATTTTTTAATTTATTAATTTTATTTTTCGAATGGTGGGTGAATTGTAGAGAGGTTTATGTGGTGTGTCCTCCACTTAATACTCCTCTTGAGAGTTGCAGAGGAGGGAGAAAGAAGGCTGAGTTGTCTCTACCCTTTGCCAAGCAACCAGACATGCATCTGTACAAGTATGTGCTGGCAATACTAATCAAAGAACTACTGGCAGAGCCCTGCCCAGCAAACTCTGTTCTACGGTAGCAGCTCATTAATTTGCTGATCACCATGCAGTTTTCTAAAAACCACTGACCCCTTCTTAATCTTAATTTGACTCTGGCAACCAGACTACAGTGGTTGCAGTTTCCCCTGCACAGTCCTGTAACAAGTACAATGCTTTCTGCTGTTGTAAATGACAACCAAGCAGCTGAGAATCTGGCTAGATGTGGGGAAAGCGTACACGGGTAAACAAGTAAAGACATACTTATATCTAACCTACAGCCTGTTTCTTTGTAATCCTCCATAATTGTGGAGATTTAACAAAAACACCTTTAAAAAGCCAAGGCTAAGAAAGCCACAGTGCTGTGAGTACCCATACAGAGGGTAATTTTCTCATACCTCCATCAGGTAAAATCTGTGGAAGCCAACACCTCTACATGAACTGTCTCTAGCTGATCCTGTAAATGGAGGTAGAAGGCTGGAAAAATATAGCCACCAGTTAGAGCTTTCTCTTGCAACAGCATGTCCTGGACGTACTTCTTGGCCTTCACTCCAAGCAGAAACTCTTCAATAGGCTTGTGACAGGAGGGAAGTGTGTTCCTGAGTGAAATGAGAGATGGTTTTCCTGAGGGACAGTCTTGCCAACTGTTTACAAAGGTTTTCCTTTCCCTGAAACATCCAAAACTCATCAAAAAGCTCGTAACTCTAAGATAACAATGTACAGAGTAGTTGGACCTAAGAGTTGACTGCTGGGAGCAACTGGGACAAAGGCATTGCTGGAGTGGAGGTAGAGGTTCTTGATGAGGTGCTGGGGACATCTCTTGCGAACCACAGCATGGTGTGGAGGTGCCCGAGTGGGCATGAAGGAAAAGGTAACTGCAGCAACACAGCCTGGTTCCACAGCCTGCAGCACAGACAGAGCCCTGGGTCCGTACAGCCCCGTGCCAAACTAGCAATTACCCTGAGGCCGTGCCGTTCCCCCTCTCCTCCAAGCAGCACTGCTGCAGGGTGCTGCGGCAGCGTCATGGCAGAGGTCAGGAGGACTGTTCTGAGCAGCATGCTTCAAGCCCAGTCCTGCTGCTTTCACTTGGGCAAGACTTCACTTGGAAAGAGTCCCAGAGGCGCATTGCAAAGAGGGCTGGAGACAGCTGTAGTTTACTGGTAATCATTGTAACACATCCATGCAAGACCCTGACTACGAGGGAGCAGGAGCCACTCTTCAGTCTGTTACAATTTCAAAGCAATATGCCAAGCTTCTTCCACTACCTAGATATTAATGAGCTGGCTCAAAAAGAAGGAGGAAACTTCATTGGTCTTGCACATCGTTATCTTTCCTATTGGACTGTCTTTGTGCCTCTACTTCCCACATTTCTGTGGAGATAAATCAAGGGCCAAGAATATATTCACGCAGTACAGGCAATAGCAGGAGCCTTGGGGAGGAGGAGGTTCTGTTTATGGATCCTCCCCAGGTCAGTGCCTGGCATGCTGTTACCTGTCAGAATAAGCATTTTTAATTACCTATATTAATATTCAGGACATGAAGTAATCAGCATTTGTATTTCTTCATTTATATAAATGGAACAACCTTTCCAGAGCACTGCTGCTGACAGCACATTCCCTCAAGGCCTTTCTTCAGAGAAGCATTTGCCATTTTGCATACATACATTTCAATTAATTACAGTGGGTTGATTGACTAAATGAAATAAGATGATTAAGTGACAGTTCTAGAAATCAGCTGAGGTCAGAGTAAAGACATGGAGAAGACAAGTGGTTCACTTGCAGTTCGATTTTTCACCTCAGATCAATGGTTCTCTGTCATTTCTTAGATATGGGGGTTTTGAGCACTTTATTGGAGTAGTGCGTTGATAAAACAGAAGAAAGAACTTGGTGACAGAGGCAGGCACTGTTCACTGAAAAACAAAGCAGTACTATTGCCAGGAACCCCACTATCTTCTCTGTGCTTTTCCTGGTCTCAGATCCACGCTTTCAAATAGGCATTTCCTTCTCACAATATCTATTTGCCATGACTGTAAAAGATTAATAGTACTGCTCAGAGCTGAGAACAGTGCTAGAGTCTCAGATTCATCTCTTCCCATCCATACGCATGCACGACTTGCAGCCCCACCCTACAGTGCTGACACTGCTCCAGTCTTACTTCCAGTTGCTTTGCCGCAGCGTTACACCAGCCTGCCTCTGCATATGACTGTTGACAGGCTGCCTTTCTCCCCGTGGCATCTCCTGGTGTTCTAACCCTCATCTTCCTCTGAGCACAAAATAGGTGAAACCAGTCCTGTTTCTTAATATCTGCTTCAGTAATAAATGGAGAACATTGCTAATGTAGGGATAGGTCATCTGAAGGGTAGGTGCAGACTAGTAGAGTTGTCTGAGAGTCCAGCCTTTCAGTGATGTATGTTTCAAAAAACAGTCAAAAAAGCAATGGTCTGTGCAGAGCCCGAGGGATGGGATTGAAGCAGGGTGTGGGGGGCTGCTGTGGGAAGCTGGGCACCAGCAGAGGCTGGCAGCAGCGTGCGGATCTGTCATGCAGTAGCACCTGATAGATGGGATCCCAAAGTGGGAGAGAAGCAGCATCTGTACTGCAAATGTGTGATGTGAGAGGAATGTGAACTGAAGTTAAAAGAGAGAGTCTTCTGCTCAGTGGTGTGTTCCCACTCAGCAGGTGAGATTTGACTGGATCCAAGTTGTCAGGTGGCCTTCTGAATGGAAGAAGTCCCTGGGACCAGTAGGTTTGGTGTTTTCTCTTAGAGGGATTGGACTTTGGTTAGGTAGGAGGAGGAAAACACAAGCCATTCAGAAATCTACATGTACAGGAAGCTTGTTTTTTACGTGCTCAGTTGGGATTTTTCAGGGCAACTAACAAAACTAAATATGAAACTGCCCTTTGTTCCCTACACTCGCCCAACCAGAGTGGCACCTATGTTTCCACAAGTTGGTTTAACCTATTGACTAGCTAAATTCTTCTCTCCAGCTCCCTCTGTTGCTCAGGTATAATAGACTCTTGCGGTTCTAGCTCCAGAGCAAAAATACCTCTGCAGTGGGGGAAAAATAATCACACACACACACATTAGGATAGAAGGATACAAGCCCATTCAACACAATCTATCTTTCCCATCTTAAGAGGACTGACTGATCATCGTCCAGCTAATTTTGGAAAAAATAATCAGTAGTAATAAATAAGAAAATCTTATCAATAAAGGACTTTCTAAAGTGACAAAGGCTTCCAAGGGAAGGGGTCTCATTCTGCCAACATATTCAGGGGAGATGAATAACTCAGAGGCAAAAAGGCAGCACAGCAGGACCACTGAAATCACGACAGCTGCTGGAAACCATGACTGTTGTCAAAGTTTGCAGGATCATCTTACTGCAGTAAAGCTAAGGCAACAGCCCCACCATTCCCGTGGATGGCAGCTGGCTTTGTGTCTCCATACTTGTCATTTTCACAAGTAGAAAGTGTTGGCTATCAGGGATAAAGGCAGTGAAAACTGCCCATCTTTTCCTGCAGAGCTTTCCTGCCAGTAGAATGGAATAGAAAAGTTTTCTTTCTGTAAGAGAATTTGGCATTTTTAATGTAAATGTCAAATTACTGCTGGCTAATTAGAGACCGTAACCCCAGAATTAAGTCCTAGATTAGGCTGGGTGGAAAGGTAAAAGGCCAGCTGGAGAGGCTGCATAATAAGCAAACATTAACTATCAGGTACAAACCTAGAGGAAGCAGAGGGCAGCATGAGTGTCTGATAATCTCACAGGCAACTATGTGGGTAGATACATTAATATGTAGGTAAACACTGCTCTGTCCAGTATACTCAGTAATTATTTCAGGGATCAGCTAATCTATGTCAGAATTTTCTTTGATTTAGCTGACTTCCAAGCTACTGTATGAAAATAATCAGTATGTTCTTCCTGATGGCCAGATCCAGTACAAGATCTCTTGGTTTAAGGAATCACAGGCAACCCTCTGAGAGTGCAATCTCTACTTACTGGGGGCAGACATGCAGGTGTGTCTACACAGTTGCTAAACATCTGTGCTGCTGGTGAGCAGAACAGGTACAAGAAAAGGCACTAGCCCTACTGATTCTAAGGATTTCAAATATGCTGCTACATGCAGACTGAAGGCTTACATGGTACTGCTGAATGTACCAAGTGTACTCAGGTGGGTCATACAAGCAGTGAGTAAAATGAGATTGGTCCTGTGAACAGCATAATTCCCTGGGATGCTGTTCAGGTTGTTATACTACTCTTCAACTGTTATCTCTGGGTACTTTGCAAAGGCCTCAGGCAAGTTCCTGAGAATTTATCTCATGCTGAAACCAACTTTACCCTTGCAGGGGAGGGAGCACTTTTCTTCAACTGTGTAAAAAAAAAAAAGATCAGAGCTTTGTTACTAATTCTTTCACCAATTCTTTTTCTGTCCCTGAATGCATCCTTCCATACTTCCATTCCCACTTTTAAGGCATGGAAAATGCTACTTCCTGACCTTTAGTGTTGTTTATAAGGATAAATTAATGGTTTTGCAATGGTCAGCAGCAGGGGCCACTGACACCTGCGGATAAATTCAGTGATTTGGATACATCCAGGAGGAAGCAGCCTATTTAACAGCAGAAAGCTCTAGGTGTTTTCCAGTTCATGCAATTTCTGCAGCCCTCCACTCACTCCTTGTTCCAGCAGCTCCTCCCTCAACTGCTCCAGTGCTACTTTCTACTACCCTTATAGTTAACACTGACTAGTGATGCAGAGGAATACATACTGGGTTAGTGATGTCAGATCCTGAGAGATGGGCCCGTGTGAACCCCATGAAGTTCAGCAAGGCCAAGTGCAAGGTCCTGCACATGGTAGGGGCAATCCCAAGCACAAATTCAGACTGGGCAGAGAATGGATTGAGAGCAACCCTGAGGAAAGGACTTGAGAGTGCTGGTTGACAAGAAGCTCAACACGATCCAGCAATGGGTGCTCACAGCCCAGAAGGCCAACCATACCCCAGGCAGCATCCCAGCAGCATGGACAGCAGGTCGAGGGAGAGGATTTTGCCCCTCTGCTCCACTCTAGTGAGACCTCCTCCCGGAGTCCGGCATCCAGCTCTGAGGCCCCCAACATAAGAAGGACATGGACCTGTTGGAGCAAGTCAAGGGGAGGCCACAACAATGATCAGAGGGCCGGTTCCAACCTCTCCTGTGACAAAAGGCTGGGAGAGCTGGGGCTGTTGAGCCTGGAGAAGGGAACGCTCCAGGGAGACCTTAGAGCAGCCTGCCAGTACCTAAAAGGGCCTGCAAGAGAGCTGGAGAGGGACTTTTTACATGGGCATGTAGGGATAGGACAAGGGTTAATGGCTTTAAACTGAAAGAGGATAGATTTAGATTACATATAAGGAGGAAATTCTTCCCTGCGAGGGTGGTGAGGCCCTGGCACAGGTTGCCCAGAGAAGCTGTGGATGCCCCCTCCCTGGAAGTGTTCAAGGCCAGGCTGGATGGGGCTTTGAGCAACCTGGTCTAGTGGAAG
>Ga0065711_1009928_pt1 | contig 26918 bp, 19 predicted proteins | sample Hoacrofraction12_FD_59098 | JGI IMG/M metagenome (GOLD analysis project Ga0065711, IMG submission 59098) | Hoatzin crop microbial communities from Cojedes, Venezuela - Epithelial fraction 12 v2 (version 2) | ecosystem: Host-associated > Birds > Digestive system > Esophagus > Crop | place... | reverse complement strand
TTTTTTTTTTTTTTTTTTTTTTTTTTTTGTCTTCATAAGAACGCCTCCGGTTCTATTAATAAAATCCTGAATCTGACTCGTCCTTCTGAGAACTCCCGGCCCCTCTTCACCCATTCAAATCTGTATTTTTAAGCTGCTGTAGGTGGATTGCCGACAATGGTTGTTATGCAAACTCCGAGTGCTGGCTTCGGGAGCTTCTTGGAAACCTGCAATGAGTCATCTTTATGTTTCTGACAGGTCTACGAGGAGGGAGGGGGTGCAGTTTTGCTGAAGATAGGTTGACAAAATAAGTGTCAATTCATGACAAACTAACTGCCAAAAATACTCACATCAAACACTGGAAACAGTGAAGGGTATGACAGAATATTTCTGAGGCTGGAGAGCACACCGAGGACAGAGCCCCTCGCTAGCAAACTGATATTTTAAACTTTTTTTAATTATTATTTTGGTCAGGAGAAATGATCAGGTCCTTTGTTCTCCAGTGTTACTTGTAGGTTTGGTGGGGTTTTTTGAGCTCGTAGGCAGTGGCTGTACTTGAAAATGAGATAGGTATGTTTGCTTCTCCAGCTTGTTGTGTGAAGTGAGCGCTGATCACATAAAACTTAATTAGCATTGCGAGGTCGTAGAGGTGTGAGATGGATGTCAAAATTTGAGGAACTCTGGTCAGCGCTAACCTGGACTGGGGAGGCTTCCAAACTCGAAGCTGAAGCAGCAGCCCTGCAGTCCAGGGGTCTGTCTGTTGGCTGATACTTCTAGAAAAAAAACTATCCAAAGAACAATTTCCCTGAATAGAAAATTGGTTGTTGATATCTCCTTAGGAAGTCTGGCTTTGCGGTACCTGTTTGCTCTAATGGGTTCTTGCACCAGTGGCTTCTCTGCGTGAGCATTGTGCTGCTGCTTTTCTCCAGGCTTATTCATGAGCTTCCATGGTAGAAGGCTGTCTCCAAAAGGGCCTCTTCCAAACTTCTGCAGCTTGTTTCATTTGAATCAGTTCATGTCTCTATTACAGTGGTTCCATTCCCTGCTCTGGGTGACCCTGCTTCGGCAGGGGAGTTGGACTAGATGACCCACAGAGGCCCCTTCCAACCCCCACCATTCTGTGATTCTGTGATTCTGACTGCAATGAGGGGCTCCAGCGGCTGCAGATCACGCCTGCAGCAGATGGGGTAGGGGACCCAGCACAACCCCACGCACTGGGGCTGCCCCTGCCTCTGACACCCGGGACAAGTCACCCAGGAGTTCGTAACGGCATCGACCGAAGTGGCACAGGCTCATCTCGGCTGGCTTTCCAAGGTGCCAACCTGCTCTTGTTGATAGGTCACACTGCTGTCATGATCCCAGCCCTCCCCAAAGCAGGCCTGCATTTGGCAGAGGGCTTGAGGTGTCCATCTGTAGCATAGATGCATGGGTGGGACCCTGGGTCAGCAGCCTCTGGACGGCACAGAGCCGGTCAGCAGCCTCTGGACGGCACAGAGCCACGTGTGTTACCTTCTGCTGCTGTTCTCCATAAAGCACCCTGTGTTTTTGTCAGCTGTCCCACCCCAACAGCCATAACAAGCCACATCTTTGCATCATGCTGGTAGTCACAAGGAGGCAATACCCAGGAGTCCACCAGCTGGAAAGCCCCATCTCCGCGCGCAAGCGTTGCTTATCGCTGCACCGTAGCTGGCAGATCTTCAGAAGGCAATCCAGCCTGCAAATCGGTGTTTTCTAATCCTGAGACTCTCCATGCTCCTGCCAGTCTGCTAGTTCCATCGCTCCCCTCTCCAGTGAATCAACAGCCATCTGTCCATGCTGAAAATCGAGTAACTTCTGCTTTAAGAGGGCTTTTTGTCATGCATAATGAATCCCTCTGCATCACCTTATGTGGTACCTAGCGACATCCAAGATGAAATCAGGAGGAAAGAGTATGATCTGAAGCCACCCACAGCAGCCTGGTATCACCTTTCTGTCTCAGCTGCACTTCAGCAAGCCAGCTGAAACGAGGCAGTTTTCTCTGTGCTTGGTGCCAAATACTATTCTCACTGAAGCAGAGGGAAGTTTTGTTTTTCCCTAAATAGGAATGATTTGGCCTTTGGTGGTGCTCAGCTGGAAAGAATCCAGCACTTTTCTGATCTTGTCAGAGTGGCTGAGATGGTCATAAATCAGAAGGGCTGCTCCAGAAATATTTTCCCTGGGTTTGATTCTCCATCCCACCATGCTGGTATAATGAAAAGAAAAATTGGGCCCACCACTGGTTTAATTTTACAGATAACCTCTCTCTCTTTCCAGGCAATCTATGTAATTAATTTCTCTCACAGTCTGTCTTTTTTTGGGGGGGAGGATGTTTCATAGGGCCTTTCAGGGTTTTTTTTACCCTCCTCTTCCATATGGGGAAGAACAAAGTGAAGAAACAACATTTTCAGAGAAGAAAGACTTGGAAAGAGTTGCTGTTTTCTGGGAGTCTGCTACAGCTGTTAATTTGTGGAAAACCTCAGTGGAAAGTAAGCAATATGGCAGCATCACTTTACACGAGAATTCAGCAATGGCCTCATTCCAAACTGTGGCTGATTTAGGTTTTTGGCTTGCACAGCCAAAGCTTCATGTAGTGTCATGCTTTTTTTTATGGATAATGTTGATGCAGCTGTGGAAGGCTCTGATGTTCATTTTTTTAACGTGGAATTGTCGTCATTCAATCAAGCTTAAGCATTGTGGAGCTGTGATGTTGTTTGTCTTTGCTTGTTAGATGTTGGCGGGTGAGCCTGAGACGGGCTGAGACGTTGTTTGGGAAAGCAGGAAAGGCTCCCTCCCTTCTTCCTTGCGTCCTTCACAGAAATGCACAGAGACCCACGCTCCCATCCAAAAAGGCAGGAACGCCGAGAAAATTTGGAGCTGGCCTTCAGCATCGTGGGCTGGGCCCCTTCTGCCTCTCCAGAGCACGCACGCTCTGCTCTTCCTGTGGACTTTGTTCCTCTCCAGCATTTGTCATGCATAGTTGGTGGCATATCAAGATTTTGAGCACTGTACTGAGCGCGGTAACCTCTTTTTCTTGGATGGACATTTTGTTTGTGGAGAATACAGCATGGCGCTCAGTTGTCTGGGCAGAAATGAACATTGAGGAAAAGCTCAGCTATGTGACATCTATTAGATCAGAGATCAGTTTTCCAGTAGAAACATCCAATTATTCAAACCTCTCCAGCAGACGAAAGAGCTTTTGGACAATCTGCTTTGCTGAAAAACCCTACAATTCATTTGGCATGGATTTAGATGACCTATCAGAGATTAGAAAAGGGGAAAAGGATTTCTAATTAATGTCAGCCCAGCTGTTAGCTTGGGGGGTATCGGTGGGTGGTAGCACAAGGCGACTGCTTCAGATATTTCTCTGATTGTGGTTCACATGTATATTGCAGCATGGACCTGTAGCCTTCTGTGCATTCCCAGATAGAGCATTAGTGTGCACTGGACCAGTTGCTGCTTCTCAGCTCTGCCTCCTTTTCCAAGGCAGGCTTTTATGAATGGGTAAGGCCCATTTTTTTTTTTTTTTGCCAGCCCAACCTTGTCACATAATGACTGATTCACTCACCTCCTTATCTCTGGGCCATATGACTTACTTTAATTGTGTCTTCCTTGCCAACTTGGCTAAGTATCTTGTTTCTTTCCCTGAAGGCAAATTAGGGCAGAATCCTTGAATCCTTAAAGCTTCCCCACAGCATCTGGAAAGAAGAGGGAAAACCAGAGATGGGCCAGAAAGAAGCAGGCAGAGAAAGATGAAAGAATTTGGAGGCGGGAAGTATTTGGTCTTGGAATGAAGCTTCCTCCTGGCTGGCCTAAGGCAGAGCAATTTACTCTTTTCTGCAACATGCAGAACGGCCCAGCCCCTGCTCTTAAGGAGTACACATTTCAAAGGTGCCTGAGGGGCCCTCTATTTATATTTTTATAAGCTACTTGGCCTTCTTTGAGTCTCAGGCTATCTCCCCGTTGCCGCTGTTGGAGCCAGCTTGACGTGAGGTAGTGTCTTGTGGAGATACCTGAGCTCGGCTGAAGTAGTTTAACTGCTAGAAGTGGTTTACCCACAGCAGTGCATCCGTCAGAGCATTATACCTGCCTGCTGCCGTACCTTACCCTGTGCCAAGTCCCGTTTCAAGCTGTCTCCAGCCCACGCTTGGGGCTGTCTGTGCAGCAAAGGCTTTTGCTGTGATCCCGGCTTCTCTGCAGCTGCCCACTGAGGCTCAAGGACCTAAATGCCGGAGTCAGGGTAGAGCATGGGGTCTGGGAGCTGGAGTCACATAAGTGCTTTTGAAAACTTTTTGTAGGGCTGAACCCCCAGTCGCTATTAGCACTGCTATGTGCTTTCCTGTTTTTCTTTGTCCCCTTGAACTCACACTGCAGCCCTAACCAACTATCGTGTTTTGATTTTAATGACACAGCAAAGGTGCCAAAATATTTCAGTAGCTCCCCTAGGAACATCTGCAACTTCTTTAGCTAGTATTTTCACAGCTGGTCATAACTTTATTTTCTTTCTGAATGCTAATAGCAGCGAATCTGGGATCCTGAAGGAGAACAATGGCGAATTTCCCTTGTATCAGGATTTCAAAGTTACAAAAAGCTACTCTAGCACTTTTGAATAAATGCCCAGGAACAGAGATAATGGGCAGTTGGTCTTTTGAAAGACAAAGTTGCTGAGCTCCAGACAGAGCTTAGACCAGCCTTCAGACTTTGGATAAAGTTTGTGTTTGGAGCCACCAGGATCAAAATGTACAGACACCTCAAATGACGGAGCTGCTGCGGAGGTTCACGCTGCTGTGTGGCAGGAGAGCCATCGGATCACTGCCAGTTTCTGTCACCTTTGAAGAAAACAGGAAGAGTAAAATCTCACACCTCTAAGGTGATACCAAGGTCTAGGAACAGGAATTAGGTCTGGAAATTTGAACTTCCAGCCAGCAAAAATGCTGCAGACCTGTAATTGCAGCTCTGATTTATTACCTGCTAGCTGTGCTTACTTAGTCTAACAATGAAAATAAGCCAAAGGCATTTAATCATTGTATTGACCTATCACTCATAATCTTTGTGCTGCGCCTCTTCACTCCCTGTACGGAGCTAGCAAAGTGCGAAAAAAAGAAAAAGCATGCTGCAAAGCTTCCTATTTTATTTAACCACTAACAAATACATTAAAACCAATGAAGTTTTAGCCTAAGGTGTTCACCCAAAGGTTTCTTCTCGTTCAGTGGCATAGTCTTCGACTCCTGCTGGTGTGTGGTCTGTGCGTTACCTCGCACCCCGAACTGCAGCATCAGGGACCACTGCTGAGCGTTGGCCCCCACCCACCCGTGCCGGCTGCACCCTGCTTCTCGAGGGTAAAGTGCTGGGGGGAGGCAGGTCTGCACCCGCGATTTGAACAAGCATATGAGTGGCACTTGCAGCCTGGGAAGCAAAGGAATATGTCAGTCTGCATGTTTCTTCAGGATGTCCCGTCTCATCAGTGGTATCTTCTGCTGGTGGCACAGGCACGCTGCAGAGCGGCACTGGCTGTATCTGCTCTTGGAGAAGTCCTTGATGGTCTACGGTTTGAGAGAGCTGGAGCTGCCAGGTGAAGGATGCAGGTAGCAGAGCATCGTGGGACATGCTGATTCCTGAAGGCAGAAGACACACTTTCCTGAAGATACTGTTTCCCAAATGCCGTGTCTGCAGGTGGACCCATGCCAGGGTGCTCAAGCACTGATTAGATCTGACTGTGGAAAATCTCGAGGAAATGGCGAGGTGGGATAGGGTTCGGGGTTCCTGTTGGGGCTCATTCCTGACACTGGCAGGTATCTCTGGTGGGCTCCTATGGTGCTTCCCTGGGGCAGAAGGCCCAATACCGCTCTCACTTGTGCTGGGACCATGAGCTTGTAATTCCCTCAGATGCAGCAAAGTTTCTTTCGATGTACCTGTAAGTGGGAGGGGAATATGGCTTGTCACTTTTTTCACTTTCCCATGGACCTGCCCCGTCAAAGCCAGCGGGAGCTTTGCCGTTAATTACAACTCAAGCAGACATGTTGCTGAGTGCAATAAAATCCAGCAGAAATCTTTAAAACTCCCCAGATTAACTCCATTGCTGCAGTTATTATTTTGTCTGTGACTTCTCTACAAAACCAGATATGACTAAAAGGTGCAATTCAAGAAGACTTCGTGCCTTGACCTAAGCGCTATGGTATTGCATGAGCTGCCTGCCAGCTACCACAGTCCCCACTGTTACAGACAGGTAATTAGGTCACCGCTTGTGAACTTCTGACACACACAGACTTATGGCCTGATAGCATGGGTGCCCTCGAGCAAGCCAGGGCAGTTCGCCTATCATCATGAATCTGACAAGCACTGAACTCCAAACAGTCCTTTAGAATAAGGCGGCTTCAGCCCTCTGTATTTTAATCCTACCCAAAGACACAGAGCTTGTCTCGGTGGGTGTCTTGCTGGAGATGCCCGAGGGAGCTGCTGTGTCGGTGGGGTACCACGCAGGGACACTCGCTTGGCTCCTGTGCAGACATGTGTGCAGTGCCCGTGTCGGGAGCCTGTGCTGGGGTGAATGGTGTGCTTCAGCCCTTCGAGACGGCGGCAGGAGGTGGGAGTATCTCTGTGCTGGGCCATGATGGAGGAGCGTGGTTGAGGAGCCAGCCTGGCAGTGCCATGGTTCCAGGTGTGGGGGAGACGGGAGGTGTCCTAAAAATGTCTCCTGTCTTCTTCCGTGAGTGGAAAATGCAGGGGCTGGTCGACTCACCTCCCTCATTCCTTGCTGTATTGGGGTATTCTGCGTGTTTTTTCCTCGTACTCCATCTCAAGACACTTTCCCACCGGCTCACGCTGTTATGTCACTCTCAAGTGGGTGAGCTCAGTGCGACCAGGAAACATTGAAGGAAAATGAGATGCAGATGTGGAAACTGCATTAATATTCCCCTTCAATGCAGTTGCTGTTGGAGAGCTCGGGCTGTTACTTTGACTTTGACTTTGCTCCTCTGCGGAGCACGGTTACATCAAAGTGTCAATCTTATCTGCTTTTCGTTCAGTCTGCCTGCCCCTATGGAACAGCTTGTTCAACGTGCTTGTGTCCTCCCCAGTCACCCTCCACGGGGATGACTCAGTCCGTAACGCAGCACATCTGGTGGGGACCATGGGGGACACTGCAGCCGAAGAGGGACTTGGATCTGCCGCTCCGTTATGTCATGTCTGAGCGGTGCTTGTTTGTTTATTTTCAGAAAACTCAGATAAAAGAACGTGAAAAGGAGTAAAAAGGGTTTTCTCCATAAATTAATAGTGACCTCAAAGCTCGTGTGGTGGAAAAACTGCTATGTGGTGCAATGCCAGTAAAATAGAAGCAACTGTAACTTCATAGAAAAAGCAGTGACACTTCTGATTAATTGCTGTGTTTTCTGAGGTTTCAGTCAAAATGGTTGCTGATTATTTCTGAAACTTATGATGACTGTCTTAGTGCATAACCCCTTCTTAACATCAATTTGGCAAACAGAAAAAAGAAATATATCATACGATATTCCGCTTGTAGGGCCAAGTTCTGTCATCTATCCGCTTGCAAAGCCTCTGTTGGCTGCCTTGGGGTATCTCCTTGCAGAATGATGGCAGGACATGATCCAGACCCAATATAAACGTAACACATGAACCAGTATATCTTCAGATGGAGCAAACGTGCGTGGAATTTCCCTGCACCATCATGTGCATACATTATAGGCAACTGCATCCATGGTTATCGAAAAGAAGCACAGATGTCTATGGTTAGACATCAGTGACTGTTTCAGGAGGGAAAAGAGGGAAAATGGAAGGCTTAGAATTTGTGCTCAGTCACTTTACTGAGAAATACAAGGCGAGAGAAACGAAAACAGTTTAGGATAGAACTGTAAGGAGGGGAAATTGGCGTTGCTGGCAACACTGATGAAATATATATAATGTCCTTGTCAGAAGAGTATAAATAATGGGTTTCCTAATAGAAAATGTTGATGAGGCCAGTAGGGGGGAGAGTCTGAGGAAAATGTATGCATGTGGAAACTGAGTTTTATTTTGGCGGTGATGGAAAATAACCATGAAGCCTGGAGCTTGTAAACCTGGGAATCCTTAAATTAATAATTTTCAGAGTTAACTGTTGGAGAGTGACAGCCCCATGAGGACCATTTGCTTTTCAGGTCTTGCATGTCCTTGCCTATTTTAAGTGCTCAGATTCACTGCTGGCTGAATAACATCTTGTGACGCAGTGGTTCACCGAGATAGCAGTCTCCATTTAAACAGCAGTCGTGGGGGCTGCAGGAGGTGCTGGTGGCCATGGGATGTTTGGTTACTGGCTCTGCTTTGGGTAGGTTTTACATGGCACACATCTCTGCGTTACCTGATCGACGCCTTCCTTAGGTGCCTTACTTGCCACCACTATCTGTCCTGTGCTATTTTTTTCCAGTCCTCCCTCTGCAAGGAGGAATGTGTACCATATAGTACTATGTTTCAGTAGAGCTTCTTGCTTAAGTCTATATCATGGGACACACTAAAGCTCTGGAGGTCTCTTGTCCAAAACCCTGCTCAGAGCAAGGCTAGCTTCATAAGGAGATCAAGTTTTTCAAGGCCTTGCTCAGGCAAATTCTGCTTTTCTCCAAGTATGGAGATTTCACAACTTTCCTGGGCTGTAGGCCTGCTTCATCAAGTAGGATGATCCTTCTTTAGAACTTTAAACAATTGGTGCTGATCCAGGTTTTAGGCCTTTACAACAGAGGATGCTATTCATCGCCTTTGAGGCAGGCTTGGGCTGCATGATTAGAAGCAGATGAAGGAAGATTTTCTTGGCCTGGCAGCAAACCTCAGTATCAGCCCCAAGAAACTCGATCTGAAGAGGTTTCCACAAAGGCAAGCCTTAGGCTACCTGGCAGAGAGAAAGCGGCTCCTGCGGGGAATTGTTCAGAGCACCTCTGTGAAGCTTCTCTTTTGAAATGCCCTCAAGAAGTGCTGGTCTATGTTCACCGATAGCGACAGGCACATGGGAGGAACCCTCTGCTTCCTCTGTGCATCCTCTGTGCATGAACATTTCTACCACTAAGCCTGAAATGTGCACCCCTTCATCCAGACAGAAAACTTTGGAGATCTGAAAAGGCAACGGGGAGAAAGGGGCCACTGAAGAGCAGTGATTCAACAGCTTGGATTTGTATACAGTAATGATAATGCTGATGATTCACCAGCCTTCCAGCTCCTTGTCCTGTGCGTGGGTTGTGACTGTCCTTCAACAGACTTTGCAATTTGTTGAGATGGAGCAGTATTTGCAGTCAACCACTTTTTTTCATCACCTGGAAGCTGGACAGTCTTGGTCTCATAAAGGATCTGCCACCCAAAATGCCGAACCAAATCTGCTGCCTTGACACCTGGTGGCTCTCCTCTACAAATACAAATGTGTTGGTGGTAAGATCTGAAAACAGTCCGTAAAGGTCTCCAAACAGTCCATCAAATGCATCCACAAATGCCAAAGGAAAAGCAGACTGGGGATCAATTAAAAGACTCGCTACACTCTGTCCCCAGTCCCCACATCGTCAGGCCTTGGTGGGTGACAAAGGAGAAGGGTTCTAGGTGGGAAGGATCCTAAAATCCCATCCTCAGTGCCAGGAGCTGTAGTCTGAACAGTGAAGCAGCAATGACAGTAGATAGGGAAAGACAGAAAATTAGCAATTGTCCAGACCAAGCATGACTCCATCACTTCCTCACCACACCATGAACAAAATACAAGAAGCTTTCCCAGCATTTTCCTTTCACATGCAAGCATGACGTTTTGTTCGGGGATTGTCATCGGCCGAGGACCCGTGTGGTGCAGCGATCCTGGTGGTGTGCCACCCAGCTGTGGTTCAGGCCCCTCCATCCTGGGCAAGCTCCTGGCTGGGAGAACGTTGCAGAGGTGTTTGCTACGTCCTCTTTCAGGTTCATCTGTGCTTAGCTTTTCTGTCAGATAGGGCTGAACCTCCTAACTATTCATTCTGGAAGAAAAAAAAGATTTGTAGGCAATGTCAAGACACTACCACAGGACGTTTCATTTTGTGTGTGACTCTTGCTTTGGTCTTTTGCTCCATGTTGGGATTCGATGTTGTAATGAAAAATCACAAGGTGCTGCTACTTTATGGGAAAATGTTGCAGGCCACACAAAGCTGGTGGGGTACAGGTCAATCCTAACAACCCACGCATGCCTGCAGGTTGCAAGGCGGCTGGCGAGCCCCTCTTCGAGTGCCAATGCACCAGTGTCCCCTTGGTACGGTGCTTCCCTTCTGCTGCACGTGTAGCCTGGCTTCCCAAGAGAGCAAGGCTTGTGGGGTCCTGCTTCAAACGTGTGTGAAAAAGTCCCTGACAAACATCCTTCAACATTTGGCAGATTTCAATTAAATTTGTCAGTAGGGTGGAGATCTCAACAACTTTTATGTCCTTGCAAGTTTTGTGAAAATAAACAGTCAGGTAAAGGGGAGACAAGCCCTCATTGATATTCCTGCTGTGGGAAAGGCTAAATCAGGAGCTTGTATCTCATTACAACATCTGTATGGGAGATACAAAGCTCCAGGGTTTTCCCTGGCAATGGAGCTATTTGTTTATTTCCCCACCCCGAGCCAAGGCGAAGCGCCGCGTGGTGAGAGGTGGAGCTGGGGCTGGCTTCCCATCTGCAGTAAAGATGGCAGTGCTGTAAGCACCGCACTCGGAGCTCAGTCGGCCGGCGGCCTCTCCCCAGGCCCCTCGGGATCTTCTCGCTGTCCGCTGCGGCAGAGGCCGGTTTGTGAAGCGTGTGCATGTCTCCCTTTGGGCTGCTGGTGAACAAGGACTTCTTTTTTTGAAACTGAGCACAAATGCTTACCCAGAGTCGACTGTCTCTGGGCTCCTGTCTGCAGAATCTCTTTTATGAAATAAATGTTTATGCTTTCAGACTCCCTCTAGGCCTGTATAATCATTCAGCACATGGCTGCAGGATAAATCTGTTCTTGCAGTCAGCAAAGGAGTAAATGCATTCTCCAAAATCCTCAACGAAACCACGAGAATTGGAGGGACACCAAACCAAAACATTCTTCTCATTTAGGCTGTTAGAGCTGCTGGGAAACTGGATATTTTGCAAAGGAACTGGCTTTTTTCCCCCCTTAACTGCTTTTTCTTTTTTTTTTCCTTGAAGTCTGCAGCAGTGGAATGAGTGAATTATTTCCTGGGGCAGCTGCTGTGTAACATCCAATACTTTATTCTTTGAGCTCATAAAAATAAGCACATCGAGAACAAGAAAGTGGCAAGTTGCTCGATGTTCCAGAGGATCAGGCGACTCCAGAGATTTCATGTTTGTTTTCTTGGCATGTGCTAGATATGTCCATCTTTTTACTTTCAACTTCTGCAGGCACCACCTGCCCCTTGTTCTTCTTCAAAAATAGATGAAGTAAATCTGAGACACGGGGCCTCTAGGGAGTGCCTGGGGAAGGAGCGGAATAGAAAACAGTAGGAAGACAGAGAAGCTTGTTTCTCTCTTCAAGGGCTGGAGATGATAGATTTAAAAAAAACTTAAATGTCTGAACAGTTGGTGAAAACTGTCAGCCGTCGTGCCTTACTTGCCACACACACCTCTACAGGCAGATTTCCATCCGTAAGTTAAAGGAGCAGGCATTATGTAAATTTGTGGCCTCCATGCTTCTTACAGCCCCATTCCTCTCCAAGCCATGCACGGCGTCATGGTCCTAAAGCAATGGCCAAAGCCTAGGGCAACCAACTGGCTGTGCAAAATCGCTTTGCTTATCTTACAGGATCCCTGATGCAAGTTTTCGGGGTGGAAAAGGCAGTTTCTTCCCCCTGGAAACGGAGGTCGAGCAGGCACTAGCTGAGGGTCTTGCGGTGAGATCTGAAATATGTGAGCTCACAGTGAAGGGGGGGATCTCACCCTTGCTTCTGCCAGTGAGGCAGGCTGGAGGGAAGGGGAAGGTGTAATCAGCGGGCTGGGGAGATCAGTTAAGATGCGTAGAAAAGGAAACCAAGGGCTGTGTGAATTGTGCCTCCCCAGCTCCGCAGCACGTCGAGGTCAGCATGGCATAAACTACGGCTGCCTTTTGTCCAAGGCATGCTTCACCACAAGTTTCCTATCACAAGCAGTATTGCAATGTGCCTATCCTAAAAAACAACAGAGGAAAGAGGAAAGCAGTGCTTTGGGTTAGAGGGTGGCTTTTAAGGGGCTTACAACTCAGAGAAACCCACCCGGAGGGCTGTGCGACCGGTGAGAGTCCACGTGCCTACGGTGATTCACACCCTCCGAGGATGTTGCCCATCCCTGCTGCTTTTCTAGCTGGTCTCCAGCTCAGTGTTACCTTCAGGAATTTGGGCACTCGTGCGCAGGAGCCAGCTACATGCTGCAGCTGATTGCACTTCAGAGGAGCACTTGCAGTCCACATTTCTCTGCTCCTTGAAATAATGGAGTGGTGTCCACTATTTCATATATTTAATGCAAAAAAAATCATTCTGTCCTGCTTCTTCTTAGAGGTAGGTGTGGCAGAACACATACTTGGGATCTTCTTTTGGTGGTTGAGGAGGGAACAAAATATCCGTGGATCTCTTTCACCAGTCTTGTGCTGGTTTAAAGGCCCCTGATGCACCCTGATATCACTGAGACCTTCTTGGGTACAGAGAAAGATGAGAGCGAGGCCCCATCAGTGTGGGGGGCAGCAGCAGGGTGAGCATTACACTGTGATTCCCCCGGCGTACGATTTGTGACCCCCTCACTTAATCTTCCTGCTCCTCATCTTCTCATCCGTGAAATGAGACATCTCTTTGCCTTTGAAGAAGGCTCTGAGATACGTGGAGGAGCAGTGCTTTCTTCACTGGTAAGTATTTCTGCTTGTGGCTGACTTCTGGGTTTCCTGGTGTCAAACGGTATCTAGCATTGTCCTAGTTACCTGTGGAGGCTGGGAAGAGTGAGAAGGACATTATTTGAGGCAAAAGCAATCCTGTCTATGGCCTTCTGAGGTCATGTCTCAGAGCACATTAAGAAGACGTACAGACAGAATCTTCCTGGTCGGTATATTTGCTTCCTTCTAACAATATATGTGAAATGTTTTGAAGAAGGAAAATATGGAAGTGGCACAAGTGATGAAGTCAATTAATTAGTATCATATTAATAAACAATCACTCCATCCACAGAACGAAGGTTTAGACAAACATTAAACAGGAAGGAAAGTTGCCTGGGAGGAAACCAGTGCTGGAGTTAACTGTAACCAGATGAAAAGTACCATTATCTTTCTAAACAATGCGCGTATATCTGCAGCAATAGTCCAAAGTCCCAGCACGATTGCCGGGGACTCTGCTTTGGCACGCTATAGGCTTTTCTAACTATAAAAGGGCAAATCCTTATATTATAGGAGAGGTATGCAATGAGACGTACACATTTTTTAAATTAATAAAGTCCTTTCTTCTCCTCACGTAGGAGGAACTCAATAAGACAAACAGGGAAACTTTCTGCTTCTGTGCGAAGTCCTGACAAGCCGTGTAGAGGAATCCAAAATGTCCCAGTGCCTCACCACAGGTCTGCCATTGCTTTACTGCATGACCTTGCACAAGTCACTTACTGCCACTGTCCTTTTGTCCCCTCTGCAAAAGGGATAAACTACTCCGGAGCAGATGTTAGATAGTATATTAAAAGCAGGATCCAGAACTGACTACAACAAGGAAAGTACCATGTTACTACAAGCAGGTGACCTCCTCCAGGACAGAAGCATTACAGTGATGGTCCTTGTAACAAAAAAGTGGTGAAATAATAAAAAGAAGGAGACCAAAGCCTTACCAAGAACACTGTCAGTGAATTGGCACAGGCAGCTGTCAATGGAGGCTGTTTTGGGGATAAAGTCCACTGGTTCAGCATGCTGGTGGGCTTTATAACCGTGGTTTGAGTCTGCCAGTGCTATTCAGTCATCCTCCACACATAGTCCCATGGATACCACTACGCTCCTGGAGCACAGCACTGCTCCAGCTGCACTGGGTGGTGAGAATCTCATCCTAAATCAATCCTCAAAACATGGATAATGTGCCAGAGACCTTTACTGCATTCACTGAAAGTAATAGTTTTCAAATGCTTCCATAAAGTGGCACAGCTGGAGTTCGAAAAGGCATTTTATGGCTTTGTGTTTTGCTTTATAAGTAAAGAGCAGAAAGGAATACATGCTATGTATGTCTGTGTTTATAAGAGTGGAGACATCTGCGTGGAAGTGTGTGAAGCAAACCAACTATGTCCTTGGGAATCAGAATAAAGATAACCCGTGACCTTTCCCTAACGAGCTGTGTGAAAGGTTGGTAGTGATGGCCAATAGACTGCACTTGTCATAACAGCATCTCGTATGCTGTTTCACAGTGGAGTTCACAGCAAGAGCTCACTAGCCCTGATCTCTCCAGCATAGCATCCATTCTGTGCCGAGTCCTTTAACCACACCCATCCACCCATCCTTGCGGCTATAAATTTCTTTCCATAATATCCGAGTGTTGAAGGCATCCCCAGACCCATTTTCTTGCAGTGTGTCGTGTATCCCATCTGGTTTCCTTTCCCGCCCCTGCGTTTCACATGGTTGACTTGAGATTTACAGTCCCAGGGCCGCGTACAGAGGTGCACATGCCCTCGCAAGCCTTCTGTGCATGCAGCAGCTTGCTCTGCGCTGCCAGAGGGGCTGGAGCCTTGGAAAACATCGTGTGGTTGTCCACTAACTCACGACAGTAAGCAAGTGCTGCAAAGCCTCTCCTCGTGAGTCTAATATAGGTTAGAGAGGAGTATTTGACCCACTTCTACACATTGGGCAAATCACCTCCAATATTTCAGGCCAGTGTAAGTGAAGGAAATCCATGCGGTCCTTAGGAGACTAATATGCTGGCACAGCATCACTGATAACAGACTTTTCACCTCAACTGCCAACGTGTACTTGATTTTCATTGCTGGTAATCACATTTTCTCTCTCCTCTTCTATGCACAGCAGCAGTATTTCATAACTGAGAGAACAATAATAACTATGGGGCCTCTGGCTTTAAAGGAAAAGCTTTCCTCAGTGGGGAAATGCCCTCTGGTTCCACGAAGATCATGCATGCTACACTGCAAAGTAAAACAAACACTCATCAGAGCTTCCTGCAGAAATTTGGGAACTTTGGTTCCATTTTTTGTCTGTGTATGTGTTTCTTTTTAAAGACTGATGAGGTTTAGTACAGAGGAGAATGGCCAGCGCAAGGGGTTTTTGCTGTTTGCTCAGTGTGCCCGTGGGAGGGTGTGAGAAGAGGAAGGAAGAGACGCCGGGCGTGAGCGCTGAGCATGAACCCAACCCGCGCCGTTGGAGGTGGATCGGGTGCCGGCAGTGGGAGGAGAGCGGGATGGGCACGCTGGCATCGCCAGCCGCAGCAGCAGCTCTGCGGGCAGCAGTGGTCATCAGCTGGCTTCAAACCAGCTCAGCAAAGCAGCGTGTCGGAGGAAAGGCATCTCTTTTGCTACATGAGGGGCTATGGTCCATGCTCGTGCCTCTTTGTTGTGCTTCTGAACGCTTATTAAGTGGTACCGTGCTGCCCCGTGCAAGCTGTACTTTCTCCCTCGGGCTGTGGTGCTTCCCCAGCTCCCCCAGACACCCAAATCCAGAGTACCTTGTCCCTCTGGGAGCCCTGGGGCTGGTGGGGAAGGAGCCTGTGCCCAGAGAGCCCTGCTGGGACTGGCCTCCTTGGATGCTCGAGGCCGCCTGCCTCGCTGCTGGTGGGACCGCAGTACGCTGTGGCAAACACGAGAAGATACCTAATAAAGCAGAGCTTGTCAGAGAATCAAAGCGAATCCATACCGAAAATGTGGCTTGCCCTAAGTTGTCTGAATCCCAGCCTTTGATGTGGGAGTCTCCCTGGTGCCCTCAGAAGAGTCTGGGCCTTGGGTTTTCACCCCAATATCCACAGTTCGGTCCCTGGTGCCACCAAGACCCACTTGCTTCGTGGGTGTGCATCCCCCCTGCTGTCCTCTTGGACCTCGCTCCATGAACTAGCCGTGTTTAGGCAACATGACCCAGTTGTTCCTGCTCACCCTAATCACAGGATTTCGGTGCTTGAGCAGGGCTGTGTCTAGACAGTCAATTACTCTTTGTTCTCCTGTCTCTGAAGAAACTTCAGGGCGAATGTCTTCTTCGACCTTGCATGTATAATTATTTGTCTTCCCTATAAATAATGGATTTCCTTGTTGCTGGTAGGTGCTGATTCATTAATATTTTGTTACCTCCTTGAGTTTCAAATACCCTTAGCACCTTCCCAATCTACTCTTGCACCAAAGTCTTGTTCCTTTGCATGCTTCTTAGCTTTTCTCTCAGCTGATATTTCCAAGTTTTCCATAATCCTCACTGACAATATCTGTGCTATCACATCATCCCAGCTTAGCTTTTGTTCATTAAGAATGGGATGATTTGCAGAGTTTCCCCCTGCTCATGTATTCGGACTCCGCGAATCTCCACATTCATCACAGAATCACAGAATCACAGAATGTTCGGGGTTGGAAGGGACGTCTGTGGGTCATCTAGTCCAACCCCCTGCCGAAGCAGGGTCACCCAGAGCAGGCTGCACAGGACCGCGTCCAGGAGGGGTTTGAATGTCTCCAGAGAAGGAGACTCCACAACCTCCCTGGGCAGCCTGTGCCAGTGCTCCGTCACCCTCAGAGGGAAGTAGTTCTTCCTCCTGTTCAGGTGGAACTTCCTCTGCTTCAGTTTGTGCCCATTGCCCCTTATCCTGTCACTGGGCACCACTGGAAAGAGTCTGGCCCCATCCTCCTGACACCCACCCTTCAGATATTTATAAGCATTTATTAGGTCGTCTCTCAGCCTTCTCTTCTCCAGGTTAAACAAGCCCAGCTCCCTCAGCCTTTCCTCATAGGAGAGATGCTCCAGTCTCCTCATCATCCTTGTAGCCCTCCACTGGGCTCTTTCCAGTAGCTCCTCATCTTTCTTGACCTGGGGAGCCCAGAACTGGACACAGTACTCCAGATGAGGCCTCACCAGGGCAGAGTGGAGGGGGATGAGAACCTTCCTTGACCTGCTGGCCGCACTCAATGCACCCCGGGATCCCATTGACCTACTTGGCAGCCAGGGCACACTGCTGGCTCATGGTCAACCTGTCATCCACCAGCACACCCAGGTCCATCTCTGCAGAGCTGCTCTGCAGCAGGTCCGCCCCAAGCCTGTACGGGTGCAATGTCTCACCTTTGTATGAAACCCAGGAATCTCAGTTTTGCCAGTTAAGGGAGAAGGAAGAATAATGCAGAGTTGTAAAGGGGCCCCAAACCTTGGGGATGCGCTCTTCACAAAATGCAAAGTATTTTCCCAAGGCGTTTAGTAGCAAAGCCCCACGGAGAGCAAACCCAAAATGAATGTAATGAGCATGGAGGGTAAATTCCTAGAAGGGTTGCAAGAATGGTGGCTTTGCTTCCCAGGTGGTAGCTCGCAGTCACGGTTCTTCAGTTTTCCCCTCTGAAAACCAACAGGAGCCAGGTTAGCGCAAGTGTTCTTCTGGGGGCAGGAGCATCATCCCAGGAAGCCTGGTGCAGTAGAACTCCGGATCTGGTTACCGCCCCCTCGGGCACTCCTCTAATTGAGATGCTTAGTACGGGTAATTAGTAAGGGCGCTAATTGTCCGTTTGTAAGATCTCATCTTTCTCACACTGCAAATTGGCTGGTGGAGAGAAGAAAAGGCGCAGGAACTGTCAGCACCTCTCTGCAGACAGCTCACTGCACTGAAGGAAACAGCCTTTGAGAAGTGCGGTAAATTCACTGTAATCTGCCCAAAGGCACTGTAGTGAAGTCAGCACATTGTGAAGATGATAGCAACCCGTACCCTTTTCTCCAGCAGGACAGGAATGCATAGTATGCTTGTCGAGAAGAACTGCAGACCTGGCAAGGGTTATACCTCTCAGATGGCATCAAAAGGGCATGGAAGGGCTGCCCATTGACAGGGAGGTGACCCCTTGGGAGGTGGCAATAAAGGTTCCTGGGTGCTGGGGTCGCCTTTCCAGGGTGAAGGACCTAAGTTGTGGTGGATGCCAAGACCCACAGCCTGTGTGCCCGGCGGATATTATTCGGGATGGCCCAGGCTCCCCATCATCTCCACTCCACGTCCCTCACCCCTGGCAATGGGCAACCCATCCCTGCCTGCGCTGGGGACACAGGAACAGCACCGCAGCGCTGGGCAAAGAAACCAGAATTGGGTAAAAGCAGTGGAGGCAGAGATCTCGGTGGCCCTGCAAGCCATGTAGCTGTTTCCCACCGTGTGTGTGGTGCACCCCAATGCCTGTAGCAGTTCACACCTGCTCACACCCTCCACACGCTGCGGAAACAGGGAAATTGGCTCTTTGTGGCTGTTTGCGGCAGTGCTGGGGTGTTCCTCCCGTTGATGGAGTATTGCAAAATTCACCAAAGGGGAATTTTTTTCTTGGCTTCACTGGGATCAGCAGGAGACCAACATGCAGAGCATCAGGGATGCCTACCCCGTGATGCTGGTGAGATGAGCCGCTCCTCCTGGTGGGTTTTCCAGCGGCAGGAGCCCTCCNAGCTTCACCCCTCGTGCAGCCTCGTCCCNCACAGAGCCTGCCTCTGCTGTNGGCAGCTGCCTGGCCCAACAGCTCANGCCTTGACTGGGGACCAGGGCGTGCTGAATGAGCTACTCAAGTCCANTGACCCCTTAGCCGTAATNGCTAGGACAAAAATGATTTTCAAGCATTAAAATTAACTTAAAGCCTGATACATCTTTATCATCTTCTTTGACCACCCACTGCCTACATCCTAAAATCCAGCCTCCTACAAGCCCTGCCTACCTTTTTCATACCGGTAGTAAGATTTCTGCGGCCTCTCCCTCCTTCTGCCTCCCCTGTGTTTCTGTCCAGCGAGCGAAAGACAAGGCAGAGGTGGAGTGGGGATGCAGCCCCTGTGCTGCCCTGCCAGGGAGCGGGGAGGCACCCAAGGCCATGCCCTAGCACCAGTCTGCCCTGGTAGGGGTTACTCTAGCTGGACCTCCTCATGCCTACGGTAGATGTGCTACAGCAGCAGGGAGAGCTGGGGTTGGTAGCCAGTGGCGACCGCTAATTAGATGTATCCCCATCAAGATTCCCTCCCTCCTGGGCCTTGCTGCTTGCTTGGGCTCTCCAAGGCTGTTACTGTCTCCCACACCATAAACTGTCCAGCTGGGAAATCCCAAAACTAACAACCATGGAAGTAATGAATACTTGGAACTGGTTACCGCTCACTAGGTCCACATTCCTGCTCAGGCTGTTGGTGGCCAGCTGGTGGCTGGTTCCCATCATCTCCAGGGGCAGTGGGAACAGATCATTTATTCCTGCTTCTCTTCACGCTGGGAGGTCGGCGGACTGATCTGGAGTGAGCAGTGCAACACTCTCGGATCGACATGAGCTGTGCCCACTGCTAGATGAGTCACCTGGTGTCTTGCGAAATGGTCTGCGTTTGGTGTCCACAGCTGGCTGGTTGGTCTGAAGTGCTGATGTTCGCTTTCTTAACAGGAGGTCCCAGCTGCAGATTTCAATTTCACCAGATTTAGGATATTTTGGATCTGTGGCTTTGATTTGGCCTCTTGTTCAGAGGCAGGGACCGGTTGTTTTAAGTGGTGAGCTGAATTCACATCATAAATATGCCCTGTTTCTTACAAATTGGTATCCTTTATCTTCTACAACACCACTGAAACAATCCCAGTTCCTCCACCACATCCCCTATGGCCTCCTCCACCACTTAGCATCTTCAGCTTCTTTCCAAGTCCCCACATCCCTCCAGCTTTCAGTTGTCTTCCACCTTACTACTGTTGCAACCTCAGCTCTTTTCCACGCTCCCACCTCCTCAATCCCAACATACTCTGGCACCTCCCATGACCTGCTCCCGTGGGAAATCTGGCTGAAAAGTAAAATCAAAGCTAAGCACTTTCTCTGGATCAAAATTGTGTTTTACAATGTCTGCAAATGCGGCAGAGTGGATTTTACTGGAAACTAAGCACACTTTGGAAGTCTTTTCAAGGCCAAGCACTGCTCAGGTGCGGTGCCGCACCACTGCGGCAGGGGCAGAGCATCCTCTGCCGTGTCCAGACCTCAGACTGCAGTGTCAGGCTACCATCAAGCTCACGTAGAACCATGCTGCCATCACCAGAGAGTTTTCCTGCCTTTGCCCTGGTTCATGTGCCTCAGAGTGCTGTGTGAACAGTCTTGCGGCCGTGCCGCCTGTTGGAGCAGCTCGCTGGTCCAGATGGAAATGAATGATTTTGTGGGGCAGGGCTTGGTCTCTGGAGCGTCGATGAGCAGAGGCAATTCACCCCACAGCTTCATGAGCCCTCAGTCTGACGCCAGGCAGGTGGCAGGAAGGTAAGAGCAGAGATGAGAGCAGGACAGGACCATAGCTTTCAGCGGTGATGCCATCTTAGGTCAGGGTTGGGCTGACCGTGACACTGTGTCTCAACACAGCCTTCATCCCAGCAAATGTGGGGATAACAAGTGCAGTAGGGTGCAGCAGGCTAACACGAGCTTCATGCTTGGAGGGAAGAAGGAGGAGAAGGGGAGGTCCTCCCATTTTGGTGCCAGTGCAGGAGTGATGTTCAAGCAGCATAAACTCCCTCCCCAGAAGAGCGGAGGCCACTGCACTATAAATAAGCTACTGCATCCCATCAGACCCATGCAGTGCCAGGAGACATCAGCCCTTCTCTGTTAATGCTTGTGTTTGCTCCACAGCAGATTTCATCAGTGCTGCTGGATGCCTCTCGCCTTTTTCGACATAAGACACCCAAGTTAACCCAGACCCCCACAACTTTCACTCACCAACGCTATCATATTAAAAGAAAACAAACTAGTAGGAAAAAAAAAGCCCAGTTCTGGCAGTTTGCATCAAGATATGAGGCCAGATTTCCAGACAGTTGTGTGCACAGGGGCTGAAGAGTGATTTGGTGCACAAGCCAGTGCTGTCAAACTGCGAGGTGTCAAAACGGTGTCAAAACTATTGATGACGGGAGCCGCGCTCACACAAAGGAGCAAATCCTTCCTGGTGCAAGTCCAGGTGCCTCAGAAATGTTCTCAGCCTGCATCTCTTTCTCTCGACTTTGGACCAGCTTGTTTTTTCCTTTCTGCTTCTACAAACTGCAGTGGGCTCATCCAAAAACCTGTCATCTGTTTTAACAAAAGGGTGAAATAAACATCCCAGCATCATCCTCGGCAGCCTGCCACGGAGAAACTGCTGCGAGATATGACAAGACGAATACTGCCTTTAAACGCGATACGGAGAGGAAGCGAACGACACCCACTTGGAAGAAGCGGTGTCGGGGCCTCACAGAGCTGATCTGCCGGTGGCAGGATGGGGTGACAGCATGGCAGTGGGCAGGGGAGTGCTGGCGGGGTCACCTCCCCGGAACAGCCCCGACAGCTCTCCCTGGGAAGAAGCATGTGCTCCTTGTGACCCAAAGGGTCCGTTGATCACTCCGAGGGCCCCGTCTCGGCCGTCCCTGTCAAACCAGGATGAATTTCTGTTGGCCTGGGCAGATAGCACTGGTGGGGCTCTCCCAGCTGGTGTGGAGACAGCATCAGGGCAGCTGCACCTTGCTTTGTTCAAATGCCGATAAAAAGGGCAATGCCCAAGGCAAGCTGATTTTTTTTTTTTTAGTGGATCTAGACTGAGGCAACAGGAAAAGGCTAACTTTAAACTTGCTAAAGAAAATTCATAAGAGAAAGCGGGTCTGTGGGGAAATAAATGCACTAGCAGGGGATGAGAAGAAAGCATGGCGGGCAAGGCTGTCCCTCCAGAGGCCTTCGAGTCTCTGAAGGGCTGTGAAGGTGCCCCATGCCCGGCTGCTTGGCCTGCAGGAGTTTGGTGCGGAGCCGTACCCATCAGGCATCAGCAGCGGGTGACTCTGGCTCCCGGGGATGTGGTTTGGGGGCTGGTCTGACTGCCGAGCTCTGCACCACGTTACCCCGCTTGGGTCTGCTCTGCGCTGTGCGACTCCTTCTAAGGCAACAGCGTAGCACGGGAAATGCACTGAAATGTTGTCATTTAAAGGTGATCTATGGTTTGACCTTCTAGCTATTCGCTTTTAAAGTTTCTCGCTGCCGGGGACCCCCCATAAAACACAAAAAATGTAGCACACACTTCTTGGAGAGACCTGAGTTATTTTGACTCAGTGTCTCTAATCTCAAAAGCATATCAGAGAAATGTGTAAAGGATGTAGTCTTTGCCCCAGAGATATGATCTAAGCATAGATAAAGCATAGCTAAAAAGGTGACATAACAGGAGACTGGAGGGAAAGGGCTTGAGGTGTTCTGCTGATGGGGCACTGCAACCTTCAATAAGTTTATGAAGACTAGCTATGACGATTCTGTGTCTATGCACATACGTGCATATGTGCACGTACACATATTACTTTAGCTCTGGTTGCTAAAAATTCACCCCGTAACTAATTTGAAGTGAAAAAGTCCTTAGTGATGCTTGATGGTCAAAGTGGATGGAGAGGAAAAGAGGATGGAAGAGTAAGGGTTTTCCATGGCCGCCTCGTTTCCCCTCTGAGCCCTCCAAATGCTGCTCAGCTCTGTGTACTAAAACAGCAGCTCACACCTACTCTTATATGTCTTCCATGAGTCTGAGACTCTGTCTCTACCGGTTCATTAGAGGAGATATTCAAGATCTGGAGATATTCAAGACCCGCCTGGACAAGGTCCTGTGCAGCCTGCTCTGGGTGACCCTGCTTCAGCAGGAGGGTTGGACTAGATGACCCACAGAGGTCCCTTCCAACCCCGAACATTCTGTGATTCTGTGATTCTGTGATTAGCTGCATTGATGGTAAAAATGCTGCCTGGGGCATGTAAATATTTGGCTTTCGTGGTACCTGTGCCTAGGGCCACTACCTCACAGCAAACCTTCGGTAGTTCTTATAGCCACGACCTGTTACAAAAATATTCATGTTGTCTGGAGAGTGGGGATAATGCTTGGTTATCTCTCTGTCAGGAGTTCTGATAATTGATTATTTGATCTTTCTAGAGCACTTAGATGTTTGGATACCTCTTGATAGAATCGCAGATCCCCTTAGCTGTCAAACCACAATAGCACCTTTTCAGCCCTGCTGGCGATGCAGCGAGAGATAGTAAAACATCCCTACTGCCTGAACACACTGAGTGACTGGCTCTACCTTTATCAAAGTAAACCACAACAGGTTTCGCTACTTGAATGAAATAAAGCCTGAAAGGAGATATGAAAAAGAGACAGTGAGGAGATTAATGCTGGGCTTGATGGGAGACTTCCTGGCTGGCTGCTGTCTCCCAGAAAGTCCCTTAGAGAAGAGAATTTGTGGGTTTTACGTACACGTTGGCAGCATTGCTTCACCCGATGCCGTCCATGTTCTGCAATGCCGTCTTCCCCTCCCCCGGGTTTGAAAGCTTCATGTTCGTGGTGATGTAGTCTGGGTCACCCTTTCTTTTGGGGCCGCGTGGATGGGCTCGTCTGCAGCGTTCTGCAGAGGTAGAGCAAGACGAGGGAAGCAGACAATGCTAAAAGGTCACAGCCTTTCTGGATGGATGTACGGCAGTGGGTGTGAATCTGCAGTGCTCGGAAATCCGGTTCCGTGGCACCAAGGGACGTCCCTGCGGGCACCACTGCCGTGTGTGCTCGGGCAGCCCGTTTCAGGCAGGAGGTCAGGCCGGGTGCTGAAGCATCCAACCCGAGTCACTTGCTCGATAACCTCAAGCCCCTGTTAGCAAGTGGTGATGACACAATGCTCCTCGCTCCTGGCCGCACGCGATGGCAGTGCAGTGCCACCACAGGAGACCTCCACTTCGTGCTGCCGCCTGGTACTTGGAGCAAGGCAGGCTGCTCTCTCTCTTAGAACAGGGATGAAATGGCAGAATCGTGTTTGGAAGCAAAGCTGGGTTTCAGTGCAAGTCAGACTTTTTGAACTTCAGCAGACCTGAGTTTGATTTAGTGTCTTAAGTTCAGGGACGGGTCTATTCTGGACCTTACAATAGTTTCTGTTCCCTGTTTTCTCTTTGGATGGATTGGATAAGATGAGATCATCCCGACTTTACCACTATAAAGAGGCACAAAATCTGAAGCTTTTCATCCAGACCATGAAGAACAGACTTTGATGTCTTCAAATATATTGAAACCCAGCTTTAATCTGCTTCTGGTTTTGCAGAATTACAGGCTAACTGAGCTTGCATAAACCCAATACCCAAACTCTTCATCTCATCTTGGTTTCCATTACCTATCTTGAAAGTAGGATTTTTTTAAAGTCACATTAAAGTACAGCTTCAATTACATCCTGTTAATAACTAAACATTTAATTACGACTTAATGCAAGATCCCACCCCACCAAAGATTGGCATTTAAAGGATTATGCCCGCAGGGGTGAGGACAGTTTGGTTTCAGAGCTGTATCTCCTTGGTGTGACTGTTCCTGATGGATTGTGAACAAAATTATATTGTGAAATACATGTCCTTATTGGAATTGCTGTTAACTTCATAATTGCTCTGTAATTACTAAAGAGAGAGTATCTTACACTTCTGACAGCCAGGTGCATGTATTGCTTAATCTGTCTCCATTATTGAGTTGGCTCCGTTCCTGTGGGTGCATTCCTATTCTCTTTCAGTTGTGCAATACCAAAACTGACGAAACGGTGCATCTGCTGGTTTGTTCCTGCTTCGGAGCTAGCAACAGGAGCAAACAGAGGTGAACTCTGGAGAAGCTGAGGAGGCTGGCTGGTCCAGAGCTGGGAGCAGGCCACGCCATTCCTGCTGTGAGCTCCTTCTCCTTCCTCCTTCTCCTTCTCCTTCTCCTTCTCCTTCTCCTTCTCCTTCTCCTTCTCCTTCTCCTTCTCCTCTCCTTCTCCTTCTCTTTCTCCTTCTCCTCCCCTGCCTGCCCCATGGCAGGGTCCATGCAGGGCGGTGGGGAGCAGAGCCTGGTCCAGACCCATCGCTCCTCCTGCCCTGCAAGCACGAAACAGTACCAGAGCGTCTCGACAGGCAGCATGGCCAGGAGCTGGGAAGGCCACCAGGAGAGAGGCCAAGGGTCTTTCTGCTGGGTATCTTCAGGCTGGAATTCGGGTTAAAAAAAGTTGCATCTCAAACTGTGACTAAGAGTGGGGCAGCGATGAGATAAGCAGTGAGTTGTCAGCAGCTTCCGAAGCGATCCCTGGCCTGGGGGAAGTGCCGTTCGTCTGTTTTGCTGTGCACTGGGTCAGAGCTTATGCTAAAATATCGCAGATTGTCAGCTTTGCCTGCGGCTTTGGGAATATTTCGGTGGCCCTCACTGCATGCACTGGCATTTTAATAGAGCTTTATGAAAGGGCTTTTTTGGTGTAACCTGTCAACAGATAAGCCCGAGAGGAAAGAGAAGGAGAAGCCAGTGCCTGTCCCAAGAGAGGCAGCGATGAAGACGCATGCATTAAGCATCCCCCTCTCTCTTTGGTACACCCACCGTAGCAGGGCCTTGAAGGATCTTGCCAAGCACAGTGCTAGCTGAACGGGTGTCCTGCTTGACAACAGCTTTTCTTAATAATTTTTTCACTTACATGTAGAGAATAAAGCTCTTGTGTTGTCCCTTCCTGTATCTTTTTTTTTCCAGAGGAATAAATGTTCCTGGAATACGTGACCAAGGAACAACCATCTCCTGGGGACATAGTCAATTTTTATCGACCAGTAGAGCAGAAATCAGTGAAACAGGTTGCTACACATATAGCTTGCTTGTCACGTATGTGACAGCCATGCAAAGTTCTGACCAGGCAAAAATTTCTCCCAGGACCAATGCTACGCCCTCAGGGCCATCCGCAGTGTTGGGTTCCCACACAGCAGGAGCCCACGGTGGGCTGCAAAGCACCCCAGTCTGTCTGCAGCTCCCCTCCTCTCTGCCAACCTGTCCACATGCCTGCAGGGCTCGGGGTGCTTTTATTAGCACCCAGCTCCGTGCCCAACGCCTTTTTTCCCTGCAGCCCAGGCTGCCTGTGGCCAATTTTCTGGGCTCATTACTGGAAACCCTTTCATCTCAGGCTACTCCCTCGCTCTCCTCTGCCAGGGAGATGGAGTCCCCCTGGGGCTGTGGAGACAGAAATCACCTCTTTTTGAAGATGTTTCAGTGTCATCTTTCTCTTCGGTCGCAGTTCCAAGGTCAGATGGTGCCAGCGTTGCTCCCTTGTCCTCAGTGGACTGAAAGCATGTGAAGCATCTGGCTTCCCCTGCCTGTTTCTCAGTTGTCTGCTTATCCACATAGAGTGGAGGGGACAGGAGACTTTGTCTCTCCAAGAGCAAAGAGTGTGCTTTGTATGATAGTAGGCGAACTTCTCAGCTGCCGCAGCTCCCCTTTTCCCATTTCCTCTCTCGTTGTACCCATTTTCTGCTGAGAAACTTTTTGGATGCGAGAGACACAGCAAAATACCAACGTGTTTCAGGAGGCGCTGCAGAAGACCAGAAGGGGGAATTCTGAATTTCAGAAAACAGTTGAGTCTTCAAGGCCTCGCGGCCGGTGCAGTTCTAGGAAACGCTTTGAACTGCAGAGGGATAGGGGATTTTTTTCTGAGTGACTCATGCTTTTTATAGATTACCAGTTTCGCAGCCTTGGAGGCTGATAAGTCTGTCCCCGTTGCAGGTGCAGCAAGCACCCTGCGGAGCTCTGCTGTGCTCGCAGGTGGTGAGCTTCGGCATGGCTGTGGGGAGATGCGGTCGTGTGGGTGCCCTTGACTTTCAGCCCCGCCGTTGTGCTGGCTGCAGGGGCTCCCAGGGCTGTAGGCTGGACACCCATCTAAGTGGGCACAGGAGCAGACCGGAGAGGACAGTTGCATGCGTCTTGGTGTAAAATTGCACTCTTAGGAGGAGCGGGGAAGAGAAAGCTGATGTGGGGAGGCTGGAGGTGGCAGGAAAGACCTGTGCAGAATTCCATGATCCCACAGGCGCAGTGTGATGGGGACCTGGGTTTGCCCGGGGGGCACTG
>Ga0065711_1003662_pt1 | contig 26918 bp, 32 predicted proteins | sample Hoacrofraction12_FD_59098 | JGI IMG/M metagenome (GOLD analysis project Ga0065711, IMG submission 59098) | Hoatzin crop microbial communities from Cojedes, Venezuela - Epithelial fraction 12 v2 (version 2) | ecosystem: Host-associated > Birds > Digestive system > Esophagus > Crop | place... | reverse complement strand
TTTTTTTTTTTTTTTTTTTGCCCTTACTGAAGCATTTTGGAGGTTTTAATTTGAGGGTGGCAACCTGAAAGATTTGGGTGAGAGAAGTGAGAAGAGACAGAGGACCGGCTGTCCATCGTGCCATATGGTCCTCCTCACCCTAGCCAGTGCCTAGAGGACACAGGGTGCAGAGTTTAAAGTGAGCTGCAAAGAAAGAGAGAGGGAGAAAACCCAGTGAATGCACACTCTGTACGTAGAGTTTGAGCGACTTAAAGAACAGCTTTTTGGCCGGGTGGCCTCGCTGCCCTCCACCACTTGGAAACTCCTGCCTGTGCCTGCATCCAGCCAGCTCCTCGGTGCCTCTCTGGTGTTTTCCCCACGGATTCTCTGACGGAGGTTTGAACACAGCCAGCACCGGGGCACAGAGATACTTCGTGGAGTGGCTGCCGGAGATTTTGCGGTCAGCTGGTTGCAGGGGCTCGCTGTCTTCCGGGACAGGGTGGTTGGTGTAGGGACCTTCATTCCTGGCAGCACATGAATTTGTTTTTATTTTATCAAAGATCATGTTTCTGCCTTGCGGCCTCAGACCAAACCCGGGCAACCTAGACCCGAGCTCCCTACCACAACCTAAATAAAAAATTGCACAATTTGCTTCTATTTCATGTCAAGAACTGCAAGATTTTGTACTCCTCTGGGAGGAGAGAAGGGCCCGAGTTCCTCGCACAGGAGGGTTTGAGCAAGAGTTCAGCCTTGGGGCAGATTGCAGGTCCTGTGCTGAGCCCTCCCATGCTCCATAGGCAGCAAAAAAAGGCAGCTGGAAATGCCCCCCAGCCTTCCCGCTGATGTGCTCCATTGCAGGGACAAAAGCAAAGCAGGTCACAGCTGCCTCAGACCTGCTCCTGGGGCTGGTACAGAGGAGGAAAGGGCTCCTTCCCACTTGCCAGTGGGGAATGCATGAGGGTGAGCGGGTATTTAATCCCCCCAAGCTGTAGTTCACAGCCAGGTCCTTTCTAGTTGCCATACAGTTTGCACCAGCTCTTGGCATCAAATCCCTCGGGGCTGAAGCCAGCTCCGACGGCTGTACGTCAGATGCTGCCATTGCCAGGTGGGTCAGTGCTTGCTCCTGCTCCCTGGCTTGAACCTGGACGAAAGGTGGGGTGTCCCGAGCTGGCTGCCCACCCCAACTCTCTCCCAGCGCCCGGGGACAGTCGCTGACCCCAGCTTGCTGAGGACGAACCAAAGTGGTGCCCATCTCCCTGCACACCCGTGGCTGGTGGGAGGCCAAAATCACCCTGCTCGGGCTAGGCAGGTCCTGCAAAACCACGTACCGTGCCTTAGCGACGGAGGTCCGCGATGTTTCCCTCCTTTGCAGGGTAAACGTTTAAGCTGCTAAAACTTGCTTGGAGCAATAACTTCTTTTGGTGGGCCTTTCTAAGGAGGAGATCGGGCGCCTGCCCAGGGTAGGCAGTTTTCTGAATCCTTATTAATGGGTTCATTTCATAATGCCTCGCTCGTGGTTTTCCTCTCCAAATGAGTGGACTTTTGGGAATCCTATACCTTCTACAGTGAAAGTGCTGTTAATTTTCTTCCACAGCTCTGCTGGTTTTAATTGTAACCTCCCACGTTAGCTATAACAACCCATATGTTGATTGTATATATTATTTAATTCGCTGCTGGCCTACCTCAAGGTTGGGTTGTGGTAGAGTTTCAGTTGCTGGGAGGACTTTAAATCTAGATGAGGTGTTTTTACTAAAGGGAAAGATATTTTTCTGAATTCAGCCACAGCTGTTGGTCTTAAAGTAGGAATTAAGCTGGAGATCTCCTTTGGCATATTCTTTGTAGAACACCAGATCAGAGTGGGATTTTTTTTATGGTTTGAAAATACTTGAATAGGAGCAGATCCTGTGCTCAGTGACCAGTCTTGTACTGTTTGGTGGATGCTGATTGAGTAAAAGTGACTCAAAATTAAATTAAAGCAGCAAAAATGCTGTGCCTCACTGTTTATTCTGGGCACGCTTGCTTTAGAAAGCGGTGCTTAGAAGCTGTATCTTTGGTTCTTGTGGTTTAATGATTTTGATTTTATATTTTTCCATCTTAAATATACAAGGCAGTCATGGTTCTGGGTGGTCAGGGTGTGACTGTGCCCCAGAAGCACTACTGGTGTTACTGGAGTGGTTGCTTGCTGCTCTGTGGAAGAGCTGGATGGGTAAGAAATCAAGTTTTTATGGCTGTTGAGATATTGCAAGTCTGTTGAACATCACATGCAGTGGCAGGAGATGTAGAGGAGGGGTACCACCCACATCCAGGAGTGGGAGATTGTCATAGCGTAATTCACATTGGAAGAGACTTCTGGAGATCGTGGAGTGCAGCCCCTGCTCGAAGCAGGTCCACCTGGATCCAGGCCACGGAAAGGGCCACCCGGAGATGACTGCTGCTGGGTGACCGTCTCCCTGTGGAGCTGTGAGTGGCGCTTCCAAAACTGTTCCTTTGTGTCTGGGCTCTTATTTCTGATATGCGTAATCTGGTTTAGTTTAACTTGGCCTTGGAAAGAAGTGTCTGGGTTTACGTCAGAGGCTGCAGTTTTCTCCTTTCAAATACAAAGAGCAAACTGATACTCGAACGGGCAAGGGGAAGGGAAAACAGGGCTGATACAGTCCAGGAGGTCCCAGGCTATGAAGGGAGATCCAAACCTTGTCAGTGTGGGAATTGCAACTCCCAGCTCAACATTTCATTCCCACAAAGAAGGGAAGGAGGAGAGGGGGAACATGGATAGCTGGAAGCTGATCCTAAACCTGGCGGCTGCAGCTCTCTCGGAAGCATTAAAGCGATGCAGGAAGGAGCACCCCAGGCTGTCCCGGCATGATGTGCTGCTCTGTCTCCTCCCCAGCCCTTCATTTCAGCCAAGGGACCCCCATGCCTTTTCCTGAGCCAAACATGTTTGCACATGACCGTGAATCCCACCCTGGATGGTTTTCACACACACACAAGGGCTGGTATTTCCTCCCAGCTCCCTCTCCCCCTGCACGGCCCCTTCACAAAGAACAAAGTCAGGCATCGCTTGTCACCTTGACCTCTGAGCCTCTCCTTCCCTCCTCCCAAAATGTGAAGCATCTGGCGGGTATGTGCTGCCTGGCTGCTTGGTGGGGCTGGTGGAGCTGCAGTGATGTTACCCAGGCTGTGCCTTGTCCCCAGGCTCCCTCAGCCCACTCGTCCTTTTGGGCCATGTTTGCTCTGCAGTCCTGAAGTGCTGTCTGCCCCTGGCATGACGGCTGGAGGTGGGGAGACTCTGCCTCTAAGAGTGATCCTCAAGAAGAGGGGTGGCCCGTGCATCCCTCCTCCTTCACATAGCTTGGGAAAAGTTTCCTCCAGTGAAAGGGTTTCATAGCTGTGTTGGAAGTTATCAAGGGTTTGACCATCGCAGGGCAAGGAGTGATCCAGAATGACTCCAGCCTGTGAAGAGGGAGCCAGATCTCCTCTTGGTTCCTGTGTACTCCTGGCTCTCAGCCAGGGAGCTCTTTTTAGCTGCCATTTCGAAGAGGGAACCAGCTAGTTCTGGTTAATCCCTTCCTGATGCCTCCAGCAGCTATGATGTTGTGTGGTCTGAGCTTCAGACCAACACAAAGATACCCAAATGTCTTGTCCCCTGGCCGTGGCATGCTCCTCTCCTGCCAATGCATGGCGAAGGGGAAAAGAGGTTTCCCCTCTTCTGTGGGTGGTTCTGGGGTGCTGGAGATGATTCATCCATCCACAGAGCCAGGAGGTTCCTGACATGCTTCCCGTGGCCAGTGCTGGACAAGGGGCAGCCGGGACCAAAGGCACCGCTGTGCTTTGTGGCATGGCAGCGGTGAGGCCACTGTGGTGCTTTGGGCAGGGAGAGGTTGGGTCATGATGTCAGCAGTTGGGGTGAGCTGGGAGGATCTCCCCAGGGCTTTCCTCACCCAGAACCACTCCCTGGCAGTGTCTCTGCAGGGGAAGACTACGCGTTTCTCTCTAGGATGGTTCATTGCAGATGTGAGTTCCCACATCTTGCATCTGTGGGGACAACCTGTGAGTGTGTTTGCTGCTGTCAGAGAGGAGGTCCTGGGGCTGGGCAGGAGCAAGCGGAGACTGGCACGGGCGCTGCTGTGGTTCTGGCCAGACCAGCCTGGTTGTAGTGTTGCAGGGAGTTGGAAGCTTTCATCAGGGCTGGGATGTGGTGGGCAGATGATGGCTTCCTCCTAGGGGTGAAGATGGGCTGGATGGTTTTCTGGATGGGATAATACACTCCTGATTTAAAAAAAAATAAATAAAAATCACCTCTGAACCTTTGCATTCATCTTTTTGTTCTGGAACAATTAGCAGTCAGGTTTTTCCAAGCTTTTCTCTATAGCTGTAAGGCTCAGGAGGATTAATTAAAGAGAGATTCAGAGCTGTTAATAAGTCTGGCAGCTGGAGCATGAAGTCTTTGTCTACGTCAGCAAGTAATGTGCTCTACCAAAAGCAGATCCGCAGAGCAGCAGGTCCAAGGCCCCTGTGTCCACTCTGTATGGGCTCTGTGGTTTTTACCTTGGACTGGTCTTTGATTTTCAGTCTACAGGATACTCTCCGTGTTGGAGAATGTTAAACATCCTCCACTTCTTCTGGCTTAGTGTCCCCAGAAAGGTATCTGTTTGTGGGGTCCAAGGCTCTGCAGTGTAAGCTACAGCACAGTGAGTGGGGACGGTTGGGGCGTTCACCCTGAAATGTCTTCCTGATCCTAATTAAAATAACTTGTGCGTTGGATTCTTATTTGCTATGGTTTTTTTCACTCTTTAGAAACAGTTTGCAGAAGCATGTTGTGAACACATCTCTGCAGCAGCTCGGCAGAGTACAGACTAACATTGTCCCAAGGGAGCCCTTTTCAGCCTTCTTCTCTGGAGAAGGTAGGAAGCGTGGAGGTCCTCACTGCACACTTGTGCCTTTAAAAGAGGTGCAAGGGTGGCGGAGCTGATTTTCAAGCAATGCCTCATAATCTGCATAAAAATTTGCTCCTGACTTGTGATTCTGAAATGACAGAGAGGCCCCCGGTCCTGGGCTCCCTCCCGTGCATGGCTGTGACGCGCAGTGTGGTGGCAGACGTGCTCGGGCTCGTAGGCGTGCTGGGTGCTTGTGGAGTGCACGTGCAGCACACGCACGGCTCCTGGAGCAGCGGGAGAATTCCTGCGCTCAAACCTGGTGCCCTNCTGGCTGGTGCTGGCCGTGGGGACCCCCATCCCGGGGCTGAGCATCCCCGAGCGCTCCCCCAGGCTCTCTCCACCCAGTGAGACACGAGAAAATGAACCCTGCTCCTTTTCACAGCAGACAGTTGCCCTTTCCCTGCTTTAATCTCCCTGAAAGTGTTTTTGTTTCATTTTTATACTCCTTTCAGGGTTTTACTGGAATTCCCACAGGGCCCAGGCCAGGCGGGTAGGGGATGGTGATTGGAGACAGAATAGGGCTGGAAGTAAGCAAGATAAATAGCCTGATAAAACAGCCAGAGCCTGGCTGATGTGCAGAACCAGCATGGGACCGTCCTCACCCCTTCCTCCCTGCTTGGAGAGGGCTTGAGCCAACCAGGAACCAGCCCACTCCTATTAACCGTTCCTCTGTTTTGGTTTTTTTTCCTCTCTTTCTTAATACCAGTGTACAAACATTGCTGCAGAGAGCTGGGGTTCATGCAGCTCAAGCCCTGGCTCATAAGGAGCCCAAAGAAGGCCCCTCTGTTTGATGGGGTTGTGCGCGGTGAGGTCTTGGTCCATTATTCTGCTTTACACTTCTGCCTGTGTAGGAGAGTTGACTGCCAAGAAGAAAGCGGTGGGCATCGAGGTTTTCCACAGCATAAATGGATGCGTGTTGCTCTGCCTGGATAATTGAGTAGACTTTTCTTCTTATCTCAAACCTGGAAGTGGGTGAAGTGTGTAGGAGAGTAGTTGTCTCTTTTTGAAGACTGTGACATCATCAGTTGCCATATCAAAGACAGTACGAGAACTGCTCGCTCAGAGCACGGTGCAATAATCACATTACTGACATCTCCGGGTGATGGTTGCTGTTGTGTTTGAAGTGATGCCCTGGATTTGTCGCTTTTGTAGCTCCTTCTGCAGTTGAGCAGAGCAAAGCTTCGTCTGTAGCTCCCCAAGGACCCCCATGCCCCAGCCAGGGTTTCTCGTAGGCTTCGTTGGCAGTTTGCTGCTGGACACCATGACATGGGTCTCCCTAGACCTTGACCAGGACTGGATGTCGTGTCTCCTTCACTGTGTCCTTCTTCTGCGGTCTGCTGTAGAAAATTAACTGCCCGTTGTGCCTTCTCCAGGAGGGATTAGCAGTCACAGAGCTGCCCAGCGCTGGCCAAGCCCTTCTGCGTGACAGCCCGGCTCTTGTAGGTACTGACTGCTTCTCGTCACGCAGTCAGAGCTGTGTCCAGTCTGTCTCACCGTACCTCAAGACAGTGATGACGGGAGGACAGGGCAGGCTCTTGAAATGTAGGAATCAAATATTTTAGGAAGAAAAGATATTTGACCCTGGTTATCCCACACCTGAAGGCAGTGTCCTGGCCCCTGAGCTGTGGCAGGGAGGGAGCGGCTCCATTGACTTCGTAGGTCTGTGTTTTGTCCTTATGTTTTTCAGATCGTAGAGTGAGTGAATATAATTAATATTTGTGGCTGAGCTGATTTCTCAAAGTATTTATTTTGCTGGAGGTTTGGTGGGAAAGGTACAGCAGTTCAAGCCATTTCCACTTTCTACATCATTTTTTTGTTTCCTTTACTTCCAAACTTGATAAAAAGAAGTAAAGTCACTTCTTCATGTAGTCCTGCTGCTCACAGAGCACTGAAGTGAGCTGCAAAGGCTGGAAGCACTGCTGCAAGCCCAGCGTGAGACACTGCTACAGCGATCCCTAGGACATGTAATCTGACAACTTCAAATCAACTACCCCAGCTAGTTTGGAGGAGCCCTGCAAGAGTTGTGCTCACAGCAATCTGCGCATTGCTTGGTGAATAAGTCTAGCAGGTATTGCTGGCGTTAGACAGGAATGTAATGTTCTCTGCCCTTAGGAAATACAGGTGTGGAGAGTGAGAGCAACCACCCTGTGGTGTCTGCAGCACACCAGCTCAGAGAAGTATTTGCTGGAGCTTCGTAGAGCTGCTTCTTATCAGGGATATTTTTGGGAGAGCCTGGAGGAGCAGGGCCATGCTGTGGTGGCGGGTTGTCCATGGCTGAGGAGCTCACAAGTGAGATGTGGAGAGGGTTTTTGGACATGGAGGAGATTTAGGTCTGTTGGGATCCCATTTTCTTAAACCCTCTCCTCCCTTGGGACTGTGCTCTCTGCAAAGGCAGTGTCGTCAGATGCTTTGGCTGCTTGTGGCTGTGCTGGACATCTGTTCTGGGGAGATCTGGGCTTCTTCAGCACAAGCCTGGGAAGAAAAAGTGGTGGAGCCTAGGGTTAGGAAACAGGGGGTTGTCTTTCCTGAGTCAGCTGTGGACACTGGACATTGACCCTGACCCTCTGTGGCCCAGGAGCTGTGCAGGGCCATGGAGGTTTGCCTGTCCCGCAGGGATGCTCTGCGGGTGCCTGAAGGTGTCCTGCCTGTCCAGCTCCCCCACACAGTGCCTTGATCGATGGGCCAGGGTAGATGGGCCCAGCAGACTGCCCCGACCAGCCCCGTTCCAGCAGTAAACCTATCTACCTTCCTCACCCTGCTCCCTGTTTTCCCGCAGAGGAAATTTTGGGCAAGAACTTGAGCTTCGCTGCTGCTAGCTGCAGGCTACCGAGGATGGGCATCTCTTCAACGGCTTGCAAAGCCCAGACGCTCTGGAGGGTCACTCCCAGGAACCGTGTAAAACCCCCTGATTTGTTGTGGCTATCTTACTCGCTGGCAGTGAGATGCCAGACCAGGTGGCAAGGATCACTTTTCACAAGCTGAGAATGTTTTAATGTCTTGGAAAGAGAAACCTTGAAACCTCCTACCATAAGGATTTCTCCCATTGTGATATTGGATACAGTACACGTCTTAAAAACGAATTCCTAGCAATTTTGGAGCAGTATGTGATACATTGTTTTGGTTTAGCAAACCCTTCTTTTTCAATCTGGGAAGTTAGCTCATGGGTCTACCTTTTCTTCTTCTTTTTAATCATTGCACAGAGGTGGCAGGGCAGTAGTATAATGCACTGCTTGCTTCCGTGAAGCTGGAGAGATACCAGGGTGGGTTGTGGGTAAAGCTCGTACCTGAGGACTAGAGAAGGTCTGGTGTCTTCCAACTTGTGTATGTGTCTATGAAGATTGTAATTTGAGTGGTCCTCTTGGCTGCTCCAGGGTACCTTGTACTGGAGGTGATTTGGAATGAGGTGAAATAGAGATGCAGTGAAGTATTTGCCACAGAGGTCATCAGACATGGTGATGAGGCACTAAAACAGGAGATACACAGGGGCAAAATGTCCTTGGGGATGTTCTTCAGGTTAGCTGCTTCAAGGTAAAGGAACAGTGGAGTTGAGGCTTGGGCATCTGCTTTGATGGACCTCAATTGACTTCGTGGAGTACAAAGCTGAGCTGGTAGTGGAGAGGTGTCTCCCGGTGACCTGGTGCATGTGGTGAGAACGGGTGGATGGAGCAGGGCTTGTGAAACTGGGTCTAATCAGGTGAATAACTTCAAATCAAGACACGAGAGTAAAATTTAAAACCATTAGAACAGTAGGGTTCCCTGTGTTTTGTAAAGGAAGTTTTGGGGTTTTTTTGTCATTTTTGGTTTGCTTTGTTTTTTGGGAATGTCATGACATCTCAAGGTTTTAAAAACAAAATTTCACTTTCAGTTTCAAAACAGCTAACTGTGTTTCAGTTAACTAAAGTTAACTTGCACTGAATAAAGGAAAATAAGAAAGCGGTAACTCATCCGCAGATGAAGGTGAAACCCTTCATTTCTAGGCTGAGTCAAAATGACTCATTTTCCTTCTTTTTTTTTTTTTTTACTCAAATATTGAGAAAGTTTTCTGTTTGACACGGATTTCTTTGCAGCAATTCTTTTTAACCTTGAGACCTCCCCCGCATCCCAAATCCAGCATTTGCTCAGTGTCATCTGTTTAAAGAAGTGGAGCATCTCCAACAAATGTGTTCTCCCTTGCTCAAAGGCGGCAGGAGGAGTGAAGAGCCCATGTTGTTCGCAAGACAGACAGATCCCTACTGTTAACACAAGACTTGTCAGCTCTCTGTCTGGGGCTCTCCCAAAATCTGCAGGTATCTGGGATGGGCTGTGCAGAGGCCGCGTGCATGGGTGAGCGCATGTGACCTCTGCCTTTCTCAGCTTCACTTGTGAATAAAAAAGGCTTGAAAACTGTTTTTTTGATGGGAAAAGAGAGACTTTCCTCTGAGTCCTTCTGCATAGGAAACTGTTTTTCTCCCTGGGAAATCCTCTAGGTTAGTAAAGAAAAGGAGAGAAAGGAAAACTTAATTTGAGCTGGGAAGTGATTATTAGCGGGCAGGACACTCCAATGCAGCCTTAGAGGTAGAAGATACAGGAGTTGGCATGAACCAGCCCTTGGGCAGGATGCTTTTCACAGGGAGGAGGAGGATTTTGAACCCTGCGGAGAGAACAGGGGGTGGAGATCTCCACATCCAGCAATGGGCTTTTGCATAACGGCTGACCACAGTAGAGGATGGCCTGTGCCCATGTGCTGAGTGTGTGCTACTTGGGATGTCATCCATAAACGAAATTGCAGGAGGCTTCTTCAGACCCAGTGGAGCATCCATGCTCATCCTCGCTCAAGTTGACCGCCTGCAGAGCGTGCTCTGCCCAGGATCTGACCGCGGTGAGCCAGGGCTCAGCCTTGGGACACAGGGAGCCGTGGTGGATGGATGTCTGCCGAGGGAGCACTGAGAGGGTCAGTCCCTCGTGGGGGTGGCGAAGCGATGCCTCCAGCACAGTCTGAGGTTTGACAGCTTCTCTCCCCATGAAGGAAATCCTAGTTTAGGTTTATTTGCCCTGAGCTTTCTGAACTGCAGTTCAGGCTGCCTAGGGAAGAGTCGCCATCCCTGAAGGTGTTCAATAAACATGTAGACATGGCACTTCAGGACATGGTTTAGTAGGCATGGTGGTGATGGGTTGACAGTTGGACTTGGTGATCTTAGAGGTCTTTTCCAACCTTTATGATTCTATGATTATGGGCTGAACCTGACCTGTGAGGCTTTGGTGAAAAAAGACTTTACAAGAAAAGGACATTTTTGTTCAGGGTCCCTGGCCCTGATGCCTGGGAAAGCTCATGGCATCAAGCAGCTTGCCTTGGAACTTGGAGGCTCACAGGCACCCAAAAATACTTTGGGTATAAAAACACCAGTGGAAGGGGAGAGGTGGGAGGTGAGTAGCCCTGTGAAATGCCGAGCATAAAGAACTTGGAGGAGCATTCAGGAGTAGAGTAAAGGTTGAAAACGCAACAATTCAATAGTTTGTGCAGGAAAATTGGCAGCCACAAGTGTGGAATGAATCACAAATGTGCACGTTTTGCCCGAGGTGAAAATCAGAGTGCTTTTTGGCTGTGAAATGTCAGCTTGTTAGTCTGGGAAACACTCATTTTTGATTTTTTTCTTTATTCTTGTGAGCTGTGTTGAAGGAAGCATGAGGGAAATGTCGGGACTGCTGCTCCTGCCCGGCTCTGCCCCAGGCTGGGCTGTTGCTGGTGCGTGAGGCTCTTGTGCTTCTTTCTCTCTCTCGTTCCTTCTCCATTTCTGCAGATCCCCTGGGACAGGTGATGTGTGGTGGCTAGATACAACCTCCAGAACATCATTCCTGATCAAATGAATTTTAACGCCAGGTCAGAGCTTGAGCACCGACCCTTGCAACAGCATAGCTAAAATCAAAGGAAGCAAGAACAGAGCCCTGCAAAGCGCGGTGCACTTCACTTGCCTGCAGTGGAAAACTGTTCCTTTAATGACATGCACTGGTACTAATTTTGGTTCAGGCATTAGTCATACGCTGAGTAACAGGAGCTGGTAGAGACGCTTGTAAAACGCAATGGCAAAGCTTAGCTCAGGCAGGTCGGCCCTGACAGCCTGGGGCTGTGGCAGGCATGGGCTCAGGGGAGTAGCGTCTGTCTGTCGCCTCCCGCTCAGCCTGGGACCCTCGCTGCTTTGCAGGGGATGACAGTGTCTCCAAAGTGATGAACTGCAGCATGAAGTGGCTGTGTTTTAGCTAAAGTGAATGATGCACTGACCTGTAGCCATTCTTTTCAGGGGGGAAATTGGCCTTGCTAAATGAAGGCATGGCTTGGAAAGAGTTTCCCTGAGTTAGGATGGGTTTGGGCAAAGGTAAGAGGTTTGCCAGACCCATGTGCAGTAGGGAGTCTCCTGCACTAGAGCCCAAGCTTTTGATGAAAACAGACAGGAGTAGCCTTTCCATCCCAGCAGCTGGGACCTCGAGTCTCCAACAAGCTCCTGTGAAGCATCCCTGGTCCTTCGCTGCCAGGCAGGTGGCTGGAGGAGCCTGGCAGGTAGCAGACCGTGCTCGGGAGTCCGGACATGGCTGGGGCCCTGGCTTTCTGCCCACCGTGCTTGGCACAGCACGGGAGCATGTCCCTGACAGCCTTGTGTCTGGCCCCATGTCCCCTGCATGTCCCCTGGCTTTTGCCATCAAGCTCTCTTCCCTGAGTGCCAGCTTCCCTCCAAAGCCAAGCCCACAGGACAGGCAGGGCTGGTGTGCATCCAGCTTTATGGATGTAGCTGTCTTGTTTACCCTGTGCTTTCAGGACCATTGATTACTCCGGGGTCATGGTTTCAAGGTTTCCTCTGCAGACTGGAGTGCTGGAAACAACAGCTTTAAATGTGAAAGCAGATGTGCTTTCCTGCCCCATGATGGGTTTCTGGCTGGGGCACGGTCTACCAAATCTACCAATTCATCACGAGTACCGCAGCCTTGTGTTCACCACAAAGATGGTTGTTGCAAAGTCTCTGCAGTTTGAAACCCTTGTCACCCTTGAATTTGTGAACTCATGCAAGTCAAACCAGATCTGAGTGTGCGTTTGCCAGCTCCATGCGTGTGTACCTGTGTGGCGGGGCTGGAGGGCCACCAGCAGCCTGCGATTGCATGGCACGAGGCCAAGGGCATGGCAAATTCTGGGCAGGATCTTTGCCCACCTTCCAGCTCCTCTTGCAAGGATGTGATAACAAAGTGTTTCCTAGGCAAGAGCGGTGGGAGTGACCTGAGCCAGACTTCTACAGCTGCATTATGTGATTTCTCCCTGAGTGAAGCCATCTTATCAAGCTTGGAAAATTAAGCTGACTCCCTCGCCTTCCCCCAGCCAATTAGTCTTCTGGGCCACTTCAGAGAGGTTGATAAAACACATTTATCATGAACAGACTGAGACCCAGCAGAGAAAGAAGAGGGTTGCGATTGCCAGGGCTTGATGTTGGGAGCAGAGCAGGCAGCTCTGCAAAGGACCTGCAAGCACCCGAAAGGCAAAAGCTTTGGGATGATTCTTTCTGGGTATCCCTGGCTCGTATGGAGGTTACCCTTCTGCCTGCACATCTCTGGCTCTGCCGAAGATTCCTGCCCCTTGGGTCTGCCGACAGCAGATTTGGAGAGGTGAAAATCACCCAGGTTAGGGAAAACTCACTCTGGTTTTTTTTGGCTGCTATGAAGAAAATAGCAATCAGTTTGGTCAGTGCAAGGGCTGAATTGTGGCCCTGCTGAGGTTAAAAGCTGCAACATTCCTTACTTTAGCTGGGGTGTGAGACATCTCTGCTTGGCACACAAAGTCTTGAGGAAGCAGGGAGGATGAGCACAGGAGAAGGCAGGCAAGAGCTTCCAGGGCAAGCTAATTCTCCAATCCTTCTCTTTGACTAGGGTATGCACATGTCCATTCTACTTAACACACATGTCCTCACGGTGCCTCCCAACATGAGCTCTGCTTCATTTCTCCACCTGTACAAAAGGAAAATTGATTTACCCATGATCATGTGGAAATGGAAATGAAAATGTGAGCAACGTGCTGAATCACCAGGGTGAGCCACTACTTAGGTGGACCTGCTTGAGCAGAGCAGGTTATGAAGCAGCTTTTTTTTGGATATATTGTGTTCGGCTGTGATTTTTCCTGGGGATCTCAGTCGGCAAGGACGCGTGTGTACAGCTGGGGACAGGACAAGCCCTGCTCCCTCACGGATGGTGTGTGGGTGCTCATCGGCACAGTCTGTGTGGGTTTGAGTTAACCTGAGCCACCATTTTGTGCCAGCTGGGCAGAATTGCTGTTGCTTCCTCCAGTTGTGATCGCTACCAGGAATGAAGCTGTGCTTGCGGTTGCCGTTGTCTGACCAGACGGGGCAGCTCCAGTGTTTGGACATTAGGTCCCCTGCATCTCAGAGCACAAAGGACCTCTCGCTGCTTTACTGCTGCTACTTCCCCGCAGGTTTTTGATGCTTTGATTGTAACTTGGGAAACAGGAGTTGCAGAGATCCTGAGCCAATGTGTGCTTCTTTGTGGGGTGACAAATGCCTGCTGGCACACGATCAGAGTCTTTCTGGTTGCTTTTCGCCAGTGAGTAACACCTGGGCGTATCGCCTTAGATCTGGCTTGCCTTGCACGTCGCCAGTGATCTCAGGTTTAAGCTTCAGCTTTTCAGCCTTGGATGACGTTACGTACACAGTTTAAAACTGCTGTTAGACTAAAGCAAATGAACCAATCCATCACTAGTGGAAGGAGCAGGGGAGTTTGGAAGCAGGGTTTGGTTTTGGGGTGCACCAAGCCCTTATTCGCTGAAATGAGAGCAATTCCCAGAATGGGCTTCCTGGATATATTTATTTTTATTTTCTCAGGCTGTAATCTCTCCCAGATGTATATGTCTGCAGCAGAAGATAATTCTAACCCAACTGTTTCCTTTGTTACTCAAGACACTTTCAAGATTGTTGAAATAGTATCTCGAGCTGAACCTCTGCCAGGCTTTAAAATGGCTTGTCTAAGACAATGGGAGATTAAGAAACATTTGTGAAGATCAACTTGTAATGGAGAAGAAGGGGATCGAGGGATTTCAAAAGTAGGTATTTCCAATCAAATTGCTGCTTCATTCCAAAACCCTGAAATTGCATTTCCTTCTGTGAGAAGTCTTTCTGCCTTACTCACCTCTACCTCTTCATTTCAGATTTGCAGCTTCTGACCTATAGTTTGCTAATCCCCCTGCCATTTGGTGCAGAAAGGGGAGTTAGGAGCTAAACCAAACCCTTCCACCTCCTTCCGTTCCTACTGCTGCTCAGAGAGTGTAGCCTGCAAAGGAGCTGCTTGTGTGGTGCCATGCTACAGTTAGCTTTCCTACCCCCACAATGTGTTGCTGAGATTTTACAAATGCATCTCATTCTGCCTTAGGAAGAGTGTAAGGCTTCACAAAACATCATGAAATCTCAAAAGGGAGAGAAAGAAAGCGATGTGTGCCCAGGGATCTCTTGGGCAGCCCAGACAGCTGAGCAGAAGCATCCTCCAATGTTCCCCAGGACAGGAGAGACTTGAGCTCAAGTCTCTGCCAACAGCTGCTAACATGGACACTGCCTTTGGCTGAGCAAATCCTTCTGCTGCAGGGAGCTGGGAGGAGGCAGCAGGAAGGACTCACTCCGTTCCTGCCCTTTTTCTCTCCTCTTCTGCAAGCATCTGCTGTTGGAGCCAGGGATGGGGGCTGGAGGGACCTCCTTGTGATGTTGACCTTCAAGTCTGTCAAGTCCAGACAAGCCTTGGCCATGGGATCTTGGGGGGGATAGGGGGTGGGGTGTATGCACACCTATGTGTGCATGTTCTCCGTTAGCACAAGAAGATGCTGAAAATCAGGGTTACAAACTGGCTGTGCCGTGGGCTGCCCTGCTTGGTGCTGGCCGTTCCACACAGAGGAGGTTTTCATAACCATCCCTTCATTGATTTTCCTCTGGTGGCTTTGCGCATGTTTACATGTGTGTCTTCCAACCTTATAAAAGGCAACAACAGAGAGGGAGGCTCTTGGAAGGCTGGTGCTGGAAATAAGCCCCTGGAGTGTGGTAGTTTGCAGAATTTGCTATTAATTTACTTTGACAATGGAGCAATAAAAAGAAGCTTATTTACTACCAACAGTGAGGGCCAATGTTATTGGAACTTGTCCCCACTCAGTGTCGCACAAGTTTTACTATTATGGGTTTTAGTTGTTTTGAAATTAATCCCACAGAATCCTCTGTGTAGGCATTGTAGACCAATTCAGATCTGGTTTATGCTGATTCACTGTAATTCAGTAATTAAGTTTAATTGCTGTGAGGCAGACTTGAACAGATTGACGAGTAGCTGTGCAGGGATCTGCACAGGTTTAAATGAAATCCATTTAAAAAGTACCCCGCTAGCTAAACCTATTAAACCCTGAATATAGATAAAACTTCAGTTTCACAGTGTTTGGCTTGAGCAAAGTGAGAGATGGAGCTCAACCCAATAGCATTTGCTGTCACTGCTCCAGGAGGGGATAGGACATGCATGCCCAGAGCAGAGGAAGGAGGAACCAGGGAGGATTCATGGAGAACAGGGAGTAGGAGATGCACCAAGGTGCGCGCATGGCCTGGGGGGTGACAGATGTGCAAGGCCGGGCTGCAGTGTAGCACCCCAGAGCATTTTCCTAGAGACCAGGAGCTTTGGGTTGAGGGTCACTCTCTTGGTTGCTCAGGACAGAGATGGCTGAGGAACTCTGTGGGATCTCTCAGTACATGTCTTGGGAAGGTTAGAGGTGGCTTCTCTTATGTTTTGTTATCGAAAAAAACCCCAAACAAATCCAAACTAACTGAAGTGAGGCCACCAAATCCTGCGGAGGAGGTAGCTGTTGTGAACTTCCCTTCCAGCCCTGCCCAGCACCTCCTTCAAAAGGGTCTTCTGACTCTCGTTTCTCAGCTGCCAGGATATTGATTTTCTCCATCTTTGCAGAGCCTTCCCCTGTCCCCATGAGGGCAGGAAACATTCTTTGAGTTAATGAGATGTGATTTTCATGCTGTCTCATGGCTTGGACAATGGGAATTTGGAGAGAGAAGATCCGATGAGGACAGTGAAGCTGGAGGCAGAAATTCCCCCCTAAGCCCACTTCACCACTCCTGTGGCTGTTCTGGTTTCACCGTCCCCATTGTGGATTTAGCAGCTCTTAAACTCTTTGCTTTCCTGCTCCCATTGCTCTTCTCCCAAAATCTCTTTCTCAGCCTCACTTCTTTTTTCTGCCTCTTGGCCTACTTTTTCTTGTAGCCAGTGTATCCTTATTCGGGGTCATCCTTGCCTTCCAGCAGCCCTTCCTCCTCCCCAGGCTTTGTCCCCAGAAGCCCCATCCCCATCCCAGCAGAGCCCCGCGTGCTGGGCCCGTACAAAGGAGCGGCAGCACACCTGCAGGTCTGCGTAATGAGCTTGAAAAGAAGCCCGTGCTCTGATTTTTCCTGTCTAAACAATGCATATGGCTAGCTCTTTCTTCTGGAAAGGTTTCGCTTCCCTGAAATTTTCTGTCCTCTCTGTGGGTGGGTGGTTACATTCACTCTTCCACTAATAGGTACAACGTTCTCCGTGAGAAATGTGCTTTTGCTTTTTCTTCCTGCTTTGGCTCTGTCCCCTTCAACTTGCAGCCAGTGGGTCAAAACCAAATTATCTCTGCTCTCCGGAGCAGGGAGGCGAAGGTTGAAATCCTGTTGCACAACCCTCTGAATGTGGGTCCATCACTGCAAGCTGTGTTTGCTTCAGCCTAAACCTCATCTCGTGTGGCTTGTGGTGTTGCCCTTGAAAAGAAATTATTAGGTGTCAAGGGAAATGGGAACAGTAGGAAACAAATGTGATGCAGGAGGTGACATGGGTGGCTGCTTTGGACCTTATTTGTGTTACAAGCAATGCTAGAATAGAAAGAGAAGTAGGAAGAGCTGCTGGAGAGTTGATGTCCTGCAAACACACCACTATCAAGGTGTCCTTGACCTTGTCCACCCAATGTACAGAGACATCAGGCAAGGCCAAATGAACATGAAGGTGCCACCTTGAGTCCTCTTGGTCCAGAGAAGGTCAGGCACAACCTCCAAGCCCAAGAACGTCTTTTGAGAGGCAAAGGGTGGAGGAGTGTGAACCATCAAGAGGGGAGTGGAGGAGTGTTGGTGTTTTGGGAGGGCTGTCTTGTTTTGAGTGCTTGGCTACAGGCTATGCCTGTGCTAATGTGGTGGTGTCAGTGGTGTGAGGTGCCAGGAAACCTTTGCCCCAGTATGAAGTCCTCTTTTTCCATCACTTCACGCAGAGAGCCTTTATTATTAAATTCTAGCTGTGATGTACAAGCCTTTCTAACTCAGAATTTGAAGGGCATAGCCTGTGATCCTATGTAGACATATGGCAGGACATTTTCATAAGGCACTTGGAAATTAGAGGGAGAAAGACCCATTAGGTCATATGCTCCATTCCCCAGCCAGAAAGCACCAGGTCTGTGCTCTGGGGTTGTCGCCAGGGCTTGTCCAGCCCAGTTATTTCAGGTCCCCACCAGTAGTGCTACATCCAGGGGAAGTGACTCAGTCTGACAGACCCTGTTATGAGCTCTCCCAGGGCTCCCATTACATTTTACGTTGTTTAAGATCATTCCCATTTCCCTCCTTTGGGGAGAACATAAAGCTATGTGTAAGCTTCACATGTGCATACAAGCCAGACGAAAGCATGGATGGTCGCTTTTCCATATCTGCAACCTGGGGTGATGCCCCCAAGGACCACCTTCCTCTGGGGTACAGCTCCAGGGATGGGATGTGGTGGGGTGGTGGATGGCTGCTCCCTCAGAGCACTAATGGGCCTTAATGGCCCTGACTAGCCTCACCTGGGACCTCCACCCACACCCTCATCCCGGGAGCCCCATTTAAGCTCAGTCCTGTGCCCCCAGCCCTCCCTGGAGCTATGGTGCAGGGTGCTTGCCTCCAGCTATGCTTCTGGCTTTGCCTCCTGGAAGGACCTGTGCTGAATATAGCTTGCCTTCTGGTAGGACCTCTTGTATGTTTGTCTCCTGTCCCCTCTCTGTTTCTTGAATGGACTTTGCACCCACGCTGTAGCCCGGTTTCCAGGCCAGCTTCTGCCCAGTCTCCCTTTGCACTTGACTGTGCTCCTGCACCTGGTTCATGCCTGGCCTGGCCTGGGGCTGCCTGTGGACCCCGTTACCAGTGGCTGGTTCTGCCCGTTGTGTTTGCCACCCCTGGGACTGTGCGTGTTAGCAAGGCACTGCCCGCACTGGGGTCCCCAGCTCCTGGCTTGCCAGCCCTGGGGGAGCAGCTGGCCCTTGGTGCTCCCCCTCTGCTGCCTGGGCTGAGCTGGTGGGTGCCTGTGCACCAGCCGTGTTCCCAATTGGTCTCACAGGGTGACCAAAATCCCGCTCTGCAGGGTTCCCTGTCTGCCTCCCCTCCTCCTCCTCGCAGGATGGATTTACCTTTGAGGCAGTCCTGTGGGTCCCCAGTCTGACCAAGACATTGTCCATGTTCCCTGTTTCTCCTCTTGTTCCTTGGGAATTTTAACTCCGTGTGGGGCCAAAAGACTGATGAGGGCAGGAGAACACTGCATTGAAAATATGGAGCTTATGGTCTGGTGCAGGTGGACTGACAAGGTCCCCAAAGCCAAACCGTGCAGGGGCATGTGCAGACCCCTCTGCCTGCGTTTCTCCTTTAGCCTATAAGTGCTGCTGCTTTTTGTGTGCTTGATATTTGAGCTGGAATTTGCTTATAACTTCTTAGAGTGGTGGGGTAAAGTCTTTAATCCCTCTTTCTGTGTGTTTTTCTAAGCAACTTGATTTTGAAAGAGAGACGCATAAATTTTTTTTATTTGTTTAACCTTTTTACAAAGAAAACAAACAAGAAGTTGTGACTTTTTAAATAACCATCTTTTGAAGTGCACCAGTGTGCTCAGACCAAGGCTGTGGCAGTGATGATGGTCCAGGGCACGCTGCTGATGATCGGAGAATGTATCTTCTCTTGCTGAGATTTGCAAGGCTTTGCTGGCTTTCTCTTCTAGACCAAGCTTAGGATTGCTGGTACGTCCACACTAAAACACAAGGTTAGTCTGGCCGTTTCTTTTGGTATGGTTTCTAGGCTTCTTGGAGCAGAGATGTCCTGACAAGCCACCAAGCACTGCAATAGGTTCCTGGGGTGTGATTCAACAGCTCCATGCTGTATCTCTAATAGCTTTTTATAGGTGTCCCCCTTGGCACTGACAGCTGTGCTCCCTGTCCTTGGGAGATGGAAGATGCTTGGCACCCTGATGATTGTGGGTTAACTTCAGCTTGGGGGTTAACTTCAGTGTGGGGTGCCATGTTCTTGGCTCTGGTTCCACTGGCCAGGGCTTGTCCTTGCTGCGGTTGGCCCATGCACATGTATCCCTGGCACTGGGCTGCCTGGGAAGATTCCTACGCTGCTCGAGGAGCCCGGAGGCAAGCTGAATTTGGCAGCAGCTGATGAGCTCCAGGAATCTCCTTTCCAGCACAGAAATAGCCATTCTGCAGGCTTCTGGTTTGCAAAGATGTTGATTTGGCATGATGAATGTGCACTGTGGGCAGTCTTGTCTGGCCTTGCTGCAGGCGGGCAAGGAAGAGCCCAGGTCTAGAGCCCAATGCAAAGACAACTGCGCTGTGAGCACAGCCTGGTGCGAGCCGTGCCTCTGGGGTCCTGGGCAGCATCGCCTCCAGGGCGGGTGTAGGAGCATGCCAGTGGTGAAGGCTGCTCAGCAGTGGTAGAAAGAGCATCTGTGAGCATAGCTGCTCGCTGGTGGCCACTGGCAGGAGATGGGGAAGCCTGGCTGTGAAGCAAGGCAGTGGGGTGAATGCTTGTGGGGATAAGGCACGTGTGCCCTGGGGAAGCTGAAAGCTCATGAGGAAAAAATGATTTTTTGTAAAGGAAACATAGAATTGCTGTATCAGACATACAGTATGTCCTACCCCTGACACTGGCTCCTGCAGTGACTGCACTCGCTGCATCCTCAGCATCCACCTGCCTGGGATTAATCTGCTCCCAGAAAGGCTGTGACCCCAAGCTCTGATAGCTGCTGACTCAGAGCCTACAGCTGAGAATTGCTTCCATGGGTAATCTGTGTCCTTGAGAAGTAGCATGTCTGCTCCCAGAGGTTAAGGAAAAGAGAGAAAACAAACCTGCTTTGAAATTTAAAGTGAATCTGTGATGTGCTTTTAACAGCCAGAAACCCACCAGTGTCAGGATGGAGAGCTGGCCCTCGGGTTAATCCTGGGGACAGGTTGCAAGCAAAAGCTGTGGTGTTGGGGCTGGTTGAGCACTAAATTCAGTGTCATAAACAACCTTGCTGTGCATCAGCTGCTGCCCCAGGATGCCAGCGCGCTGCCATGAGCCACAGCTACTGCAGCGAGATGCTCTTCAAAGTGTCAGTAGCAGATCGATCCCGTCTGATGCTTTGCTGGCTCATGCTGCGTGCGTTTCTGCTGCAGGCATTTCTGAGGCCCCACAGGCTTATCCCAATGGTCCAGAAACTAGCCAGATGCAGCTAAAATAAATAGGAGGAAAGCCGCTCCTGGAGAAAAGGGATTGGAAAGAAAAAGCAGTGCATGTGGCAGAGCTGCAGTCTGGAGCTGGTAAAGCGGGAGAAGCACATCTGCTTTCCAGCTTCCCCAGCTCCGCGCGAGAGCTGGTGTCCGAGAGGCACATCCTTTATGTCAACGTCTCTCTTTTGGATTGCGGGGAAGTCAGGGACAGGAGAGCGGTGTTTGCAGTGGCCAATCTGCCCAGGGTATAACTGTAGGAGGGTTTACGTGCTGACCCTCTCTGAGGATTGAAGTGACCTGATGCCGTTTGGTTGTCCTTGCTTGCCTCCAGCAGAGGTTTGGCATCATCCTCTGAACTGCCCGCATCATGCGGGAGCTGTGGGGTGGCTGCTCTCAGCTCGCTCTCTGCCGCTCCCGGTGTGCATGCAAACATGTGCAGAGGTGTTCACAGGGATGGGAACACGATTAAATCCCTCCCGTGATGGTCAGGCTCTGATGGCTGCCGTGGGAGAGGCTGCGGCAGCGCGTAGCTCCTCTGTCAGAGTTGGGTTCCTCCGGGCGTACGGTGGGATCAGCTCGTCTCTCCCTTGGCTGGTTGGTGTGATGTGTGCTGCTGCTCCACGCTGTGGGCAACCGCTCCTCAGCTATGATGGGTTGTGCTTCCTACCTGTCCCCTTGCCTGGGCCTTAAGACATCTCATTCAATTCACTCATAATTCTGCTTTTCTTTTACGCCAAATTCTTCTCTTGGAGTTGGTGAGGGCTCTGGAGGCAAACACCCACCCTGACTGTTTGGACCTGCTGGTGTAGCCCTGGCCCTGTGATCGCTCTCCAGCTACCTCCAGTTCTTAGGCCACAGGGAGAGGAGTCTCTGCTGCTTTTTTTAGGAAAGCACCAAGCACGTACTGAACTTTAACCCTAGCTGTGCATGTTATCATGGACCATGGTTTTAATTTTCAGTAAATGTTTAAGTGGTGTGTTAAGGCTGTACCCTGCCCAGGAAAACTTCCATGTAAACATGTTATTTCTGGTACAAAGTCCCTACCTGCAGCTTGTGTAGAAAGGCCCTTCACCTGATTGAATCCACTGAACTCACACTTGTCTGCCTGTAATCACCAGCGAAGCTGATGGGTCATGAGGGCTGCAGCCCCTGGAGATGGAGCCTGCAAGTCTCGGCACCTCCATTGGTGCCAGCAGCTGGGATGTCACCTCCCAAAACTGCTTGGGAATGAGAAGGGAGAAATATTCCTGATATTTTTTCCCCTCTGTCAGCTGTGTTTTGTCTCAGAATAATTCCCCACGCTGTGCATGTCACATCCCTTGCTACCCTGATAAACTCTGCCAACTCCGTAGGTCTCGGGGTTTATGACCACTCTAGTCTCCGAAGGGCTCAGTCCTGCACCCTGTCTACCTTGGTACCAAGGTTCCTGCTGCTGACCGAACACACATTTGTGTTGCTGAGCTGAGAGTTGCCTGGGAACATGTCGATGCTGTGACCGTGTGGGGAGCTGGGGAAATCCCAAGTCACCACAAACAGCTGTGTCTCCTGTAGGACCCCATTCCCTCCCCTCCTTCCCAGCACAGGGCTCTTTCCCTTGCAAAATCTTCTTAGGAGATGGTGGCAGGACTGCTATGTTAGTGTCTGAACTGAATCAAAGCAGCTTTCTGCTCAATTGACTTGTTATTTTCTAAAGCAGCAGACCTATACAGTGTGTACATCTGGTGTTGGGCTGCAGCGTGCCCGAGGCTGTTCATCTGCCCTCAAATAAATCTCGCACCTCATCGACAGTGGGAGCTGGAGTGAATGCAGCATCTGGATGCCTTCCAAGCGATGGCAGATGCTAGTGCAGATGGTACTGGCAGGATTCCCATTGACAAGTCATCAAGTGGGATTGTCCAGGCCATCCCAGTAAAGGGGCTGTGGGTCTGGATCACTCCAGACCCTTCCTGCAACGCTGCACCCATGGGGTGCTGCCCTGGGTCTGTCCCTTCTCCCCAGCCATTGCAGGTGGCAGGGTTATTGCCACACTGTATGTGTAATGTGTATGTGTAAAGGGATGACAAGAAAGAAGGGACCTGGCTGTAGATGTCTTGGAGGTAGAAATGGTGCTTCTGGGTAGAGCCAGATGTCTGGAATTTCTTTTGCTAATGGAGGGGAACAAGAAACCTTCTGGTTTTAAACAAATTTTTTGTTCAGGTATTTCTGTAGTTGAAAGATTCTTTAGTTAAAGAATGAACTTGGTAAGGGAACGCCTCTGTTCACCAAGGGAGTTAAAAGCTCCTCACAAGACTGAGGTGATGGTGCTGCCAAGTAGCCCAGATCAGCAGTTCTCACCCAGTTCAAACCATCTTGGATGTTCACAGCATAGTTCTGAAAGTGGGCCTTCCACCTTTTGAGAGCAGGGTATTATGACACACAGCTCGTGATGGAGCTCCTGACCTTGTCATAGCAATGGAGTCTGCTTTGAGCAGGGGAAAGTGCTGCTGCAGTCTGGTCAGGACACCCGCCTGAGTGAGGGACACAGCAACTTCATCCTGCTCCTTGGTCCAATTCTTTATTAAAATTGGGCAAGCTTCAACAAGGAAGCCTGGCAAAGGGCTGAGCGGGATTTTCTGTACCCAGTTGATCCAGGACTTTTGTTTTAGGACATTTGTGTTCCAGGCTCTGCTGTGCATCCCAGCTATATGGTCATAAAGGTACTACCGGTGCTGGGGTAGGAATGGCCCTTCACGTCTTTGGGACACTGGCCTAGAAACACATGTTCCATTTCAAAAATATCACCTGGCTGCTTCTGAGGTTATCTGAATGTTTTGGTCCAAGTTTACCGAGTTTGTGAATTATTTTAATTTCCCCAAATTGCATTCTCTTCTTCCGTTTTGTTTTTTTTTTTTTCTGTTGTCTGATAGGAAGAATGAAGAGACAGAGCCCTGTAGGGAAGGTATCTCAGCTCCTGAGCATCTCTTTCTTCTCCCCCAATGCAGATGAAGTGAACTTGCTGGACAAAATTACTTGCCATGCACAGGACCTCAGCAATATTTCCTTCAGCTATGATGAAGCCAACTGCAGCATCCTGGAGATCGGGCAGTATGCTACCCTCAACATCCCTACCAAGGAGGTGTTTGGGGACAGGTAGGCTGCCTTCAGGGGCATGGGGTTGGGGTGGTGGTGCTCAAAATCATTTAATGCATGCTTGTTGGCTTGAGGGGTTACTCCATTCCGTAATGACATGAAGATAACAGATCCACTCTGTGCTCTTACGAGCTCTGTGCTTCTTCCCTTTCTTCCATCTTTCTTGGTTGTGTGCGGGGAAGACACACTGGCACAGTGCGTGACTGACCATTTCCAGGAATGTGTTTTCTTGGTGTTCCCATCAGGAAGACCTCTCTGCTCCAGCACAGAACTGGAGAGCAGGAGAATCATAGAATCGTAGAATTATAGGTTGGAAAAGACCTCTAAGATCAAGTCCAGCCATCCACCCAACAACACCATGCCTACTAAACCATATCCCGAACTGCCATATCTACATGTTTTTTAAACACCTCCAGGGATGACAGCACAGCCATATCCATCAGCATTGCTTGATGCAAAGGCACTGGTCTGTGGAGGCATAGACAAGGCCAGACCTTTGCCGTACTTGATATGGGGCTGTAGCTTGCTGTGGACAAGGACATTGGACGTGGTGAGCTGCTTGCAGCAGGGCTACCACCCTGTCTCAGCAGTGGGCAGGGCAGGAGTCCCATGGAGAATCCTGCACAGCCACACAAGCACGTGCTGCGATTGCACCAGAGAGGGATGCATTAAGGCATATAGGCAGTGCTAATTTTGGCTTGGCTGCTTCTTTCTGAGTACCTGACCTTACAATCTGAATGATTGTTTGCTCTTGTTTTTTTATTGTTTTGTTCTTACCGAGTTCATTTGTGCAGTGATTTGTTTTTTTTTTTTTTCCTAAGAGGGCAGTTCATGGTGATACAGCAGCTGCTGCAGCATGCCATGCATTGCTTCTTTCTGCTAGGTTTGCAGATGAGCTGAGCGTCCTGATGAAGCTCAGGTACTCGCTGAAGGAGGACACGAGCCTCGTGACCATCCTTAGCCAACGGAGCCATGTGCTCTTCCAGATCAGGATTAACCCATACGCCTTGGTCTTTGTCACAACGAGGAGGAGACACTATGAGTAAGTTCCAGCTCAGGTGCTTTTTTCTACCTTTTTATGCTTCCTTTACTACTCCCAAGGCCAGAGTTAAGGTTTCACACCATGGGATTTGCGCAGTGCTGCTCTGACCCCACCTCAGCTGAATCAAGGCCATGTCCCCTCCACCTGGGTGATGGTCCCTCAGATCTGGTGGCATGACTGCACAGATAGTCACTACTGAACTCCACTCTGTCAGAGTGATGCAGATCTGGAAAACAGAGCAAAGGAAAAAAAGGTTCAAATACCTGTGGATAAATCAAGTGGGGAGAGACACAAATACCGATAATTTCCCAGACACCTCAACTGGTTGTAGATGTGCCCAAATCCAGTGGATAGAAAGAGCATTCCCACTCTGGAAGAGAAGTGATAGTGCTTACTTGTGACAGTAAGGTAGACCCAACTTCTCTAGTACTGTCTTTTGCATCTGCGCATGGGTACATGAGGGACCCTAGGAGCTGGTAAGGGTGAAGCCTAGTTCTGCATAGTGTGGGGGGCCTAAATTTCATATTGTGCCTCTTCCCTTCCCCTTTTGGGGCATGCAGGTTCCCAGTTTCCTTTCTCAGCGATGGGCGCTGGCACCAGGTTGCTCTCAGCTTCTCCTTGGAGAGGCTGGAGTTGCATGTGGACTGTCGGCTGGTGGACAGAGTGAGCTGGTCCAGTTATTTTGGAATGGGAGTGAACACCGAGGGGCTGATCATCATCGGAGGCCTCATCAAGTCCTTTGAGATCCCCTTTCAGGTGAGAGCTGGGCAGACCTAGCAGGGCTGTATCTGCCAACATAGTCTGCTCCAGCTGCATGAAGTGAGGTTGCAACTCGTTCTGAAGGAATCCATTTTCTTCTCTCGTAAAACACACCATTTGTTGTCATGGATGTGGAGGGTGAGCTTTGCAAAGGCCTTGGGTTGTGCGAAGTGCTTGCTGCTGGGTCAGGGCAACACAAGTGCCAGCAGTCAGGCCAGTGGCAGAGACCTCTAGGTTACTGACTTACTCATCTTCTCCTGTTGACCATGACTTGTACCATGTACAGAAGCCATCTGTGCAGTCAGCATGCAAAGCATTTGGTGGGGGAGCTTGTCCCATGCGTGTGTTGAAGATAAAGTCCCTGCTCTGAGGACTTTACAAGCAAAGGGTTCCCAGCAGGTCAAAGTAGATGGCCTTGTTAAAAAGCCTTTGAATTTATCAGGCCATCAGACTTTGTGTTGAAACATATCTGATGGCCATCCTCAAACACGGAAACTGAGGGCATCAACCAGATCTAGCTCTTATAGAAAAAATCCAAGTGATATTTCTGAGACCAACCCCCGGTTAGTGTCATCAATCTGAAGCTCTTCTCCATTTCTGTGGGGTAGCTCTCTCCTTGTCCCTGGTTTATAGTGGGCTCCCCAGCTGCACCTGCAGCCTGGGGAGGAAGATTTCAGCTCATTTAGTGAAGCAGTCAGCTGGCAGCTCGGACATGCTCCTCTCTGCATTTCCTGCTGCTGGAAGGTAGTGGAGGACAATAGAGTGGACGGAGCTGGCTCAGATGTTCCCTCTGGATGGCTGTGTCATGCAGAAAAGCTGCTTGAGTATCAGTGGTGCCATGTTGCTAACTAATTATTTCAGTCACCCTGAGCTTAATGAAGGAAATGTGAAGACAGTGTAGTAAGGCAGGGAAGCCCTTTTTGAATCGGACAAGTGCAGAATCTTGGAGGCTGACATTTTGCCTTAGGTGGACAAACGGGCATCTCTATGTATCTGCCTTCTTCCCTCCTCTGTCTGGTGTTCTGTGCTGGGAGCCCAAAAGGTGCTTTGTTCTTCTCCCTGTAAGTCCTCTCCTGTACAGAATACTTTCTCTTTGGTCTCTCTCCTCATGCACCGCTGTTTTCAGCAGGGCCTTTGCAGTAGGAGAGCAGCTCCCTGCTGCTGCGCAGCACCCAGCTGGGCAGTCCTTGCTGCCTCACTAGGAGCTGTAGGGCCTGGGTGTGAGGGAAGGTGATGGTGGAGCTGCAAGCCTTTGCCTGCAGCCCACACTTGTCAGCCCATCGAGGGGCCCTTTTGGTGCTGCCCCTGCACTGGGGCACTGCTCAGACTGGGCCAGGGAAGGATGCTGTCTTGGAGGTGAATAGCAAGGGCCTGATCCTGCAGTGTGCTTATCACCTCTTGAATCCTCACTGGTATTTAATGCAAGAATAGCTGCATTACTTTCCCTTGGTTGAGGAGGACTGTGTGAGGGATCGCTTAAGCAATCTGGACGTCCACAAATCCATGGGCCCCGATGGAATGCACCCACGAGTGCTGAGGGAGCTGGCGGATGTCATTGCTGAGCCAC
>Ga0065711_1032665_pt1 | contig 26922 bp, 16 predicted proteins | sample Hoacrofraction12_FD_59098 | JGI IMG/M metagenome (GOLD analysis project Ga0065711, IMG submission 59098) | Hoatzin crop microbial communities from Cojedes, Venezuela - Epithelial fraction 12 v2 (version 2) | ecosystem: Host-associated > Birds > Digestive system > Esophagus > Crop | place... | reverse complement strand
GGAGAGGAGAGGAGAGGAGAGGAGAAAGAATATTTCTGTTTGAGCTAATTGAGTGTCATTCGTCTGCAAACCAAGAAGACAGAACAGATTATAAATAAAACATTTATGAAAAGATCCACATTAGCAAAAATACTGGCAAGCACAGTATTAATTCTTTTCCAAGAAAAAAAATTGAGCTAAAAAGGAATCATGGAGTTAAAAAGAAAGCAAAATTAGTCAAACTTTCTAGTGAATCATATACACTAGAATATCACAGCATTATAAAAAGGCGACTGAGAAGCTAAATAATCAGCAGAAGCAATGCATGAAGTTCCATAACTGATGGCTGAGATATGTTGATATAATGCTGATCACATGAGAAAAAGGAAATAAACAGAAATGAACTCCATCACCTTGTGAAAATCTGAACGTGGACTACACACATTCATCAGATTATGAATATTTATTTGAGATTTACATTATCCACAAATACCTATACAGTAGGATATAAATGATACATAGGACCTTAAAAAGTACTAAAACATATAAGGAAATTGCAATGGTAAATATTTTTCTATTCATAATATATCAGCAAAATCTTAGAGAATGGAACACACATTTATGCCAATATAACATTCTCTGGTGTTTTTGTCTAGCACCTCAAATTTTTTTTTAAAGAAAATTACAATGTTTTTCTTTGATACATAGGTTATTAAGAGGATTCTTGGACTGGGAAAAAAAGTAGAAGGCCATTTCCAGCCTCTTGAAGTAGTTTTTGAAAGAACCAGAGTTGCTGAGGCAGAATGAAAACATAAATATCTTTAGTTCTGAGTAAAGATATATAATTCAGAGAAAATGCAGTATAGAAAGGTACAAAGCAGATCACACAATAGCTGAAACCACTGCTTCATGACAAAGGTAAAATTATGTAAGTTTACAGGTGTGGGAAATCTTGGTTGCAGTGAAAGTGGTGTTGCAAATGGTTTGTCTGCAATTGTACAAAACAATCCTGTCACATTGAACTTCTCTGTGGCAGAATGAGTCATATCTTCTCTAAGGAAGAGCAGAGAGGAAAGAAGTGCACAGAAACTGATTTTGAGGTGGAATGAGTGGACAAGTAGACTTTGCTGTCTCCTCAGAGCAGAAATGATACTTTTGCAGCCAAGCTTATAATCACACAGGCTTTAACGCATTTCAAAGGTTAACTAAATAACAAACACACAAAAAAAATTTGTTTAAATTGTGCACTGTATTTCTGTATAAATATAAAGATGTACGTGAGAAGTATTGCCTTGTTTTAGCCTAGGAGGGATTGTGTATGGATGCAAGGTGAAAGAGGAGTGTCCTGGGTTATGCCAGGACAGGGTTAATTTTCACCAGAATCCAGGAAGGGACACCTCCGGGCGGGCTGACCCAACCTGGCCAAACAGAGCAGGGTATTCCATACCATGTGCCATCATGCCGGGTTCTGGTTGAGGGGGGAACTGGGTGGTGGGAACTCACTCACGGCTCAGGAGCGTACAGCAGAGGCGGGCAGTGAGAGCAGCTCTCTGTGTTCTGCTGGTTTGTTTTGTGTATTCCCCTTATCTGTATCGTTGTTGTTACTGTTCCCTTTGTTTGCTGTTCTGTTAAACTGCCCTTATCCCGACCCACCGGTTTCTGCCTGTTTCTTTCCATTCTCCTCCGCACCCCATCGAGGGGAGGGGAGTCCACATGGCGCTTTTGTTTCCCTGCTGCAGCCAAACTACAACAAAGAGATAAGTAAGGCTAGAAAAAAACTAAGCTTTCCCAGAGTTTAAGAAAAAAAGTGAAGCTTTAATTTATGTCATGCACAATCAGTTAGAACCAGAAGCAAAGCAAAGCTTATCTCTTGCTAAATGCTAAGTGAGAACAATCACTGAACAATATGTACCTACAAGAAGAAGGAAATCGTTCAAGAGTTCTTGGCAGAGAATTTAGACTCTCTCTAATTTTCTTTTTACTTTTCTTATAGGAATGATTGGCCATGTAAAGAATGCACCAAGGTTTATAATACATCTGACATTGTGACCATTAAAAAAAATCGAACCTGAATGTCTTTTGTAGTTTATAATGCTCTAGCACTAACATGTATCAATTAATACATGTTGTGCTGCATTGTGGGTCTGACTAGATGATTGCCACAGTGTCCTCTTGCTTCATAGAATCACAGAATCACAGAATGGTAGGGGTTGGAAGGGACCTCTGTGGGTCATCTAGTCCAATCCCCCTGCTGAACCAGGGTCACCTACAGCAGGCTGCAGAGGACCTTTTCCAGGCGGGTCTTGAATATCTCCAGAGAAGGACACTCCACAACCTCCCTGGGCAGCCTGTTTCAGTGCTCCGTCACCCTCACAGGGAAGAAATTCTTCCTCATGTTCAGATGGAACTTCCTCTGCTTCAGTTTGTGCCCATTGCCCCTTGTCCTGTCGCTGGGCACCACTGAAAAGAGTCTGGCCCCATCCTCTTAACACCCACCCTTCAGATATTTAGAAGCATTTAGAAGGTCCTCTCTCAGCTTTCTCTTCTCCAGGCTAAACAAGCCCAGCTCCCTCAGCCCTTCCTTGTAGGAGAAATGCTCCAGTCCCTGAATGATATTTGTAATCCCTTAATCATCTTTGTAGCGCTTCATCACTTGCAAATCTAAGTAACCTTTATTTTGTGATATTGTATAAATGAGAACAAGAAATTCTTTTAAAGATGATGTGAAAAATGTTCTGATATTAATGAATGAATTGTTAAATAAAAAAAATATATGTCCAAGGAGCTGTGGGGTGCAAGATAACAAATAAAAACTCAGAATCGTATTTAGTAGCTATAAAATTATCTGAGTTCATTTAATGGTATAAATATTTTGGTAAACCAAAATAAAAGTCTGTTAGTTTCTTCAAAGCACTCCAATTCACTTTGTGGTACAAAAAGTACATTTAGTGCCTTGCTGAGATTTAAATGTCCAGACAGGAAGGAAGGGTTGAAACCTTTTAAAAAATAATTATTTTGGTACATTACTCTAATCCCTGAAGACTTGATTGACTGAGTGATTTTCTGTAGACAAAGGATTCTTAAACTTTATTAGATCCAGATCACAATTATGGTCTGGCTGCATTTCTTCACACTTTCCAGTCTCTCTGATTGTACTCCTCAAATGTCAGGCTTTTTGCTTTTATCTCGTCTCAGGCTGAATCATACAAATCCCCCACTGCTAGACTGAACTCTTACAAACAGTGCCCTGTATATAAGCTGCACTAGCACGCTATATCTTGAGGGCTTTATTACCTGAGGGATTTAACCTCTTGCAACTATCAACAATGATGAACATGCCCCAATACTTTTCCTAAAAGCAGAACATTTTTATTTTCAAAAAGGAAAAAAACATTTTTTTCTGAAAATATTTTAAAATATTTAAAATCTATACATTTCTCACCTAAATCTTTCTGCCCTTTGTAACAAGCTATGTAAAATTAGTATTCTAATGGTAATCTTGATAAAAGAAGCCCAAACACTGTCACCCACTAAATCAGAATTTTTTCCCCCATACAGCAGTAAAGGCTACAGGCTTTGCACTACAAGGTCCCAGGAAGGGCCTGGGCTTTCACACTTCATCTGGAAAGAAGTGAAGTGAGAAGACTGTGATAACTGAGTGTATAAAAACAAGCCCAAGTGTACCTAAGAGTAAGCCACAAGGACCTTCGCTGGCACTACACTTGCCGCATCCAGGAAACAAGGATGCTGAGGACTCCCTGTGACATCCATCAACTCCCTGCTTAACAAAGAATGGTACCATTGAATTTAGCACCCAGAAGGACCCTGGAAGGGGCAACATAACACAGAAGAAAAGAGGTAGATACTTATAAGACTTCTTGCACAACAATTTTGACAGTGATGCTAATAAGACTTCTTTCCATTAATCTGTATGGTGAGTGTCAGTATTAATGTAGTAGGAAGAGTAACAACTGTAGAATTTTGATGAGACTGTTTTACTTTGATTTTACTTAGGCTAACAATAAGTGCTTACTTCCAGGTATGTAGTCTCTTCCTTTTTTTCCTGTAACAGATTTTATATTGCCACATCCTTGACGTGGACATAACTGTCAATGGTTATTCAGCAAAGGGACAAAGCTAAGAACACTACTACTCATTAATGATTTTAGTGAGCCTTTATGTTTTCAGACTATTGTTTATAATGCTGTTCCTAATCAGAGTGCTTTTTTGTAGTACATATTAGGTCAGTATCTTCATAAAGCAAACTCCTTAATAATTAGTATGTATGTAAGATGATATTCGTAAATTGCTGCATAGCAGCTTCATTTCCTTTGCAAACTGCATCATGCTCTGGCAGTACGACTGGAATTTATCCATCTGTGCCTTTTTTCACAATTTCATAGACCTAACATCATCTCAGAGCTGATTTCCTAACTCCTTGACTGACTAAGACTCACAATTTATTACCATGACCTAACTTAATTTCATACTAAATCCTAATTCAAACTATCATTTACAGGCAAGACCTCTCCATTTTGAGCCTGTGCATGTGAGTTGCTAGTGAACTCACAGTCAAATTAATCAATAAGTAGGACAAGAGGCCTGAATGGGGCTGAGGAGCTTGAAGGTTAGGGTGTCAGCTATGGGAGGAGAGCTTTGGAGCCCTCAGAACAAGATGGACATGGAGTTGTTGGAGCAGGTCCAGAGAAGGGCCACAAAAGTGATCCAAGGGCTGGGGCACCTCTGCTATGAGGACAGGCTGAGGGAGTTGGGGTTGTTCAGCCTGGAGAAGAGAAGGCTCCAGACAGACCTTATTGTGGCCTTTTGGTAGTTAAAGGGGGATTATAAGAAAGATGGGGACAAACTTTTTAGCACGGCCTATTGCAATAGGACAAGGGGTAGTAGTTTTAAACTAAAAGAGTTTGCTCATACCAAAAAATATCTTGTTGTATAGTTGGCGCCAATACTGATTTTATTCTTAGAATCAGAACAGAAGATAAACCTGCAACCAACTAAATACTCATCACTAAGTTTCAAGTTGTATCTACTTTACAGTTGTTACAATGCAGTCTCATTTTAAGAAAATGTTGAACGCCAGCATTGGGACATAGAGTTAGATACATCATGATAGCTCAGCGATTTTCAGCCATTTCAGATAGTTAGGTCTGCATGACTGGTCTAGTAATAGATGTAGTAGAGTATGTCTGTGAAAGTAATATAATAAAATCAATTACACCTGATGACTAAGGACACTTCTCCATCGCTTTGTTTTGAAAAAAAAAGAAAATTTAAAAAAAATATAAAAATAAGAAAGAATTGGTATCTTTCTCCAGAGGAAGACAACGGAGTCATAAAACTCCTTTAGTACACTGCATAAATCAGTGATGATTATCAAATGGCTTGTTAAGAGATACTACAGCAAGTCCTAAAATAAGCATTGCACTTACTATATTAATAAAATCTTGCATAATTAACTCCTGTGCACATAAAATATCCAAAAAATGTGTTATGTTACTCTTCTGCCAAGATGAGGAAGAATCTGTCTATAATGATGAAAAAGGACTAGTTAAGAAGGCTTAAATTAATGTCAAAAAATGTACTAGACTAGGCAACAAAATATTTACTCATTCATCCTTAATGATATAATGAAATAGCTAATAACCTACCTATCAATAACATTTAATTTATTAATATGGAGTAAGAGAATATGGAAAAAAGGTAGAAACAAGCAGTAATGTCTGTATAGTCAATACTAATATATTACTACTTCTTGCAAATATTGCTTAAACTATTGAAATATTACCTTAAATAAATGGATTTGGAGCTAATCCAAAATAACAGTACAAGAAATACGTGAAACAAACAGATGAGAACATTACATTAGAGTTCAACACAATAAGGATGTGATTCTTCTTCATCTTTTTCAGGCATAAAAATTCAGCCATTTAGTCCCAGCTAGTCCCAACTCTTCAGTCAGTGGAGAGAGTTTTACCTGCAGAAGTTTTTTACCCTGTTCTAAGACAGATGACTAAAAACTTCAGTGTGAAACACACTTTTAATGACCTAACTCTACAATGACTGTGGAAAAAGTCTAGATTTTTATTTTAGCCTATATGTCTAAATATTTAGACAGCTAAGTTAGGAAAGATGAAGTGTGATTGACAGTATTTATTTTCCAGACATTAAGAGCAGAAAAAGTCTGAAAACATTCCATACCCCACTTCTATATTCCATGTCTCACTCTATACCCCAAACCTCACTTGTAGGTGATTTGAACTATTGTAAAGGAACGAAGTGGATACCCTGATATAAGGTGGAATAATTAATCATGAAAAACATATATTCTGGAGAATATACCTCAATAGCTAAAAACGTAGAGCAGCATATTCTGGTTCATCAGGACTAAATGCTAGGGACCATTAAAATGTATTAGCACATCACAGTCTTATTTATATTTATGAGCCAAAGTAATTTGATATCTTATTGGCTTAATTTTGCTTTTAATAGTAAATGAACAGAAGTAATATCCCTGAACTGCATACTTTTTTTGCACTGTGTGGTTCATATCTTTTAAATCATACCAAAGCTGTCCTGATTACATAAGGCCAAGAACAGAACTTCCTAAAATAACAGCAACACCATTAAGAAAAAAATCTTTGGACTTCCTATATTTTCTCTATTACTTCTATTTCTTGTAACTACTTTCTATAAGCTGATTAAATTAAGAAAAATTTAGAATTAAAGACAGAAGTTAAGAATACCATATCTTGTAGCTCGCTTCCTTATATTGAAATTCTAGTGAGGAAAAGTCATAGCTTAAGAATCTGATATTCTGTTCCACCGATATTGACATCAGTATTTATTCCAAAATAGTGAGTTAAAGCTATTAATCTATTCTTTATTATTCTCTTCAGTACTTCCAAATGTGCAAATACTCAGATAAGCAATCTGCACAGCTGTAAGGGTTTTCACTTTGTTTAGGAACCCTCCTCAGAAGTCCATTCCCCTGTCTGCTTCCCCAAGAGCAAAAGACACTGAAATGAAGTAGCGCTTTATTTTCATGATATGTAACAGTGGGGAAGAGAGACATTTAGAATGTTACATTTTTTGAAAGTTATTTTACATATATTTCTTCAACTTGCTCTTTGAGTGTTATATATATTTAAAGCAGTCTCCTGCAGAGATAATGTAATATTTCCCACCCAAATCTCGTTTCTGTAACATTTATAATTTCCAGCTTTATTTTTTCTTTGAGCTGTAGCAATGTATCTGTTGTAAACATGTATCTATGTATATACATCTATATCTATATACACAAAGACAGATTTATTCTTCTGCTGCATACCAAAATATTTCATTTTTGTAGATGTTCCTTAAAAGAATGACTTAAAGTTTTGAGCTTATTTTTATTTCATTGAAGGCCATTTATTTCATTTGGGGCTTAAGGATTTTTCTTCTCCAAATTTCTTGCTGAATGTTTCCTTCATAATCTAATATAATTTTTAAGAAATGAAATTTTTCTTTACAGAACAGTAAGAGAAAATGATTATGTACCCAGCAATGTCCACTGTCACTCATGAGATGGGCCAGGCAATCTGGGAGTACCCTGACTGCTTATCAAATGGTATTTATAGGATTTGGGTAAGTCCACCCTCACAGTGAAGGGAAAATCTTGTGCCAGCCCACCATGACTCCTAAAAACTCCATCAGAGTGCACTTAGCTACAGTGTGTTTATATTATCAGCAGTTGTTAATATGATAAGCTACTCAATGCGTACACCAAATAAATAAAGCCACAGTGAAGTAAGACTTGATCAGACCTTACTTTACACTGCAAAGAAGTCCACGGCCATGCGTTATTCTGTCATGCTGTAAGCCCTCCACCAGCCACTCTGCAGGCTCTCAGGTGACACGCAGAGCTAATTTCTCCCATCTGGTCAGAGAATTTATCCTGCCTGATATACCAAATCAACAGTCAATATTTCTTCCTACTTGCTGCAGACTTAAAAATATCTGAATAGTTTATGTTAACATGGAGTTAGATTAAAAAAAAGTAACACCTTCATTATAAAAAAGCCACTTTTTTACTACCTTCCTGCCTGGCAATTATCTAACCAGGGTCTTAGGTCTACAGTATGGTTATAGTTTATTCAGTATTTGTATAATCTTGTCAGTATTTGTATAATCTTGTCTTTCACTGTTTATGTAAAGCACTGCAGATTATGTTCTGCTGCTGCTAAGATGTTTACGAATCTCTGACTACACAGGAGATGCTGTTACTCCCTTTACAAGTATCCCTCCCTGTCAGATCACACTTTTAGGAAACGGGAGGCTGGTAATCAGTACGTATTTCTCTTTCAGAGTCAAAGGTCTAAAGGCATTCAATGTGCCTAACTTTAAATAATTTGTCCATCAATCATGTAGGCAGACACAAGACAGAAGCCATAGCTGGGAAGCCTGTATTACCTTAATCTGTTGCACCAAATGCATGCATATTACTTTCCAGGGTGATTTAAAGAAATTGTTAACTTGGTGCAGTAGCTCATGAAGCGTGTGCATGAATAAGTAAAGGTCAAGCTGTACTTGACACTTCTGCCCATCTCTCAGGTATAATTTTAAGATAACTAGGGTTAGATAAGTAGGGTTGCATATCCCAAAGGTAGTCACATTGCAATATGTGTTACTGGAAAGAGAGCATCTCTCATAAATTTCATCTCTGTTTTTACCTCTTCCAGATCATTGTTTTAGTAACACTCCCATTATATCTGTTTTTCATAGTAATCTAGGCAATCTTAGATTCACCTTTTTCAAACAACAGCAAAGGACTCATGAAATACTGCCAAGGAAAACTAAGCAGGATTTGATCACAGGTGCTTGCACAAGTAACATTAATAGATAAGTGGAATACTTAAGACTGATTATTGGGGCTTATCACTAGACATACTTCTGAATTTGTTATGTTAACTTGTGTTAGTATCATATATTAACCTAATTTTTTTCTTTTTAATCCCTCATAGAATAAATATTCTCTTCATTATAAAGAATTTAATTAAAGGAATGATTTCAAAATACTGATTTCAGCTTGTCTCAGTGAATCTCAGCAAGCGTTTTTTGAGAAGAGTAACAGTGTAAAAGGAAATATCTGCTGAATGTGCATAACAAATTAGTTATGACAGCTAAAGAATGGTTACACTCAGTGTAAATTTAAATACAGTTTATTTTAATGCAGGAACAGGTCATTAAAACTGAGAAAATTTTTCTTGTTATCTAGATTAACAAGGACATTCTCTAGACATCACGGTTTCACAAAATATAAAATATTCAATTTTTAGGACCCTGCAATACTATGCAAACAACATGCAAAATAAATTTTTGCTACTATTTAAAAGATGTTAATAATTGCCTGACTGTAAAAAAATACGCTGAATACTGTTGTGCACAAAAAAGGTAATCAGGGGAATGTCTGTAACTTTAATATCATATTTGCATTCTATTCCTATTTTTCGTTTGTAGTACCATTCACTGCTGAATTTCTGAAAAGGTATTTCAAATAATTGTCTGCAAGTTTATTACAAATGCACTCTCTTCCAGCAAATTGTTGCTTAACACAACACCTAAAAAGTACTCTAGAGAAATTACACTACAAAACGAATTTACATTTTCATATTTAGAAAAAGTAAACATCTCAGGGAACAGAGTTCTACAATGATGGACTAAGAAAATTATTTTGTATAACATTTTAATGATTTCAGCACCAAAAAAATTTGTTCCTGTGAAAAGTGCTGACGACTACACAAGAATAACTTTGGAAAGTAAACTGCATAGCTATAAGCACTGAAGTTACAAATACAGATATTTAATTCAACAACCAAAAAAGACATAGAATCGTTGAATCATAGAATATCTGAAGATGGAAGGTATGTTCATTGAGTCAAACTCCCTGCTCCACCTGGACTGCCTAGATCATACGACTAAAAGCATCGACCAGACTCTCCTTGAACTCTGACAGCCTTGGCGCTGTGAACACTTCCCTTGGAAGCCTGTTCCAGTGATTAACCACAGTCTCAGTGAAGAACCTTTTCCTCATGTCCAATCTGAATTTCCCTTCATCTATCTTCATACCAATTCCTCTTGTCCTCTCACTGGTCGCCAGATATCAGCATCTCCCCCTCCATTGCCCCCCTTGAGGAAATTGTAAACTGTAATGAGGTGACCCCACAGCCTCCTTTCCTCCAAGCTCAACAAGCCAAGTGAGCTCAGATGCTCCTGGTAAAGCTTGCCCTTGAGACCTTTCACCATTTTAGTTGGCCTTCCTCTGTACACACTCTCATAGTTTGATGTCCTTCTTACAATGAGGTGCCCAAAACTGAACACAATACTTGAGGTGGGGCCATGCCAGTGCAGTGTAGAGTGGGACAATCACCTCCCTCGGCTGTCTAGCTATGCTGTGCTTGATGCACCCCAAGACATGGCTGGCCCTTTTAGGTTCCAAGGCACCCTGTTGACTCAAATTCAACTTGCTATCAACTCAACCCCCCATATCTCTTTCTGCAGGGCTTCTTTCCAGCCTCTTGTCCCCCAGTTTTTATGTATAACCAGCACTACCACGTCCCAGGTGGAGAATTGGTACTTGCTCGTGTTCAGTTTCTTATGGTTGGTGATTGTCCAGCTGTCTAGTCTATCCAGATCTCTCTGAAAGGCCTCTCTACTCCCAAGGGAGTCCACAGCTTCTGCTAGTTCAGTATCAGCACCAAACTTACTTAAAGTATATTTGATATCTATGCCCAGATCATTTATAAAAGCATTAAAGAGCACAGACCCTACGGTTGAGGCCTGAGGGACTCCAGTGGTGACCAGCCACCAGCCTGATGTAACCCCATTTACTCCAACCCTTTGAATCCAACCTGTCAGCCAGCTGCTCACCCAATGTCTTATGGACTTGTCTAGCTGTGTACTGGACATTTTGTCCAGAAGGCTACTGTGAGAGACAGTATCAAAAGCTTTGTTAAAACAAAACATTCCCTAACACTTCTGTTACCTTCCCTTGGTCAACTAGATGAGTAACCTTGTCATAAAAAGGAAATAAAGGTAGTTAAGCAGGACTTCCCCTTGTGAACCTGTGCTGGCTATGACCAATGACTGCGATCTCTCTCAGTTTTTCAGTAACTCCCAGAACAACCTTCTCCATAATTTTCCAGGCAGTGAAGTGAGACTGACAGGCCTGTAATTACCAGAGTCTTCCTTCTTACTCTTCTTGACAACTGGAATGAGTTAAGTCATATGATACAGGATTATTAAGTATAACAGGAATGTTTGATCTAAGTTAGGAGTTTGCAAATTGAAATGAAAGAGTTAAAAAATCCAGCTTGTAGTGGTCAGTCATAAGGATAAGAATACAATGTAATCACAAATGGTAATTATGGTTTTAGAATAGATCAAGTTAGGCTTGTTCAACAGAGTCAATAAAGTTTTAACTCCAATGTACAAGGCCAGTGCCTCATTTGAAAGATTATTAGTATTAACTCTTGCCTAACAGGGAGGCATATTCAAATTAATAAGAACAAAAAACAGCCAATATTCTTGAGGGCAGTGCTGTCGTTTGGAAAGAAATAGAAAAGTTGGGTGAATGGGCTGACAGCAACATCATGAAATTCAACAAGGACATGTGCAAGGTCCTGCACATGGGTTGGGGCAATCCAAAGAACAAATACAGACTAGGAGGAGAATGGAGTGAGATAAGCCCTGAGGAGAAAGACTTCGTGTTGTTTGTTGACATAGAAGCTCAACGTGACCTGACAATGCGCACTCGCAGCCTGGAAAGCCAACTGTTTCCTGGGCTGCACCAAAAGAAGTATGGCCAGTCAGTTGAGCTAAGTGATTCTGCACCTCTGCTCTGCTCTGGTGAGACTTCACCTGGAGTAATGCGCCCAGCTCTGGAACCCCCAGCACAGGAAAGACATGGACCTGTTGGAGTGAGTCCAGAGGAGGCCACAAAAATGATCAGAAGGCTGCAACAACTCTCTTGTGAAGAAAGGCTGAGAAAGTTGAGTTTGTTCAGGCTGGATATGAGAAGGCTGTGGGGAGACCTTGTAGCAGTCTCCGAGTACCTGAAAGGGGCCTACAAGAAAGCTGGAGAGGGACTTTATACAAGGGCCTGTAGTGATAGGACAAAAGATAACGGATGTAAACTAAAAGAGGGTAGATTTAGATTAGATATAAGAAAGAAATTCTTTACTGTGGGGGTGGTGAGGCACTGGAACAGGTTGCCCAGAGAAGCTGTGGATGTCCCCTTCCTGGAAATATTCAAGGCCAGGTTGGAGTGGCTTTGAGCAACCTGGTCTGGAGACAGGTGTCCCTGCCCAAGGCAGGGGAGTTGGAACTATATGATCCATAAGGTTGTTTCCAACTCAAACCTTTCCGTGATTCTGTGATTCTATGAAATGCAAAGTCCTGCCCCCGAGATGTAAGACCCCCTGGGCAGCAATACCAGCTAAGTACTGATGGCGGGTTAGCAACTATGGAGAAAAGGCACTGGAGGTTCTGGGTGACAGAGATGAACAGGAGTCAGCAGTGTGTCTTGACAGCAAAAATGTCCAGCAGCATCCTGGGCTGTATTAATGGGGGCAGAACCAGTAAGGTCAATGAAAGTGGTTATCCCCCTCTGCCTAGCACTCATTAGACCTCATCTAGATGCTGCATCCAGTTTCAGACCCATAATACAAGAAAGACATCAAAAACCATCAAAGCTCAGGCAGTGGTCACCAAGATGATATGGGCACTCAAGCATATACCTGAGACTGAAAACAGAGAGACTCAAACTCGTTATAAGGAGAAAGTCCTTCTCTGTTAGTAAACAGCAGGTCTAGTGAGGCACCTCCCCTGGTAAGCTCACTTACTAGCTGCGTCAGGAAGTTATCTTCCACACTCTCCAGGAACCTCCTAGACTTTCTACTCTCTGCTGTGTTTTATTTCCAGCAGATGTCCAGTAAGTTAAAGATGGTGTGACTAGATCAGTTCACAAGGGAAGACCTATGGATGTGATCCACCTGGAATTCTGTAAAGCCTTCAACACAGTCCCTCACAACATTCTTCTCTCTCAGTTTGAGAGAGAGGGATTTGATGGGTGGGCTTCTTGATGGCTAAGAAATTGGTTGGAAGGTCGCAACCAGAGGGTAGCGGTCAACGGCTCAGTGTCCAGATGGACACTGGTGACAAGTGGTGTCCTCCAGGGGTCCGTACTGGTACTGGTGCTGTTTAATACTATCATCAACAAGATTTCTATTATTCTATGATTCTAAGTAATGCTCACTGGAAAGGGATTTCTTTTCATGCACACAAACCCAACAGAATGCATATAAACTCCCTTAACAGCAGTGAAGTTCTGGAACAGCCTAATAGGCAAGCACCAGCAAAAAGGCGTGGTTTTTTTTTTGGTGGGGGGGGCGTTGGGTCTTGAGGTGGGTATTTTTTTAGTTTAATCAGTTAATGAAAGGATTTGCATAACTTTTTTGACTGAAATATTAAGAAAATATATGATTTCTGTATTCATTTGCCTTTTTCAGCACAGAGATCTGAGTCTATGTTTTCTGCAAGTTGTTTTGAAACATTTTGCTTTTGAAAAACCGTTAATATATTTGGGGGTGAATCCTACCCAAAAGAAGCACTCGGGTACGTAAGATCTTGACTACGTTTGCCCAACTCTAACTTATTAGTTTTATTTAGTAGGCCCAAATAAAACAATGCAAGCACAAGTAATTATTGTGGGGGAGGTTTATTGAAAGCTGAGACTAAGCAAAGGAATTACTTCTTTCTGGCAAAGAAACAGAGAAACAGATGTGGACTCTTAAGAAATTTATATCCTTGTAAGGCATTTAGGGCAGGATGCCAGAAGGTGATAATGACCCAGGCAGTGATCACTGATTGGCTTTAGATGTGGAGAAAGTCAGACTGTTTGGCTTTAGCTCAGCTGGTCAAAGAGGCCCATGGCAGCTTATGCAGAGCATCTAAGTCTCAAAGCAATAAACAGAAATAGAATATTGAAATAAAAAAAATACTCCCACAAGGGGTGAGGGAAACATATAACTGAAATTCCAACACTGTATCGAAGGCCAACGTAGACTCATTACACATGAAACCAGTCTACTAGGACTTGGACATCTTGACCAGTTGGATGAAAGAGTGTCCTATTCCCCTGAGAACATGTTGCCGGTCACAGCTGGACTGGAGAGCATGACTGGTGTGAGTTTGTTTTTTCCAGGACAGACATGAGTGTGCATTTGCATCTGTGTTGAACAGAACTTGCTATCCATCATCAACAGTCATCCCACTCACATAATGAATGTTTGATATTATGTCACTAAGTAATGTGGTTGCGTTCTTGTCAAATGCTTAAAGATATGGGACTTCACTCACTATTCTAGTACTACTAACAGTTGCATTGAGTGGTATCTGCTACCTAGAAAACAATCCAGAAAATCAAGCCCCCTCAGTACTATACAGAACTTAGGAAAAATTAATGTAAAATCAGAAAATATCTTACCACAGGTGAACACCAATAAAAAAAATGTCCTTGTGCTTTAGGTCTGTGGTAGTCCGTCATTCTCCGAAAACTTCAGTCCATATTTGCAGAATGTATTTACTATACCTTTAAGCTTATCAGGGAAATAATTAAATATTCAGTATAGTAAATAATGCAGGCATTTTACTAAGTGTAGCATAAAAATGATAAAATTGCCAAATATTTAGACCAATTTACAAAACATATGCATGTACTAGACATAATAATAAAAAATACAAATGGAAAATAGCAGATAATTTTTTATTGAATCCACTGGATAATTTTTTTTCCACAGTTTGTTAGTTGGATGTGACATACTGTTGACTACAGAAAACACTTCTAGCTTTTTCAAAATACTTAAAATAGGGAACAGTTAACATTTAGAGATATGGTATTGCCCAACCTATTGGCTGTTGTTGGTCTCAAAATAGGAGGAATTTTCTTTGTGACAGTGAGTTTTATTTTCCCTTTCTTTATCAGTAATATCTATAAATCAGGTAGAATAGGTCTTACATAATATATTTTGTATTTTCTCAGGTTCAAATTGCTGTGAACACCTCGTTTTTATCAAATAACTGCAGAAAGGCATAAAAGATCAGAATTAGTCATAGAGGTAGAATTTCTCAAAAATGCATTTCTGTTCTTTAAGAAGATGGTTCTGACTCTCAGTGGGAGCTCTGTCATTGACTTGAATAGGTATGAAACCAAGCACGTTGAGGGAAATTTAGGTAGCTGAAATGTTCTGTTAATGGATAATACAGTTAGACATCAAAAAAACTTAAAATTTAATCTCTAGCTATTCTTCAGGTCTCCAGTAAGTTACCCACTGGTGAGTCTATGTTCATTCTCTGAGATATCCATTCAAAGTATTTTTTAGAAAATCTTGATTCACAGCTACCAAAAAATTTGAATCTGTGGCTTGGCAAGATATCACAATACCATGAAGGCAGAACAAATTCCATTCTCAGTGATTTAAATTATTTCCTCCTTACTTCCTCTTTTTACCTAATCTAAGACTTGTAAGCATAGAATTAAACACAGAATTAATAACAGTAAACTTAGAATGACTTGGAAGAAACAAAATCTTAATTTTGGAATAAGTACTGTTAGCACTATATCATGTATTATTCTAGTTTTTGATCAGAATAACATTCAGTCAGTATGTAGTCCACTTTACAAATGGAAGCTATGAAAGGCAGGTGGATAGCAGTCACCTTAATTCCCTGTTGGTCTCTTCTGCACATTACTAAGTTGCTTAAAAGGATGTTACATCTGTTGTGTCTAATGGGTTCCAGCTGACCCATTTACTCCAAACCATGGTATGGTTGACATCAGTTGCGTTCACATTAGCATATTAGTTCAGATCAACAGCGCATTGTTTTAAACGAATATCATGTTTGTGCCCTCCCTCTATGCTTTGGTACATATTAAAGAAAAGCCTCAGAGTGAGGCTGACAAAATGTCTCTCAGATGAAACTGAGATGGAAAATGTGCTACAGGGGTAAAAATTAGAGCTCTCCAACCAGTAACAGTGCTTAGCTTGTGGGGCCTGACTGGAGCTAGTCTTAAGCTAGTCTTTCCCTCTCCTCCGGAAGGCAGACAATGTGGGTGTTGGGTGCCCAGTAAAAATCTGTTTCTACTGAACGACTGAAGACAGAACTTTCCAGCCTGTCCAGGTCACACTGCATGGCAGCACAGGCTTCTGGTGTATCTGCCACTCATCCCAGTTTTGTGTCATCAGCAAACTTGCTGAGGGTACAATCTAACTCTTCATCCAGGTCATTGATGAAGAAGTTGAACAAGACCGGGCCCAGTACTGACCCCTGGCGGACACCGCTAGTTTAGACTCAGTGCTGCTGATGACAACCCTCTGAGTTCTGCCCTTCATACAGTTCTCAGTCCACCTCACTGACCACTCATCCAGCCCACACTTCCTCAGCTTCCCTAGGAGGATGTTATGGGAGACAGTGTTGAAAACCTTGTTGAAGTCGAGGTAGACAACATACACTGCTCTCCCCTCATCTATCCAGCCAGTCATGCCATCGTAGAAAGCTATCAGATTCGTCAAGCATGATTTCCCCTTGGTGAATCCATGTTGACTACTCCTGATAACCTTCTTTTCCTCCACTTGCTTGACGATGACCTCTAGAATGAGGTAATCTAGAATATCTACAAAACACTTCTAATACGGAAAAGTAACAACTGGCTTTAGTAAGAATAGTAGTAAGATCATTAGTAGTATGAGACCAACAATATTTAGCTGGAAATAATACTTCAGCATACCATTTTTTTCTGCTGGATATTGTGTGAATGTAGATAAAGACTAACTAGTAACAGCTATGAATATGCAAGTATGCAGAAAGGTTATTTTCACACAGATTAAGTGGTATCTCAAGCTATTTCTTTGTATTATATACTATCTGTAAGTAAAAAACTGATGCAAACTATGTAAGGAAAAATGATGTAACACAAAAGGAATGTGAATGACAGTTAAGAGAAGTAGGCTAAAGAGAGAAATGCTTTGGCCAACGTTGGTTTTCCTCCTACGTGCAGAAGATAATACCTTGCCCTAGGAATAGGGAGGAGGAAAAGGCCAATGTTTCCACTTTTTGCTGCTGTAACTGACTGAAAGCTAGGAAGGGGTAAAGGAGAAACTGATTGTTTGCCTTTTTTGCTTCATTTTCTTTGAAGTGTTTTTTCAGAACAGGTACTATAAGTACTGCTGTTGTACCTTACCTGGTGAGTAAATTGAATGTTGACTGAACTACAGTTCTAAAATGCAATGGTTTTGAGTGATTGCTAGTTTGGGAATCAGAGTAGACTCTTTCCTTTAGCAAAACGCAATGTGGTGATTACTTGTTTGATTTTCCTTTACACCTCCACATCCACTTCATAAAAATAAGTATTTTTACAGTATATAACTCTGGGTTTTGCATAGGTTAGATGGAAGTGAGACAATGAAACAGTTAAATAAATGCACAGTTCCTAAAGAGGTGAGTTGAGGTGCATTTGATCTAACAATGTGCCTCACAGAAACTAGAAATCGGATTAATACTGCTTGTTCACGCTTGAAGCACAGAAAATTGCTCAAAGGCAGATGGAGGGAGAGCTAAAAATCTAAAAATAAAATTCCCAGTGGAAATAAGGATTTTCACAGTTCAATTTGGTTTCTTCTAAGATAGAAGTCTCAGAACACTGAAGTGAAAATCTCAAATGAAGGAAATTTAAGAGTATTATGTAGCTCAATTGTAGCAGTAAATATTCTAGTAAAAGATAGAAATGTAAAATCAAGAATTATATAATTACAGAATTTATATTCATTTGCAACTAGGGAAATATCTGAAAGGTGAAAATAGAAAAGAGTTATAGAATATAGCCACATAATACTGATTACCTATATTCCAGTTGTCTGTGATTCATATTTTTGTGCTTTAACTTGTCTATGAGACAGAATAATATTTATAATTTCAGGAGCAATGGAACACAATCATGTTTGCAGCATTTTTTGGTTTACAAAGAAATACTCTGTGAACATATGAAGGGAATAACATTCTGCTATCTATACTTTTTGTCTACTGACTGCAGAAATGTGTAAATCCCCAAGCACTGGAATCACACTACCTATAAACTGTTCAATTCTTTTGTGTCCTTTGTAACAGGAGACCACAGTAATTATAAGTATGCTGAACAACTCAAAAACACAGTGCTTGCTATACATTTTGCTGAAATTAAATAACATAAATTAGTGTATTCTAAGATTGCTTATCTTTAAATTATTGAATGCTGTACTACATTCACTTTCTGGCATTTTTTTCATCTGTTCTTGTGGTGTTACATAGCTGTAGCACTGGAAGTCTAATGAAGCAAATAATCTAGTTTAACATTAGGTATCCAAAGGCTCTATGTTTAAATCTGAATTGGTCACCTCAAACGGCCTTAATATAAGAGCATTTCCAAAGCGTGGTTTACCTGACCTTAGCTGTCTGTTTCAGAATGAACAAAAATTATCCTAGGATTACATCTTTCAAGTGACTATTAAGTATCTAGAAGACAGACACTGAAATAATAATTTATTTTCCATATGTCTTAAGTTAAGATTTATTAACTTAAGCCTTTGCATATTAACAGTAAGCCATCAGCATGTTTTCTAAAAGATATGCAGACTGTGAAGTAAAATGTTTATTCCCAAATCCCCAACCAAGAAAAAGTTTGTGTGCCTGTGTTCAGAGCTTTGCCTGATCTTGCATTTTTTCTTAATTAGATATGATTTATGTATAGTGAGGAAATGCTAAAGTCACCATATTTAGCCTCATTCATTGTTAGAAACCACAATCTGCAGATTTCTGAAATCTTGTCAGATATTTCACGGAAAATTAATCACAGAACATACTATGCACATCCGATTTGGGGTGCAATACTATACCATGGTGAGTCTAAGCAGGTAAACTGTAGGTGAGACAATAAGGTAGCTTTTTGGTAGCAATTTTTTTTTCTATTCCATAACTATTGAATAGCTATAATTGTGTTCAGGTATGAGGCAACTGATCAATTTCTTCCTTTTTGCCTACACGTGAAAAGCACCATGCAATTATTTTAGTTTTGTGCCAGAAAACAAGGTGACAAAAATACCTCACAAGTTTTACACTCAAAGCTGTACAACAAAAAGTTGTTAACTTTTAGTATTGTCTTCTGTTGAATGAGGTATTTATGAATATTTCACTCTAGAAACAAAGTCAAGGTGTTTTGTGTAGCCAAAAAGATTCCATACGATGACCAGGAATCAATAATGAGGAAAAGAATATTTAAGAAAAATGGAAAAGACATTAAAAAATGTTGTTTGAAACAATGGAAAATATTTAAGAGTCTTGTTACAATTTAATTGGGGTAAAATGATGCAGAAGAAAATATCATAAACTATAAAATGCTAAATCTTGATAGTCTACAGAATGACTTAGGCATAACATTATTATAGCAGCCAAATATGACTATGGAGATTAATTTATAGATTTTCTGTTATTTATTTGTCACTAAAAGGGGAACTATTTGGGACATCTCTCATTTATAAGGAAGATCTAGCTGTTCAAACCAGAAAAAGTCAGTTTGCCTTCTCCAACATCTTAAAACTAGACCTATGAATTAATTATACCCAGGCGCAGCTCTTACCTTGGGATTAGTGAGATCTTTTCACAGTAGAATTTAATATCCCTTGACTAAAGAAATAGCATCTTTCTGTGACTCTTGCACTAAGAATAAACAGCATGCGTGCTATCATCTAGCCCAGCTTGAAACACACTGGAACAGTAAACGTTTAATTCTTTTCTAGAATCAGTGAAAATAAGTAGTTGTCTTTGAAGACCTCAGGATGAACAGCACATCTGCCAAACCCAGGTCCTTACATTTATTAACCGCAATTGTCTGTTCGATAACCCATAACAAATTTTTGAGTCTTACCTCAGGTCGCAGGCTTTTCAAAACTGGTATGTTTATAAAGTCAGCAAAACCTTTACGTGTGGTGATTGCCTTGCCAGCAAGAGAGTGAATGAGGAAAATACTGACCTTCTTATTACTTTTTCTGGTGAGTATGATGAGCATAGACGAATAAAAAAGGCAATTCAAATAAAATTTCAAGAGTATTTTCAGAATAACTCCATCACTGATCAAAGTCTAAAATCAGGAGGGGAAAAAACCCCACAAAATTACTCACTCCTTTTTTGTTAATTATGGATTTTCTAAACTGCAGCTCATTTTCTGTAAAAAAGGGCTAAAAATATAAATACCTTAAATATTTGGTAAGAAAATAAATAATTACTTTTGTCAATGACAAAATATTTTCTGAGGGTATCATGGACTTTGTTCTTTATCAGTCTAGTCAAACAGAATTTAACACTGACACTCAAAAATTTATATTCATAAACAACCAAGAATCTTGCTAAGCTTTCAACCCACTGAGGCCTAATTCTGGTTTGGTCATTGACTGATTTTGTTCTTTAAGACTGTTCAGAGGTCTGCTGAAATTTTACCACACTTATGAAGTATTTTTCCTCTTTGGATTCTCTGATTTCTAAGAACACATGACCTCATTCTGAAGCTTTTCACTTGATCAGTCATTTTTTGTGCACTTATAGGTCTTTCTCCTCATTTTTAACTCATTTCTCATTTTTACAAAGATTGTAACTGAAGAGCCTTTCTTTACTGAAGCTTGCTTAGGGATACTACAGTTAACCACAGGCAGATTGCATGCAGGATGGTGGTACTAGCTTCATCTCTTCAGAAAAAAGGTATGAAACTAGTTATTTTCTTCCTCTGTAGAATGGCTCCCAGTTCACAGAAAGGCTTACTAAACTCCAGGCTAGATGCACAGTTCCATGCAGTATGATTCACCCTATTTCGGTGTTGTAATAGTCCATGCTTAAAAGAAAAAAAATCAAACAAACACATAAGTAGAAGCTCTAAGTGGCATTCGTTTCATGGTCTGATATATATTATAGTTGATTCTGATGCTGTCCCTGCAAGTTTGCTCATATACACCAGCTATACTTATGTAATTTATACCTTCATATTCTTCAGTCAGACTGCAATTTCTTACATAAAAAAACTTGGCAAATTAAAACACAGTATCTATCCAAGCCTACATCTTGAGAAATTTCAGATGAAATTTGCTGAGATTGAAATTTCTTCTACTTATCTACCTATTTTAAGTTTTGATATGCTATGTGTGACAGCCCAGATTATAAAGATTTCATTTTAGAAGTTACCTGTGCCTTCTGGTTTACAAAATCTGATAGACTTTAATTTCTATAACCAATGAATTATGAAGCAAATTAATTCTCCAGAAAACAGGCAGCAAAAACTGTCACTGATAGTTTCATGTGCAATATGTATATAGAAAATACCATAAGAAAAAGCAACAAAAATATTGGAAATAAAACCTACAAGTTTTTTGTTGTCTTTTTTAATCCTTCTTGTATGTTAACAACACAGGATACTGGTAAATATATATGTAGCATAAGAGCAGGCATTTTTTCCCTTTTAAATTTACATATCCTTATGGACACCATGCCAGATGGCTGTTCAACACTTTTTCTTTCAAATTTCATGTGAGAGAAAGCAAAAATTTGCAGAACTTTAAGATTTTTTTTGCTTCAGTTAATATTTTGCTTTCTTAAAATAATGTAGCATTTTCCGACATTGAGGGCAACGCATCCCACAGGGTAGTTTTTCACCACAGAGATGTTTTAAAAGATGTTTAAAAAATGTTTATAAAATGTCAGCAAGGAGAAGACAAGAACTTATAATACAAGCCTTTCTACTTTTCTTTCAACATATGACAGTATAAACAAATGCAGTTTTCTTACTGGCTTTAGAGAAGGGACTACTGAACAGTGCTTTTAAATTGAGTTAAAAAAGGTCAGTTTAACATTTGTTTCTCTTCAGTTCAGAAACACAGTGGTGAGATGGAAAGAAAGAAGCCCTTTCATTTCCACAGGAGGGAAATTTTTTTTTATCTTGAAGTATGCAGCAGTCCTGTGTAAGTTCATGTCAGGATCGGGTGCTGCATTTGGGACTTTGCATTCTGTAGTGATGGAGGAACGTGTCGGATCCCATAACAGACAAAGAACGTTAACAGTTCCCATGATCCAGATAAGAAGTGGGGCTCATGTCCGGCTTTTCTAAATGTAAGACACTAGACACTTTGCTTTGGCACAGCATTGTAGCCTGTCTCTAGGTCTGAGATCTAGTTCACAACTTGCAGCTGATTCCCCAATCGAAGATCAAATTAGGTTAACCAAGCTGGCTTTGATATGTGACTGTGCCTTGAATGACTGAAACACGAAAGCAGAAAGGGAGTATCTGCATGAACATTAAAGTTCTTGCTTTTCCACCTGTACTGCTATTTCTATTTGACTAACATGTAATTATATCTTGTTTATGGACCTTTCTGAGTAGTTTAATAAAAAGCAAGTTGAGACATGATGAGACACCTTGTCAGATATGAAGAGCATGCAAGGTAAGACTAAACATTTGGATTTAATCTGGATAGTTTGTATTACAAAATCAGCAATATTGTACAGTTCTGAATGCACCTGAGTTATGCTGAAGGGAAGACATTATTTCCAATATGCAGATGTACCAAATAACAAGGATTCTAAGTGTTGGATACTTGTAAGTGAGAAGGTCTCATTGTAAAATGCATGGGTAACTTACAAGTCTAAACTCCTCCATCAATATAAAACCTATCATTGCATACTGTTTTCCTAAAATGTCACCAAGCCTGCTTGATCTGTATTGCCAATATCTTAGTTTGTGGACCTTCTCTGGACAGCTCTATATCCCGTGACTCCTTTTCTATTGCCTTTTTATTGTAAAGCTATGCAATAAATAAAAATGCCTTCTTCTCCAGCTACCTTACGTATATCTCTGGCTCCTGCGATATTTGCATGAGGTTCATCTATTTTTTTAAGCTATTAATGGTAAAAAACAAAACAAAACAAAACATAACATAACAAATAAACAACCACCCTAGTATATTTTAATTTGGAATAATATAGTTTTTCTTTGGACCTTCCTCTCAGAGGTCTTGGGAAAAGATTGATTAATATGACTTTCAGCTGCTACGATAAGAAGCAAAACAGAACAGCATACAAACAATTGAAACAGAGATTATTAAGCAAAAGTCTCAGTACCTGTTTCTGTGCTCATTAATATTCTTTCTGCATACATATGTGAGTTATTTGGTTTTGGTGTGTTTTTTTTTTCCTCCCCTCATAACAATATCTCTTTTCACCATATATCAGGTATTAACATTCTATAACTCCTAATTATACGAACTACAATAAGAACATAGAAAAAAATAATCTGTCTTTTCATGGAATACGGAAGAAGTATCCATTCATGCAATGAGACTGCAAAGTGCTTACTGAAAGGCAGTATGAGCATAATAACACACTCTCTCCTGCATACCTCTGAGGAAGGATGTAAATCCTACTCTATTGTTATTTTGTTTTGTGTCTGGAATCTGGAATTCAGCATGAAAACAGAAGTTCCTCTCTTTATTAATTTCTTTCTCTGTTCCTGGACTATTCAGAAAATAAATTATGCAAAATAACATCCTGAGTGTCAATTAATCAGAAATTGTCTGCTTGGAGGAAACAAAAACATCTACATGCACTTTGTTTTGTTTGCAGTTATCTTATTTCCATGGGGAAATTACAACAGCTAACTCACATTACATAAGAATAGATTCATCTATGAATTATGTTCACACTCTTGCTTTTCACATCCCTTTTAGTGACAAGTGGTACAAGTAGCCATTTGAAGGCGACATGGGAATAATTTTGTGCAACAGATACGTATTACTTAAAATATTCAGGTCACACAGTCCTGTCTTGACAAGATGTTATTCAATTGTTGTGTCTATGAAGCAGTCCCTACAGCAGGAAAAGCAGGAAGAGCTGCAGGGCTTTAGTTTTTGATGATTGCTCTATCATTTTTCTTTTTTTTAAACCAAATAAGTTCTATGTAGCAAGCCATCAGACTGAGATCATTATTCTGTTTCAGAGGCAAAAAGAGACACATCACACACACTAATGTTAAAAATACTTTGCATTTACTTAATCATTATTTGTAGCACTGCACAGATGTAATCTGTTTATATTTTAAAAACAGTGCTTATACAGAAACAGTGACACCACTTGTTAGAGGTTTTTTTTCAGTATGTACTTCTTAGGCAGGTTTGAAACGTTTAGATATTATCATTATTTAAAATGAAATGGAGTGATTTATAAAACTGTGTCTCAGTAGTGTTCAAATTTTTTATTTCAGCAGGACTGCTTATTCCACAGAGAATGAAAACTATGCATTCCATTCTGCCATTTCTAACTTAAGGAGTCTATATGTTGACCATATGTGTCTTGAGTTAAATCCCTTAGAGTCAATCTTCTCACAAAGAAGAAAATTAGTTTTTGTCTCATCCACATTAACCATCATCTTAAGTCGAGGCAAATAATGTAATACCAAAGGAAGAGGATACTAATGCAATCTTTCTTTGTGTTTTCTGGAATCTGCAGCAGTTAAACACGTCTATCGTCAAAAGCATTTAATAACATGTTGTAAATGGATATGAAATCAGAGAAAAGGGGGAGATAGCATACACTGGAGCTATACTATTAGTTTGTTGGAAGATACTGTACAAAACTGAAGTTATTAAAAAATTCTAGCCAAATCAAGCCTTCCAGAGACTCTGGACTCCATTTTTTTCAAAACTTCTTTACTTTGTGTAAACTCACTCCTCAGTATAAACTCCGTGACAAATTCTGGGAGCAAAGACCAGAGCTCAGGACCACTCTGCTTTTAACCTAAAAGAGACATGGTCAAACAACAGAGCCAATTACTATTTTCCTGCTCTTCTTTAAACAAACTGTTTTACATTCTTCCTGTCTATACTTTCTACATTATTTGCTGATTTAGAATCACAGAGTCATTAAGGTTGGAAAAGACCTCTAAGATCATCAGGTCCAACCATCAACCCACCAGCGCCATGCCTGCTAAACCATGTCCCAAAGTGCCATATCTACACCTTTTCTGAACATCTCCAGGCATGGGGACTCAACCACCTCCCTGGGCAGCCTGTTCCAATGCTTGACCGCTCTTTCAGTAAAGAAATTTTTCCTGATATCTAATCTAAACCTCCCCAGATGCAGCTTGAGGCAATTTCCTTTTGTTCTATCGCTAATTACTTGGGAGAAGAGACCAACACCTGCTTCACTGTAACCTCATTTCAGGTAGTTGTAGAAAACTATAAGTTCTCTCCTCAGCCTCCCCTTCTCCAGACTAAATAATCCCAGTTCACTCAGCCGCTCCTCGTAAGACTTCTGATCTAGACACTTCACCAGCCTTGTTGCTTTTCTCTGGACATACTCCAGCAGCTCAATGTCTGTCTTGTAGTGAGGGGCCCAAAACTGAATGCAGTATTAGGTTACCTTTGTGCTGGGTTTCTGAACATTGTTTGAGAGGAACTAAATTCTCCCCCTGAATTGTGCAGGGAATAAATGTAACTGGGCTGATCTTGCGAATTCTGGACAGACTAAAGTTGGTCATAGTCAAAAAGGAGAAAAATGCAAAAATTCCTTTAGAAACTGAAGAACCTTTATTCATAGTGCTTCACTTTCTCATCTGGAAAATAATGAGAAGAATGCCTTTTAGTAGTGCTGGTAGGAGAAATATATTAGCAAAAATTTAATGGGGTGAAAGAGAACTTTTATCCCCTAGGTAGTCAGTCAGATTTTGGGCGTTTGATGTTGGATTTTTGTTGATTCTTGACCAACAGAAAACCTCACTTTCTCACAGGATTAATCTGTGGTGCTGTCATATTTTTGTTCCATGTCTGGCAGTAAAAGGCCACGCAGTCGCTCTATCACCCCTCACCCCATCAGGGTGAAGGAGGAGTGTGGAAAGAAAACAGGCAAAAACTCGTGGGGCAGGATAAGGGCACTTTAACAGAACAGCAAATGAAGCAAACAGTAACAGCAACAATACTGATAAGGAGACTATACAAAACAGCGAAATGCACAACGCAACTCTCACCACCCAGTGCCCTGTGTGCTCCCGAGCTGCAACCAACTTCCCCCAAGCAAGCTCCCCCACCCAGAACCCATCATGATGGCACAAGGTATCAAATACCTTGCTTTGTTTGGCCAGGTTGGGTCAGCTGGCCTGGCTGTGTCCCCTCCTGGCTTCTGGTGAAAATTAAATCTGTCCTGCCCAAACCCAGGATGTTATCCACCCCTTATTCTATACCATCTGTGTCATGCCTAGATCCCCCATTTTCCAGTGAATCACCACCACTTTTTCTGTCTTTAATACATACAAACAAATCTCATTCCCTTAGTTTAGGGATCATCCCTCTAAAGTGTCCACTGACTTCATTTAATCCATGGCTTCAGGCTCCATCTGTCTTTCAGGGCAGAAGAGGTGATGTGTGGTGTTGGATAGTCACACTCTGCATCTGGAGCTTGCGGCTGATGTACCTGGTGCGTCGCGTGCCCATGGTGTGCGGGTTGAAGATGTTGTTCTTGATGAAGTTGCTGGGTGCCTGTTGTCGAAGCCAGGTCCAGTCCCATCACCGCTGTGCTTTGCTAGGTTTCATCAAAGTCCATCCTTCATTAGTCTGGGTGATTCTTACTACAATACTACTGATATATAACAACTATAGTAGTGATAACAGGCAGAGACAGGGTCATTTAGCAGTTAATCACAGAATCACAGAATGTTCGGGGTTGGAAGGGACCTCTGTGGGTCATCTAGTCCAGCCCCCCTGCCGAAGCAGGGTCACCTACAGCAGGCTGCACAGGACCTTGTCCAGGCGGGTCTTGAATATCTCCGGAGAA
>Ga0065711_1032664_pt1 | contig 26922 bp, 20 predicted proteins | sample Hoacrofraction12_FD_59098 | JGI IMG/M metagenome (GOLD analysis project Ga0065711, IMG submission 59098) | Hoatzin crop microbial communities from Cojedes, Venezuela - Epithelial fraction 12 v2 (version 2) | ecosystem: Host-associated > Birds > Digestive system > Esophagus > Crop | place... | reverse complement strand
GGGATTTGATTTTAGGGGAGAATAGTCCATAAATAAATTGTATAAAGTTAATTGTTAAATAACCCTGTCACTGTCTGTTATCACTGTTACAATTGTTATATTTTGTACCAGTAGTAGCATAGTAAGAATCATCCAGATTAAAGAAGGATGGACTTTTTTGATGAACCCTAGCAGAGCACAGCGATGATGGAACTGGACCTGGTTTTCAACAACTGGCATCCAACAACTTCATCAGGATCAACATCTCCTGCAGACTGTGGGCACGGGCCGCACCAGACACATCAGCCGTGAGCTCCGAATGCAGCAAGTGACCGCCCATCACCACACATCACCTCTCTTGCCACAGAAGACCATTACGACAGATGGAGCCCGAAGTCATGGATTAAATGAACTCAATGGACACTTCAGAGTGATGATCCATAGACTAAGGAAATGATATCTGGAGACAGGAGAAGTGGTGGTGATCAACTGGACATGGGAGACCTGGGCATGACGTAGATGGTATGGAATAAGGGGTGGATAATGTCCTGGGTTTGGCCAGGACAGGGTTAATTTTCACCGGACTCCAGAAAGGGGCACAGCCCTGGGCACAGCCGGGGGGTGGGGGCTGACCCCACCTGGCCAAACAGAGCCGGCTCTGTTTCAGGTATTCCATACCTTGTGACTTCACGCTGGGTTTCGGTGAGGGGGAGCGGGGCGGCAGGAACTCACTTGCGGCTCGGGAGCGTGCGGCACTGGTGCGGTCCGAGAGAGAGCGGGTCTGTTTTTGTCATGTTTTCTCCTTATCTGTATCGTTTTTGTTCCTGTTTCCCTCTGTTTGCTGTTCTGTTAAACTGCCCTTATCCCGACCCTCCAGTTTCTGCCTGTTTCTTTCCATTCTCCTCCGCACGCCAGCAGGGGGAGGGGCGGCCGCGTGGCGCTTTTGTTGCCGGCGGCAGCCGAAACCAAAACAGGCAGCTTGGAGGAGAGCGCGCTCTTCCACTTGCCAGAGTTCAATTGCAGATTTTCATTAAGGTGCTGATCATCTTGGGTTTGGGGAAAGCCACAAGATGGTTCAGCTTGATTGAAAGGAAACATGCCCTGCCTACACATGTGTCTTCATATAAATTACATGAATAGACTTAGAGGCTAGTTGTCGCTTAAATTGTTATTTGCATAACAATATTCTGTGAAAAAAGAAAACCAACTGATTTTTAGTTGCTGTGCATCAGTTTGTGATTCTAAATACTATACGGTTTGTGCTAAGTAGTACTATAAGTATTGATGTAATAAACAGGGTTGGCCTGTTATCTGCCCTGTCAAATGGTGTTTGTGATCACTAGGTTTCATGCAGAATTCAATGCTGTCAAGGTGTTAGGCATACTGTAATCATGGCCTCTTTCTCAAGAGGTTCAGGATTTGGGTTGGACATAGGTGCCAGGCTGCTCAGCATACTTGCACGTATGCAAAGAAAGTGAGAACCTGGAGGGCGTTAGATGCTCCTGGGTTTTGGGGCATAGGCTTTGAGAGTTGTGTACCTCCACTGGACAGGCCATGTTGGCTAGAGGGCAGGGTCAGGAGCATTCTGGAGGCTCTGGCAGGAGCAGTTTAAAAAGTTGTTGCCACACCAGTTTGTTATTCCACCCTCTGCTTGAGGTTATTGTTCCCTGGCAAAACTGGCAGAAGTATTCAGTGAGAAATCAGATGGATCTGTTTGTGTGCTTTGTTCTTCTAGCTCAGTTATGAGGGCGGTAATTCTCAGTTGCATGGCTGTAAGACTTTAAACTGCTACAGAAATCCTTACTGTGAACACTGCCTTCTGATGTTAACTCTCGTTTAATTGTGCTCTATCCATTTTCAGATCTGAGATGAAGAATGTGCGCAAATACTGTTTTTTGCACAGCGTTGCTGTCACTTGTGACAGTAGAGCAATTTGCTTGAGGCAAAATCAGAGTCACTTGAGGCCAAGATTTGAAACATTTCCAGGGGTGCTGTTAAAGCAGCATGAGCAGTTGTTAGGGGTCATCTTCACTCCTCTTTCATGCCAGCATGAGTATTCATGTTACTTTGTGACAGGTTAAATGTAGGAACAGATTCAGTTGAAATACCTTGTTTTGATGGATTAATTTTTATCTGCATGTGTTCCCCCATCTGGTTCGCTGTACAGCATGCTTGTGCTGGCATAGGAGGGAGATGAGGAGCTGGTGCAGGAGCAGGGAGAGGTGAAGTCACAAACATTGTACAAACCAGTACCCATACTGAAGAGGGGTTTGAACTACTCTCCTAGTTCAAATTGTTGTTCTGAATTAATCTCTGCTTTTGTTTTTGTATTGCGTTTGAGTGAATGAAGGAACGTTTCTGTTGCTCATCGAGGGAGGAGAATTGTGGGTGCTAATCTAAGCCAGTGGGAGTGGTAGTCTCTCACAGCAGCTGAGAAAGGCCAGAAGGATGGTCTGTCTGTGGTCTTCATTGGTTGTCTTGGGTCGTGCAGGAAGTGTATGCCAGATAAGTAGATTTTACATTGGTATTGGACAGTTAGTTTAATCAGAAAACATCATCCAGTCTTTCAGAAATATTTTTGGAGAAATTTGCATAACTTCTGCTTTGTGTGGGCAGTACAGATTGTAACCAGTGCCGTTCAGTATCTCAAGAATTTCACAGAATTTTTGAGTGCGGTCTCTATGGATGCATGCAGTTATTTAAATTACTGCACTACATCTCTTACCTGAATCATTCTGGGCTATGAATAGGACTTCTTCATGTATGCGTCCTTATTTGTTCATTGAGGCATCTCTTGAGTCTCAGCTCACCTGGACATGTATTGGTTTTGAGTGTCAGGGCATCAGTAATTTCACAGAACGTTTTCAGATAAACATTTCAGCTTTTGAGTTCTGTAAAAGCCATAAAATTGCACTGAAGTTTGTTTTTTTTTTTAACTTCTAAAAGAGAACCAGATCAGGCAGCTGATCAGACTTTTCAGTGTGTGCAGTTGATGTAGTGTTTTCTCCTTGAAGCCCAGTTCAGCTGCTCACTCCAAAACAACACACTGTAAACAGAGATTCAGCTGTCTGTGAGCCGGAGATGAGGGTGGACAGCTGTAAGCAAAAACGGTGTCAGCTATACCGTTTGCGCACGTGAATCAGAGCCTGAAAGCAGGGAGGACTACCTATTAATATTTGTGACTGTAGGACAAAAGTGCAAGTGTAATATAGGGTACTGTGGTATAAAGAAACAATTCTCATGAACAGCATTAAAACCATAGTGCAACAGGCTCAGTTCTTTCCAGAATGGGAAAACTTTGTTTCTTTGAAGGAATTTGTGAAAATGAGAAAGGAAAAAATGGAGCTCGTGTGAATGCTGTTGTTTTTAGCGTAGCTTGTGATAATGTTTTGGGGGAAGGAAGCTGATCTATTGGTAGGCATTTGTCGAACAGTGTTGCTGAAAGAAAAAGATGTTATGCTGAACTTTTTTTTTAAAAAAGGAAAAAAAAAAAGCAAAGACAAAACCCCCAAAATGCACAAATACATATGGATATTGAGAGATTAACATTACCATAGAAATGAACTGAGGAATGAATGCCATATCAGTGATGCTGATTTTCATTCGTGTTCCAGAGTGGTAATTGTAGCAGCTGGTAAGTTGTGTTTGTTGAAATGTGTGTTTTGCAGATAGCTGTGCTGACAGAATAGTTTACCTACTGTCCCATGCAAGCTGCTTGTCAGCAGTCCTGTCCCAAACATTGGTCTTCTCACATCTGCCAGTGGAAATTCTTAAAAGAGTGCTCTCTGACCTGTGTAAGCCCAGATAACTGTGTTAACAAAGGTCTGTTTAAATCATCTAAACTAACCTGATTTTTACTGAAAACAACTAAGGAATGCTGACTGACTGTAAGTTCAAGAGTAGCGATGATCACTTGGTATTAATTACATTTCTGTGCCTCTGTCTTTAGCGGATACGTGCAGGATGGTAACCGGATCGTTGTATGATGCCATGTCGCGGATTGGCCTTTTAGCATAGTGAACACTTTATAGGTAGTCATCAGCCAGCTTCATTATTCCCTGTCATTTGGTGCACAGAGGGAACCAAGAAGTACTTTTGGGGTACAGATGTGAAGGGGCAATGGCAACTTAATCTTTCTTGGTGCCCCTGAAGTTTCCTAAGGTGTATCAGTTATGTGTAAGCCAGTCAGATATTTGTTTGAGCTTGGTTGCTACACTTAAAGGTATCACTTTAAAAATTTTGTTTGCAATAAAAGTGATGCATAAGGTAAGGAATTACAAGCCTTGAGAAGTTGTGCGTTGAATATTGAGCTTTTAAAATGTGGGAGGTAAATTACCGTATTGACCATTAAGCAAGGGCTTGCTGGTGTTTAAAAAAAAAAAAAAAGGGTGTGGCAACAGTTCAGGAGGTCAACAAACTTGGCAGAATGTTGAACTATTCTATTGGAGCTCATCAAATGTACTGCAAAGTTAGCAGAGAGCAGTTCGATTTGAACATTTTAACATGAAAATGAGGTTACTGTAGGATGCTGAACAATATATTTGAATGTCAAAGTATAGGCTTACACTCCTTACAGTACAGTAGCAAGCGTCCTAATAAAACTCATAAAAAACCTTTTTAGTCTGTTCAGAAATTCCAGCAAATCTTCCAGATATACTGTACAAGTGCACAAATTGAATTGATAAGAGGCATAGTAACAGAGGAAAAAAAAACTTACTCAAATGAAAATGCCTGTCGGCAAGATGTTTGTAACTTCAGTAAGAAATTTTGGACTTCTATATTATTTAGACTGTACGTCTCTTGATTCAGAAAAGAGTACTTTAACATTAATTAGGCATTACTTCTCACATTGTAGAGAGGCTGTATTAAACCCTTTCTGAGGAGGAAATTCTCTTGGGGTTTTGTTTCTGCTTTATTAAATACAAAAATACTTCAGTTGTTACATTGCAGGTTTTCTTAATCTCCTACAATGTATGCATTCGCTTTTCAAGACTATTGGCTCAGAAGTATGTTACAGAAAAATGCCATTAGAAGTGTCTTGGATATGAAAGAAGTATATTTAAATATATGATGTGTAAGGTAGTGGTCATAAAATAGCAAAAAAGAAAGGTGATGTCCCTTATGGCAGAACAGGTGATTTAATATTTTAGTGCCTTATGTTCTTTTTTGACAAGTGGAACTTCAATTAAAATTATTTCTTCTTTAAACATATGACTTAACAGAATGCAGATTAATATGCAGTGTAGACCTGTTTCGGAAGTAATTATTTTTTTGTTTTTGCCTTCTTAAACAGGACACCCTGATTGTTTGGTCAGAAGCAGAAAACTATGATTTAGCACTGAGTTTTCAAGAAAAAGCTGGCTGTGATGAAATTTGGGAAAAAATCTGCCAGGTACAGTTAACTTGAGACATTCTGTTTCTTCCACATGTTTTGGTGTCTTCTGAGGCTTCATGTATTTGTGCTGTATTTTTTAAATCTACCTGTAAAACAAGCACATATTCGTCATTATTTTCTGGTGGCTTTTCTGGGCATCATCTTAAGTTGCCACTATTTAGAACACTATTTGTTGCTTTCATGTGTTTGAAGAATCAATGTAATGATGAAACTGAGCTGCTAGGCATTTTAAGGTTTTTTGTTTGACTTTTTTTTATTAAAAAGGAGAATGCCAGAATACCATGTTTTAATTGTCCTTCTCCGAGGCGGCCTTAGGAAGCTGTTTTGTTGGAGTGCAGTGGAACTGAAGATGTGTTGTAATGCATAAGGAGCTAGATATTGCACTGTGAGAGACCAAGAGGTGGCACTGCTGTATGAGCTCAAAAATCTCAGTGATGTTTTCTTCATCTAGACCTAAGTCTTACTATTTGTGTCTTATGGATATTTTGATCCTCATTGTTTGGTAGTGACTGTAGCATTCAGAGGCAGCAGACTTACTCCTCTGCATGGCTAGACATTTTCCAGGCAACTGATATAAAAATGCTTACACACATGTTATTTCAGTTATTGACTTGATTATTTTTATGTATGTTTTGGGGTGAAATGGTAATTGTGCGCGCTCTCTTCTTAGGTTCAAGGTAAAGATCCTTCGGTGGAAGTCACACAGGACCTTATTGAGTCAGAAGAGGAGCACATAGAAGAAATGCCTGAAACTAGTCCTTTGATCGACCTTCCTACTTGTGAACTCAACAAACTTGAAGAGATTGCTGACCTAGTTACCTCTGTTCTCACCTCACCCATCCGTAGAGAAAAGCTAGCGCTGGCCTTGGAGAATGAAGGCTATATTAAAAAACTATTGCAGCTTTTCCAAGTCTGCGAGAATTTAGAGAACACCGAAGGCTTACATCATTTGTATGAAATTATTAGAGGAATTTTGTTCCTCAACAAAGCAACTCTGTTTGAGGTGATGTTTTCTGACGAGTGTATTATGGATGTTGTTGGATGCCTTGAATATGATCCTTCTGTGGCTCAGCCAAAACGGCACAGGGAGTTCTTGACCAAAACAGCAAAATTTAAGGAGGTTATTCCGATAACAGACTCTGAACTCAGGCAAAAAATCCACCAGACTTACAGGGTACAGTATATTCAGGACATCATCTTGCCGACACCATCTGTTTTTGAAGAGAATTTTCTTTCTACCCTCACTTCCTTTATTTTCTTCAACAAAGTTGAGATTGTCAGTATGTTGCAGGTAAGTGGTTTTTAATATGGTAAAGCTGGATTATGTATAGATAGCTCTAGATAGCTCTAGCTGTAGTTTCAAAATTGATTACAGTTCTTTAACACTGTGTAAGTTAATCATGCATGCTTTCATTTGCATAATGTTTTGAATGCTTCCCCTGATTTCTGATACCTTTCATTTTGTATTTTTAAAATGGTAGATTTCGGGTAAGTATATTAATATTTTTTAATGGATTGTAAACAGTTAAAGGGTCTTCTTGATTCACAAGCAACATCCGCATTTTGAGCTGGTTTTGTATAGATATTTAGGGAATAAGCAACTTTTTCTACTATATATCAGGGACATTTGCGACATCTTTATAACAAATTCTGAATCTGTGATTCAGAAGAGCATGTTCAGAACCATTCCTGTTATACTACTGTTACTTTATGGTACTAAGTTCAAGTGTTCATATTGTGGTGTAAAGTAATTTGTTGGGATTTTTTCTTCTTACTGATATCCAAAAGTAATATTTGATAAATAACCAACATGTTACGGTATTAAAAAACGTACTGCATACTTTGTAGTCAGAAGCAGGCAGGCTAAACAGTAGTTGGGTGTGACAACCAAGCGGGACCATGGAAGGAGCCTTGGTAAAGAGCTGTGTGTGAACTTCATGACATTTGGGGTATTTTCAGTTCATGTTTTGTTGTGCAAACTAATGGGTGCCAAAGTGGCTATATTCTGTTTCTGATCGTGTCCTTGGAAAAATGGTACATTTGTGTGGAATAGAACATCAGAAAGATGTTGGTTTTGAGTGTGTATAGTCTCTGTGAAATAGGAAGATGTATCAAGGAGGTGTGGACGGTAGTTAAAATTGTGGAAAGAGAGGGGCACCGGTGAAATAACATTACTGAAAGGAATATTTCTAAAGAATGCAATAGAGGACTGGGGAATAAAAAGTAAAACTAAAGAATTGCAGAGAGAATTGCACGAATAAGCTTTTGGGCTTCTTTCTGTTTGAAGAGGACAAAAGAAACCAACAAGTAAATCCCGCTTACAGAATTAATGACTTAGTCTAAAATAAAAGTTTCCCTTTTTATTCTTTTATATATATTACTTTCCTAAAACTAAAAATAAATTTGGTATCATTCTCATGAGGCTATGGTCCTGCTTCCATTTAGAGATTTTTAACTCTGAACTTCTTTATTTTTCATGTAAGTTTTACTGTACTGAATGTTTAATTGTGCCTTAACAGAAAACTGTGACTTACTGTTGCCTCTAGTACTCTCTGAAGAAAGCTCTGAAATCCTGTCACAGTTCTGTGCCACTCTGTCACTGCCATCTTTGCCATAGTAGAGAGAATACGTGGGACACATAGGTTTGTCTGTCTGTTTTAAAGACTGTAATGGAGACGTGCATGTTGATTTACAGATAATGTTGATGCCATGTATCATTTGACCTGCCTTGAGAATTACAAACTAAGATGAAAGCACACGTGGAAGAGATGTTATTGATAGCATGCTTGAGGAAAATGACATGGTAGTATGGACCTCAGGCTCGGGACTGTTTTCGCAGTCCCGTGGTGTAAATCAGCTTTTTGTTGCAGCACAAGAACTGTAAAGCTTCTTCGGGTTTGGTGTACACATTGGAAGTCTTGTTACCCTAAATACACTGGCAAAGCTCCCTGGGAGAAGGCAGTTTATAGGAGTAGCAGATTGTGTTTGCTATGGCAGTAAAGCTCCTTTCTATGTGCTGCAAAGCAGTAGATCCCAGTGCGGCTGTCAATGAAGGGCGGCCACATGGGAAACAGGATGGAAAACAAACCTAGATCCATCTTGTGCTTTAGGACATCAGGACTACACTGTGCAGCAGCCTTATACAAGCAAGACATCTTTCTGTTGCCAAGTGTTCTGTAGTGAGGATTGTCTAGCCTGTCTGTTGGTTGTGTTGTTTTGTTTTTTTTTAAAAGAAGCTTAATTAAGCTGTTAAAGCCAGCAAAGCTTAGAATAAACTGCTAAGTCTGTGTATGTTGCATTTTCTCTGATGTTGATTAACTGTGTATCATTTGTTTCTAAAGCACTTCTTTCCCCGTGTCTTAAAGTTTTCAGGAAAAAAAATTATGTGCGCCTCTGGCTGATGTTCCTGTAACTGTAAAAATTCTGTATTAGGTTAGCCTAATAAAGAACACAGATTTTAGGAACAGCACACAGAAAAGTAGAGAAGTAAGCACCCTCTCCTTTATGCAATGTAATGTTTATATATATTTATTGGAATGCTGCTATTCTGTTCATGTTTGTTCAGTGCGTAAGTAAAGTTTACAGAGTTGAATCAGTACAGTGATGCATAATTATGTAACAGCATTACAAAATGTTACTATTTGCTTTAAGGTTTATATTGTATTTAAAAGGTAACAGAGACATTTGATTTGAGAGAATGCCAACGCTGTTTTCCATGTGAAGGAGCGCAGAGAAATCAGTGTACAGAGAGGTCAGGAAATGCCTGAACAGTTGAGAGATCTTGATACTCACTGTGGTTTTCTTGTACCTCTTGAGTATTAAACAACAGTGTAACTGAAACGCTTAGCAAGAAGTGAAATGTTGTCGTATATATACTTGAAAATAAATAGCTCTTCATAGTAGAGGATCTGAATGTAAAAAGCAAATAATACTCAGATGCAAATAGTACTCCACTGCACAGAATGAGTACTAAAACAATACCCTGGAAATGATCCTCCCAGATGTGTACTCTTGCATTTCCCCTTTTTGTAATAAAGTGGAGAAAAAAGAAGGGGGGGGAGGCTTATCTACTGAATCTACTAATGCATGGTTGTTTCTAACAAGTGAGCAAGTAATTAAGCATCGTAGTTAAGCTTAAATTACGTCTGACTTTTTATGGTGTGGGATCCAATAAAGATCAATGCTTTAAGAGGCATTGTGTAAGTCATATTCTTCTTATGTGTTATGCAGGAAGACGAGAAATTTTTGTCTGAAGTTTTTGCACAATTAACAGATGAAGCTACAGATGATGACAAACGATGTGAATTGGTGAGTCGGTGGTCTCGGTCATTCTTTGAATGCTTTAAACTACGGAGATTAGGTAGAAATGGTCAGACTTTTCTGCTAGTTCTACAGTCCCTGGGCGGTTTCTGTAACCCTAGAATAATTTCCAGTGTAGCTCAGATTTTGTTGATGTACTCACTAGAAAAATACTTCTTGCTAGGTAAGCTCTGATTTATTTGTTCTAAATAATTATTTTATTGCTGAGAAAGTACTGGCATTAAGCTGACATCCTAGACTTAAAGGTATACTTTCTTCCAAGTACTCTTCAACATACCATATCACTTACATTTGTCATATAAACACTGCTTTTTTCACTGTACTTTACTCATTCAAAAAGATTTTTAAGTCCTATGATTGAGGATTACCAGTAGTCCCTTAATATATATATATGTTAAAAACATTATTTATCCTTGAATATGTTTATCAGCTTAAGTTGCGTTGTTAAAATCTTGCTTTCAGCAAGGGAAGGATCTTTGTTCTTTCAAACAAAAGGCACACCACACAGGAGTATGAATCCTTCATATGCTAGATGGGATAAAATAGCTACAAGGCAACTGTATTTCTTTCTGAGTTGAATTTCAACCTCTTAAATTTTTTTGTTTTGTTTTTACTTTATTTGCTTTCCTTAGTTGATGATGTTGAAGGTTGGAGGAGAAAGGACTAGAATAATACCATTTTCTAGGAAGGCACATACCAGCCAGTACACAAACTCTGATACAAATTGTAACAGTTTACTACTTTTAGAGAGTTTTGTGAATCAAATAACCTTAAATTATTTTTTCCTATATGATAGGTTAACTTTTTCAAGGAATTCTGCGCGTTTTCACAGACGTTACAACCTCAGAACAGAGATGCATTTTTCAAAACTTTGGCAAAGTTGGGAATTCTTCCAGCTCTTGAAATTGTAATGGTAAGTTAAAGCTGATTTTAAAAAAAAAAAACTCCACAGCCATTCACCAGGTTTTTCAGATCTGCAAAGCACCTTTGTGTAAGTTCGACTGGACAGCTTTGCTGTGCTGAAAGTTGAAGTTTATTGTAACATTCAGAATCCAAGAGATGTCCACAGTTTTCAAAAGTAGCCTAACTTTATTGCTGTTACTATTTTTACTCTGCATGATGGAGAAATCTGTGGTAAATGCAGTCCTTTTGACAATGTAGTATAAAAATTGAGTGATACTCTTTTACTTGTGGCAGCCTGTTTTTTTTTTTCTGTTGTTGGAACAATGCCAAATAAGTATTTTTAGATAATCTTGAACTGTTAGCTCATTGCTGTTGGAAAGATCACATAATCCTGTCTTCTCAGAGGTGCAAAGCAGATTACTCAATCTTAGTCAGCAATGTGAAAAGATAATTTTTTTTTTTTACTCCTTTGGTTGAAGCAGCTGTTGTTGCCTGACCGTTGCAATTCATATGTCAGTGCTGCTGTTACTGAGAAACTGTAAATTGAAGGGGTTTTGTATTCTAGAGTAACAACCTTTGAAGTTACTGAAGGGCATTGACTCTTATGGAAACATAGAAGCAATACAGATGTTCAGTGATAGGATGAACCCTTATCTCATTATTCTTTTCCAGGGTTAGACCAGTCCAAATAGCTCCTGTTACATTAATATATTAGGCTTAGAAATTGTACAGTTACCAGAGAAAATGGCATACTTCAAGGAAAATTACTAATTTTTGTTGCCTGAAATTGTTACATAAATTTTTGTACAAATTGATTAAGGAGGGAAGTACTGGGGAACAGATTTTGCTCTGTTGTATTTTTTTTCTGCAACTGTGTTACTGCATCTCTTGTAGAAACTTTTGTAATAAAATGTTCTCAAAACTTTTAACTCGCTATTCTTTGCAGATTTACTAGACAATAAATACCAAACTTCATTTACTGTAATAAATTGAACTCTTTTTTTTTTTTTTTTAATTAGGGAATGGATGATCTGCAAGTTAGATCTGCTGCTACAGATATATTTTCTTATCTAGTAGAATTTAGTCCATCCATGGTCCGAGAATTTGTAATGCAAGAGGCTCAGCAGAGTGACGATGTAAGTAAACATGTTTGGATGTGTGTTGAATATACTTGTTTTAGAGCAAATGGGGGGAAAAAACCTAGCAAAACAAACCTCTCCAGCATTTGGAATACAGTTAGTCCAAAAATGTAGATAGTAGATATGTAGGAAGAAGTACATTTAAGATACAAAAATTTCTGAGCATCTTGGTGTTCCATGTTTTTACGGTGATAAAATTGTAGCTCTGCCTAACAGTGATTTTAGACGCGGAGGGTTGTGCTTGGCAGAACTCCAGTGCCTAAATGCAGCATTTTTAATTTTTCAGTTTCACTTAGGTTTTACTGGGGAAGTCATTCCGCTGCTGAAACCGTGTCTAATTATTTTGTGGCTTGTTTGGTTCGTTTTTTTGCAGGATATCCTCCTCATCAATGTGGTCATTGAACAGATGATCTGCGATACTGATCCTGAACTTGGGGGAGCTGTTCAGTTAATGGGGCTCTTGCGTACTCTGATAGATCCAGAGAATATGTTGGCCACAACTAATGTAAGAAAATACAAAGGGGTAAAGACACTTTACTGTCTCAGCAAAATTGAAAGCCTAATGTTTACTGCCGTTATTGTGGTTGGAGGCTAAAAAAGATACTTTTATTCTTTTTTGATGATGTTGTGTATGGTCTGATACTGAATTTAAATAAGCTAAAAAATAAGCTAAACTAACTTTTGGTAGTAAAATGTATGGGTATATGGTATTGTGCAAGTGTTTATTGAAATAACCAGTCCTGTGCTTCAGTGAAATAGCATACTTGCATCCATGGTGGGGGTTTTTGGGTGATAGCTACGTTGGTTTGACGTGTCTCGGATCTTTTCACAAAATAAAGAAATGGATCTTATTTGAGTGAAGATAAAGTTTCAGGACCAACAAAAAGATACAGAATTATTTGTGGGCTGTCTTTTATGTTGCTAGCTACTCTTTCTTATTTAAAAGGAAGTTTACAAATGTGAGTATTTAATACAGTTGTATCTGTTTTAGAAAACGGAAAAAAGTGAATTTCTCAATTTCTTCTACAACCATTGTATGCATGTTCTTACTGCACCACTTCTGGCTAATACATCAGAAGATAAATGTGAAAAAGGTAACGTTAACACCCCCCCCCCCTTTTAAAGTCTCGTAATGAGTCCAAGTGACTTACAATCCTAGTAACAGCAATAAGCCTGTGATGCAAGTGTACTTGCTGATAACTGTTGTTCCTCCAAGTGACAGCGGTTCTGTAGCCCTTTGTTGCAGCTTTCAGTGATAATGTGTCTGTATGCTGTGCTTTGTAAAATTTGTGTCTGCTTGATGGGTGTTGTTAATTGTGTACTAGTTCTACTAGTATAATTTTAAAGAATACTTGCTGTAAAGCAGAGAGTGTCATTAGGTCAGAGTTACTTTTAGAAAAAAGTTTACAAAAATGCTGTGACATTTGTCAGTCGTTACATGATTCCAGGCATTAGGTGTGCTCAGGTGATCAACTCCAAAGACTACTTTTTCCTTGGCTGTAGTACAGAAATGCTGAAAGAAATCTATTCAAGAAACGCAACTTGGAGCACCTTTATCTGGTTTCTTGGTTTATGTTTTATTTTTCCTGGTAACAGTAAATGAGTTGGAAATCTCAATTGGCATACGCAAATAACACTCACTGTTTTTTCTCTAGTGCTTTACAAACAAAAATTTAACATCATTACAGCCTCTTGAGTCAGACTTTTTTCTGATTACTCTTTCAAGAGATTAAATCAAACCAATACATATTTGGTAAAAATGTTTCTTTGATCTTACCCATCTTCTCATATTAAGTGTTAAGTCAAAAAATAAATGTTTTATGCATTTTGTATGAAAATAAAACTTGTAGAATATCTGTAGTACTCATTTTATAATATTATTTGAAAAATTTACAATAGGCACTTTCTTTTAGTCCCAGTAGGAATAATATTCCGAAGTATTAGATTATGTATTTTCACCTAGTTGAGTTTGAAACTTTGTAACATAAATTGAATATAGAAATCTCATCTGGCATGCATTCTTGCTGTATGTTTATTTCCCTGTAGCTTACAGAAACTTTTGATTTGATGAAAAATTTGAACAGCTGGTAGAATTGATTGTTTGTCCCCATCTTTGAAATATTTACAGTGCTTTGAAAGCCTTTTTCTGATTTTTGTTTTTATTTTCTGTTTATCACATGCAGTAGTTGGGTCCACTAAGAGTAATACAGTTTGTCCTGGTAAGTTTTAATTGACCTTGAGTTTTGAAACTTGTCTTGTATGCTGTGTATGGTGTTTTTATTTAAAAAAAAAAAAAAAAGTAGTTGTTAGGTATGTCTGTATTTTATCTTTTAAATAATTTTTATTGAAATAGCCGTAGGTGCTTTGTGTCATTTGAGATGGCAGGAAGCTGAAGGAACATTTTCATCTGCTTTTGGGTTTTACTGGTTTTCACTTTTTTTTTCATAGTCAGCCTTGCTACTGAAAGTTTAAATCGTTGTTAGCAGAATAGGTTCTAAAGAGACATAGCTGAGCTTTTACAGTTTGGATTTTTTATCTGTGCAGGCTTCTTTATGAGCATTATGAAAAGACATTACAAATCAGGGTGATTTTTGTGACTGAAGCGGGGGGGGGGGGAAGCCAAATTTGTGTGTATTGTTTTGTTCTGACCCAATGTCCCGCTTCCTAAAGCAATCCGGTGTGCTACTGAAAACGTCAGGCACTGTAATAGCAACTGAACTTGGTGATGATTTGGTGCATGATAGTACTTTTTTTAGTATAACTTAAGGCATTAATTTTTCTTGTAGATAATTACCAAACGGCACAACTACTTGCCTTAATTTTGGAGCTGCTTACTTTTTGTGTGGAACACCACACATATCACATCAAGAATTACATCATGAATAAAGATTTGCTAAGAAGAGTACTGGTCTTGATGAATTCAAAACACACGTTTCTGGCCCTGTGTGAGTATGGAGCTGTTGTGATTTCCTCTCAGGCCTTGTGTGTACTGTGTGGAACGTATACGACTACAAGAGCATGCCTTAATTCAAAATTCATGTTAATTTCCTATTTATTACTGACTAGCTGTTAGGTAATTTTGAAAATAATGTAGCAGATGTCTGTTAATGTAGACCAATGCAGTTCATGATGGGAGGAGAATTGTTGTATCTTTTGAAGTCCACAATGATCCTTTCAAGTCTGTGACAATGAGGATCACTTGTGATCGGCTGTCTTTATTTAAATGGAAATACTGTCATTTCTTAATAATGTCATAAATCTAGTGCTCCTTGTCGAGAGTGAATGAAATTTTGTGAGCCATGGTGTTTAAAGAATAAAAAGGGGCTGGTTCTGGGAGGTGAACATAGAAAAGCGCAGGGATGAGCTAATAATTTAACTTCGCATGTGCTGAAGTTTATTGCTGCTGTATTTCAAGAAGAAATTAATGGACCCTGATCACATTCAGATACCCAGGAAAGTGAAAGAATGAAGGAAAGGTTACCTGTCAGCAAATGTTCTTCTGATCTTTCAGAAAGTGTTTTTTAATGCGCTTGTTTTGGGGGCACATCTTCATCTCGGTAACATCAGGTTTTTCCAGCTCTTTCCAAGAGCAGCAGATTGGAGTCCGGGCACGTAGTTACTAAATTCTTGAATTTCTTTCTTCATATAGGTGCTCTTCGCTTTATGAGGAGGATAATTGGCCTAAAAGATGAATTTTATAACCGTTACATCATCAAGGGAAATCTGTTTGAACCAGTTATAAATGCTCTGTTGGATAATGGAACTAGGTACAATCTGCTCAACTCTGCTGTGATTGAGCTGTTTGAATTCATCAGAGTGGTGAGTTAAGCACCTTCCTCAACCCTTACACATATGTGGCATCTCGGGTAGAAATACAAAATGCAAATCTTTCCCTTGAAATAGAGTATTGCTACTTAAAATCACAAACTAAAAATTCCGTAGATAAATATCGAAATAGAAGGGAGCCAGTAAGCTGCTTCGTACTGTTTTACTTCATCGTCCTTTCAGAGAGTTATGTGCAGGCTCTACTTACATAGAAGTCTGTGTTAAAAGATAGTATCCTGTAGACTGAATTCTTTTAAGTGGTTGACAGTGTTTCTGGACTGAACCTCGAAGCGAGGAATTAAGTGAAATATGTTTTATGTGAGTAAACCTTGGTATTACTGAGTATATGTGAGACTAATTTGACTGTAAATTCAAATTATCATTGACCTTTAAAGTGCTGCGCATGTGCTTTCTTAGACAGTGTCAGCTTTGACTCTGTAGCTTTTCCACTGGCAGCATTTGTGGGAACAGTGTGTATGTGGACAGGACAGACAGTGGGGAGCACCCAGCTTGTACTGGTGGTCAGAAAACAAGGACTTGCAACAGTTTCTGCAGGTGCTTTGATGAGAGAGTGGTCTGTGAAAATAAAGGGCAGTTTTTAGTCGCAGGGTATCATAGCTGCTGTCTCTTCCAACAAGAAGAAAATGCGTTGTGTCTCCAGGTGACTTTTGCCAGCGTGGTGTGAAAGCTAAGATTTGCCTGATCCGGTGAGGTTTGTTAGAAGGGGACTGACCAAAAGGTGCCTCATCCCATGTGAGCTGCTGCAGTTACCGAGGGCTGGAGAGCGCTGCAAGTTGTGGGGAGAGCAGGGCACACCTAAACTCCTGTCCTTCTCAAGAAGGCTTAATCCTAGATAGCACACATCATGGTTTAATCAAGCTGTCATAAATAGAACTGGGACAGTACTGGGTATATTTTCCACTTATATGGGAGATGTAATAATTATTTCTAGATTTCAGCTTTTTTAATATGGAAAAGTCTGATTACTTCACATTTGTTCTTCACAATAATGTTCTGACTGACCAATGAATCAGTACCTTTTAAAACTAAACTCTAAGGCCTTCTGAACTTCAGCATGTTAATATTTGAGATTGAAACCCTGTTTTGTTCTTATGCAGGAAGATATTAAGTCCCTTATTGCACATATAGTTGAAAATTTTTATAATGCACTTGAATCTATCGAATATGTTCAGACATTCAAGGGATTGAAGACAAAATATGAGCAAGAAAAAGACCGACAAAACCAGAAACTGAACAGGTACGACCCAGTTTGTGTATTCTGAGACTTTTATTGAATGCCATTATGTGGTCTTTTCTTACTGCTGGTTGTTTTTTTTAATCCCTAGAGGGCAGAAAAAGCAGAAGGCTGGGATTACGGGGTTTTTTTCATTCCTCATGAAAAATTCAATTAGAATTAACCCTGACCTGGCTTTCCATGTGGCCTACAGTAGTACAGTTCATGTTTGTCAGTATATTAAATGTTACATTTGGAAAACTCTCAGCTTACAAGGAGCGGAATCTTCTTTTGTCATTCAGAGTTAGGATTCAGTCTGCCTTATTGTCAGCTGGGCTTCTGGTGAAGTTTGCAGTGATGGTGGAACCAGGGACGGAGCTGGGCTGCCTTTGCAAACGCGCTGAATTCACTTTAACGGTTCAGAGGCTATTTCTGATCTCGGCTGAGTCTGAAACAGCAGGCAAAACGTGAATCACTTGTCATGTGTCTCTTACAGTGTTCCATCTATATTGCGTAGCAATAGATTTCGCAGAGATGCAAGAGCCTTAGAGGAGGATGAAGAAATGTGGTTCAATGAAGACGAAGAGGAAGAAGGTGAAGCTGTTGTGCCTCCAGTGGAGAAGTCAAAACAGGAGGATGATTTCCCAGATAGCTATGAAAAATTTATGGAAACTAAAAAAGGTATTTACTCAGTTTCAGGTTGTCAGCACTGGAAGTGCTCCGTGGCAGATATGTGGAGTGTCATGTGAACAAACCAGAGGCTTGTTCTCTGTACCATAGAGCAGGAGTAAGAGTATTCCATCTGATTAAGTAATGAATTCCTAACATGTCTTTGCAAGCTAGTTTAGGATTAAAAGAACATGTTAAATTGCTCCAAATGTGCACCTAGTTTAAATGACACTCAAAAGCAAAACGTTTCGTGTGCTTATGTGTGTTGAGTGAGCAGTGTCCCCATGTCCACAGCATCTGTGCCATTCTTGGTTCAAACGCTGCTGTGCTTTGGATGAGCTCAGTGGGTGAACTGTCAATCTAATGGAACTGGAAAATGAAAAGGCAGCTTTTGCCCTGTGATTGTAATGTGGATTGTGTTCCGTGGTGTACAGCTGATACTTAAGTATGAAAACGTTTGTCCCTCAGCTAAGGAGAGTGAAGACAAAGAGAATCTTCCAAAAAGGACTTCAGCGGGCGGATTCAAATTCACTTTTTCCCACTCAGCCAGCGCAGCCAATGGTGCAAACGGTGCAAACAGTAAATCCATGGCAGCTCAGACATCGCCAGCAAGCTCCAACGGCTCCTCTTCAAAGAACACGACCCTGACCACAGCAGTGACGGCCACAAAGGTGGGAGAACTTGTACAAAAGCTGCTGTCCTTGCTTAGGACAGCGGAGCAGTATCATGAGACTTTACCGGTTGCAATGTGATAAGGTTAGTGTTAGCCTCTAGGCAGGGTATCTTATTTATGTATAAATTCATCCAAAGCCTGGTCTAGTTAAACCCTTACTAGTTTGGGGGAAGGTTTAAGGAATTATAGGTGGGACTGGAGTATGTTGGTAATCTGGTGGGCACAGTTTAATCTTGCATCTCCTGCGTAATTTAACTGTACCCACTCCTCAGCTTTAACTGTCCAGTTGCTGCTCTGTGTGTGTGATACACATACGAGATTGGTTTTTCTGAATTACATACGTGGATCCCCCGTCACAGAATTAATAAGTGTTTTTAAGCAGACGAAATACCATAAGTGATGCCTCTGTCGTGTCTTACGCAATTGTGCATTGTTTTAATCTTTAGTCTGCAAGCTCGTGAGAGGCTACAGAAAAGTGTGGCAAAAATTTATTGCACACACCTAAGACTTGCCAGTAAAATGGATGTGCAGTGCACGCATCAGATTTTGTGACTCTGCAGTTGAGAGCTTAAAAAGCCATTTTTAAATAAATCTGAGGCCAGATCCAGAGCAGCGAGGAAGTTCTAGTAGTTTTTGAACCTCAAGGTTCAAAAACGTTCCCAAGACAAACGGGTCTTTGAATGAGAAAGGCATCACCAAGCAAGATTCTGCAGGCTGGTGTATCCTGGACAGGTTGGCTGGGGGTTATGTACTAAAATTGCACATTCCTGGGTTTCCTGGGTACGTTTTTCAGTGTGAGATTTTCCCTTTTTATTTTTTTTTTTGTCTTTCAATTGACAGGGAAGTCTAGTTGGCCTAGTGGATTACCCTGATGATGAAGATGATGATGAAGAGGAGGAAGCATCTCCACGGAAAAGACCTCGTTTAGGTTCATAAATGAAACCAAAACTTCAGAATAAAAACTCTTATTACGAGGTTTCAAATGCTGCAACTGTTTTAAGAGCTAAAAAGAATCTGATTGAGAAAGCTTTCTCCCATGAGTATATAAGATAATACAAGGAGTAGCAAAAGAAACTCAGTATATCAGCTAGAAAGGGTTAGTTCTGTAAACAGAAAGCTTCCAAGGAACTTTAATATCTTTCTAGTAAGTAAGGAGTCTGCCATTCAGGCTGTCAGAAAAATTAAAAATAATTTTTAAAAAAGTGGGTTAGTATTCACAGAACCTGGATGATGGCTTCTCAGCTAGGAAAGTCTCAGGTGTTGGGAGGGCAGGGGGAGGGCAAGGTATGGTAAAGACTTTTTTAGAAAATATTGCAGGGTTTCCCCAGTGTTTAACAGAACTAGGAAAAAAAAATCAAGCTTAAATTTTGAACCCAGTAATCTTAATTTTGTAATGGTGCTGTCGGTTGTGTTCTTTTAGCAATGCCTTTTTAAAAACAATTTTAAGGGAAAACTAACTGTTTGCATAAGAACAATCCAGATTTGGGGACCATTTATTACCAATTAAATAACATTTCTTGTGGTCAGAGGGAGGGACACTGCAGTTATAGTGCATGTTGAGTTGTTTAAAACAGTTAAAAATATGTTTTAATTTGTATTTTTCAAGAGGAGAAAATGGAAGCTAGATTCAAAATGGATGGTTTTGCTTGTTTTTTTTGATTAGACATCCAGTCCAGTAGTATCTATACCAAGGAACAGTCGCTTCCAAAGTATCTCCAGGAGCTGCTTGTGTCAAAGCGGTGCTGTACCGGGCACACCCGAATAGCTGTCGGCTTGACGGTGTGGAAGATACTGAATTTGAATCACTTTCTGTGTTGGTACATGAGCTGGCTCTTCTTGGAGCAGCAAGCCATTTTCCTGCTTGCGATTTTAAATTGCGTCATTGAGGTGGTAATAAGAAACACTAACAGGTTTTTCATAGTGATGAATTTAGCGGCGTTTTAACACCAAAGTCACTTTGAACCAAGACAGAATTACTACTAACAGAACACCAGTCTCTGAGGGAGAATCAACAGGCAGCGCCTGAATCTGGGTGTAACACGAAAGCTGCTTTTTTAAAAAATAAAAGCACATTCCATGTAGGTAAGCAAACTGCGACAAGAACAGGTGAGTTGATGGCGAGTTGATAGAGGCAAACAGTCCAGGTTTTATTTTCAAGAGCAGCAAGTGAACTGTAAATATTTTAATGTTAGCTTGCCCATATGTGATCTGAGTGAGAGGAGTATCCCCATGGCAGGGTGTCGGAATGTTAAAATACAAAACCAGCTGCAATCCACCACATAGATCACTCTTGTAATATGTGTTATGGGTCCATTTCTCCTGGAATAGTTTAAACTGAAGCAGTTTCTCTGTTTTGGAGATTTTTGTAGTTAATTTTAGCTATTGTTTGGAAAAAGATGGGCTGTCTGTGTAGATATGAAGTATAGTTTTTTTCCATAAAACAGAAGGTTTATTTTGTATTAAAAATACCACTGTACTTGTTTTACACCATTTGTATACATGTGGTGATATTAATGCTGAACTGTAAAATTCAGGAATTAAAATGTGACCCTGTAATTCCATAATTATTGCTTTTGTTTGGTTTGTTGTACATGGTAAGTTAACTCAGAATTTTAAATGTGGCCATTTCAGAATATTTTTTAACATCAGTTATCTGTGCAGTTTTAAAAGCAACTCTATACCACTAGATGAAATCCTAAAGGGAATGTGTGAGTTCTTACTGAGGCGTAAGCTGGACACAGGCATTCTGCCGTGCGTGGACCTGGGGACAGCGTGTTGCCCTCCGCGGGCTCCAGGCAACCAAGAGTGGGACTCCGTGTCTTTCACCTGTGCGATGAAGTGCCCTGTTGGCTCCGGACGCAGAGGATCTGAGGACGCGTTCGCTGGTAAAGCGTAGCTGCAGTCTCGTCACCGTGTTTGCTCGCTCTCCCACTGACGATCATCTGGTTTTCTTCCCGATGAGCCTTTCCTCTCCATCGGTAATGATGATTAACTTCATCCAGCACTATACACGCTGCTCGAGCAGCAGAGTTACGCAGCATGTGCCTTTACCTGAGGCTGAAAAACAGTGCCGCCTGGTCTGTGGACCCGAGTTGTCCTGATTCTCTTAAACAGCCACCCAAAATGAGTTCTCTGCGCGTCTGACTGAAGCGTGTTCATCCTTGCTCAGCGTTCCCCATCACCCTAACTCTTCCCTGCAGTACCGTCAGGAGCTTTAAAAATACATTCAGACCAACAGGAGAGGTCTTTTTTACAGCAAAAACAAGAATGTCATGAATTTTTATAGTTACTAGAAAAGGACTGTGTAAAGTGGCATTAGATGTCCCGTTTAAAACAAAAAAACAAAAAAATCCCTGTAGAAGGTGACATGCAGCTCTCCCTTTAACTGGCTTTTGTCTAGGCCCATCACCCCCATAGATCCTGTTTCCCAGTCCGACCTGGTCGGTGCTGCCTGGGTTCTGCCTCTGGGCAGCCACGTTCCCGTGCCCCAGGGGCGCTTCCACTACTGCTCTTTTCAGAAAAAGAACAGAGCATCTGCCAACATGTATCAGTTATAAATGCTATTTTAATAAAAAGTTACATGAAACTTGAATTGGTTGGGTCGCTTCTTTTCATGTGAGTTGTGGTTGCAGTCGGCTGTGTAATGGCATCGCACAGACAACAGCCTCTCCCCCTGCTTTGTTTAAAGTCTGTCAAAGCAAACCAGTAAACGAGATTTCAGAAGATTTCTACTTTGAAACTGAATTGCTTGTGACAGCCCTAGCTTTTACTTTGCAACTAAAGCAATTATTTTTACTTAAAGTTGCATTGTAGCAAAATTGGACCTAAGGACTGGTAAACTGCCCCAAAAGTATGTAAAACAATGTAAGCCAGAGTTGGTATGTAAGTGTCTCAACTCCAAGCTACATTCATTATCTGCTTCTCAAAAGTAAGATGGTCATAGTTGCACTTCCTTGTGAAATTAGGCTTTATTACATTGCACAGCTGAAAAATAGTAATTTGTTTATAATATCCTAATAAAAGGAACAAAGTTCTGTAATCTTAAAAAAGTTAAAATTTCTAACTCATTCAGAAGAGTTCACATAGGAATTACTTCAGCAGATCTCAGTATCTGCATTTGTTCTACGTAATGTCAAGCGGCTGAGGCCAGTAGTTCAGAGTGATGTTAAATGGCCTCCCTGTTGAACAGGTTCCAGTGAAAGTCAGTGAGGTTCCAGCATTCTGGAAAAGAAGTGGGTTTAGTGTAAATCAGTGTAATTTTGAATATTTATATACAAAGTACTGAATTGCTTGTCTGAAAGTTCTATAAAACTAAGCATAATAGTGGAAAACAAATACCTTCAATTATTGATTATATAATTTACTCTAAAAACATACTTATGTCCTTGGGGTCTGCAATGAGCTTCTTAAAATTACTGCTTATTAATAACTTCTTCTTTTAGTTTTTCTGCAAGCATTTTTCTCTTCTGTAGTAATCTTTGCTTCTCTTCTGACATCTCCTAAAAACAAAATTGAAAAACACTGCAATAAACTGCGTGGCTCTCCTGGTCGGTACCCTGACTTCAAACGCCGACTGCTGACCAGACGCACGTGCCAGATCAGGCAGCTGACACGCCATTTCTGGAACCAGAGCAGCCAAATAACATCACCTACAGACCTGAGGCTGCAGCAGCCGTCCTTCAAACTCACTTGCTATCCAGAATGACTTAAAATACTATTCCATTTCTTGAGGAGTGGATCCCAGGATATGGACAACTGGCTCTTTACATCAATCTGCCTTTTCTTCCACTGCAGTGTGCCAGACTTTCAGAAAGGACTAACCTCAGCTTAAACTGGTGCTGCTTAGTTGTTCTAGAAGTTCCCCAGTAAACAGTGTTTTTGGCACGTTCTGAGCGTAATAAAATGCTCACCAACTCTGAAAAATACCTGAGGCAATAGAAGGTCCTTGGACTTAAGTACATACTCTTCTTTACAGAGCAATGACTTTATTATGATTTTTTCTTTTAAAAAAAAAAGTTATTCCATTGTTTTGTGTGAGTTTTAAGGTCTTCTACTAGTTTCTTCATTTGTCTTGCGAGTTTTCAAGCATTTCTTCTCATATAAATGTAGATCACACCCGTTTATGGTAAATGCATTACATCATGTTAACCATAACAATGATTAATAAAAAAAAGTGTAGGCTTTTTTTGTGATACAGACCTCTGTGTTGGCAGGGCTTTATCCTGTCATAGGGCTCTGGGGTTTTTATGGCTGTACTGCCTTTCTCTGATAGGATTTACTTCTTTATTGCCAAACTAGATTTTTAATCATCCCCATGGTGCAAAGATTTTTGTGATTTTTAGCACTTAAGTCAGAGAACACAGCAGTTAATTCACTGAGGTGCTGCGCACATGTCTCTGAACGTAGAGCAACCTTTGGACAAAAAGAGACCTTCAACTCCAGGTCTCCTATAACTCCAGTAAGTTACAGTCACACTTCTTCCGCCAGTGCAGCCTTCTCATTCTGGCCTGTGCTTCCAGCCCTCCCACAGCCTCGGTTGTTTCTATCAGAGACAACTGGATAGATGACAGCAGCATCCGCCCTTCAGCGTGCCTTGTCCTTCTAAACTCTATCATCATCATGTCACTTCTATTCCAGCAGCTGGTGCATAGAAATCAACAATTTCTTCATCTGAAATAGGCATGAAACTCTCAGAACAAAAGAACTGAGCAAGTTTGTAACCTCTGTAAAACTAGACTTAGCAAAAGAAAAATGTTCTCATTTCAGCTGAAAAAAAAAAAGAAAAACCCACAGAGATTTAATGGAGCACAAACAGTAGGTCACAGATTATAGGAGGAAACCAGCATTTAAGCTGTTCATCAACTGAAATCAGTCATGAGGAGCTGATGATACTGAAGTGAAATAACAGGAAGGTAATCACTAAAACTTCTAGCCTATAACCTTCTACAAAAACTGTAACTTGAAAATACTTCCTCTCTACTTCCACCACTTGCCTTTTTTTATCCTGCTACAGTATTCAGCAGGAACTTTTACATCTTCACTGAAATCATCTATGCTTTTTATAAAGCATCCAGAATAATTAAAACGTTTGAATCCTTTACCTCTTCAGGATGTGATTCCTCTTCTTTCTGGCCAGTGTTTGTTGGTAACAGTACGTTACTTCTTGACTCCTTCTTTGCAGCCATCAGCATATCTCGTTTTTTCTTTAGATAGTCCTCTCGTTGCTTCAGCTGCTGTTCTTCAGGTTCTGATAAATTCTAGAATTTTTTAAAAATACATTTTAAAATTAATTTAAAATTAATGTTACATCTTTGTGAGATAAAAGCTTTTACATCATATTTGCCTCCAAAATTACTAGCTGAAAAAAAAAAAATCCAAGTTGAAGTTCAAGCCAGAGCTGTCTACTAAGAAAATATCACAGGAGAAAGGCTGAATGCTGAATTCAGTTCTAAAACTAGAATGGTGATCTGAACTTACGCAAATTAAACTGGTGAGTACCACAAAACAGTGTTTGCATGACGGTTTAACAAAAAAAAAAAGCCCAAACCAAAACCACCTGACTACAATAATAGAAAAAATGTATATTTAAGACAGTATTACATTTAAATCTATTATAAAAGTAATACTGTCTTTTTGCATTCTAGTTCTGTGTTGGGGGGGGGGTGTCTTGTTTGTTTTAAACTTACAGGTCCTTTCTTGCCAGCTTTTTGCGCTGCATTGTCTGAACATTTTCCAGCTGACCTTTTCTTAATGTCTTCTTTCCCTTTGGTACAAGATGGCTGAGGTGAGCTTTCTGTTCCTTTTTGTAGCGGGCATACTGGTTTTAAGTCTTCCCTCGCAGATTTCCGAGATTCCACTAAACAGCAATTTTGCATAGAAAACAATTAGAAAGAATAGAAATATATCAACTAAAAAATAAATCTGTGTTTCTTCCAGTATCCCGATGGCTCTTCTGATGAAATGGAATGCTTTAAAAAAGAAATCATATTTTTTCCCTTTGTATTTATCAGTAAAACCGTCTTTCAGAAAACAGATCAATACTGTATTTGTACTGTAAAAGCAATTAAATAATGTTTTACATTGTAAGAAATTCTACTGCAGCGAATTATAAAACATTGTCAAATGCTTGGAATGCAATTTCATATTCTGTGTTCCAATAGTCAGTTCGTACGGAGACTGCACTTCCCATTTCTGTCTTGGCAAGTCAAGCCAGTGGCCAGCAGCTTAGCAGGTGCACTTCAGCCAGTGCTAGGTACAAGGGTACTGGCTCAGCTTTCAGCTTCAGAGAAAGGAATCCAAAAATACTGTATTTAAGTGAACTTGTGCAGCAGAGAGGGGGGAGTGAAGCTCAAGAGGTGCAAAGTGTTACACTGACAGCCATCGGGACGTGCTCGGCCCGCGCAGCTCCATTACCCCTCTTCACAAGGAACCATGCCCCAGCGTGAGGATGCAGTGGGAACCCCCCAGGTTTCTGATGCTGGCAGGGCTCTGGGCCCCATATGGGCCGGCTGGTGGGTGCCTGGGCAGCTCGGGGCAGCCATGGTGCAAACAAGGCTCGGGCAGCTGCTGGTGTCTCCAACTCCCTCCCCTTGTGCGTGGTAACAGTCCTGCACGACGCCCTCTGCACCTCTTGCTTTTTTCTTGGACAAATGCCACCTGTGCTGACAAAGAAAAGTACCCCTGTACTGATGCCAGCTGTGCCTTTCACACCTCTGCAGGTACCAAGGCTCGCTTTGCCTTGCATCCCACTGAACTCCATGGTGTCTGGGATGGCATCGTGGTTCCTGACGTCGGAGTCAAAGCCTCTCCAGTCACTGGACTGCAGAGCAGGGTATGTTTTCAGAACTTTACTAAGACTTTATTTGACCTGCAACTACTACTGAATAAGGTAAGTTGGTGCTCCTACTCTACTTTTATTAAAATGAAGAAGCTTTTGACTGTTTAATATGTGCCTGAATATATCCATGCAGATGCAAGAATACAGGTAGTGAAATATGAACTTCACTGTGTTCAGTCAGTTCGAGTCTATCCATAATACCCGAGCTGATACACATAACTGAATGTAGCTAATTATAATTCTGCAGTGCTGGACCATGGATGTTTGCTGTAATGCTGAGAAATAACTCGCATGAGTGTCAGGGTATGAATTCTCTCTTTGGTCTCTACCAGACAGACGGCAAAGCTGGCTCCACTGAGGCTAGTGCAGGGTGAACACCACTCAATTGTTTCTTTAAGTTAGACCAAGTAATATACATTTAGCTCTTCACCATTGCTGCTTTTGTTCGTACAGAAAATTACAAGATAGGTAATTGTGAAAAGGTAGGGAGAAAAGCAAAGGAGAGGAAGACTTATTCAAAGTATGGGAAGCAAACCAGGACAGAAATGTAAAACAAAGCTCAAGCTGAAGAATTTACATTTCACTGGTATCTGTCTGCTGGAAGTCTTGACGCTGAAAAGAATGTCTTTATGTGATGGATAAAAGTTGTTACGGTTTCTGTGAGAGGCCAGACTTTAAAATTGCTAGAAAAAAAATCCTCACACTATAGCTGTCTGAACAAACAACGGGGGCAAAAAAAACCCCAAAACACACACTTGCATGCCAAATACCTACCCCATAACAAACATTATGATGAAGGCAAGCTACTTACCAGAAAGCAGTTCTTTGAAATGTGTTGTGTGTATGTAAATTTACACTGTTGCTGTCCATATCGCAAACACTCCTGCTGGAGATGTTTGTGTCCTAGCAGTACCTGTAGGATGTGGTCATAGGACCCTCAGTATCACT
>Ga0065711_1032663_pt1 | contig 26924 bp, 19 predicted proteins | sample Hoacrofraction12_FD_59098 | JGI IMG/M metagenome (GOLD analysis project Ga0065711, IMG submission 59098) | Hoatzin crop microbial communities from Cojedes, Venezuela - Epithelial fraction 12 v2 (version 2) | ecosystem: Host-associated > Birds > Digestive system > Esophagus > Crop | place... | reverse complement strand
CCCAGGGAGGTTGTGGAGTCTCCTTCTCTGGAGATATTCAAGACCCGCCTGGACAAGGTCCTGTGCATCTTGCTGTAGGTGACCCTGCTTCGGCAGGAGGGTTGGACTAGATGACCCACAGAGGTCCCTTCCAACCCCTACCATTCTGTGATTCTGTGATTCTGTAATAGATCTGTGAAGAAATCTAGCTCCGTGCAGTTTCCTATCTGCCTCCCAGACCTGTAGAAACAATCCAATTGTTTCTCATATAGCTCTCTCCTGTTTTACAGTGCTCTCCCCTTCACAATTAACTTTAGATCCTCTGGTGCTCATTTAACTCAGCCTTTTGACTGCTGCTGAATGCACTAGGCATGTTCAGCAGATTGCATCAGCAGTATCTCTGGCTATATAAAGCAACTCTTAGATTTGTAACAATTTTGAAAGAGCTTTCTAGTATGAAGAAGCATAATGGACACCAACTGCAGCACAGGCAGCAGTTATCAAACAAGATGAATGTAAAAACTACCTAGAGAAGAGGTCTTGACTGGACTTTGTGGCTGTGTTTACAGAAGTTTTTCTCAATGGCATAGCAACTCTGCACTCCTAACTCTCTCTTGTTCCTTGCAAATGAGCACTGCTGTCCTGGCACTGCCACCTTAGTTGGATCAGTAAAAACTCCTTCAGTGTTGTGTAGACACTTCTGCAAACTGATCTAGGTTAAATAACCCTGAAGAGCAAAAGCTCTGCTTTACTATCACTGCCAGCCACAAAATGTCTGTGGAAGCACAACCTAACTATTTTCTCTTATTTCAGAATTGCTGATTGGTGCATGTTGTGTCCAAACCCCAACTTAAGTGGCTTCCTAGGCAGTGCAAAGAATTCAAAAGCTCTGCCTTCAAGGTTTGCTTCCCTGTTACAGGTTAATGTGACTCAGATATGTGAGACATCGGCATTTCTTACCTACTGCCAGCTTAAGCTGGAGCCTTTGTTGGCAAGCCAGCCTCATAGTCCTCTCCCTCACCTCCGCTGAGTTGGTGAAATGGGCATCAGAAACAAAGAAAAGCATTTTAAACACCACCAGGATGGAATGAAAGATTCACTGGGAGTGTTTTTAAGTAGCTACTTGACCTTCTAAATGGATATTTTGTATGGACATGTAAACAGACGATCTCCAGTGAGAATACAGACTGCCAAGAATTTATTTACCTCTTCTTTGGCAATGCGCATATCGTCTGTAACGTTAGAAAATATTGTAGGCTGGATGAAGTAGCCCTTGTCTCCCCATGGACATCCTCCACATTCCAGTTTGGCTCCTTCTTTTTTCCCACTCTCAATTAGGTCCAGGATTTTTTGAAACTGCTCCTTATCAATCTAAAAGAAAAGATATTACAGGGAAGAAAACAGTATACACTGATAACAATAGTTCTTCTAACTCATTAACCAGAACCTAACGATGTTGCAGCTTTGTTCAGTTGCATGTGTTGCTGTGGAACAGCTGAAGAGCCCTGCAAATATTCTTGTCACTGACTACTCAAAACCTTGCAGGCTTCTCTCAAAGCGACTAGTTGCCAGAAATTTTGACATAGAGCATCATCTGTAGAAGGACTGATACCATGTTTTTCTTTAGTAAAAAAAAAGAAAAAAAATCTATAAAATTAATGTGGTTGATACTTCTCCCAGTGCTCTTGCCAACTGCAAATGGTTCATCAAAATAAAAACTGCTAAGCCTGATTCTGCAAAAATAACAGAGGGTTTGATCTAGCCAGCAAGACTCTTCTGCACTTCACTAGGTCTGGTAGATTTGCCACACTGTTTTCCTCAACTATTAAGAAAGATAAAAAACAACAATAAAATATAACTGAACTTAAATGCAGTTTTCAGTTCGTTCTGATTCATCAGTGGAATAAAGACACATTTGTGGCTTGGGAAACATAGATGGCAAATTGCGTATGGTATGAAGCCAATCTTTGCTCCTCCTCTTGCCCAAGCCTACCAACAATTTCAACATATGCCAAGCATATAGTAGCACGGCTCTATAGTATATGAAAATGCATGGTCTTTGGCTGTAAAAGGAGTTTATAGTGGCAGTACAATAGGGGCTTCTATTTCTTCAGCCCCTTCCAGTTTTCCGAGGCAAAGTGGATAAAAGGAAATAGTGTAAAATGGGACTAGAAATGGATCACACACTGTTTCCTTTCCTCCCCTCTCTAACTCAAGCAATCACCACTTTTATCCCAAAGGCAAATTGTGCACAAGACAAAATTTATGTCAAGAGAAACTTGATGGTAAAGCTTGTTCGGTAGAGGCCTCTAACATCCTCTCTTTTTTTCTTTTTAATTTGTTCAATTTTTATGATTTTTCCTTCACTCTTTTAGAGTTCTGCTCTTCAAGCACTGGCGTATGAAGATACTGAGATTAATTCTAGGAGGACTCTTGCAGAGGATCTTCTTCTTCTCTGTGATCATACTGTTCAGTTAGCAGAGTAGGTGTGTGTCTTATTCTCTTATTCATGCAATAAAAATGTTGCATTTCAGTTTAGGCAACAAATATTACCATAATCATAGAACACACAATATTTTCAAAGTTTCTGGGGAATCCTGGATACATATTAGGCTAAACAGCTACTCAGCTAAAGCTGTGATCAAAGCTTATCTTTATAAGGATATGAATTTATAAAGATATTTATAAAGAGGTGATTTTTAGTTTGCTGCATTCCCCTTGTCATTTTGCTTTCTAACAATTGCCTTTCTGCATGCTGAAGACACAAAATTTCTGCTACCCTGGTGGCCAAACATCTCTTGCGTGTAAATATTCTGAAATGAAGACAAGGTCTAGATGATACAGCTCATATTGCTGTCAGTTGTCCCTTTGTTATTATTACCATCATTATTTTTCTTAATACAGTGTGAATTAGCATATATATGGTCTTTCGCATTCCAGTAGGGTCTTTAGCTATTCTTTGGTGCCCAAAGTGTGAAGTGTGACCCAAACTCACTTCCTGAGGCAGGTGCTGCCCCAGAGGCCTTGTGAACTGGAGAACAAATATGGATTTCAAGGAGTCTCTGTGACAAGAGAGCACAGGAAGTATTCCTGATACAGACTATTTTTTTTGATTCTAGAAAGAATTAGTGAAAGCACAACAAGGAACTTGAAGACAAAGCAAGATATTTAACATAATTTCCGTAAAAGAAATGCACCGAAGCTGCATGGTTACAATTTTCCATTAAGTGGGTTCATACCAGTTTAAAATGAGAAACTTTTTTAACCTGTGAAAAAGTTAACATTTCTGCTAGAGCTTGCTAAAAATACAAATACATCAAGAAAGGCAAATTATGAGACTGGAGGATAAAAGAGTCTTCATGCTCTTTCAAATGTTTTCAGTAATGCTTTTTTCACGCAATTAATTTTTTTTTTTTTTAAAGTTTACTTTCATCTCTCATTTAAATTGTTAACATGAATTTCAAACTCAGTAAAGTCACAATAGCATAAGAGTGGATTCCTGTTAGTTTTTTATTAGCTGTGCACCAGACACCTGGAGTTTACTTGTTTCAGTCTTCCTGCCCTCTGGCATTTAAATTTATTTAGCTCAACATATTAGCTTGTTAGCCAGACATGTTGCAGGATATCAAAATAGCATCCTTACTATTTTTAAATTCTCCAAAGCTTGTGTGGCTTGGAATGCAGTTTTCAATTTACTTGGTGTATTTGATTACATAAAATCACTGTGATTGATAACCAATGAAGAACATGTTATGTTATCTGTCAAATGTGTGGCAGTTGTTTTATTGCCAGCTTTTGCTTTGTCTCTAATTATTGTGGATCAACCCAGCAGCCGGAAACTCAGCACAAGACAACCACTTGCTAACCCCTCCCCTTCCCCTCCAGTGGGATGGGGAGGAGAAATGGACAAAAGGAAAACCTCATGGGTTGAGATTAACACAGTTTAATAAATCAATAAAGGAAATACTACTACTAGTACTAATATTAATAATAATAATGATGATAATGATAACAATGAATATGCAAAAAACCCTATATACAATACATTTTTTCTCACAGTCCAACAACCGATTTGCAGCCACTGCCTAAGCAGTGATTGTAGAACCCAAAAACACGAATTTCACTAAATTCCCAAAAAACTTCAAAGTACCAGACACGAGAGGATTCAAACTTGTGGAAAGGAGAAAAACAGAGATACCTGCCCACCAGCCAATGCCCATTCATAAACTGAGCATGATGCCCATGGTACGGAATATTTCCGTTGTCCAGCTTGGGCTATCTGTCTGGCTGTGCTCCCCCCTAGCTCCTGTACACCTGCTTATTAGTTGAATATGAGAAACTGGAAAAAAGTCCTTGATTTCATAGCAACAAATGAAAACATCACTGTTATCAACATTCTTCTCGTACTAAATCCAAACCACATCAGCTACTAGGAAGAAAATTAACTCTATCCTGGCCGAAACTAGGACACTAATACACTTCCTTTATTCTGTGACAACTGAATATGTGCATAATAGCTATAACAGGAAAGTATATATCCCATAGTACAAGCTGATAGAGGAATAAGACTCTATGTGAAAATTAATTTAACAATCCTTTAATGTTATTCACTGAATCCACAGCATTGTGATAGCAAAGACTTTTAATGCTGCATTTTAGCGTTCATTTAATGGGGAAGCTGTTGGCATGGCCTTTTAACATAAGCAGGAAAAAGTACAAGATTTTACAAAGCAAAATTAATTGTGCAATATTGTAAAAGTGAGAGCAGCATAATGAAACACTAGCACCTTGAAAAAGCGGAAAAGACACTATTAAATTTTATTTCCTCAACGTACTCGCTTACAGTGACCCTATTTGAATATAATTTTAGCAATCTCTGACATGGGTGATGGCACTTTCACTTTTACAGCTGTTGTAAAGAAACTTTCTCAAGGCATTTCAGGTCTATGTAATTGTTCCCATTCCATAATAAAAGCAACTGGAGAAGAGAGAGAAACCTCACACTTAGGCCCAGGACAGTGGCAGAAGCAACCACCACTCTGCTTTCTTCGTCCTGATCCTCCAGACTAACCACTAGACAACTGCACTTAGCCTTGACACTCATGTAACAATAGGTTTAGAAGTACATTAATCCATGATGTCATGTCATAATCATATTGGAAACACATTACATTACTTACTTGTGGGCCTTGCTGTACACCAGGCAACAGGGGATTCCCAAGAGTATAATTCTTTACTCGTTCAATGCTCCGGCGAACAAACTCATCATAAATAGGCTCTTCCACAAAAATCCTAGATCCAGCTATACAACACTGTCCCTGGTGGTAGAACAGACCAATGTGTGCAAATTCCACAGCGGTGTCCACTGCAAAGAAATGCAGAGTCCATCAGATCATGAAGTTGAATGGTCACATCATAAACTCTACAAAGCTTTGCCATACGATCTAATTTCCCTTTTTAGCACTTTTTATTTTCATGGCCCTTTAAAACACATATATTAATCCATTTAGTTATATCCAAAGCTAGTCTTATCAAGAGTAGCATAGTACATCTAGACAAACACATTCAGCTGTTCTATGTGAAATGTAGATTCAACATTATTTGCCCTTTTAACAGTATCAAGAGGAGTATTCAGCCAGAAAATTAATAAACCTGTAAAGTTCCATATAGCTTCTTTTGGTTCTGCATTCTTGATGCGATAGGATGATCCTTAATTACAGTAAAGGTTGGACAGGCTGTCAGACATTTATATACATTCAGGAGCCACCAACTTTTGGTGGCAACCTAAGTCAAAACTATGGCATGACTGGAAAACATTAAAAACTACCCCTTCATTAAACAGGTATAAATCATTTACTGACAAAGAAAAGAAGAAGAACTCAGGACTTGCAAAAGTAGTAGGTATATGTAACAAAAATGCTACTAACAATCTGCGTCTGCAAATATGATATTAGGACTTTTTCCTCCAAGTTCCAGTGTAACTCTCTTGAGATTGCTCTTCCCCGCTGCTTCTTTAATCTGTTTGCCAACCTAAACGGTAGGGAGAAGAGAGTTTCATCTCAAAAAGTTTATTATGACCTCAATAACACTTCTCTGAGTTCCTCAAAAGTGAAAATAAGTTCACAGTCATCTACTATCCTAGTAACTGTAGAAATGAAGAATAAATACAAAAAAATTTTGAAAAGAAGTGTCAGGGTGTAAGTGACTTGCAGTATACAACCCAGGAATGCTTTCTAGAAGAGTTTGCCTCTGGACACACTCATGTTAACTGTCAAAGATTGTGGAGCACGGCCTCAGTGAATTTCACCTTGATGATCTGGATCTGTGCCCCTGATGGAGAAGGTAAACAACTAAGGGGAAATCCATCGACCCCAAAAAGGAAGTCAGCCAGCTCGTGCAGGACGCATGAACAGTAGAATTCACCAATCAAGTTATGAACAAAGCCGCATGCAACTAAGGCAGTACCGTATCGGAATGCTTCTGATAGCGCGTGAACAACAGCAAGTAGTATATAAGGGGAACTTTGTAAATAATAAAGGTCTTTGGCTAACACTCCGCCAGAGTTTGTGTCTTCAGTCTCCACAAAAGATGTCTGGTGCTTTCTTGGTTACCCCCACTGTACATGCTTGTATCTGTAATCTAAAATAGGCACTGATTTCTGCTTTGCCAGTTACTGCCATTAGGTTGAAATTCCTTTGTTTTATACATAGGCAAGCCCTTTGATGCACAATGTGTATGAGAGAAAAAGTAGGTATCTACACTGCCTGTGTGGCCAACTTGTCCTTACCCCAGTTTCTCCCTTAGAAGGAAGAAGAAGAGAAAATGGACAATGTGAGGTAGAACCCCTATCCTGCTTCTTTCCATTGATTGCATAATTAAAGGAACTACTTAATATGAATCTCCCTGGAAAAACTGTGAAGGGAAAATGTGCTTGTAGCCCTTCTGACTTTGGTCTATAACTGTTCATGTGTAGCAACCATCAAATAGCTTCCTTTCTCTGCCAGCCTTCCTGACTTCATTACTCACTGCTAAATTACAGTGTCGGAAGAAAAGGACTGTCACCAAAGTCTACAAACACACCCTCTGGTCCACCTGCGTTTGGAGGGACACTGGGTGCTGGGAATTGTTGTTGTTACCGTCCACTGGGAACATCTGTGGGATATTTCTCAGATGTCAGGTTTCTGGGTGTTTTTTTTTTTCCTACTGCTTTAGAGTTAAAGGTTTCTAAGAGTAAACATGTAACCATGAATGAGATTTCTGAAGTACCTTCCTACCATCTTGTTGTTACTAAAATTAAGGAGAATGGAGCACAGTCCTTTTCACTTTTTTGCATTTTTAAAAATAATTACTCTTAAAAAATGAAGCAAACTAAAGATATGAAAATGTTTTCTTTTTAAAAGGAAAGACTTATAATACTCTTGGCATACTAGAACCTACTGTGTCTTCTGGAGTGCCTTTGTTTGAAGGGCTTTTCTGCAATACAAACATTTTTTAAATATGTTTAAAGTTAATAATAACCAACAAATCATTAGACAGACTTGGTTTAACAAACTAGAAGTCAAAAGAAAGAAAAAAGTTAAAATAGTTACATAGAGCAAGTTAGACATTAAATCATTACTAGGAATCAGGGGGGCATAGTTCCTTCTCCTTTTTTTCCTGCATTGATTATAGTACCTCTGTAGAGCCTGTGAAAGCTACTTTATCTACATCCATGTGGTGAGAAATCGCTGCTCCAGCGGTGGGTCCAAAGCCTGGCACAATATTCACAACTCCAGGTGGAAATCCTGCCTGAATTGGAGGAGAGAACACTGTAAATTTGGGGAAGGATAATGACTAAAAAAACATGTCTCATACAGTCTTACTTCCCTTTTCAATTCTCCAGAAACCTCTTCTCAGTAATACAGTTATTTTCAGCCCTAGAGCCCCAAATGTGTTCATTCTCCCATGATTTATGCCCTCTTTCCCTCATCTGTCTTTTAGACTATGAAGAAACTATGGGATCTCAACAGCACTTATGAAGGGGAATAAGCCCAGAATCAAAAAACCGTAAAGGTATATCTATTATATTATCACTTAAATTACTCTTTTTTAGCATTAAACAGGACATTGGAATTACTTGCAAGCATTCCGTTTTCATTTGGAAAACTGTGAATTTCAGCTGGTGAGTTACAGCTCCTGAACCTCACGTCCTGCATTATGGACACCAGTCAAATACTTTCGTCTGAGCAACTTCAGTTCTCTACAGGTTCATGCTCACATACAGTCCATCAATGCTTTTTATGCTCATTTAATATTCCAGATCAATATTCAGCCTGGAACTGGTGGGATAGTGAGGTTCCTTCCATTTGCTTAACATTGTGTTTCATACTTGATTTGTAGAGAAAAGTAAGAAGAACATTTTTTATCGGACTAGTTCACAGTGTCTTACTTTCAGCATTTAATTTCCATATCTGTATTAGAAGCTATTCTCTACATATCTGCAAAGGAGCCTTGAGAGGACTATTAAAAAGGATAAGGAGTATTACCTACTGAAAGTGACTATGTATTTTTTTTTTAATGTGGACACTTGAGAAGTAGAAAGCTAAATTGCATCTTGAGACAGTTTCACAAGAAGTCTAAAGCAGCTACCGAAACTATCACTGAGGTTGTGATCACTATCAGGGATTTGGTCTCCAACTTTACTTGAGTAAACTGGGTGTAAATTAAAACTCCACTAGATTTGGGTGAATAAATCTTGAAGGACTTGGTAAGCTAAATATTTGTCTTTTTCTAAAGCTCCACAATATCTACCTGATAATACGCCAAAGACATGTAACAATTGTATACTTAAGCTTCTCATCCAGTTGAACACTGAATGAATGCGTAAAATGAGAATCATCTCGCCTTTTACTAAAAATACTCCAGTGTTATACCAGTCATTACCATTCTGTAACCATTGTAAGTGTGCATACACAAAGGACCACTGATCACATTCCCACTTCTGAGCTCTCCTTTCAGAGAAAATCAGAATATCAGAACAGATATTTCTGTAGGACTTGGAGCAGAACTGAGTTACTTTCCCTGTAAAGTTGATTTTTCAGAGAAATAGACTTTCAGATGCTTATTGTTAAAAATTAAGAGACAGTATCTTTGGTATTTTTTTTTAAGCAATTCTCCTCCTATATTATCTAATAGCATTTATTATATGATTCAATAACATCAGGACTTAACTTCTTCCTGGTAGTCATTTAGTTTCTGTGAAATATTAACACATAACCAGTCAATATGATCTGCTGAGTCATTGTTTTCAAGCAGAATAATAAAATCTGCCTAGTCATTTCCATTAACACTCTGCAAGGTTACTGCACTGATGATTATTGACATCTGTGTCAACTGTTCAAACACGGTAGATTACATTTGTTTATTTTATTGGGAAGCAAGATAGCCAAACTATTTAACCGTTCTTTGGGTGTTTACTGGGCTGGGCACAATAGTCAATGTAACTTTGGAGACACTGTAGAAACCACCACAGTCCTTGTGTTCAAGGGCACAAAGTGTATTCTCCCAGTTTCAGTGTGAAGAGAGTTCAAAAGTTTGGCAGCGGTCACCATTTCAATTTTACAGAACCCTGTTAATAATAAACCTAGGTGGATGAAAAGCTTGTTTAATTGAAAAATAATATTTAGCTGTACAAATAGGTCTTTTTCTGTGATGACTATGTTAATAAAGTAATTACCAACTAACATGAAGTTCTCTACTGTTGGCTCCTTGTTTGTTTTTGACTTTGAAAGGTACTGTGCTTTTGTAACACAAATACATTTGCCAAGGAATGCAATTTACTGAATTTTTATTCAGCATTTTTGTGTGTGTGTGTGGACTGGGCTGAAAGATACGAAAGCTTTTGTCCTGGATTTGCTTCATTGGTTTACAGTAAGGTAAGTTCCTTAGTACAAGGCTAGACATGCAACGAGAAGTACTTGCAGAGGACAGCCTGGCTTATATTAACTTTGTGGCACTTCAGCTGCAGTATACCCTTACATTTCTGAGAAGAGCAAAAAACTGTCCTGTTGCTGACTTACCTCTTTAATTAAGGATCCCATGTAAAGGGCAGACAACGGAGTTTGTTCTGCTGGTTTGACAACCACAGTGTTTCCACAACAAAGGGCAGGGGCAATCTTCCAGATGAACATGACTAATGGAAAATTCCACTGAAAGACAGAAGTGAAGGTGTATCCTATATCTAATACAGCATCAAAATGACTTTTCTTTTTCTACGACAATAGTGCAAATTGTCAGATGGGTGGCTGGACTCTCAGCAAAACTCTTTTCAGTATGACAAAACAAATAGCAGGCAACATTATACAAAGACCAGTGATTTTATTGTATGTCAGTCCAGGGTATCCGAGGTTTTAGTTAAAGCTCAAGAGATAATAAGTGTACTCCTCTAACAAAGTCTTACATAAAGTTGCTGAATTAGTGGTGAAATTGGGAGTTTTGTTATCTTAAATGATCACATCCATCATAAATTCAGTTTTTTTAAGGGAGACAAGGTAATAATGAATAACACGGCCCCTGCCCTCTTCTCTGCAGATTTCACTGGCAGGTCTCTATTACGGTCAGTCCAGTGAGACTGCAGAGCAGCTGACTCCTTTGGACACCATATTCAAAAACCTGAGGGACAAGGTCACTGGGGAAATAAGGGTTGCCTCTTTGAGACCATTTCTAATAGTTTTGGAAGCATTAAGCCCATGAGCCTCAGCACGAAAAATACAGTGTCCCTTGCCTTGATGAAAGTGGGAAGAAAGGCACTTAACAGTTATCTATTATGCCAGAAAGGACTGGAGGAGTGCACACCAACTGTTCTTTATCTCTCTCCTTATCTCACTTCAGTCTCACCCCACTCCCCAAAAATAACAGGAGCACAAGTAACACCAAGTAAGGAATTACAGGATTTTCTGGATCTTCGTCATTAAAGTGTAACTGTGTGAGCGGAAGGCAAATGGACGTGTTAAGCTAACAAAAGTGTTTTGCAGTGTTCATGTAGGTCTCAAAGTTTCTGGTTTACGTAAAAACTTCCAACTTGGTGGATTCACTTGTCAATGGAGATAAAATGAAGATATATGAGAAGTCATTGAACATTTTATAAAGAAGCCAGTGTTTGTACTAACTGCTTCTACTTCCAGGATGCAATTTTACTAGAAGTGGTCACATCTAGTGTGTCAAGTTCCTTAGCGTATCTTGACTCTGTGTGCTTTACTTGAAATATCTAGTGTCTGACCTACAAGGGACTCTAAATCACCAGATTCCCAAGTTCTTCTAGAGGCTGGATCCATATTCCAGTGATGTTCTGTAAATCAATGTGGTGATCTAAAGGGACAGCAAATCTGCAAGTTCAAAAGAAGGACATCAGGAATATGCGTGGGACTCGCATGTCTGCGCAAACCTGACAGACAAGCTGACTATTCAGAATCTGGTAAGCTGTTGAGCAGGTCAGGTCAGACTGCCCTCACCTACCATGTGTAAAGAGGTGGGTGGATTAGGAGCGTCTAGTGCATACAATCATTTTCATAGCAACCCATTCATCGAAGCTGTGTATACCTCACAAATAAGTTTAAAGGTGGAGTTCCTTCGTGTGTTGGATGTTCAGACTGAGACAGGCCTTTTGAATCTTAAGTTAAAATTAGTGACTTCAAAACTGGGAATTTAGACGCCCTGAACAGGAGCTTGGGAACTTATAGCTCAGTATCACTGTGCTTATTTGACACATTATTTGTGTTATTAATTATACCAGCAATGTGGTAAATAAGTCATAGTCATAAACAAAAGTCAAGCTGTCTGGATGCTGTACAGAGCAGAACAGATATTCCAGGTCCTGAAGAGTTTACAGGCTGTAAATAATACCCTCTTCTACTTGTTTCTTTCTAATTCTTTCAGTTCCAACAAAACACTATTCTGTCTTTCATACAAATCCATCAGTCAATCTTTCAAGATTCATTTTTCCTCCAAATACAGGGAGGGGAGAGGCAAGGTTGGACTAGACAGATTCATCAGAAACTTCATGTGGCAGAATTTGATGAGTACTCAGACTAGTCTCTACTTTCAGGGCCTGAAAGTTTCTGATTGGTAAAGTTTCACAAATGCACTTTCATAGACAGGATTTCGAAAGCATTTCCATTTGTAATAAACATTTTTGTTTTACATAAATGGCTTCAACTTACAGGAATAATTTGGCCACACACACCAATAGGCTCATGTCTGGTGAATGTAAAAAAGTTTCCATCTAGGGGAAGAAGAAATAAATTAGACATTTAGACAAAACATTTATGAGAAAAAGTTAAATCAGAAAATTAAAGTTGGATACCAAACTTAGCTGGATATAATTTTACTTACAAATGTTATTTTCAAAATCTTAACTATGCAAAAAATCAACCACAAAGTACATCTGGATTCAATATCTACTTTCTTCATAGGTCCAAGGTTTGACGCTGCCAGTCTGACTGACTTTTTGCAGTGATAACCCTGCTTCTCAATATGGTATGCACAGCACACCACTGAGCATTCTTCATTTTTTTTTTTAATTTTATCACCCTTTGTTTGGGAAAGTGCTCTTATAAATGCAGCTTGCAATCCTAGGTACGTATCAGGCATTTTTTAATATTAGATCTTAGCTTAAATCAAATCCATTAAGTATAAAACTCTCTTTGATTCAAATAAACTTGTGCTACATTAAGCCTAGTATAGAGATCTACTTGATGTAAAAAAGTTGGAAGCATTTATCACTCTGGTTTTTCATAATTCCTTCTTTATTACCATTCTTTGTCCTGAGAGAAGGCAGCTAGAAACAATGTTTTCATAGAGCTGTTTAAGGGGAGAGGGAAGAGAATGAAATGCCAGCAAAATAAAGGAATGTTTCCTCATTCCTATCTTTTAGTACTCTGCCTAATATATTATCCAATAACCAAAACAAATATTGCCGTTTGTGCTAATCTTAGCTTTTCAGCCAATACTTGTTTTTCATTAATGTATCATTACATAAATTATATATTGCTATGCAAAAGTAACCTTCTGGACTTCTTAGATGTACAGAGTCTAAAATCTTTTGATCAATAAACAGCACTTATTAGTGGTGTATAGAACAAGAAATAATTGTGAACAACTGCACTAAATGTTTAAAGCAAGGACCATTATATATTTTCTAGAACCTATAGTAATAACTATCTGAAATATTTTCCATTTGAGATATTATTTGTATTGCAGGACTTTTAGAAAAAAGGTAGTTTTTACAGATCACATTGGCTTCAGTTCTGTACTTTTATTATCTCAAAACTACTCACCCATTGGAACAGTACGGCCATGGTTTTTATCAGCCCAGCCTGCACAGTAGCGTAACGTTTTGATACCGGCACCTAAATCCATTAGGTAGGCAGTGGAAAAGAGTTTCCCGCCATCAATGGTTTCCAATGTCTGCAGACAACAGCAATCACAAGTTTAATATCAAATATTGATAATGGTTCTCATGCTAGTACTTTATCATTTAGCTTTTGATTGTTCAGTCCAGAGGTTTTCAGCTTTTAGTTTATTCACAGTGAGCTATGCAGATAACATGATCATGGCACATTTGTAATAGTGGCATGTTCCGAAAAAAAACAATAACATTTCTTTCATTTTAATCAGTTAGACTATTCCAGTTTATATTAAATAGTCTGTAAGTGTAGATGAACTGATCAGCTAAAATTCTACGCAAATAACTGACAAATAAAATGAGTGGCCTCTCTCAGCTTATTTGCACTGACACCCAAGGTAGGCAGTACTTTCCTGGAAATAACCGTCACATTAACTTAGGATCCTGTGCTTGTATTTAATAAGGAACATCTTTCTACGTGCTTAATGAATGCATTATTAGCAACTTCTATGAGCAATAAGACTCAAAGTATGGAATAAAATATCTCAAATATACCTTGAGTGTTTGATGTCCAAAGGAAAGATATGAGCCATCAAGAACTCTTAACTGAGGAAAATTCACTATGAAAAATAGATATTTATGCAGAAGAGACTCTCTTTTATTGGCTAACTACTGAGTGAACAAACCAGTCTTATTGGAAGCCAGGCTAAACTCTCCACACCATCAATCTCCCCACTAGGCATATATCAACCTTGAGAATAATAATCAGTAATAAGCAAATATTTATCCAACACCTATGACTTTTCAGTTGACCAGTTCTGTTCCATGCGCAGTGTTTTAATGATCCCACAGAGACAGTAGCACTTAATAGGGTTGATTTCCAGTCAAAACTGGGTAATGTTGTTTGGGTTTATGCCGGTATAACACCCCTAATTTTTGGTAAATCTAGTTAAAGACCATGTGCAGTTCTCAAGTTGTATCAACATCTTCTTGACATGGCTAGAGTGTTTTTCTAAAGTTTTCTAGCACAGAGACACTGGGGACAATCCTGTTTGGATGCTTAGTAGGAAAACTCCAAACTGTAGTTTCAAGATCTAATCAGATCTTTGAAATACTATTTTCTTTTCTAGACTTACTATTTTATATGTCCAAGGTTCGCTACCATTTCAGACTGTCTACAGACTAATCCTGCAAGTACAATGTTTCACCAAATATTCCTGTGTGAAGTCTGCAGTTCTAGTTACCTGGACACCTTGTCGATACAATTGGAAGAGAACAGAACAAATGCAGAAGCCAGCAATGCTTGATGGCTTTCAGCAACAAGGAACTGATTAAATGAGATCTGTCTTTGTCATTCCAGCAATATCTCCAGCATTGTTGTTCTGTCTCGACATGGGAGAAAATTCTTCCCTGGCCTCAAACTTCTGAAATCTGTAGCTTTGAACATCACAACAGACTGAAAACTAAGAAAAAAATATCTCAGTGTCTGTTTCAGTACTCTGCTTTGATTTCTTACGGCAGCTTACCAGTAGGGCTGATGAGCCTCTGGATCTTCAGGAGAGGCATCTTATCATCTGTCACCAGGGCACCCACCTCAGCAACAGCCCCACATTTTCCCTAGTCTTCCATTTGCTGCTGATGTACTTGAAGAAGCTTTTCTTGTTGTCCTTGACATCCCTTGCCAGATTTAACTCCAGGTGGACCTGAGCCTTCCTCATTGTATGCCTGCATTGACAGCCTTCCTCTACTCCTCCCAAATGGCCTGTCCTGCTTTCCACATTTCATAGACCTTTCTCTTTCACCTGAGCTCCACTAGAAGCTCCCTGCTCATCCATGAGGGTCTCCTGTCTCTTTTGCTAGCTTTCTTGCTCAGGGGGATGCACCGATCCTGAGCAAGGAGGAAATGGTGCTTAAACAGCAATCAGATCTCTTGGATCCCACCTACCTTCTAGAGCCCTGCTAAACAACACTTTAACAGAATGGCAAAGAAGAAGAAAACAACAATCAATAATACCGGTATCCCATTTGATTGGCTGTTTGGGTCAGCTGAACCAGCTTGTTGTGAAAATTTATCCCAGGTGAACCCAGGACACAGGTGATTATCAGCTCTTATCAAGGTGACAAGATTTATTTAGAGAAAACTTGGTTGAGGAAAAGTGTAGATCTGACAGCTGCAGACTTTGGAGTTCAAAGAAATAACCTCAGTCCTCTGCATTTTCATTTTTCTTCTAAAAACACATTTGGGACACATGCAAGTGTGTTCTTACACTATTGCTGTAAGGGCAGTAGAGTGGGCAATGGACTCTTTGCAGGTTTCACGTATTTTGAAGGTGTAAATTTTATGAGCTTATCAGTGGTGCGGTTTGTAACTAATGGCTAAATACTTCAAATTGTGACTAGATCAGTGTGAGGGATGATCTTGATTGTTTGAAGCTCCTCCTGCTCTCTTAAATTTTTGACACAGTTGGCAGAAAACAGGATTCATCTTCAGGATACTGAAAACAATTATCCTGCCTAAATGTTAGTTCCAGAAATTGCTTGAAATAGCAAAGAGACCATCTTCATGGCAGCATCATGTATGCAGTTTAAAACGAGAGGGGAAGGTACTATACTTTCTCTAATTGGTAATGCATTTCCATTTTAAGTATTCTTTCTTGCCTTGGTGCACAATTGGTAGGTGGACGTACTACAGCTTATGTTATAAGCTCTATATGTCTGCTGTTACAGAACAGAAGATGGTAAAGACAGGACATCATTCCCTACTCCCTACTTTCTTACTAATAATAAGTAATTAGTTGCTGCTTTTGGTTGTGGTTAAGATTATTCTCTCACTGCCAGTTGCAAGCTGAAGCGAATGAAGGAACAGTAATACCAAAATATGTAGCCATGAAATTCAGTCTGACTTGTAGAATTTGTAAGTGCTGAGCCAGGCTTTGAGTTTAGGCCTCAGTTCAGGCCTAGGTTTATAGAAGTATTAAGCCTGTGATCTATGTTAGTGTGTCCTTAAGAATTAACAATTGAAATTGCATCCATTGTAGGTGGCTTAAGTATCATCTTAAAGCTAATCAAATACTCAACTTCTTTGCAGACATGGGGTGTTAGCAGACTAAAGCGCAAGCCGGTTCATTGAGGTCCATTTGCAATACAGATGAAAAACAAATATTGAGACAGACTGACTTTCCAAAGATTTAGCATGTTATGCTTGCTTATACCTTTCTTTAAATATCAGGACATAAGCTTTTTTTCCCAGTCTTTTTGTTCACATGTTATACTCACAGCTAAAATCAGCCGATCTCTTTCAACTAAGTCAGCTAGTTTATTCAAGAGCCTTCCTCGCTCTGAAGCATCCATTGTACGCCAGGGTGATCCAAGCTCAAAAGCTTTTCTAGCTGCTTTAACAGCCTTGTCTACATCTGCCTATGGAAAAAGACAGAGAAAATTTTACTATCAAGAATTGATTCTGTCATCAGTCTTGTCAGTAGTTAAATGTGCAAGATGTTTTGCAAGATAACAATCTAATCAGAATTAGTATAGTGATTTTAGATACATGGGTTATTTTCTTTCAAACATTTCTGCTATCATTTCAGCAATGTGAAGTTGTATGAGAAACTGATGAGTTCTCAAAGCTTCTAAAATAAAAAAAACATACTAAGAAACTCTGCTTTTGAAACTGAGGTTTTCAGACTCTCTGCCTTCTACTGTCTGTAACTGGGGATACACCCACCAGCTACACTGCTAATGCAACTTAATCTCTTTTGTTTATAAATAAATGCACGAATCTGTAAGTTAATTGTTTAAATGCTGAACATTATCTAAAAGTATTTGGTGGTGTGATGATGACCAGGTTAGAAAAATCTATTCCTTAGCATATTTTATACAAATTTATTATTGAGTAAGACATATCAATGCATTCATTTTTGAAAGTTTTAAGGAACATTCTTTTTTAAAATAATTTTAACAATTGACTAATTGACCAGGTTTAAAATGCTAAACCTAAATATTCTGAAGTCTAAGCATTGTCTTTGCATTAAGCAAGTTAATTTCTCAGTTCATTTTAATAGCATAATTTATTATTTATCATTTGGCTTTTGCTGTAGCAGGAGAATCTACAATCAATTATATAAAGCTTTCCTCTGTGCAAGGGTGCTCCTGGATATTAAAAATCCGATTACAGATCTCTTGAGAAAAGGCTTTTAGCACTCAGAATTCTTCTATCTTTCTCAATTTTTGTAAAAATTTTCCCGGGAAAACAATGACAAAAAAGAGGTTTATGTTAGAAATAAAAAAAAAGAAATTCAAGAAAAAAAGGATGAATTTATACATGCCACATTTCCCTGAGCAATTTGAATGTATTGTTTAAAGAATTTCTTTCAGACTTTTATTGTGCTGCTGGTTGCTAGAATACCCTCTGGGGAAATCACTAGCAAAGTTAACCAAGTTAGCAAAGTTGATTATGCCAACACCAAAGTCAATTGTTCTAAAAGTGAACCAGATCTTGAATCTTTAACTAATGTTGGTAGGTAACAACTAATTTTTAAAAGCTGGGAGTAGGGTGGGTAAGTGGCTTGGAAAGTCCAGCACAGACCTGCTAGGCAGGAAGCCCATAGAACTTCCCAAAGTTTTTTCCAGGAAGTTTGCAAAAGAGATAGGAAACATCTCTACAGATAGCACAGTCATTATTGTAGGGTAATTTTGACCAGTCACCTATATCAGGTAGCTGAAATCTACCAGATTAGAAAGAATTTTCTTCAGAATCTGTCAGAAAGTCATCAAATACCTCATCATTTATCTCCAGAAAACTGCATTCAATAAATATTTAATTAATTCTATTTTTTTCTCATCTTTTTTCTATCATAAATATTCTACAGTTTTGCAATATGACTTAGGTTGTATGTCTTGGCCTTTACTGGAAAAGAACAACAGGAAACCTTAAGCCATACTTGAGTGAATTATGTACATTAAAACTAAATACAGTGTCATGTGTTCTTTCTACTCCAAGTACAGAAATAATTAAAACCAGGAAAATCTTTATAAAGCTAATATAGGGCTGTGAATGAAAATTAAAAAAAAAAAAAGAAGAGGTGTTCTTTAACCACGTGAAATTTAATTTAGGTACATAAATCTGCACCTTGAGTATAAAGACTGATAGCTGCTTTCAGAGCTAATGTAGACTTTTTACATAAATACATTTACTTCACATCCCACTGACCATTTGTTGAGCTGCTTTATTTTTACTAAGGGCCTTTAGGATTAGTGAATGTAGCTTGAAAGAGCCATCAAACTGAAAGGAAAACAGTTCCCACTCACAGAAGTGTCTGTGCTTCCTAATCTCCACTTGTTTTTTTTTAAATAGCACTGCAAGGCAGTGTACAGCCCTTTGTCAACTCTATTGTACACACAAATTAAATTCCTAAAATCTCTTGGCTCATTATCTAAAGATTAGGGTCTAGGATATTAGGTTCACAATGACTGTGTAATTTACTAGTTTTGTACATTTCACTTGACAATTGAGTTAATAGCATTTGTCATTACACATTAGCTTGCAAAATTATTGGAGAGAAATAACTTGTGTGTTGAAAAGTATTGCCTCTTTATTTAACGCGTTGTTAGATTGTTTGTAAGGAACGAAAGCTACAAAAATTCTGAACGGTAAGTGAACTGTTGTAAATCATGAGTAATTTAATCTGAGGATGATCAGATATCAGGCCAACCTGATTTGCAATGTAATTTGGTTTTTAAACACTGAACAGAGATGAGGTAAAAGAAGTAACATTTTACATCAACAGCAAGTATGGTTCCAGTGGGACACAATTCAGAAGTTAACAGCAAGCTCATGGAATTCTTTGGCCGAGGACAATAAGAGCCTGAAATAGTCTCAGTGACTCTGAGCACTACATACAGGTAACTGGGACTAAAGAAAAGCAAGAACAAGCTGTTTGAAGAACTCATGATTAGATATATGAAATTATCAAAAGCCAGATTCATGCAGACTTTCTCAACCATCTTTGTCTAACAAAAAGTTTAAAATATGTCTTCACTATGATCTTCTTAGTAATGTGTGGTCACTATTACTCATGTGCTAGACAGACAGCATTTGAGCCAACGATTATCAGAAGATTCTTGATGAAAATACAGAACAGAGTAACTAGGATTCAATGTACATATGATGTTGAATGAACTGGGTTTCTATGCATTTCTCAAAAGAGCATGTAATTTCAGAGTGAATCTTTGTGTGATAAATTAAAATATTCTGAAAGAGATTGTGCTTATTATATTGGCAGTAAATATTTGTTGAATTTATAATACAGATAAACGGTTTATATGTTTTATAGTACTTCTCATGGGTGAGAAGGTGTTTAATGGATATTTGGCAGCCAAGTTTAAAACACACTTGTAATACCCCTCATTCTAGATAGGCATATTTCTTGACTAAAATGAATTTCGGATGTCATTTTGTGAGAAATGTGAGAAAATTTTCTCTTTTGTATGCAAAAATTTGACTTTAATTAATGTTTTCACTAATTATAAAACCAATTTTATTTTCAGTCACAGTCATCACTTTTTGTGTACCTGTGAAGTGGAAATAGAGTGTTCGCTTCTCATACTTACTTTCTCAGAGTTTATAAAAATGACTTCTTTTGTTGTCGGTTTTAAAACTGTTTAAGAAACATTGTCCGTTCTGTTCGAAAAATTAACCCCCCTATTTGACAACTTACATTTAAACTACATGGTAGCACTGGGAAAACCATTTTCAGCAGAAAAATGCATGATATGATGAAAATACAGAGCTGCTCATTTGAGGGTTTAGGTTTTCATCATAACTTTGATTACATGGCGTCTATCTGTTTTTTTTCACTAAGAAACCTCGTAAGTACAGAATATAAATGATTGTTTATAGGTGTCAACAATCTTTTTAGTCTTCTTAAATTCATGTAGTGAACATGCTGTAAGCAAACCAGTTTTGATGGAATTGGTGTCTATTCAATAAGTTACCTTCAGCTTCAGAGTCTTTTTTAGGACTATGTTCCGATATATTTTTCACAAAACCGAAATTTTCAAGGGGGCGGTACTGAGAAAACATATTCACAACTGAAAATGCTGATGGTATTGATCATCTTTGCAGAGTCTGTTTGGGGAAATACCAGTCTTTGTCTACTTAATGTTATCTATAATGAAAAGCCTTATATAAATGTGTGATGAACAGATTATATCACTATGTAAGGAAAAGCCAGGAAAAAAAAATAAGACAGTTAAATTATTAGATGACACTGATCAAAGATAACAAAAGTAATCAATATTATCAACAAAATAACAAAGAGTATTTATTCAGGACTTTCTTCATATAAGCAAGGTCCTAAGAGTAAAGCAGTATTTCAGTGTCTGTTTACAAACAATATTAAGGCTTAGTAGAAAAGCTAAGAATTATGTTTGTAGAAGAAGGTATTCAGGATGAAGCAGGTACATCTCTGGGGTGATGCTTTACATCAAAAGAGATGGACATTTTCCTGACTGCTTTTAAGATGCAGAACTGAATTTAAAGCTAGGGTTAAGAGCAAGAAAGAAAACCCTACCTTGTCGCCTTCTTCCACCTCACAGATTTTCTCTTCATTTGCAGGGTTAAATACTTCAAATTTTTTACCACTGACCGAGTCATGCCACTCATTGTTTATAAATATCTGCAGAGGAAGATTTAGTGTAACAATGTTAGTAACATATATATAAAGATGTCTGTTATCTGTTTTAGTGAATAAATCTATCTTTCATAGCCCAGAGCTGCCTGATTGATAGGTACCTGGATTAAAGATGGAATAGCGGTTTCTACACTGTTCTGAAGGGACGAGTAGTCACTTATGCATTTAACCAGGAATGGCTTTTTAAAATTAACTTCCTTTGGAGAGGCAAACTTTCTCTCTCTATGTGACATTTTCACTTTATTTCATATCATGAAAAGGTACTGTTACAAAGGGGTCCTTCCTCTCTCAAACTGAAGACTGTGGTGTACAAGGGAGGTACAGCCCTAAATAACCTGCCTAAAACTACTGGAGTTTCACAGAATCACAGGATTAATAATGAGGAGGCTCTTTTTGTTACATGTCCCAGCAGCAGTAAACCCAGTCCTTGGGTTTAGTGTATGTAGAACACGTAGTATCTTAAAGGACACTATTTTATTTAGCTTTGTTTTGAATTCTCTTCACTGTCTCCTGCCAAAAAAGAAAATCCCCCCCCGAAATAAAAGATTATGCATTTTTCTGAATTGAAAGGCAAAACTAAATAACCCCACCACAGTCAGTTGAATGAATCAAGGAAATAACCCGTTGAGTGAAAAGCAAGAAAATATACTCTCTTTTCATGTTATAGGAGAAAAATAATTAGAGATTAGGGAGGAGCTCTTTTATTTTTCACCAAAATCCTTTGGCTTTGTGGATTGGTCTTTCCTGAATGTGATCTTAATCAAGATTTAAAACCAGAAACATAATGCTCTTTACCTTCTACAGAAAAAGCAGAATTTAATCCATTAGATAAAGATAGGAATCAAGATTCAAGAGGAAATTACTGATGTATTCACCAGAAGTACACTGTTAGCAAGCCTAGAGAAAGCTTAGACTGTCCTTGCTGTTGGTAGTTGGTACATTTCATAGAATCATAGAATCACAGAATCATAGAATCATAAAATCATAGAATGGTTTGGGTTGGCAGGGACCTTAAAGATCATCTAGTTCCAACCCCCCTGCCATGAGCAGGGATATCTTCCACTAGACCAGGTTGCTCAGAGCCCCATCCAACCTGGCCTTGAACACTTCCAGGGAGGGGGCAGACACAGCTTCTCTGGGCAACCTGTTCCAGTGTTTCACCACCCTCATGGCGAAGAATTTCTTCCTAATATCTAATCTGAATCTGTCCTCTTTTAGTTTACAGCCATTCCCCCTTGACCTATCACTACACACCCTTGTGAAAAAATCCTCTCCATCCTTCCTGCAGGCCCCCTTCAGGTACTGGAATGCTGCTATGAGGTCACCCCGGAGCCTTCTCTTCCCCAGGCTGAACAGCCCCAACTCCCTCAGCCTGTCCTTGTAGGAGAGGTACTCCAGCCCTCTGATCATCTTCGTGGCCCTGATGCTTTCTTAAAAAACACACTTAGCAGCACATACTGGGAGATGAGCCCTCTCTCATATATAACTGTTGCCTTGAAAAAAAGTGGAATTACTTTACTGATGAAATCACAAACACCTATTTCTTTAATTGCTGTTTTTCCACCTGCCCTAATTTTGCAAGGAAAGGACTAGCCTTCCAGATTGAACCAGCACAAACTAGAATGTTTACACTGGCCAAATTAAAATGTCCAAGATCTGACAGTGAAGGAAATTTCAAGGGTGGCCTATGGGCAGAAGATGACTGTAGTCCTCATCTACACATTTAACCCTATGAAACTCAATAGGTCCTAGAAGAAAATGAGTGGGAAACATTGGCATTTCTGATCATAATTTTCAAAGCTAGTTCCTACTCCTCCTTCGGAAAGACTATTTGCAGGTTCTCAATCTGAACATTTTCTTATCACAATGCTGTTATTTCCAAGGGGTTAAACTATGAATGCCTGGTGGGTTGTGCCATATTAGCATAATCCTGCACTCAGCATGTGAATATAATCATACAAACAAAGAGCAAATGTGGGCATTGACAGTGTACATGCACTCACAGCTTGGCAGGATTACAGCTGACCAGCATGTGTGGGTGTGGGGGGCTCTTTTGTCTCCCCTCTCTATCTGAAAGTTTCTCTGAAAAACACCAGAAATTTAAATCTTTCTGGTTTTAGTCTTCAGCACATGCTGCAATTCCTGCTCTGGAAGGGTGAAGCTACTTGCCTTGTATGACTTAAGACTTTGATGAGACGATCCTTGGGTAACCATTTTTGCTGTCTTGCTTTATAATCAGTATGACCGTCTTCTGTTTAAGGTGATCCTTGAGCTTATTCTTTATTTACTCAGTAATTTCTCTTAGTACCATTATTACCTCCAATTTAATGATCACAACTATCAAATCTTGTGTCACCCTGACATGGGTGACACTTCCCTGCCTCCATTCAGCCTTTAGGCATAAAATGAAAACATATTCCTGTTATTCTGACTATTACCACCAATGTCTGACTATTATTGTTTGAACTGCAAGGGATTTTACAACAAATTAGTATTACTTGTGTCCATTTTGATAGTTTTTCATCCTTCATTCCAACTCTGAGGATCTCTGTGATGTCTTTGACATCTGGTATCTGACCGTGATGGTTGGACTTGATGATCTTAGAGGTCTTTTCCAACCTAAGATTCTACGATATGGTTCTATACCGATTTCCCTCAGCACCACTACTCTTGATTTTCTGTCCTCCCAGAAATTGTCTAACCCTTTTTACTAGCCTGTTGCCTTCGTGTGGAACATCCATATATCAGGAAAACCAGGCCAGCATGCATTGCTCATTTAACTGTTTTCTCCTGACTTTCACCTGATAAGGACTGGAAAAAGTCTAACATTGAAACCAAGAAAATAAGTTAAAATTGTGATTTCCTCAATCTTGCTAGAGTATCCTGTCTTTTTATTCAATATCTTTCTACTTCAATCTTTTTCTGAAGTGCTAAACTTATAGCTAGATGTTAAGAAGCACAGAAGTACAACAGATGCACAGAAGCTGGCCTGTATCAAAATTAATCATAACAGCTTACCGAGCAGCAATGAAATTGATACCCAAAGTTAATACAAGAAATGTTAGGAACTATGTCGTTACTCAGAGACTGAATTTTTGTAGTGGCTGAAAGTAAGTTGTGTGCTGAATTTATGCTGCATGGCTGGAAGAAATACCATCAACTCTTGATTTCAACACTGCTGGTGCACTCAGAACAAGACCTAAATAAAGCAAGATGGTCATTATTGTTTCCTATATTGAACTTTCATGATTTGTAACCTTTTGTGATGCAATAACCCCAGAAGTTAAAACTTAGGCCCTTTTAGATGGGAATAAGTAGTTGTCAGAAGTACTGTTACAGCTGAAGGAATAATTCATTTGAAATCCTTACAAAGTCTAAATGACATCATTGTCATAGAAGAACACTTTCTCCAAAGACAGTATGTATTTCTCACCATGTCTCCTTTGCTTTTACTATTTATTTTGTTGTCTATTTGGTATGGCACCTTCCTTCTCTTTCAAGCTGTGGCATATGAATGTCAGTTCCACTACATATCCCTTAAAACTGTGTTCAAAGAGGGTTTCAGGAGGGAGCTGTCCTGTGTCTCTCTAGCTTTTTGGTTACCGAATATTAACAAGACTGTTGATGAAATCCGTATGAATTTGTCTGATTTTCCTCTAAAACAAACAAGGAAACAAGCAACCAAACCACTGAATTGTTCCTGAAAAATCAGTATTTTTCTATTGTGTAGGGAAAATATGGCACCATACACACTGTTCTAAGAAGGTAAATGTTGTCTTTTAAAAGATGTACTTTATACCATTATTAAAATGACTATAATATTTCTGAATTTTCTCTTCTGTCATATTAAAGTTGATACAAAATAAATTGATTCAGTAATTGCTAAGTGATAGAGAATAAAACAATCTACTAAAAATATGCTCTGCTTTGGTTGTAATTACTGACAAGTTATATGATATTACACAGCTGTGAAAAGTTAGATTACAAGCATAGAGAAGGCTAAGGACCTCTGGGTGAAATTTGAGGTGCTTATCTCTGTTCACAGATGTCAGATCAAACCTGGGCCTTACCCATAGGTGCACAAGATCTGTGTTTCCCTGGAACCTGCCATCTCTGAGGCACTGCTGGTGAAATTGTCAAAGTGAGTTAAATTTTTATTTCTGATTGTGTAGGCTAGCCTTGAAACAGAAAGGAAAACCTAATTGGAAAGGTCTGAATCATGTCACAGATGTTGAAAAGAGGAGGCTATATTGCTACCAAGTGTTGTGTACTTTCTCATTTAAAGTGGACATGTCATTCTCTGTCTAACTATCTGCAATTTCTGGATTTGGGTCAGTACTGAAATGGGATTGTCACCCTAAGCCACCCTCCTAGTGGCTGAGTGCACCTTCCTGCTGCTGATGGACTGGTGCCCTCCCTTTTCACTCTCTCCCAGTGCTGCTATGTTGCTGGCAGGCATGTGAGATCTTGGTCATCCTCATTATCAAGACCATGGCAGGGTCTGACTTACTGTACCGGGTATTTTGTGCTGAAACTCTACCTCCCTTTAGTGTCATAGCATCTTGCCCCACGTTTAGTCATTGGAGCTTACATGTGAGACCAACTAGCAGAAACTATCTGATTCTTGTTTCCTATCCCCCTCCCCCTCAGAGCAGGCAGGAGTCAGCTGCTAACGAGTGGGCAGCTCTGACTCAGCGGGGGCAGAGTCAGTGGTGATGAAGATGTGACCCTCCTGAGTACAAGAGCAAACCCCAGGGAGCGCGAGCGACCAGGAGCGTGGCGAACAGTGTGGGCAAACAGGGTGTGGCGCATCAGAAGGGCGTGGCGCGGCAGTTTGCACAGCAGTTCACGCAGGCAGGGCGTGCAGGGAAGGTGGAGGCCCTCCCCCAGCTCCCGAGGCAAGCTCAGGAAACTCATCTGCAGGAAGGAAGCCCAGCCATGGCACCCTGCCATCAGAAGGCTGCTTCTTCTCTGCTGGTCAGAAAGGAAGCCGCAACCCAGACTGAGGTCCCTAGAAAGCATGCAGCTCTCCAGATCTCTGGCTGCAGCGTGTGCCACCAGCTAGCGCTGGAAACGGACAACAGCAAAGGGAATATCTGCATAAGGTGCAACCAGGCGGACTATCTACTCTGCCTGGTGGCAGAGCTAAGAGAAGAGGTAGATAGGCTACGGAGCATCAGGGAGGCTGAACAGGAGATCGACCGGTGGAGCCGTGCCCTGACAACCCAGGAGTGTACCCAGGAACAACCTGTAAAAAAGGCCTGGGACCAAAGGGCACTAGTAACCTACCCCCATCAGGCTGAAGGAAGCGACGCAAAGGAAAACAGTGAGTGGAAGCAGGTCCGCAATCAGGGCAGGAGGCGAACCCTTTCCTTGCCCACCACATCTCCATAGGTTCCTCTGCATAATAGACATGAGGCTCTAGATGTGGAAGACAAGACGGTGGATGGTGCAGGGGTTGACCCATCCACTTCGGAGGAGGCACAAAGATCAGAAGGACCTCCCTCTCGCATTACTACCAGCTCCACAAGGAGGAAGAGACGAGTCATAGTTGTAGGAGACTCCCAGCTGAGGGGAACAGAGGGTCTGATATGGCGGGTAGACCCTCCTCTCAGGGAAGTCTGTTGTCTCCCGGGAGCACGGGTCAAGGACATTGCTAGGAAACTTCCTAGACTGGTCCGACCCTCAGACTATTATCCTCTGCTGTTCTTCCACATGGGTGCGGACGAAGTTGCAGTAAGTAGCCCAAGGGTAATTAAAAAGAATTCAAAGCCCTAGGACGATTAGTAAAGGAATCTGGAGCACAGGTTATCTTTTCATCGCTCCTTCCAGTGGTGGGCAGAGACATTGAGCGACATAGGCAGACTCAGTCT
>Ga0065711_1003660_pt1 | contig 26925 bp, 21 predicted proteins | sample Hoacrofraction12_FD_59098 | JGI IMG/M metagenome (GOLD analysis project Ga0065711, IMG submission 59098) | Hoatzin crop microbial communities from Cojedes, Venezuela - Epithelial fraction 12 v2 (version 2) | ecosystem: Host-associated > Birds > Digestive system > Esophagus > Crop | place... | reverse complement strand
GGGGGGGGGGGAGCCAAGTCCTCTCTGGTCTGGAAATCCAAAACTGTCTGAGAGGAAGAGTCCACGAGATGGAGAGCTAGTTGGTGTTGAGAGAGGAGCGGCACCTTCCAGCAGCATCAGTTGCTGCGTTTCCTCCGTGATGCCTCTCGGCAGGCCTGGGAACAGCCAGATTCGTCGTTCAGATGCATTCAGTCTTGTCCGTATTGCTGGGGAGTTTTTAGCCTGTTCAAACTAGCGAGTGCAAGTTCTCAGCAGTTCGTAAAAAGAATTTCATGGCCGTGCTACAAAATTATGTTGGTTTCTGCGAATTTTGTTTGTGGTGCCTTGAGATTTCGTCTGAGATCTGGGCATAGTGCACGTATAGTGACAGACAATTGCCACTCTGAGTATACAACCTTGACAGATGTTTTTGAAACACCGGGGGATGAAGTGACTCAGCTCAAGTCCTGGAGAGAGACTCTGGGTAAGGCTGGAAATGAACTGAAGGTCTTTGCCTAGGGCTTTTCAGTGCCTACGCAGCCATGCAACAAATCTGCAAGTGGCATTTGGAAAGGAAAATTTTTCTTTGCCCAGCACTGCACTTAATGTTCTCAGACCATTGCACTTCTCTTTGCTTTCCCTTGCCCCCACGCTCATTTTTAATATAGAGATATGAGAGGAGTTATTAAGCATTTGGCCGAACGCGGCGATGTTTACCGGAGCACTCGTGGAGCGCGGGAGATCACACGCTGGAGTGCTGCTTGCACAGAAAAAGCCAATTCAGGAGTGATGCTGCCAGGAAAGGGACGTCCTGTCCTGTCACTGGCTTTTGCTCTCTGGCACAGTGGCAGTGCCACTCTTCTGCAGTGGGACGCAGGGCACAGCTCCTGGGCGTCCCTGCTTGGGGCTGCGGCCAGAGCCGGGACGCTAAGGGATGAAGTCCCGGCTGATGCGTGCTTTGTGGGCTGTCTCTGTGTAAGCCTCCCTCCAGAGGGCTTTCACCCCGGTTTGGACAAAATCTGCAGTTAGTTTCTAGTTTCTGGGCGCTTGGGTTCTGCTGCTGAGCTGATCTGTTGGCAGCTGCTAGTGCTGCACAGCCCGATGGCTGCCTGCTCCATGGGGCAGGGCTGGCTGGCCAGCCTGCGCAGAGTGGGTACCTCCTCCTTTTGTAGACTGGGAACAGCGTTCAGAACTTGTCCTGGAGCGAGTAGTGCTGCTCGGAGGAGTACAGTGGTACAGGGAAGGGGATGGAAGCCCTGCATGCCTCCCTTTCCCCGCAAAACCTGTCTCTGCATAGCAGTGAGCGGGACTCATAGTGCCCTGAAACGGGGGCTGCAGTGCCAGAGCAGCCGCAGTGCGTTCCTGGTGGGTTTGTCCTGTGAAACTGGCCAGGGTTGGCCTGGTGTTGGGACCAAGTTCGGAAACGTGAAACGGAGCAAAGGTAGTCTGTAGAAAAGCCTGGTTCCACTGCGGGCGTTGCTGCCAAGGAGAGACAGCTGGAGAGAGGGAAATGTCACAGAGAAGGGGGACGGGACCTGCGAAGGATCTGTGAACTTCAGACTTATATCTGCAAATGAGACTTCAGTGGCAGCTGGAAAACAGGGGGAGGAGGTGCAGGGGAAAGTGGCAAACGATGCAGATACTAATCCTGCTTAGCAAAATATTTCCAAGAAAGAAAATTTCATCTCTGGCAGAGCAACAAAAAATGCCAAAGCCAAAAGTCTGAAGGTGAAATGGGAACCAACTGCTGTGCCAAGGTTAAACCTTCTTTTTTTCTCCTCTCCATTTATTACCGTAGAGGAAGAGGCAGAGACTGCTGGGGTTTGCCTGCCGCAGAACCGAGCTGGGCAGGGTGCTTGAGGGATGCTTGCACTGCTTTAGGATTGGGTCTGAGAGATCAAGGAGATAAATTGCTGCTTGCATTGGAACAATTTGGGGCGGGGAAGAAAAGAAAGGGTGAGACACATGGGAAACATCAGCTCCAAGGAGGCATTTTAGAAAGAAGCCTGAGGAAGAGGGAAGGAGAAGCAGCTGCGCGGCATGGAGGGGACGACCAGTGGTGCAGCGAGAAGCGGGAGGGAAGAGGAGGCAGAGCCGAGTGGTGCAGCTGTGGCCAAGTCCAAGAAAGAGGCAGAGCCAGGAGCCAGACTGCAGCTTGGTGGCTGAGACACCTCTTTAGACTGAGAGGGAGAATTCGGAGTGTCTGTGGACAGTACCTCTAACCTAGATCCAGCTCAGGGAAAGGAACAGGGCGCTTTGGGCTTGTGCTGGAAGCAGGGTGGGTGGTAAACATCGAGAACGATTTGTCAGAAGTGGTGTGTCCTTCGTGGAGGGGACGTACCACCCTGTAACTAGGAGGGAAGTGAGCTGTCTGGAGAACGTTACACCAGCCAAAGAGGGAAGGTGCTAGGTTGGGACTTCCAGACTCTGCTTCTTGCCGTGCCACGGGTTCTGTAGGTGACTTTGAGCAGAGCACTCAAGAGTACATTCAGATGGTTGGTTCTAGGTCTTCAGAGGTGCCAGGTGTGTTGCTCCAGAAGCACAGACAATTGTACTTTTTCCCAAATATCTGGTTCACCCGAACCTGAGTTGTTCTCCTGGCTTTTACTTTTTTGGGCTGAACTGTAAAATATTTCACTTCATGTTTTTCTGTGGAGCTTCACGACTAGCGTAACCTGATGGAAGCCCTGGCTGCACTGAAAGAATATGGCCCATTCCACCCCTACCCCAGCTTCACCCTCACCCTGCGTTAGCTCTGGTGCTGATGGGGCATGGCCAGGTAAACTGGGAACTGATCCAGCTAAACAAATGGGAGCTTACCCAGGAAGGCTGACCTGAGGCAGCTGCTTTGTGTCTCCTCGAATAGGAGAGATGCCCAGCTGTGGCTTCCCCAGAGTCGCTGGTTGGTTTCTTGTACGTGACCTGGAGGCTCCTGGTACTGATAAAGGCTTTTGGATTAAGTAAATCAGTGATCTGATCAACTGCGGCATCTCCCAGGTCCTTTTTTCTGGAAAGTAAGTTTTTTTCCTCTATGTTGCTGAAATGGCCCTGTCCTCGTTTCTCTATTTGTCTGAGTTTCTGTCTTTTTCAAGCTGCTCATGGAAGACTCACCCAAAGCCCACTGAAAGCAATAACAGGATTCATGTTAGTGATAACAGACTTTGGATCAGAAATTAATTATTATTATGTCTGGGGGTTGTACTGTTTATACTCCACAGCTCAGTTTCTGTATCCCATGATATACCACTACAGACGAATTGGAATAAAATTCATCCTGTGTATCCAGTTGTCTCCATTACCCTTTGAATTTATGGGAAATCCTTCCTATACTTGGAGACCGCAATTGCCCTAGAATTAATCTAATCCTAGTTTTCATAAAACCTTTTTTTGGATGAAAGCATCTCAAAGTGCTCAACGGTAACTCTGCTCAGACTGTTCCAGTACAGCTCTTTCTGTGGTTGTGCTACGCACCAGTCCCATAGTGAGCCATGAGAAATGGCGGTTGTGGCATCGCTTCCTCGCACGCTGGAAGGAGCTGCCCGCAGCTGGGTGGATTCATGCTGGGTTTTGGTTGGGACTGATGCTGTTTTCCAGCCTGGATGGGCTGGAGAAGGAAAACCAACAAAACTTTCCGTGAACCGCATCAAAAGAAAGTTTCGCTTCCCTGGCATGAAAAGCCGCTCCCAAGGCGGAGAGCTTTCAGGGTGGGTGGGGAGCATGGCTGGAAGGGAGAGGCTTCGCAGTCCGACGGACGGATTGAGACCGTCAGCGTTCTGCTCAGCATCTCTGATGCCTGATCGCATTGCCTCAGCCCATCAGATTTCTGAGTTGGGTCAATCTCAGCTTCGTTCTGTAAAGCGTGTGCATTTTTTCAATGGATCCTGATAAATCTGAGCCTGCAGTGCTCAGGATGGATATTGAAATATCCCATGAACCCCTTGATTATGTGGTAGAAACAGTGCTCTAAAGCCAAAGGTAATAACCTGGGTATTCATAAAATCACTGGGAATTTTCCAAAGATAACAGCATCACTAGTTAATACAGCGCATGCCATTCCAGAAAGAAAAGCCGAAAGGTTGTTTTGATACATTTAGCCATCCAGTCCCTTTGTATTGCAACTCAGTATTTAACTTGAAATAATTCTGAATGTTTCCAGAAAGGAACAATTGCTGATGAAAACTGTAAAAAAAAATGTGGCAAAAGAAGATCTGGAGTTTTAATGGCAGGATTAACTGCATTAGGTTTTCAGAATGGGATGAAATGTTTTTCACTTTTTAGCTTTGAAATCCCTTCTTTTCCTTGAAAAATTCTTCTCCTGTCCTTTCTGTTTCTCCTTCCCTAACCTAAATACCTTTGCTTTCCTTGCCTTTTCATCTCTTTGCTCCTTACCCTCCTCCTGGAAAGAGGGTAAGGAGGAAACAGAACTGGGAGAAACTTGCTGATACCCCAAACCCGATTTATTACTTTAAAAAATTTTTTTTAAATGAGCCCAGATGAAAACTCTGAGGAGCAGCACAGAAAACCTTGTTGGGTTGCAGCTGCTGCAATAAATGGTTAGGCTGCTTCAGCTCGTAATGCAGGTGTCACTCTGGTCAGCTGGGGATGCTGAGGGCTGTCTGGCTGCACCTCCAGGCACTACAGCGGCTTTCCTGGCCCGTAAAAACACCGGTGTTTGAAGGCTCTGTGCTAAGGCACGTGTTCAGGGGAAAACATCACTTATGGAACCACCATCTACCTCCGTAACACCTAAGAGACTTCCTGTCCAGCTATTGAATTGTCACAAGTCTGCTTATTTTAGGAGATTTTGGTGGCATTGCTGTACAGAGAGGACTGCCTGTGGACGCAGAAGCATCCCAGAACATCTCCCATCATGTACTGATCTCTCATTCATCTGCTGAGCAGAGTAGCTGGTTGTACCTCGGCTGGTGTTTTGATAACTAGCATTCCACCATGCTGCACCTACATGAGTTACTCCTTCAGCAATTTCCTTAATGTGTTCTGACAGAAGAGATGTAGCTGAGTGAAGATAAATGAGATGTCCTCCAAGCCCCTCTTGATTCCTCTTGATTTACCACACAACTTTTAATTGAAAGAGGGAAAGAAGGGGCGAGGACAAGAGATCTCATCAGTTCTAGTCAAGCCTTGAAGAAGGGAAGGTAAGACTGCATCTAGGAGAGGCAAATTGTCCCAAAGTTGTTTCTAATTCTGCTGGTTCTGGCTAAGTGGTAAAGCGAGAAGGGATGGGTCTGTCAGGAAGCAGTGGTGAAGGAGGCTGGGGATCACAGTTTGTTGCTGTGAATGGGGCGAAGATCAAGAGCTGAAGATCACTGAGGGCCCGTGCAGGGGGAAGGAGAATGTCTGGGTGACCCAGAATCTCTGGGTGATCCTACTTCGGCAGGGGGTTGGACTAGATGACCCACAGAGGTCCCTTCCAACCCGGAACATTCTGTGATTCTGCTGACCACCGTGCTCATACGGGCGTGAAGTCAGGAGCAGCCCAGGAGTTGGAAACCAGCTTTGTCTTTGTGCGGCTCTTCTGCAGCGTAAAGGAACGACTGGGCAAAGACGGCATCAGAGCTTGCTTTTCAATACGAAGAAGAATACTGACAAAGAAAACGGTGCCAGACCTTAACCTGGCTGAGCTAGACAAGAAGTAACCAAAAATAGGCAGCGCCTGTGTTCTGTGGTGTGGACGGAAGGCGCTCAGTGTTTATCTGTCCTTCCCTTCCCTTTGAAATAAACACCGAGGGCCCTGCGGTCAGTCAGATAATCCCTGTTTCGGTACTAGCGCAGCTCTTTCAGGGAGACATCTACTTCCTATCGCAGCCATATAGAGGCCCTGAACTGAAATATCTTGCATGCCTTAGCTGGCCTCCAGGAAACATTAAACACACAAAGAAAGACAAACAGCGATGAAGCCTCTGGTTAAAATTAGGAGCAGAAGAGGGAAGCAGAGTTTGCGTCTGCTTTCCTCAGACCTGATCTCAAAAGGATCTCAAGTCAATTGGCTTATTTTGCATAAAAGCGTCTTGTTTCTCAGTATTGATTAAGACCAGCTGTAGAACCAGCAGGCAGTTATGCCTTTTGCCACACAGCGGATGCTTGGTCACTACAAGGGTATTTTTAAAGTGTGTGTCTTACTGAAAAAAGAAAAAAACCCCACAACCTTGATAGCAGCAACTAGCAAACAGTTTTTGCGATAAGAACCACTGTTACCCAGTGGTTGTCTGCTTGCCTTACACTGAAAAATGCCATTTGACAATCCATAAAAGGCACAGATATATTTAAACTAGCTTTGCTACAATAAGATTTGTGACGATCAGAATGCATTAGTATTTGTAACTGTAGGCAAAGGGAGAGACAGCAGAAAATAGGAGCAATCGCTGCTGAAATCATGATGGAAAAACTCCTGTTGGTGAAGAAGTTTGCTCATGAAGGTAGTTCTACTGGACTAGTTATACTGGAGTTAACCTGCCCAAGATCCTGGGGCAGGGAGCTCCACAATCCAGTTATGTGTGATGTAAAAAAGTACTTCCCTAGGTTTGGTACGAAACTTCTGCCGAAAGGTTTATTTCAGTGCCCCCGAGTTCTTGCATCCCAGGGAGGAACGAGCTGCGGGTCCCAGATGAGCATTTTTGGTGCCTTTCAAGGCTTAAAGACAGCTCCGATCTCCCATCTGCCAACGCTTTCTCAGGCTGAAGAATCCTCGTTTATTCAGCGTGTCCAGGTCAAGAGAGAGCTGAGGCGCTTTCACCGTTCTTCCTTGTCCGGCTTCACCGTTGAGGTGGCAGTCGGAGAGGCTCCCAATTCTCAGCGTGCCGTTCGTGAGCCAGTATTTATTGTGTGCTTGGGGCTTCTCGGCAGGCAGTCGTTTGAGATGAAGCGCGTATGACCTTACACAAAGATTGAAGGGTTACAAAGCACACCCGTAGTCGTACTGCTCCTTGCAGGGAGGAGAGGGAGGATCTTGTAGAGATCAGTTTTCCCCCGGTGAGATGTAATGATTTTGAAAATGGAGAACTGACTATCCACTGCGTTGTTCTTACTTCTGAGCCGAGTTAGAGCCAGTTTCTTTAAGAGCAATGCAGAGGAAGAATGAAATTCAGAAGAAAAATTGTTTTTCTTACTGAGAGTCCAGAACGAAACCATTTTACACCTAAGAAGCTTAATCAAAAGCCGCCTGGACATCCTCTTCCTTTCCACTGCAGCTGTTTCCACTCTGTATTGTAATGAGTGGGCTGAACCGAAGCCTTTGGGGAAGGGCTTTCCCCTCCCTCCCCCTCCTTGGCATCCCTCCGTAAAAGGCCGTGCTACCCTCTCGCGCTCTGTGCCGCTGTTGAATGAGTGAATGTCTGTGGCCGGACAGTCCTGAGGAGAGGCTGCAGCATGTTATCGGCTAGCTCGGCTCCGTAGCATAACCTTCTAACGTTCTCCTGGATGTTCGGCTGATGTGAGTTTGGCTGCAAGAAGTATGTATTTAAAACCTCGGAAGATTTTTAAGACCTTTCCAATCTCTTCTGTATTTTCTGCTAGAACTGACTTGTGGAGTATCTGTATCCTGAGGTAGATTTGTTTGAATTACTTCATTTTGTGTTGCTGTTAGCTGTTTGTGTCTCCTTAGAGTGATTTATAAATGCCCTAAAATTGCATGCTGAGATTCTTGGAGGAAAGTAAGTCAAATAGTGTTGTGTAAGATATGTAGCGGAAAGTATTAATTCCTTTTCCTCTGTAACAAAAGGAGGCTTACTTATGGCTGTGGATGTTGTTTCCAAGCTGCTTTTTGAGTCCCCTTTTTCTTGGTTGATCTCTGCCTGCCGAGTGCCTTTTTTTGTCCCGGTCGTACAGTTTTATTTGGTGTCTAATCAGTCCTTCTTCTCTGTGCTGAGAACATCTGCTTTGCCCGTTTCTGTCCGCTCCCACCGTAGCACAGTCACTTCTCTGTCTCCCATATGCTTTCTCGTACGAAGCAGAATGGAGAAAATGGTGAAAGCGGCGGCACTCTCTTGCTGGTTTTCCTTTGGCGCTGGATTGCATTCACCGCGCTCGGCAAATAGCAGAATTCCCTCTGGAGTGCTGGGAAGCAGCCCAAGCTCACTATGGTTGTGTTTCGCTGGGCTATTCTTGTAGCAGGGTTTACTTTTTTTCCCCCCTCTCTTTCTCTTTTATGGTCTGCTGAAATTCTTTCAGCTGTAACTGCATTCCTGATTGATTCCATTCTCAGATAGGCATCTCCTGCCTGCTAAACTTCACCGAGTGAACACCCTGAGACAAAAGTAAAAGAGATGCCCCGCGTCTAACTGCAAATTCAAGCTGAGAGATTTTTTACTAAAACTGGGAGTAACATGGGCTCAACTTCAAGCCTTCTTAGTAACATAATTAATTTGGGGCTGAAATTATGTCTTAATTTAACAGAAAATCAAGGCTGACACTAAGCCTTAGAAACTTAAAGTTTGTGTTTTGTTCTAGATTCTCTGCTGCAGCTGGAACCATTTAGGGCCAGACTCACACTTGATGATATGACTCAGTAATTAGTAGCACAGTTAAAACCACTTAAAGGAGACCTAGGGTTAGGTCTTTCTTGGTTATGCTGGCATAAATACGGGAGAATTCCTTTCATTTTAAAAGATCCAGTCTATGCAGGTGCTTGGACTTTGAGATGAGCATTGTGGTTGATGTCTGGGCAGGTCTGCGCTCTTGTTTTCCAGCCTTATTCCACTCCAGCAGTCACCTGCATCTGTCGTCGCCGTGCTCACCGCGCCAGAGGTTTGCGTGCCAGCCAATAGCCCGCGCTTCCCGAAGCGGGGTATGGCTGCTCTGGGCATTCCTATGGCCGCGGGTAGCCCAGCAGCTGCGCTTGGGTACCAGAATTCTTCTGTAGGCTTTGGGTGGAGAAATTAAAACTCCAGCTGATCTGGCTTTCATTCTGACGTAGCTCCAGGCTCTGAGCCTGTCTGTTCTGGCTGGGAAAACCAGGCTTAAATTATGCAGGTAGAGGTTACGGTAACTCCAGGATGGTTTAAAAAAACACTTTTTGATTTAGGTAGACTTGGGTGGTAGCTGAAGACAGTAACCCCGTCTCTTTCTCGTGATGGACTCCAACTTTAATGTTGCCTGTAGGTGTTCATTGTCTTGCTGAGTATCTCATGGTCATTCTGAAGGGCTGAGGCTCTGTTCTGTGTTGGTGAACATAAAGGGCTGCCTGCTGCTGCTGCTGCTCCCGAGGGAAGAGGGGTTCTGCTCTGCAGGGACTTCGCGAGCACCCCCGCGTACCTTCCCAGTCCTCCCACCAGGGCCTGGAGATGGCTGTTACTGGTCTGAGCTCAGGGGCACAAATAGTGCCGAGCAGCATGCCTCAGTTTCCCGTTAAGCTTTCCCACGTTATTTTCTTGACGCTGAAATGCTAAAGCTTGCCTCGGGAAGCTGTGGAATAACGAGCAGCTCAACAGAGGCAGGGATTGAGGGGAAGAGCGGAACCCGGAGCGTGGCGAACGGCTTGACAGCACCTTGCGAAGAGCCTCCCACCCGTTCTGCGGGACAGATTCCTCCTGTGAGGCTTCTCCGAGGTGCCTGAATGGTCTCCCGTGATGCAAAACACCCTCTCTGCATGGCTGTCACCGGGTAGCTTACTGTCTCACACACCTGTAGTCCGTGGCCAGCAAGAGAGAGAGGAAGAGCTGGGTGCAGGTGTGTGTGGGCACGGCAGCCTCGTCCAGCCCGCCCTGCGGCGGTGGTCTGGAGCTCGCTCGGAGGAAGAAGTTTAATGCCTAACCCTGTGGCACGCGCTTCAGGAGATCTCTGGCGTGTTATTTGATCTGTCTGCATGAAGTTCCCTGCTTGTGAGCGTAATAATGCTGCATTTGTCTGTACTGGCTGTGAATGGGTCTGAGAAGGGCGGTAGTCCTACACGCACCTAGCACGTTAGGGATAGGGTTTGGCTGGACCTGTAGATAATGCTGTCATAACAATACTGAAATAATATAACGGATGATTTCAGGTAACTGCATCATCTGTATTTATCCATATGGAAGGCATATGCTGAATTAAAGATCTGCTGAAAGCTTTATTAGGAAAGCGTCACATCTGTCTCACAGAACATGTCTGTTCTGCTTCACTTTACTCCAATTAATGTGCAGAAGTGAGATATTTGTCTCTTACATTTGATTGTAAGCTCTGGTAATATCTGAATGGAGGGAAGCAGAGATTTGTGTGTTGATGTCCTCTGCTAGGCAAGCTGCAGTAAAGTTTAGCATATGAATATGTCTTAATGAAACTTTCTGAATTATTTTTAGATTCCATTAAGATCTGCTGGCTCTGTATGTGGTAGCGTCTCCAGGGCTAAGAGCACAGAACTCGGCGGTGTCCTGCCGTACAAGAAACCCCATCCAGCCCCTGACTCGATGAGTTTCTGAATTCCCACTGTTATATGTTCTGACCTCCCAAGTCCCGTAAGACCCACTTAATTTGCACAGGCAATAAACTCTGAAGCCTCTTTCTTTTTTCTCTACCTCCCATCAGTTTGCCAGGCTATGAGAAGCTTTTGGCGAACCTGCCTTGCAGCTCGCTCTCGGATACCTCTTCAGTCCGCATCCTCACTCAGTGTCCTGGTATCTGCTGTGTGACACAGTAATTTTCAACTCTGCTGATTCTGATGTTGAAGTAAAATGGGTAAATGGCAAATTTGGGTCCTCCTGAGTGGTGAAGGGAGAGTAGGTAAAATGTAAAAAGACTTGGAGAGAGTATTATTTATTTATACAATGATTTTCTGTGTGATGTCTGAGTGATTCTTTAAAGATTGTACGAAATGAATGTATTTTATGAACTAATTACCTGTAATGATATACTTTCTTGTGGATATTATGCATAGAAAAACTGTAATCTGTGAAGTAATTAGAAGGTATAGGTAGATTTTTCTTTCAGTCTACTCAGTATTCTCATTCTTCCCAATTCATTAATGCTGTGAATCGGGGAACGGCTGGGGAAGGTGGGATTTGTAGAAGTAAAGGAGTTGCCAGTGATGCCCTCAGAAATGTGATGGTGCTAGGAATCGCCTTGGAGCTGCCTTTCCCTGCGTTATTCATCCCAGTTTGTTTGTGACCGGGCAGACGAAGGCTCTCTTGCTGGTGGGGATCTGCATGGCCACAAGTGCTAGCATGGATCACGCTGGGGACCGTGGCTTGGATTTGTAGCAATAGAGCCGAGACCTGGAGTGACTCCAGCTGAAATGGGTTCTGCTGGATTGGCACAGGAGTAGGTGAAGTCTCTGCTCGAGAAATGCTGCTGTGGTTAAACTGGCTTAAATGTCAACTGGAATATTCCAGGAGAATACAGCAAATAAATGGCAAAATGTGGCTCTTATAGGGACAGAAGGAGCAAGCGCTTATTGTGGTGATGAAAGTGCAAAGCTTTTATAGAGCATTGGTCAATTTTTTAAGTGCTTCAGAAGGAGACCAGTGGTTTTAGCTCTCTTTTCCAATTGAGAAGCTGAGCCGTTGCTCTGTGGTGCAGTGATTGCAGAAGGCTGGGAATAAAGCTCAGATTTCCTGAATCCCAGTTCCTCCATGAGCTCTCTGGGAATCTGAGTCCTGCTGAAGTATCTTCAGGGAGGAGACATCACGCGGAATTGTGATTGCATTGCAGCACTCTGAATGGGAACGTCCTAAAAGGTTTGAAAGTTGAGTGTCCTCAGGAAAATCTACTTTTCATAAAGGCAAATCTGGCAGATGTGTGGATAAACGTCTTCTAAAAATATGGACTGGGGGAAAACCATATCCATTAATTCTATTTGCATTTTGCAGTATCACCAGGAACAGTGTATTGTCCCTGGTAAATCCCACGTGCTTACGGGTAATGTCTTATCATTGTGCGAGCTTCCACAGAACATTTCCTGTATCCTGGATCTTTCCTCAAAATGTTGCCTTGGGTTTTTTTGCTTCCTGAAATGTCTGTTCCTTATAGGGAAGAGGAAGACTGCTGCAATGCTCTCCCCAATAGGTCATGTTCTGTACGAGGAGACCGTAATTTAAAATTGTGTTAGAGGTTTTCATGGGATCAGCCACTCCTAAAAGTGGCAAAACAGCACTGTTTCGTGCACGCTGAAGAGTTGTAAATAAGAAACTATCCAAAAATACTGTAGTTTTTGGCAGGGAAAGGGGTATTTGGCAGGAAGTTTGTCTGCAGATAGCACACAAGACTACTACTTTAAATGTTGATTTCTTGATTTGTTTAGTCGGTTTTTTTTGTAGTTTTTATTTTTTGTTAAATCAGATCAAAAGGTTTCCCACAGGTTTTGACGTGGTAATTTGTATTTGAACTGTTTTTGGGGCACATTGCCTGTAATTAAGTTTATAAACTTGTCCAAACCCTCAAATCATCAGCTCCTACACGTAAATGGCAACTCATCTATCACCTCTTCAGTAGCAAGGGGGGAGCAGGCGGTCTCAGAGCCGTTTAAAATGCTTCTCTTTCATATTTGCCAAGTTCTTTTATTCTCTGTAGGTTTTAATGACTCAGACCTCTGCAATCTCTTCCATACATGGTTAAAGTGTAGCCACTGGTTGGGGGTGGAGGGGGAGGATGGAGGGAACAACTGATAGAGTTTTAAACAAACTTGGGTGGTTTCCTTGAAACAGCATTTCAGTCCCAAGTCGTACATATGTATTCACACGTCGGGCATCTCTCGGCCTGAATCATGCTGGGAGCTACTGGAAATAGGTACTCATGTACAGCGAGGTTTGCATCGAGCAAGGGTAGCTGGCCTCAGTCCTCCATCCAGGCTCGTCTTAGCCAGCATCCTTTTCTGGGCTCTTATCTCTAGAAGGTTCCTTCAGCCTTTCTGCATTTGTCCGTCTTTTATGCACAAGTTAATGAAATAACTTGGTTAATGCCACCGTCTCTTGACAGCGGACACCCGCTGCCCATCTGGCTCCTTCTACCCTGAAAGTAGCTCAGCACAGCCAGCACGCGCTTCTGAGCAGGTTAGCGATGGATGGTCAGCAGAGCTATGGATCCAAAATTTTGCACCCATTTCTATTTTTAAAATACCCTCTGAAATAATTTAGAGTCTTTTTGGTGTGACTGAGCCCTGTTCCAAGCTAGAAGCGTATTCGGAGGGGCTGATTTGCTCTCGTGCTCGCTGCTGCCATGCTGTCTCTGTCACAAGTCTGTTGGGCCAGACTGGTCAAACCATCCAGCTGCAGTGGGTAGGATTTTCAAAAGCACACAGCTTTTTCATGTAAATCTGCTCCCATTCAAGCTGAGGGAGGCCCAATTCTCATTTCCACCGAGGCTTCATTACGCTGCCTGGCAAGGTGAAGATCCTTAAAGCTGGGCTTTGCCCTGCCGGGGGGGTGTGACGGGACCCTGTGCAAGTGCAGACCTGGCACTGGCAGTTTTTCTGGTGACTTCGGTGGAGGCGAAATTAAACAAACACAGGAGCTTTTAAAAAATTTCAATTTGTGCTGCTTTGTTTCCCCAGTGTAAAAATAAGCCTAACAGCGTGTGCCGACTTCATACAAATGCAGCAAAGCTAATTTAATGTTTGCACAGACGTTTGAAGATGTCCAGTGCTATGCAAGTGTCAACTCACATCGTTAACTTGAACTAATTTGTCTGCTGGTCAGTGGAAAAATTTGTATGGTAACTTATACTTCTGAGAGACCTCCCCAAATCCAAGTAATTTAGTTTTAGCAAGACAAACAAAGTACTGATGGTGAATTAAACAGCCCTAGATGTGGCGTGGGCTGCTGCCGTGTGGGTCTGCGCCGCTGTGGGAGGCTGTTCAGTCCCGTGCTACCCATGCCGTGGGTCACGAGGCTCTCGAGGGGAGCGAGGTTCTTTCTGTCCCAGCGCTACAGCAATCTATCAGTTGCTCCTGGCGTTTTGCAACGGATCCTGGCAAAAGTTCACAAGGACATGAGGATCGCTGCCTTCTAAATGCCATGTGTATTCTGCAGACTGATAATGGAGCGTTTTGTTACCACGATGAACTGCCTTTTCTTCTCCCGTTGACATTCTAGAGCTCAAATTAATACCGCACCCGGTAGCTCAGGAGAACGTTGCTCAATTTTTGTATTAAAGTGCTAACAGAAGTAAAAATAAAAATGTATTTGAATGGTGCTCTTGTTACATGAGCTGAAATGGTCGTTAGATAAATTGAGAGACTGCAGTAGTAAGTGTCAATTTAATAGGGACGTACAAACACATACTAGCAGATGGCTGCAAACCCTTGCTTGCTGGAGAAACCCCTGCCTGCGTGAGCGACTGCCTTGCTGGCAGCGGACGTGCTCCTGAAAAGGCTGTTTGGGTACGAAATTGCAAAATCGGATCCGAGAGAAGGAATGTAGCATCGTTATTCTGTGGAAGCGGGGGGTTGTCTTGAGGCGTAGGGCTTTTGCCATCTCTGTAAATAAATAAATAAGCGTGGTGCAAAAATGGTTGTGATCCAAAGTGTTACTTCAGGAAACATCTTACTGCATTCTTTCGTGCTCTCTGGATTTACGTGATCAATAATGTACATCAGACTTTCCTGGACTTCAGTTTGTGCATTTCCTTCTCCTGGTGTTGTATTTGTGACTCTTGTCAACATTGGGATGAACAGGAGCTGCCCGAACAGATTGTTAAATACAGCTGATAATAATGTTGATGCTCCTGGAGTGCAACCTGATTTACCGTTAGAAAAGCTGGCTGAGGTTTGTTAACACTGGAGCAGTAAAGCAGGTTGGAAATGAGTAAATCAGCCTTTTTCTGAGGACTGTGTAGCTGGCGGAGAGGCCTCCTTGCCATCTCTGATGTCCAGTGCAGCGTATTTTAAGCATCTTGTGTTTAAATGCATTATACTCTATCAGCTGTGATGTTTTATAACTGGTACAGTTGTCCCGATCCCCTGGTACCCCGAAGAGGTTGTGTCCAGCGACCGCCGGTGATGGATAATCGTCCTTAGGGCTGGGGCTGCAGCCAGGGCGCAGGTTTCCTCTGAGGGATCCAGACCCAAACCCAACTTATAAGAAAAGGGCCCTGGCCTCCTCTGCGTCGGAGCGGGGAGGGCTGCCAGGACTTTAGTCTTGTTTGAACGCTGGGCCACACGGCCCCCATGGGACCCTGGGGAAGGCGAAAGGGTGACCGTGTTATGAACGTGCTGCTTTGACGTTCCAGACCCACCGCTTTCACCAAGGAGCCATGCCATCTGGCAGCGCGTTAGTTACCTGCATGCCACGGAAGCCCAAATATCCCACCGTAGCCTGGTCTGTATTTTAAGTACAACCCCACTTTCCCTGCAGGAATTGACACCTTCAGCTGTGGCATTTGCGTGGCGGGGTCCGAACAACCGCTCTGNCAAAACACAAACCATGGCTTGAAAGCCCACAGCTCCAGGTCTGTCACAAGCTGATGCTGCGTAAGTCCATAGATGCTGTTCTGGTGGGAGAAGAAATCTGCGAGGCTCTCCAGTGCCAGCAGCTGGCTTTCCTGTTGTAAAGGGTTAAGCATCTCCACAGAGCAGGGAGTGGGAGCAGCCCTGTGGGTGGGGGCTGCTGCCTGGGTGCTGGGATCTAGGTCCAGCTGGGTGCCACCAGCTTGCCATCAGCCACTGCCAGCTGAGGCTGGAGCAGGGGGTTTGTGTGTGTAAAATCTCACTTCTCTGTGGGGAAAAAAAACTAGGTTTCCAGGCTCCTTCCATAGTGAGCAGAGAAAACAAAGCACTGCCCTGTGCTGATTCATTCCTGCTTAGGTGCCTGTCTGAGGCCGGGCAGACTCGTCCTCTCCAAGCCCCTGTCACTCCCCGCTGACCGCAGAGGCAGCTGTCTCGATACCGGGCGCTCGGTTAGGTGCAGTCAGTCCTGTCATTGCTATTTACGCCTCAGGTTTGTACGTGTGGAACTGTTCATGTTTAGAATCAACGGCATCACTGTTATCTAGAGTGCGGATTATGTTTTACAGCGTTCCCATGCGCTGGTTTGCAAGCCACCCTTTGGCAACGCTTTCTGGAAGATTCCTGCTGCTGGAAAGCACCGGGTAGCTGGGCTTGTTCGGAAATAGAAAGGAGAGGCTCATAAAGAGGTGATTAAAACTGCGGGTCTCTGCAAGATCTAAAATTACTGAAAAATTAAAAAGATCGGAGTTTCAGATGCCCCAGGTGTGTGGTACCTTCGGGGGTTGCTTGGAGCTGAGGGAGATTTCACCTTTTGGCATGGGTAAAGTTGTTGGTTGGGCGTGGACGGTCCTGCTCTGAACACATTGTGTGGTTGTGAAAACGGGTTGTTATGGATTTGTAAAGAGTGGGAGCTTCCAGAGGAAGGTAGGGGTGAAGTTAAGTCTGTTTAGTAATAAAATCTGCTTAGTCAAGTCCAGTGGCAGTTGCATTAGTGGGGCGCTGCCTCGGGAGCCTGCTGCAATTGCAGCTCTTTGCATCCTGGAAGTGACGATAATTCGCTAACTCTGGGGAAAATGATGACGTTCCCAGAGTTCAATAGGCACAGGGAGAAATCCTAGTTTTGTGGGTTTTTCTGAAGCCTGGCCCTGCTGGTATCCAGTCTGTACTGGGGGTTCCTTGGCAAGCAGTGTGCGGGGAGACCCACTGCATTGTTCCATCAGGAGGGCTGACGCTCTGTCTGCACTCACTTTATCAGGAGCGGCAGGAAGGAGTCGTAGTAAAACACCATGTCCTTGTCTTCTCTCTTTGCGTTGGTGAGGAAAGAAAGCCTGGTTTGATGGCCAGGCGTGTTGAATTCCTGGAGTCAGGGGCCTGGAGTGCCACGGGTGGTGGCAACATCAGGTTCCGCTGAGCCATTTGGCTGACCCGAGCGGTTTCGTGGTGGGGCCGCTTTGGGTGGAAGGCGATTCCACGCCTGCGGGACAAGTTCCTCTTCGCGAGGCGCTGGGCAGCGAACTTTGTTTCACATAGTCCAACGAAGTTACGGTATGGAGGTGACTTCTGTTTGCTCCTGGACTGGTTTCGAGATCCTGCCGTTGTGGAGCAGTTGTTCGGTAGAGCATGGTTCTTTTCCAAGTCATCTAATTGCTCCATTGTGTTGTTTCCATGCTTGTGGAGTGTGTCTGTTGAACGGTGTCAACTCTTCACTGTGTAAACATATTAATTAACTCATAATATCTTGATTGTAGACCTGAAGCCCCATATCACTGGTTATTTAGAGAAGCGGAGCCTAGAGAGGGCTTGCTCTATTAAGTTGTTTTTTGTCGTTTCAGGAGTCTACTGGCAGTTGACTGCACTGTAGACTTGGTTCATCAGGCTGTGTGGGGCTTCCTTGGGGACAGCAGACAAAGCATCCTGCCTGTGCCTCAGCTGCTGCATCGGAAGAGCAGGGAGAACTCTGACGGAGTCGTAGCAGGAGGGACTTCTTAGAGCTGCTGTGAAGTTGTTGAGATGACATGTTGTAGAAATGTATCATTTTGTTCTGACTGAAACGCAGCGTTACAGTTCACCCCATAATTCTCTTGAAGACCAGAGTGCCGGGACCTTAGCACTGATAGCAGTTCTCTTACTGCATCACCGGGCAAGTTCTTGCTATTTGTAACCGCATAGTTTCCATTTGTCATGACAGACTATTTCTAAGCTTCGCTCATTATTTAGGACTGGATTATATCACTTTATTTGTTTCTGTAGATGCTTTCATCAGAAACCAAGTCCAGATGCAGCGGGTTGGCAGCAGATCAGGTTGAACTACCCAAGGTTTTGTGAGACTAAATAAGGCTTAAATATTTCCATTCTGTTTCCTCTTCACCTTACTTATCGTGCTGGCACTGACAGAAGCAAGGCTGCTTTCTGGGTGTTGATCGCCCTTCTGCGTAGTCGGTAAGTGCCGTTAGCAGTGTTTAAAATACAAGTGACTTGTTGATGCAGGAGAGAGACAGGGGTCTGAACAGCTAACTCTCCTTGTTTTGGCAAGCCTGTTAGGATGTCGAGTGGCTCGCACCGCGGGTGGGATTCTGAGCCCTGCAGTAGCACAGCACTGACATTTGGAGCTGGCAGCCGGCCCCGAAGGTAACCGTGCTCTCGGCCTGTTTTCACGGCGACTCTCCGTGCAGGTCTATATCTGGTAATAGCCTGCCACTGGCAGTTTGCGTGACAGCTCGGACTAGTTGCCGACAGCAACTAGTTGCAGACTATTCGTAATCAAATAGTGTCTCTCTGCAACACTGGGGGATTACCAACTGTGTTACAAGGTGTGTTATACCGTACCGTGATCAGTAAACAACAGCCTTGTACCGACTTTTGCCTTCTGCTGCTTGAAGAGTGGTGATGGAAGCCAGCTTGCTGCGAGACGTGGCTACCGCTGGAAGCCGTCCTTTGTCTTCTGTGGTCGGAGCGAGGAGCGTGGGGTAGCTCACACTGTGAGTGGGGTGTATGACAAAATCCTGCCCTGAAGGCACTGGTGCCCCAAAAGGACCTCACGGTGAGGCAGTCTGACTTGAAGTCATCCTCCCAGAATAAAAGACCCAACCTCCAACCCCTCAAACGAAGGTCTAGGAGTGACGCAGGCTTTATGGAAAGTGCTGTTCTGATTTTTAGCAGTTGAGTCAGTAAAACAGCATGACTTTGCATCTAGTTATAGAAGAGGTCGGGGAAGGACGTTGCTTGCCAAATACGCAAAGCATTTGTGTGATTTACTTCAGTAAAGATGTGAAATACGTCCTACTGAGCCTGGGCTAAGGAGGAATGCTGGGGCTGGGAAAGCACAGGGCTTTGAACAGCGAATGGAGGGTGGAAAAGCCGTGAGCCCCCAAGGAGATGCCATGGCTCCCACCTGGTTGAGGCCAGGCTGTGGTGATAGACCTGCTTCAGGACTGAGCCCCGAGGACAGCTCGCTGTGACACAGTGGGACGACGAGATTTGACAGAAGAAGCGAGTGAGTTCAGGCTCCTGTTTCAGAAGGGCTCCTGCTGTGTTGCAGAACCCAGACTGCCGTTGGAACCTCCTGATATGGTTAGGGCCATTGCTGCTTTGCTGCTGGTTTGTGATACAATTTAGTTATGCATGAAGATAAAATGTCAACTGTTCCCGTCTTGTTTGCGTCCTTAAAGCTATCATAGGAAACATCTCAAACGCCGCTAGTTAATTAACTGCAGCTACTATTTAGTTACCAGTGTCAAATCTGTTGTGTCATCATTTATATATGGACTTCTGAAAGCTGTGAGTTAGAACTTGTCCTTTTATTTATCTGGGGTTAGGCTTCCTGAACCCTTTCCCAAGAATCATGCAAATAATGAGAAGAACAGAACGGGCCAATATACATCTAAATTTGGTTCACAGAAGTTACTGGAGTAGAATTTCTTTGCTCTGAAGAATTCTGTCTCCTTCAAGGAAGCACGTGTACCAGTGACCTCAGTGAATCGGTCAGTCTTCTATGGAAGAGCATTCTCTACAACTGAGATAACTCGCTCTCAGATACGTAATCTAAACTGCATTAGAAAATGTGTGTCACCCACCTCTTCACAGAGCATGTGCAGCATTCCTCTTTTCTTGTTGCTACATGACAATTTTCTGATAGTAAAGCAAGAGAGGATTAATTTGTACAGGGAGCTGGGTCGGGTCCGTGGGAAGAACATGTCACTGGCACACTGTGACAGAGATGTGTGCACACTGTGGATGGAAGTTATGGAAGAACTGCACCTTCTGGACAGAGATCCCTCCACCTCCCTCACTCGCTGAAAAGAAACAGCAGGATCCCAGTGCAGGGATAAAGCTGCACGGATGCAGCCTTGGTAGAGTTAGTCATGGATTATACCTCGTATCAGGACCTCAGCAGATCTGCTTTCCCTTTGTCAGCTCCCTCCTTTTCCAAGGGTCCTGGTCTTAATTCCTGTTGAACGATGAGCTGCTTCTTTATTGCTTTTGACATGGGGCTCAAGAATTCACTTACCTAAAACCACCTTGAAATCAATGGGTGTTTTGTCACAGAGGATGCCACCTTCATCTCCTGAGCACAAAAGGTTTGTCATCACTACGTTAGCAACAGGACAAAGAGATGTGATAACTGCTGGCTCAAGGGGCTGTGGAAAACTGTGGGCCTGGCTAAGAAATTCCTCCGATGTGGAGGTGACTTTGGGGTGAAGCTAAGGCTCAACAGACAGAGACTGTTCCTGTAGTTACCTCCATGGCATGGACGTGCCTTAATGGTCAAAGCAGCGCATGCTTCTAGCTGTTAGAGAGCCTCCTCAGACTCTTCTGTCGAGCCCTACTTCGAAAAGCACAAGAATTGTCTGGCTCAGTAGAACATGGGAAATGAGGAGGAAATTTTTATTGATTGCCGTGAAAGTTTATTCAGCTTCTCTTGGCACGTAGCACAGCTGGGAGCTGCTATACCGTATGTGAGCTATGGAGAGTTTAGAATGAAATAGTTCTCCTTCTAAGGTCTGAACATGTTTCAGGAGTAAGATATGTTGACCATGAGCGCATGTTGGAAATGACTGTGTAACAGTCAAGCACAGTCACAGTCGCTGCGTACAGACCTCGCCGATTTTAACAGTCAAGAAACGAAGAATGGAGTCCACAATGCTGCGTGCCTCTTGGTATTGATCTTTGGAATGGGGCTCTCTTCCTAACTCATTCCAGTCCCATCGTGTCGGGAGCAGCTCCGCTCCGATTGCGGGGCAGCGTGGTGGAACAGTGCTGGCTTACGCTTGTCGAGAGCAGGAGTGCAACGCGATGGCAGTTCCCAAGATCCGGCAGCTTAGCTAATGGAGACTGCATGTCTTTGTTAGTGTTCGAACATCTGTGTAGTTAGTAAAACCCAAGACAAGCAAGTACCTTGCTCTTTTTAGGACAAAACTAACAATGTTTGAACTACTTGCTGAAAATGTTTTGGCCCAGCATAGTTATAGCCAGCCCAGCTGTGTTATAATAAAGCCAAGCCCTTTATTATCTAGATGGATGGATGGGGAAAAAACATTTCTTATTGTATTACAGCCAAATACAAAGCAGCTGAGTTACTGGTCTTGAGACATGGGTCACTTCTACTACGAAGTTGTGTTCAAAAGGTCTTTCCAGCCCTTACCACGCAGAGAAATTGTCTGCTTGAGCCAAAGCCTTCTGCACTTCTGAATGCGTGGCCAGGCTCCGCGTAGCAGCCCCTTGGCTGGGACGGGCGAGATGCTTACGTAGGGAGTGTCTGCGAAATTCCCTCCGCCCCGTGTTACAAGTGCAGGTGTGAAAGCTGATGGGTAGGTGACAGGAAGGAGAGTTTATCCTCTTGCTACTAGAATGCTTGTTTCTCCACAGCACTGATCTGGTCTAGCCTGTGAAGTTCCACGAAGCCAAAGGAGTCTTTAGGTCTAAACATCAGTCCCCGGGTCTGAAGGGGAAGAGGCTCTGCCCGAGGTCTGGCGCAGGGTTAATGGAGACCTCGTCTAACCAGAGTGTGATCGTGTGAGTGGCGGCACTGTCTCAGGTTGGAAGTTCTGACTTGGATTAAACATATAAACACTTGCAAAGACATCAGTAAGAGCAGCTGGAACTTTACGCAGCACTGAACAAGAAACAAGCTGAGTTTGATCTGGACATCTAATGCCAGATCAGTTACTTGTGTGTGTCGGATTTTAAGATTTTTTTCTTGATTTTTGAAAATGGAAAAAATGGAGCACTGTCACCTCAGAACTGTTTTTACGAATCACAAGAGTACAGGAGATTTTTGTCTTAGTCAGCCTTACAACAGCATCCTTCCTCGCGTTTGAAATTCTGCGACCATATTTGACTGTTCTGTCTGCGCTATCCAAGACATCTTTGCTGCTCTCGTCAAGTACATGGCTTAGTTGTCTCTTGGCACCAGTTTGTAGTAATCTGCCCTATCTTTTGTCTCTGCCTTTTTTTTTTTTTTTTAAATGAGAAGTCTGAAGAGTTTATAGTTCATTTGAGTATTTGTGAGGTGTCCTCATCTCTGAGATGTTTACTGACCATATTAGGGAAGCTCTGAAAGCCCGGGGAATCTACTTTATAGGATTAGTTCTGAAAATTTAGTATGTATTAGTTGAAAAACAACTTGACTTGATGGTTTGCGTTTTATGCAAAGCCGTAAACAAGTGGAGAGTAATGAAAGCTTGGCTGGTTCGCGGATATGAATACTTTAATAATACCTCATGGGAAATGCAAGAAAAGGCCGGTTATTCAGGTTCATGGATAGCATTTGTTCTGGTGAGTGACCTCTTGGCATAGGTACAAAGGCACGTAGGCCATGCTGTTGTACCACCCTCTCACCACGCTGAGTGACACCTCTGAAATGTGAGGGGCCAGCGCGGGGTGAGGAGGCGCTGGTGGTGTTACTGCTCTTCCCGTGGATGGAGAAATCCCGAGAAATGTTCTGCACAGCCTGAGCAGCGGTGCTCCGTTCTTCACTGGGTTGCCATTAGATCTCGCATCCCATGGGATATTTAGCTGTGAAGCGCAGCTGCCTCTGCGTTTTGACAGCATCCCAAGGAAGAGATGAACTTTCAATGCAATAACCAGGTTGTTTTGGTTAATCTGTTACGAGGTACTTGGATTGTTAAATAATACCAGGATCTTTCTATGCCATTTTCATATTGGTTTTCTTCTGAGCCTTTGATAACTTTAACTTCTTCCCTCTGAGGGTGACGGAGCCCTGGAACAGGCTGCCCAGGGAGGTTGTGGAGTCTCCTTCTCTGGAGATACTCAAGACCCTCCTGGACAAGGTCCTGTGCAGCCTGCTCTGGGTGACCCTGCTTCGTCAGGGGGTTGGGCTGGGTGACCCACAGAGGGCCCTTCCAACCCCAACCATGCTGGGATTCTGTGATTCTGTGATAACGTTTTTCAAACTTAGTTTCTGGAGCTGCAAAGAAGGCTGAGGTTCTTAAGTATTCATATGGTTCTTTAATTAAAAAAAAAAAATAAAAGAAAAGATAACGGAAGAAGCAAACAAAAGACGAAGTAGCCATGTAAGGACAGGTATATCTATTCTGCACGGTGATGGAGCCATTGCAGCTCTTCTGCAGGGGAAGTACAGCGCTGGCTTTTGCAGAAAGTGCAGGTCATTGTCGGCCCTGGAGCACGGTGCTGACAGCCTAGGCCTTCAGGGGTGATGAATGGGGTCTCCAAGGGGAAGTCAGCCTCGAGGAATGTGAGAAATAAACACTGGCGAGGCCTTGTGTATTTACAGTGGGAATACCCACAGGAACACCTGACGGGTCTCACCTGGGGACCTGGAGCAGCCCGCCTTAGGCTGGGTAGCCGCTAGCTCAGGGCTTGCTCACGCGTCTCCGTATTGCTCAGCATTGTGCGGAGTAGGCGTTCCCAGAACATCGTTGTATTTTTTACTTGAAACCAAAGATTCCCAATTACTGCGTGAGCTGCAGCGGCTCGGACTTTGCAGAAAAACCTAGCCATCGTGGGAATCGCAGTCAAAGAGTAAGAGCTTGGCGTGGATGGGCCTCCTGCATTCAGTCTGCGTTTGACTTACAGCTGGTTGGTGTCCCACGACTTCACAGGGAGGGAAACCCTCCGGCGAGGTGGAATCGAATTCTGGTTTGTGCCTGCTGCAGAGTAAACTGTGAAAGGAGCTGGACCCGAGGAGAACTACTGCTTTGACTCTTGTGCCTCCCTTTGCTGAGCTTGACACCCATTCTCACGTTGCTCGGGTCCTGGCTGACCGAGGCACGTGGTCCAGCATCGGGGGCGAGGACAGAACTTCCCATCAAGCACGTTCATGGAAGACATACAGGAAAGCAGCGTCCTCTGTGAGATTCAGCTCTTCCCTCTCTTGAGCTTTTGGGATCACTGGACACGTTAGGCTTCAGTGCTAAGAGGCTGAAGAAAACTTCTCACCCAGAGCACTCAGGTGGCTCCTGAGAAATGTCACCAAGGATTTGAAAAATCGTTGTGCCCGACAGCGTTTCAACTCCTTATTTTGTGACCCTCTCCTGCCTTGTCCTTTGATATTGTAGGTAGGTCTGTGTGTTAAAATGGGATCTGTGTTTCCCAAGAGAGAATGCCTGGAGGATGGTGTGAAGTCATGTGTTGTATGTTCATGGTATTGCCACTTCAGATGTTCTTGAATCAGCGTGTGGGTTCCCCTCCCCATCCCAAATTGAGGGATTTCACTCAGAGTCATGAGGGGGTTTTGTTCGTCATGTAAGAATATATGTTAGAATGACTTTTATTTGCCTGCTGGTTCTGATCCTTTCTGGTTCTTCAAGTTTTTCTCTTCACCGTGAGTATCGGTAACACCCTGTTTTTATTTTGGGGGTTGGCTTTTTATTTATTTTAGATGAAAGCTGAGATTCTCATGTAATCTTTTTCTTCCACTAGGTGAGTCTTTATGAAAACATCACATGTTGTAAGCGCTGACACCGCCATACTAGACGTGCGCTGCCCAAGGGTGTATCCAACTGGGAGGTGGCACTTTGCTGTGCCCGTTCTGAACTAACTGGGAGATGTTATGTGGGTTAGAGCAGCTCCGTAAGTGATTGTGGGCACTTCTGGATGGATTCAAGCTTTAAGAATCCCCCAGGAGATTTTTGGTTAAAGACTGAGTGTTATTACTTGTCTAGAGCTATGTGAGAAGACTTTAGTATTTTTGCAGCAACATTTTGGAATGATTTCAGTTAGTGGAACAGTGGATGTTAAAATCTGGGCCGTATTGTAGCTCCGGGGCTCTGTTGAAGACAGGGTGGCTTTTAAAGCCATGTTACAAGAAATGAATCTCTGTCAAATTTTGTGCGCTCCGTGATAGTCTGAGGATGAAGACCAAAGATGGAGTTTTTTGGTGCTCGTCTTCCTTCACAGGAGCAGACTGAGTCACAGCTGGGGTGCACTTTAGGGGGAGAAGGGCTCTTCAGCTGAAATAAGCAACTCGCTGCTGTGCTTGTTAGCTTTCCAGCTTGCTGGAGGAACAGAAATACCAGTTGTCGTACTAGACAAAACTCGAGGCTTGCTCACTGGCATTGGCACAGCCCAGAACCCTTGAGGACCTGAAATGATGCTCCCCGGTGACTCGAGCAGCTGTCCTGCACAAGACCATGTAAGGTTCAAATGAGAATTTTATGGCGTTTTTAATCCCAGCAATGATTTGGAAAGGGCAGACCCTGCTTGAAGACACCAGTGCGGGGCTGCAAGTGGAGGAGAGAGGTACCTGCCTTTGGGCTGCTTGTTCTGCAGGTTCTCCATGTAGCTCTCCCAGCTGTAGGTGTTATTTATGTTAATAGAATTGTCTAATCCTTTTTGAGAGCCGGTGTCCTTGCCCTGTGGTAATAAATTCCTCAGGCTGATTTTATGCCACCTTCTAAAAATTATTTTTACAAAAGAATATCTATTACATTTACTGCCTTTTTATAGTATGGAGCAGGATAAATCAGCACATCCCAATCATGCTTCACAATTACTCATTCGTTCCTTCACTTGCAGCCTGCAATCAATTGGCTTTTCTTTGCTCCCACCTTCTCCAGCTAAATATCCCTCTAATCTGTCCTCATAGCCTCGATGGAGGTTTGTCATTTTTAGTGTCTTATGCATGGATTTGATTCAGTTGTCTAATCGTACAAGGTTCTGTGGTGTTATTTAATTACACGTTAGTTTGCGAGTCAGGCTTTGGGCGGCTGCTCCACGAGTCGGCCGGATTCTTCTGTGGCTGCTGCCTGGAGCACGATGAATCCCAGCGCAGGGCATGATGCGGTCTCCAGACTTCAGCAGCTTCCATGTACCTGCTCCGGGGCTGCTCCTGCTGTTACTCCCTTCCCACGCTGAAGACAAGCAGGAATTATCTGAGATTGTGTTTGTGGGGCCCTACCTCCATCCTCCAGCAGTTTGGGAACTGCCTCTCGTGCTCCACTTTAGCATCCCGCAGCTGTAGCTTGGCGTGCCCTGGCCACCGATCCCCTGAGAGCTGCTGTTGGATCAATATTAGACTCCTAGAAAGGTTGTCTGAGCAGGACACGTTTCTTAGTGAGTGGTTTTCACCTGTTTGAAGGATGCTTTACTATTAGTGTAACCACAATCACACCTGATGTAATTTTGCCAGCTGCCTTGTCGCTTGGGGTGTTCGAACACAAGATGCAGAGTTGGAAGGGAATCTGATCAGAATTTTTCTCATGGTGATTAAAGTCCATTTTCTTTTCTTCTGTTATGTATAAAGACATCAAAACAACAGGAGGTTTAAATCAATATGAAACATGAATTTGTTCTTTAGAACAGGAAGCGTTTTTCTTTTCCTGTAGTCCTGATCGAGAGCCTTAGCGTTTGCTCTTTGTTTTGCCAAGATCTGAGTCTAATTTCTGAGTTAGACGAGCAACAAAGAGAAAATAACTCCATTTTTAAAGCCTCAGTGGAAAAATAAAACAGGCGCATATGCAAGCACGTGTGCGTCTGAGCGTATGCACTGCCGGCGAGAGAAGCAGGCAGTGTGACATGCTTCCACGAGACGCGCCGGCGGCTTCGTCACAACCCGGAGCTGTCGTACGGAGAAAGCAGAGGGGCTTCTGCCATCAGGTGCGCAGCTCGCGGACACCGTGCCCATGTTAGGGTTTCTGTGAGCTGACAGTGACCCCATGCAGCGCGTTGTTCCTTTGCTCTTTTCCATCCGCTCAGCGTTTCGGTTTCTCGCATCACTGGAAACCTGCTGTTGACTTTTAGATGGCTCCTGAGTTTGCCGTAGATTTTATACAGGCTTGGGGCAGACCTGCTGGAGAGCAGCTCTGTGGAGAGGGACCTGGGAGTGCTGGTGGACAACAGGTTGACCATGAGCCAGCAGTGTGCCCTGGGTGCCAAGAAGGCCAATGGGATCCTGGGGTACATTAGGAGGAGTGTGGCCAGCAGGTCGATGGAGGTTCTCCTTCCCCTCTGCTCTGCCCTGGTGAGGCCCCATCTGGAGTACTCTGCCCAGTGCTGGGCTCCCCAGTTCAAGAAAGATGAGGAGCTACTGGAGAGAGTCCAGCGGAGGGCTACAAGGATGATGAGGGGACTGGAGCATCTCTCCTGCGAGGAGAGGCTGA
>Ga0065711_1032662_pt1 | contig 26927 bp, 15 predicted proteins | sample Hoacrofraction12_FD_59098 | JGI IMG/M metagenome (GOLD analysis project Ga0065711, IMG submission 59098) | Hoatzin crop microbial communities from Cojedes, Venezuela - Epithelial fraction 12 v2 (version 2) | ecosystem: Host-associated > Birds > Digestive system > Esophagus > Crop | place... | reverse complement strand
TTTTTTTTTTTTTTTTTTTCCTGAGGCTCCATAATACACCCAACACCTGGGTGAGGTGATATTCACTGAGACAGTACAGGCACATCCCTTCCTCTAATAGAAAGTGTGTAGGGGCAGAACAGCTCATGAACTTGCCTTGTCCAGGAGCTGGCAGTAAGTTTACAGTCTAGGGAGAGAAGACATGATAAAACCCAAGAAGCAGCACTACTTTCTACCAATTAAATTTGTCAGTTTTACATCCTCCATTCAAACTCAAGTTCACTTGTCTCCAAGACACTGAATATATATTTATGTTTTTCTTAGTTCTTCCCTCTAGTATCTTCTTTTGACTAACAGAGCACAAGACTTCTTTAGAAATTTTTATTATTTAAAATTTCACATCTGTTAGAAACCTAAATGTATTCTATTGCAGACTTCTTTCACCATGTGGGTGCTGTTACCAGTCACCTTTAATCTGCTTTCTACTATGACTCAAGCAAACAAATTAAATGAGACTAAGCGTATGAATTAAACAGGGTTTTGTTTCATGTCCTAGCCCTTCTTGCAAACTGGTGCACTATGGTGAGCTTGCTTTGAGCAAATGAAAAAGCTTAAAAGGAGCTAGGATGCAACAGTACCAATAAGTAGCACACCTGCACTTATTAACTGCTATAATTATTCACGGCTTCAACACCTTAAATGAAACTATTAAGGTGATAAAAATGTAAACCAAATACTTCCAAAATACCATCATTTTACAGTACAGAACACTTATCCTCAAAGGTTTATCACCCAGAATTTTATGGCTTTTTGCAAATAAGATATTATGTTGAAGAAATAGCAGGTCTTTTCAAGAGCAGAATTCAATAAAATGCAATACAATGCCGAAGAAAATCACACAAACCCAAGTTTACTTTTATCACAGAAAAAGTGCCGCAGATCAACACCTACTAGTCTTGAAGAGTTTAGTCTGTTGTTCTGCAGTTGCAAAAGAGGAAAACCAGATGTGAAGGGAGAATTTTTAATCAAGACAAGATTTTGCCAGCCAAAATCAGCCCATGAAAACAACAAGTTAACAAACAAAAAAAATCCCCAAAACACTCAACCAAAGAAACAAACCACAGCCACACACAATATAGTTTTCTTCTCATTCTGATACCAGTTTTTAAATATAAGTTAATGTTTCTTGTAGAAGAAGCTTGGCAAAACAATTTACATAATAACCAACTGTGTTCTGAAGGTTAACTAATTAAGAACTTCAAAAAAGTAAGTGAGGAACATCAGAATTCTTAATTACTCATGCAGTTATTGATGTATACTTCATTATTATTGTATTAGGTTTTTTTAATTTTTCATGAAGAAAACTTTGTGAGGAAAAGATTCAGCAACAAAACACAGGTAACATTAGCAGCAAAAAGACCACGTATGTGCCAGATCATTTTAGTCAAATAGAATGAAAATGCCTTGTTAATTCATTCTGAAATATAATGTCTACAATACCGGAAGAGACAGGAGAGGATCTCTAGTTGAGTAGTTTAGAGCTTTGTTACAATAGTATCCTTTTTCATTACTCTTGGGGAGAAGGGAAGAAACTTTTTAAGATACATCAATGTTGTAATAGTGACTTTTCTTAAAAATAATTCTAAATGTAGCTAAAATAGACAAAACCCAGTGATATGCTAATATAAGGTAATATAAGGTAATACTCTACAGTCTTCACTATGCTGTGACAGCATCCCAGTGAGGAATTTTTGTTTACTGATGAGAATTAAGGTTCTTTGCTTAGTGTTACATTTAAACGATCATGGACCTATTCAGGGAGTGATGTAACCCTGAGAACAGAAGGGACTCTACTACAGAGTTAGCTGGGTCTGGTTGCATGCCATGGGCACATAAGTTGCATGCAGTGCCAGACTGGAGGACCTAAACAATCAGCAAGACCAGGAGCCAGAAACCCCAAGACATTTTGTGTTGTAACACTTGTGTTCATTACATGTAAGTCTGTAAACCAAGTCTCTTGCACCTAGAACATCTACAAAATGAAACCTTTCTCATTTGCCACTAGCACAGGAGACACTTCAAAAACATTCTTTCCAAACAGTTGTAAATATGTTTTAGGAATATTCTCCCCTCAACAGTAATAAACTGTTTACTAACAAGCATTCTAAGTGTAAGCATTATGTTTTCCATTAGTTCTAGACTACGTGCCATGTAGAAAAAGAGATTACAAGACTAAAAGCAGCCTCCCCCACCCGCTACCTTATTTTTATCGTGACACAAACTTATGAGGTATACTATGTGATTATGTGATTAAATGCCTTTCTTGCAACAATGCTTAGGTTTGGAATTGCCCCCCACCCCCACCCCCTAATGCTCACATGAAAAGTTATATTAAAGAACAACTGAAATTACAAATTCTTTTAACAATAAATTACTTAAGAATTTCAAGATTTTAAGAACAGAAAACTGAAGAATGAAGCCCTCCCAGTTCAGCTTGTTCACCTTCTCACCAATTTTGGCATCATCTTTGCACCTGGACTCTCACAGCAGAGAGCAACTCTCCCGCTCTCCTACAGGTAGGTGTAAAGAGTTACATAATGAAATACAAGGATGTAAAGGATGTTTCTTGGTTTACTGGGGTTTTTAATATCCTAAGAATCAGTGTCATCTATCATGAGAGAAAACAAGCCCCTCTCTCTCCTTTCACCTCACTTTTGCTTCTGCTGGAAGAGGCAAGGATGCCAGTAGTGTCCCTCAGTTCCCTACATCGGTCCCTTGATGTAGGCCGTAATAGCTGACTGATAAGTCAAGCTCTGCCCCTTCCTGTCACAGCCAGGCTTTCCCTCACATCATACTATCAGAATCTGAAAACCAGCAGAATCCTGAGATGAAATCTTACTAAAACATTTCTTAGTAATTCATAGTAGATCAATAGTTCTTTCATGCTCCCTACAAGTTCTAACACACTGCTTTGATGACACTGAACACAAAATGCTTGAAGGTATTTCTTCACTGGGATAATTACAAATACACCACTGTTCAACCAAAACCAAAATTTTAGATTCAAAAACAAGACTCCAAAGATAACACTTAAGCTCAAATTTCTGGTACTTGTGCTTTGATCTTAAACTGCATTCCAGTTTCTGGATTAAAACGAGTCAACAAAGACAAAAATTCTCCAACTTCAGTGTCCATCCTCCATTTTTACACACCGTAATCCTTTTCCACACAGCAAGCCTATATCATCACTATTCTTCTTTTGTAAACTATACAAAGAGGATTTATTTTCTGCCCCAAAACAGTAATGAATAAATATAAAACAAGCACTGTAAAACAGGTATCAAGATTTTACGGAGCGCTCTCAAGTACACTGTTTTTTAAGAAATTACAACCAAACTCTGCAAAAGCACAGGCAGGAATTTTATAGATCTCTGGTTCAGGGAGTGCTTTAATGTCTGGATCACAGGATGACAATACAAACCGTCCCTAACTTAACCTGATCTGGCTCAGCCTTGAGTTGGACTAGTTACTTAGAACCAGGTCAACTGTTTATCTTTAATAATTAGACAAAAAGGAGAAAACGTGTTATTAATTGCCCATTCGGTGTGAAAAAGCCAACTTGCAATTTAAGCTCACTAGTTTTCTCTCAGCTCAGATATCTGCATCCTCCTAATTCTGATTTCTGGACTTTCAAGGTGAAAAATAAAAATAAACTTAATATTCAGCCTAATTTTATTAGATATGCTTTGAGAGGACATATGGGCTGTTCCCAGCCTTTCCATTCTTATTATTCTATCTACCAAGTCTGTAAGACGAGTGAAAAAGAAACACGGATTTACTGCATAATCACCCACTAGACCCACAGAAATCCAGTAAGTATCAACTCGAAACATATATAGGCTGTATATACTGCTATAGTTGAAAGTTAAATTCTCTTCTTCTGGTAATTACAGACAGCTTTAAATGTGATACATATTTTATACTTCTTTGAATTAATTTACCTCACTACTTATTTTAGAGAGGTAATCTAAATATAGCAGCCCCCTACCCCTGTACTTTCTGTAACCATTATCATGTGACAATAGAATAAAATTGTGTTGTCTGTTTTGGATAAAAGATATATACTTTTACTTGCATTTTAATTCAATATGTCTTAAGCAAGAACAAACAGCCATTCCTCATTCAATAGAGTGACAAGATTTGTAAGGTGTAGTAAGGCACTTTAAAATGCGACCTAACTCCTTACCACTCATTCCGAAGAGTAACATTTGTTCTGGCCTGACCGCGTTAGTCACAAAAAAAAAAAAAAAGAAGAAAAAAAGAAAGCAAAGAAGCAGTGTAGGAACCTATAATAAATGAGCACACAGGCTTTCTCATATGTAGGAACACAGCGGTGCACACATTTGAATCCCCCTGAGCCACACAGAGCACGTCACACCGAAGCTTTATCTACAGTGCATGCTGTGGGCCAGATTCTCACTTATTCACGTAAACCTAAAATTTAACTAAACATATGTCATTTGAATACCTATTTATATGTAAATAGGCAAATTTCTAATTAGTTCCCTTCATAAGGAATGACATATCTCTTTTTTTTTTTGGCCTGGTCGAATTGCTTGTGTTTAATATTTGCTTGAGGTATTGTTCGGAAAGGCAGCAGGATGAAGAAATATTCCAGGGTTTCCTCCCCACCTCTGTCCCAGAAACTTCTTTCTTTCATTCCTTCTGTAGGCCTTTTCTATTGATGCATGCTACTTAGAGATTGTTAGCATATGCTAAACTTCAAAACTAACCACTAAAGTCATGGATTATCTTCTCTGCTATTTCCTTGGGGTTTATTCCAGTATAATTAAATTTTGTAACAGTTAATACAGCAATGCAGAACTGGCTCTACATTCCAGAGAGAGGAGTTCTCTTACCCCAGACACAAGATCGCGAAACCAGGGCATCAAGAACAAGAACAAGTTCCTGCAGCACCTAAGATAACCCACTGGTGTAGCAAACTCTCAATTCTTACCAGGTATGCATTTATATGGATAAGGAAATGGTAATGCAATCAGAATCAGTTGATACAACCCCCCATATCTGAGGAATGGAAGGACTCAAACAAGCAACAAAATCTTTCAGAATAGGATCTCTGTGTGTTTCATCCAGCCTGTCCATTCTGCTTGATTTTTTTTTGTTTGTTTGCTTAAGGGAAGCTTAGAAAGGGAAACGTAAAGGCAGTGTTCACAGATTTCCCAACGCTAGTAAGTCATAAAAGAATAAATACGTGATGTACCCATGATGACGCATCTAACTGACTATGCAAGTTTATTTGATCCAAACAGGCTGAGCTCAGAACATACTTGCGGAATGATATTTTGCCTGAAAGCATCTATGTCCTAACAAAAAGGGGGATGAGTTAGTGTGGAAGAATGTAGTTAAATATGACACATAACAAAGGTAAAACTACACTTTGAATTATGAAGAGTACAGCTTCAAAAGGTTGTTACAGAAAAGCAGCCTGAAGCCAGGGATGTGCTAATTAGGGCATTTAGTTAAATACTATTATATAGGTAGATGGAAACAAGCAAAGGAAATTTATTCCCTTCCCCACATAAGATTATATGGTGCCTGATCATAGAAATGAAAAGTAAACCCGACTGCTGAATTCTCTTTTATGACAGCACAAGGTAGTTTAATTTTACCCTGTCTCATCTTTCTTATTAAGCAAAGCTGATTCGTCTAAAGAAAAGAGATGAAAAATTATGCTCCTGTAACCAAGAGTTATATTTATAGTTAGGTGCAACAGTAGTACTGGAGTGTTTTGTATAACTCCTCCATTGCTCCTTTTAAACAAATGCATTAATTTTATCTTGAATACGTGTTAGAGATGGATTATAGAGAAGATTGATTATGACTACAGAATAGAATAAAGTCATAGAACCAGAACATAAATTTAATTGTGTGAATACAGGTGTGTTAAGAAACCATGCAATCTGTATGCTGCTCTCTATTGTGGCCTGTATAGGCCTTATCATATTTGGGTTGAAAACCAACAGACCTAGCATAAGATAAGAATAAGAAGGTGTAGCAAGATTAATGTCATAGGTCAATAGGTTAAATTTTAAAAATAAGAGTAAGTTTAATAGAACATCTTGAAGTCTCTCAAAGTCTTTCTCAGGATTGTGCCAAACAGAATTCACAGAAAAAGATGAAGGACAGCCAACGATCCCGAGATGACCCTGAAACCAAGCAGGACCTGAAGCCAGAGAGGAGAATTCTACTAAGACAGAAGAATAGAGAAAACTTAATAAATGAGGTACTTAAAGAAATGGAATGGTTGCTTAGAAACTTATGAAGATTCTAGACTTGATGTAATTGGTTTAATAAATGTATATAAACTGGTCTAGAGAGTTGAGCTTGGCCACTCACTGAGATGATGGCCCAACTCTGATTTGTGAATAAAGCAGTACCTAGTGTAACCCACTCATGCGACAGTAAAATCTTTAACAATATGGCTGGATGAAGATGCTAACTCCAAATGATTCCTAAATCTTTTTTTTTTTTTTTTCTCTCCTAAGGTGTGAAAATCCGTAGCAGTTGGGCTAGTGGGACATAAGTTACTTCTCAGCTCCGCAGTAAATTATTTCAGAGTATCCAGAGAAAACATAGCATAGCTCAGTAAAAGTTGGATTGCTTTGAAAACCAACATCAAGCAGGCCCTAAAAGGAAGAAGAGTCTTTCAGGAAGCTATCATTTGGGGTCACTTGTCTTTCACCCTTCCTGTCACCCAGCTCCTACCTGGGATTGAAGAACTGAGTCAGAATTTAGACTTGAAAGAATAGCAGAGATAGTCTTTATATTCAGCATAAACTTAATCCCAAAGTATAGGTGTTAAAATAGATCTCCCCAAAATTGTCCTTTCAAATCCTTTTTTTTTTTGGCTAAATATTTCCCACAAAAGATTCTTCACTGAATCAATCAGGTACAGCCACCTCTATGTAGGGTGAGGTTATATCTTTCCTTTTGCTTTTACAACTGATTTTGCCCCGAAGCATGCGTCCCTGAGTGCACCAAGCCCAAGGAAACAGCCCCACACAACAGTCTGTCGTATCATACAAACAGAAGGAAGCTAAGGATTAAACAGCATGCCCCCTAACAATGCTAATACATGAAAGAGTAGCACAAACATAGTATTTTCTCTGCCTGAATGATTTATAATTGGAAGCAAAAGAAACCTCATTTAGTAATCATTATTTGGTAGTTTACAGAAATGTTGCATTACACTGGCAAACCTAATCTGCACCTGCCTTTGAAAAGATGGCTTCCCTAGTGGTTCTGAGCAAGGCAATCATACACAGTTTAATGAGGAACAACTGATCACCTGTAGTTCTGCAGGTGTAAACACTCTTCTTCCGCTTCCTGAATCAGTTGTTACCATTCAAAGAACATTCAAACCAAAAAGGTATCAGTATCTTTTTAGCTCCTGGTTTCACCTTGGAGTTGGAGGTTATACTGGAAGCTACTGCTGAATATTAAAACATCGGCCTGTTATGTAGTTTAAAAAAAAGTAATCCATATGAGAACGTAAGTTGTAAGCAAAATCTCTCAAAGCTACCACACAAATTCAAATCCTGCCCAGATAAACAGTAAAATGAACTAATCTATCTAGAATGCATTTACAGTTTTCCATTGGTTTTAGATAGAAAATGTTGTCACACAAAAGGCATAGGCACAGCTAACACCTCTGATGGCACTGTCTGCTATAACAAATTTACTCAGTATATCATTTAGCAACTAAACATCTACATATAGAATTTGAGTGTCGTGTTCTCAGGTAAGAAAATGGAAACATAATTTGCACCAAAAACTGTTTAATAAAGCACTTAGTTTATAATTCGGACATTTTATAAACTATTTTAAAAACTTGCTGTTAAAATTAGCACATCAAAATCTGCTGAGGCTGACCAACCAGCAAATAGATAAGGAATATAAACATTACAAATTTTGAGAACTGAATCTTACAGCCATATATTCCAACTATTCTGTCAATTCATCTGCAAACAGGCTTTTTTTTAAGCAACTTTAAATGCTGACTATACACAATAGTGTCTATAATTTTCTTGCTGTAATTTCTGACATACAGATGAAGACATACATGCACATACGTTTCCAAATGCTTGGTAATGTGGGGTGCCTATTTTTTCTTTTTTTAAATCTAAATTGAAGAATGCTTAGACATCTTATCTCTTGAACATGATATTTTAAATTTATGAACATTTCAAAAAAATGATTTCTCAATACAGACATTTTTATCCCCTGTTACAGTCCGTGTATTCTAAAAGACATAATAATTACTTAAGCCCTATTTACTTTTTCAGTGGTTTAGGTGGGAGCTCTGGCTGATTGTAATAACAGAACTAAAGACTAAATAAACAATTTCATCTTTGTGGTTAAGTTTCTTCCCACTTATTTCACCATGCTAATAAAATAATTTTGCAGGCTCTAATAAAGTACTTTTAGTCACATTTGTTCAATTTCTTCCAGTCAGGTTGATTACAAAATATACTGCCTTCTTTCTCTTTTTCATCAGTCAGATATAATGGCTTAACATTCTACAGAGTATGGTAGATGTTATGATCATGTGTTTTCCCCTATATAGAGAAGAAAAAAGTTTTTACTCATTATTAATTCCACCAAGTGTTCCACATAGCTAGGTAGTATTTCGACAAAACAGAGGCCAGGAGATTGTTCTGAACTAAGGCATTCACAGGATAGAAAGAACACGTTCTTCCCCTGATGGGCAAGCTGCCAACAGATTTAAAGGATTATTAAGCAGTTTTAAAACCTTTGGAAAGTAAACATAACAGCTGATGGTTCATTCAGGGACAGGGAATCCCCTGGATGCTGCATTTCATGTCAAAATGAAGACCCAGTGGAATGAAACAGAAGTACAATTATCCCAACCTGAAACACAGCTGAACCAAAACGATCTCAGAGAAAAAAATGACAAAACGAGAAGAAAACAGTTATGTATTCTTAATGGGATTGAGTATTAGGATCTTAGGTCCTTCTGGATGGAGAAGTCAAAATCCATCTTCAATGTTTCCATTGCCTGAATTCTCTGCAAATTCAATGAAGTAGCCCACATTTACCTGCTGCTTCCTCATTTAATAGTACCTAAAGTTTCAATTTAAGTAATAGGCTACGTAGACAAATACTGAAAACTGTAGAACAAAGATCTGTTTGGAAACGGCCTGCAGGATAAAGCCCTGGGGGGAAGAGGGGCCGAAGATAGTTGGTTAATTTTCAAGGATCACCTCGAAGCTACAAAGCAATCTATCCTAATGAGCAGAAAGACAGGCAAAAATGCCAGGAGGCCTGTGTGGATGAACAAGAAGCTCCTGGCCATGCTCAAGCACAAAAAGAACCATACAAAGAGTGGAACCAAGGATAGGTAAGTTGGGAGGAATGCAGAGATGTTGTCTGAGCATACAGACATGCCATTAGGATAACCAAAGCCCAAATGGAATTGAATCAGGCTAGGGATGTTAAAAACAACAACAAGGGCTTCTTGTGCATAGGTTAAAAAAGGAAGACAAGAGAAAATGTGAGTCCATTGCTGAATAGAGCAGAAGACTTGGTGGCACAGGACCTGGAAAAGGCTGAGGCACTGAATGTCTTCTCCTCAGCCTTTAGCATCAAGACCAGCCCTCAAGAATCTCAGGCCTTAAAGATCAGGAAGCAAAACTGAGGCAAGGAAGATGTACCCTTGGCAGAAGATAATTAAGTCAGGGAACATTTAGGTAAATTGTACACACATAAGACCATGAGCCCTGATGGGACACACCCACGAGTGCCGAAGGACCTGGCTGATGTCATTACAAGACTGCTGTGAATCATCTTTGATCAGTCATGGGGATTGGGAGAAGTACCCAAAGACTGGAAGAAAGAAAATGTCACGCACATCTTCAAAAAGGGGAGAGAGGACGACCCAGGCAACTAGAGGCTGGTTAGCCTCATCTCAATCCCTCGGAAGCTGATGAAGCAACAAATCCCCTAAACCATTTCCAGACACAGAAAGAACAGGAAAATCGTGAGGAACAATCAGCATGGCTTCACCAAAAGAAAGTCATACTTGATCAACTTGGTAAACATCTATGATGAAACAATTACTCTGGTAGATGAGGGGAAAGCAGTGAATATTGTCTACCTGGACTTTACTAAGGCTTCGGACACCATCTCCTGTAGGATCCTCATAAAGAAGCATGATGAAATATGGGCTGGGTGAGCAAACTGAGGTGGACTGAAAACTGGCTGAACAGCTAGGCCTAGAGGGTGGTGATCGGTGGCGCAAAGGCTAGTTGGAGACCAGTAACTAGTGGTGTACCCTATGGGTTAATATTGGGTTTAATCCTTTTCAACCTCTTCATTAATGATCGGGATAATAGGGCAGAGCATACCCTCAGCAAGTTTGCTAACGACATCAATCTGGGAGGAGTGGCTGACATGCCAGATCATCATGCTGTCATCCAGCAGAACCTGAACAGGCTGGAGAAATGGACTGAAAGAAGCCCTCTTGAAGTTCAGCAAAGGGAAGTGCAAAGACCTGCACCTGGAGAGAAATAACCCCATACACCAGTATATTCCTTCATGAACTTCTCCAGTGTAAGTCTTTTTCATGGGCTGCAGCTCTTCATGAACTGCTTCGTCATGGGTCCTTTCCACAGGCTGCAGTCCTTCAGGAACAGACTGCTCTAGCGTGGGTCCCCTGCGGGGTCACAAGCCCTGCCAGTATACCTGCTCCAGTGTGAGCTTCTCTCTTCACAGGTTCACAGGTCCTGCCAGGAACCTGCTCCAGCACAATCTCCCCATGGAGTCACAGCATCCTTTGGGCATCCACCTGCTCCAGCGTGGGGTCCTCCACAGGCTGCAGGTGGATATCTACTCCACCGTGGAAGTCCATGGGCTGCAGAGGGACAGCCTGTCTCATGATGGTCTGCTCCATAGGATGCAGGGGAATCTCTGCTCCAGTGCCAGGACTACCTCCTCCCCCTCCTTACTCACTGACCTAGGTGTCTGCAGAGTGGTTTCTCTCACATAGTATCAGTTCTCGCTGCCAGCTACAATTCTGCCACAGGTGGTTTTATTTTCCCGCTTCTGAAAAGTGTTATCACAGAGGCACTACCACCACTACTGATCGGCTCAGACTTTGCCAGCAGCTTTATCGGACATAGGGGAAGCTTCTGGCATCTTCTCACAGAACCTACCCCTGTATCCCCAAAGTACCGAAAACCTTGCCATGCAAAACCAATACAAGGAGTTTTACCAGAAGATTGAGGGAGGTGATCCTTCCCCTCTACTCAGCACAGGTGAGGCTGCACCTAGAGAGCTGTGCCCACTTCAGGGCTCCCCAGTATGCGAAAGACATGGACATACTGGAGAGACTCCAGAGAAGGGCCCCAAAGATGACAAAGAGACTAGAGCACCTCTCCTATGAGGAAGCGCTGAGAGAGCTGAGACTGTTCGGCCTGGAGAAGAGAAGGCTTAGGAGGGATCTCATCAATGGGTATAAATACCTGAAGGGAGGGTGCAAAGAAGGCAGAGCCAGGCTCTTTTTAGTTGTGGTCAATGACAGGACTGGAGACAACAGGCACACTCTAAACCAAAAGAGGTTCCATCTGAACATCAGGAAACGCTTTTTCACTGTGAAGGTGACCAAGCACTGACACAGGTTTCCCAGGGAGGTTGTGGAGTCTCCATCCTTGGACATATACAAAAGCCATTTTGACCTGATCCTGGGCAACTAGCTGTAGGTGGCTTTGGGTGGGGGTGGGACCAGATGATCTCCAGAGGTCCTTTCCAACCTCAACCCTTCTGTGATATGGTCAGAAGCTACTCAAGCAGCCTGGAAATACACATCTATTCATTTACTCTCCCTTATGCAGTAGTAGCAGGCTCAAAAGCACTGGCAGGTCTATTAGTAAAGCATGAGGGCAAGTACCTTTCTTTTCATTGCAGAACAGAAAAAAATTGGGGGAAAAAAAGAACTAAAGTAAATCTACAACAGTTAATAATCACAACTCAGCTATCAAAATAAGCTAAGATAAATTGTACATAAAATACAATCTATATTGATGGAAAAACATTTTAGTTAATATCAAATAACCCAAAATAACACAGAACACTAGTATTACTATACATAATCCAGTGTGCAATGTTACAGTTTGCACTTGTTGTTTCCATCAAGGTTGCTCAGACAGCAGACTGAGATAATTTCACAAGGTTTCAATTATAACTTTAAGTGCAGCACCTTTCCAGAGACTCAGGAAATTTAAAGGGCATTTCCTTCAATTTCTCAACTTTTTTTCTAGATTATTCAATTGGACAACACAGAAGAAATTCATGGCACTTCTGCTTACACTGCAAAGGAAAAACAAAATCGAAACAAATATATATATATACATAAAAATATAAAAATGTCAAAATTCATACATTAATAGGTACTGAAAGTAAGCAACCAAGATGTTCTACGGGACTTTCAAACATTGAGAACCACTGTCATGTAAGAGGCCAAGGACATGTGTCCTGAGATGCCAAGACTACAGTTCACCAGGGACATCAAAACTGTCAAACACATCCCAGAGATTTTTATTTAACCACCCTGTCTTTCACTGACCAGGCAACCTTCTACCCAGTTTCTATGTGTTAGCCTCCTCACTCAGTAGCAATGTGAGCTGGGTTGTTGCTCTTTCATTAGTTATGCACTCTTATACCTCCTCTTCAATGATTTGGAAGGGGATTTGAATAGCATAATGTGATCATGCCAACAGCTTAAATCTAAATTTGCAGACCTGCAGACTACTGAAAATTGTAATACTAAATATTTTATTATTTGGAAGTACAATAAATATTAACTATACCATAAAAATATTTAACAGATGTTCATGCAAATGCAAACATATAAATCTAGATAGTGCACTCAAAACTTGTATTAAATATCAGATAACTATAAATGTAGTATGAACTGCCTTAAAATGGAAAGAAACAGTGGTATTCATCTTACTGGTCTTATTTCTAACTACAAGCGTCTTGCTATTCTGCTCAAAATAGCTTGGCTTGCTCAAAAACATGCTAGGTATCCAGATGTAGACAGAAAGAATGAGTTGACACATTTTGAGGATACATTCTGATTATGGTCATTAACTTTGAGAAAAAATGCTGTCATTTTGTAATGATGACAAGCCAAGAGCTTCCTCCCCTGTAGTAGACAAAAGGCTCTCCTAGTGCTTCATAAAGCATCCTCCAAATTTATGGCTTTCACATTTCATCCTTTTCCTTTAAGATTTGAATCAGGAAAAACAATTTAGCATAGTATGTGACTTACATAATTTACTTGACATGTTTGTAATACATACTATCATATTCCTGCAGTTACCTTGTTTAAACAAAGTCACAGAGCCTCCCTACACAGGCCTCCTTTCCCAAACGGACTCCTTCACAATGCAGGACATATTTAGGTAAATTCTACTCTGTCTAAATATCACAAATTTCAATAGTCCAAAGCTGCCACGCAAATCAGAATGTATAAGCACTCTTTGCTTATTTCTCCCCTCGTGGGGCAACCAAATAACGATGACATTCACTGTGTAGTAGGATAACAGAAACTACATACCGTGCAAAGAAAACGCATCAAAAAACACCAGTGTGCTATTTCCTCTAGCTCTTTCATCATTTTGATAGACTTCAGAATTAGAAAATAAGTGGCTGGAAAAAGTCATTACTAACTCCAAACCCATTTAACTATCTTCATTAGTCAAATAATGATTGTTTAATGAAATACATTAGAAACATTAACAGCAACAAACAAGAAAGAAAAATTCTAACAAACAGTACTATAAAAACTTGGAAAAACAAAAGCAAATTCATTTTTGCTTGCTTGTTCATTTTGGTTGTGTTTTTTCTTTGTCTGGTCAGGTTATTTGTTTGTTTTAGTTCAGATTATGTTTTAATACCTTTAACCTCTAAGAGTATTTCAATTCATTTTTTTCAACTCGTGTTCAATTTAATGAATAAAACATGTTGCCACACAGCAAGAAACAAGATTTAACACTACACTAAGACAGTAATTCTTCAGACTCTTTTTTCATATAGACTTCTTACATTGTTCTTCTTTACAAGTTTTCCTTTATCTACTTCAAAAGGAAAGCCAAACAAAACAAAACAAGATCATGTACCTTCTTCTCTTCAAAGCCAATATCGCAAGAATTCTACTCTGCACATACGCTATCCTAAAACATGTCAGGTCCCAATATATTAGGAATTTGTAATTAAATCAGTCCAAACCTTTCTTTAGTCTATTTGTCTCTATACTTTGAGGCATCAAATTATTTTATCAGAGAAATATACACACAAAATAAAATATCAAAAAGATCTTAGTGGAAATAAATGCCTCAAATGCAGAAATATGCACAGCTGCAATTTTTGAAAAAAAAATTACTTATGTCTAGGGATGCTTACAGTCATCATCTTTATGCAATTCACTAAAGTATTTTATCAAAAACTATTTTGCTATTGCCTCTACCTTCCTGAGTGACTTCTGAGTTTTCTTTCTCAGCTTCTCACTTATGGTTGAGCTCAGAGAAACAGGCTGCACTTCATGGTCTAAATGCAGTCCAAACATTTAAAAAAAGCACATAGTCTTGTGAAAAGTAGTAATTTCTACACCATAATATTTTTTGTATTTTCTAAATAGATTATTATTTATTTCTGGGAGATAATGTATATCAGTTACAGCAGCTGTATTTCAGCTGCTAGGGAAGAATATACCTGTTTTGATATTTCCCATATTTGAATTAGTACTTCCAGAATTCAAACTGTTTATTCAAGTGTCACTTGAGCCTGTGCATTGAAGTGCCGCACCTTTCATTTAATAGATCACCACAGTGTTCGGACATCATGTAGAACTTATATGTGGTGTTTGGAGTCAAAATCTGAACAGATTGGAGGAGGGTAACCAAGACAAGATGCCAAGGCAATCAAGCACAAGCAGTAACCTACTGAAGTAAGCAAGGAGGGAAAGCAGCAGCAGGAGCTAGTGCTCAATGAGAGTCAGTTTATAAAGAAGTTGCTCTACTGAATCAAGCCAAACTACCATCAACAGCATCCTGGTTATAGCAGCAAGCTGGACAACTCCATCCATCCCTGAAAACACCTCTGTGTCTCACAAAGCTTAATTTGAAGGAATACAATTTCACAGAGCAATCTTTTGTTTCCTCAGCAAGCATAATTCTGAACAGAAGCTGTTTCTCAAAACAAACCCATTAGGTTTCTTTAAAAACAAAATAAAATATATTGAGCCAGAAAGCAAAAGTTCAACTGGAACAATTACTCCTGCCATATCAGAGGCCATGACTCAGAGATCCAGAAGGAGGGTTCAGTGGGTTCAGGTCCTCAGTTCTCAGGCAGGAAGGAATTCCTGGGACCCCACACTGAGGCTAGAGCAGAAGGAAGTGATATCCTTTCTTACAGGAGGTATGTGCTGGTTGAGGAACTGTGGGATGAAGTCATGGATTTGTAGGAGGCAAAACTGACTGTGTAATATCAGAGAAAATGAAGACACTTCTCCAAGACCTCGTAGACACAAGAATCTGAATCACCAAATGTGCAGAAGGAAGGAGGAGCAAGATCCTGTGCTTTCTGCAATGGCAAACAGAGATTCCCAAAATGTGGAAGACTGGAAGAATGTAACTTCTGGCAAGAAGATACTCTTTCTCCATCCAAAGATCAGCAACTGCAGAACAAGTTCAGTGCCTGGTACCAGAGTGCAGAGATAGGAGGGTAGAATATAATTCTACATCCAAAGCAGATGAGCCTGAATAATGCAGCAGCACCAAGCAGAAGTGACAGGTGCTTGCTGCATGATACTCCCTTCCTGTGGGTGATGGCAGACCTACTGACCTACTGTAGAGGGAAGTCTTGGATTCAAGATGCTGCAGAGAGACTGATAAGACTTGTCCTCAGACTATTAACCCTTGTGACTCATCCATATAAGCATCAACAAAACCTCCAGGGGATACACTAGGCATGTGACTACATGGCTCCAGGGGTGAGGATCAAGGGCCTAGGGTGGTGTCTTGATCCTGTGGATCCATACAACTGGTGGTGACAAATGAGATTTGGTTTTTGCAATGAATGGACTCTCCTTCAAGACTGAGGCTACTAGGCAAAAATGGGAACCACCTCATAAAATCGGGCAATAGCATCTCTAACAACAGTCTGACAGATCTGGCAAGAAGAATGAGAGCTCTAGACTAGGAGTGATAAAGGAAGAAAGTTAGAAGCCAAAGTCAAGTGAGAAAGTGATGGACTGTGTTGGAAAGCAAAGAGTGCAGGGTGATAGGTGTGAGAGACTTTGAAAAAAGTAAAACAGGGTAGAAGGCTATCCAGCTCATGGGCCTATACATAAGTGCATACAGCCTGGAAAATAAGTAGGAGGAGCTGGAGCTTGGAATGTAGTCAGAGAAATGTAACGTTGGAATAACTGAGTTATGGTCGGCATGACTGGAGTAGTGTGGTGGACACATATAAGCTTTTCAGGAAAGACAGGAAGGAGAAAGGAAGAGAGAGTTTACCATTCGCAGAAAGAGGCAGATCAAATTTACAAGGTTCCTCTAAGGGACAGATGGAGACACTGGCTGAGAGCTTGCAGGTTAGGATCTAGGGAGTGGCCAGGGAGGGCGACAGTGTGGTGGAAATGTGTTGCATTCACCCAGTCAGGGTGAGAAAGTCAGAAGAGCCTTTAAACAACTGCAGAAAATGTGAGATCACAGACCTTAGTTTGTATGGGGAACTTCAAACTCCCTAACATCTGGCTAGCAGGGCAGTGTGGCAGGATGCAAGTAGTCAAGGAGGTTTCTGGGTTATGCCAGAAATAACTCCTTGATGTAGGTACTGGATGAGCCAATCAGGGGTGTTGTACAAATGGATCTGCTGCTCTCTGCAAACAGCTTGTTGGGGATGCAGTAATCAGCACAAGTCTTGGCTGCAGTAACCATGAATTGGGGTTCAAGATCCTAAACGGAGTGAGGAAGGTGAGCAACCGAGTACAGGCTCTAGAATTCAGGAAAGCAGTCTTTGGCTTCTTCTGAAAACTTTTACATGGAATACCATGGGAGGCAGCAATAAAGAGTAAAAGAGCCGAGGGACTGGTGAGTCTTTAAGCAAACCATCTCCCAGATGCAAATACAGTCCCCATCTAATAATCAGGATGAAAAGCAGATGCCTGAGGAGACTGGCTTGGCTGTCAAGTTCAACGGAAACAGTGCAGCATACAGGAGGTATGGGCAGGGACAAAGGAGAAGTTCAGAAATGTTGCCCAGATATATAGGGATGGTATTAGGAAAGCCATAACTGAACTGGAGTTGACAATTTCAAGGGTCACATAGGTAGCAAGAAGAGCTTATACTGATGAACTACTAGTAAAAGGCTGAACAATGAAAACACGGGCCTGCAGCTGAATGTTGCAGGTGAGTTACAGACAGTGGACACAGATAAGGCTGACATACCTATGTAATCTCTTACACAGTCTTCACCAACAAGGCCTCTGTGTTTAGTGAAAGGGTTCAAGGAGGAGAGAAAACATAAGCAGAGTTGAAGATCAAGTCAAGGATTATGTACCACACACGTCTGTGGCATCCGATGGGCTGCATCCAAAGGTGCTGGGAAAACTGCCTCATGTATTGCAAGATTGGTAAAGGTCAGCAAGCATTTAGCAGTGGTGAATCATGGCTGACCGTCACAATTGCTTTCCATGATCAAGTGATAAGATTTGTGGATGAGAGGAGGGCTGTGGAAGTCATTCACCTCATACAAAGTATTTCATCACTGTCATTCACAGTATTCCTATATGCAAGTTAGGATGTTGCACTTCAGGCAAACAGAAGCTGAACATGCACCAGCAGTGTGTCCTAACCACAAAGTAGCAGCACAGCCAGGAGATGAAGGCAAGGTATAACCTCTCTCTACTCACAAGCGTACATCTTGAATACCAGTCCCAGTTTTGCATGGAAAGAAATACATCAACAAGGTAGAGCGAGTTTAGCAGACAGCCACCAATACAGTCAGTGATTGAAGCACTGCAGCTGTGAAGAAAGGCTGAGGGAAAGGAGCTTTTTTCAGCCTGGAGAAATGACAGCTTCAGGGAGGATCAAACAGCAGTCTGACACTATCTATGAGGAGTTCATCAAGACCACAGACAACTGGATCTTCATGGTGACACACTTCAAAAAGACAAGAGGTAGCAGTGCTAAGCTGAAATAAAAGAGGCAGAGACCGGACAGAAGAAAAAAAAAATTTTCTACGTGAGTACAGTCAAGCAGTGGACCAAGTTTTCCAGACAGGCTGTGCAGTCTCCATTCTTCAACACCCAAACTGGATAAAACCCTTGATTAGTTCACCTGATCTCACAGTTGACCTTGCTTTGAGCAGGAGGCTGTACTAGGGACCTCCTGAGATACCCTCTAACCAGCATCAGTCTATGATCTGATATAAATCACAAGAGCTAAAAATCAGTCTCAAACTTTTTTTTCTTAAGTTATTTTCTTTTAAGGCTTTCCAACTATCTAAAGTCTATGTATCATTTGTTACTCTTCTTTTTACCATCCTGACATGCTGAATGTCTACGTGCATGAAAAAAACTACAGATTGCACAAAGTTTACCCATCATTTGAATCTCATATAATACAGTATTTTGTGGGCTTAAGTCTTCAACAACGCAGAAATGCCAAGCTAACTTTTGACAGAAATATTAATTTCACTGTGTTAATGAAGATGTTACTTAAAGAACATTAAAGAACCTGATGACTTACTTCAACACAGACGCAGTTGTTATATTTTACAGTCAATGTACATATATGATACACACAAACATGCACATAACTAATAGATATCTAGCTTTATATGCTTGTACACACACAACAGGTATAATACAATCCATTCTATGTGTTTTTTATACTGTACATGGATGTGCATGCATTTAACATCTGCCTAAACAGAAAATGGACCAGGCAGGTTGCCCCTCAAGTAGTTTAACTAAATATTTGACATGTCTTCAATTCATAGTCGTTCACCTATCAGGCCAATATAGTATAATAATTGTGCTTTGTGGGGAATCTCTCAATGACAAAGGACAACGAATGTACACAAGACAATTCTAAGTCTTAAGCAGAAGACTTACTAAGAGTATGTGGTTTCTGTTGTTTGCTTCACTTACTGGCAAACTTGCATTTAAGTTACACTGATTTTTGGCAGTTAAAGGACTCAGGGAGATTGATAAAAGTAAATTCTAAAACGGCAGATCACCTGGAGATGAAATTTCTAAATGCAAAAGGGAATCTGTCAAAAGGAATAAGTTTAAATGATAATTTAAAATTCAGGACAGTACTGAATACATTAAGAACAAACATGAACAGAGTATATATAATTTTTGCTATGTCTATATTATGGTATGTTGGAACTGTTTGACAAAAATATCAATAGATGAACGTGAAGCTTTCCCCCTCACTAAAACCATATTTAAAAGCCTCAGGCACATTCCTTCATATCTATGACATAATTTGCAAATCACAACCCTTCAATCAGCCAGAGATTAAAATACTTATTTGTACAAAAGGAATTGCTGAATGGAAGATTTTAATACAATAAAGTTATTTAGATGTATTAATAAAGAGATTAGAATTCACCCTCTTTTTCACTTGCCCCTAACAAAAGTTTTTTACTTATTCTAGACACTGCCAACAGTTTTAGATCTAAGAATTGCTAGAATTATGAGGCCAAAGAACAGTCAAAAAAGTCATCTTTTACATAAATACTTTGAATAGCCAAAGGTCAATACAGTAACACTGAAAATAAATCACCTTAACAAATCACTTCAGGGGATTTTTTCTTGGGTTTTTTTGAGACTGAAAAGTGGGGGAAAGATTATAGGTCTTCTTGGTACATGAAAAACACTAAATGATACATGAAAAGTATCACGGTTAAGACGACTTATTAAATCAGAAATCTACTTAAGAAACTATCTTAAAAACACTGCTCAATATGAGTTCACCATTCTACTCCTATTGACTAAATCAACTGATTTTCACCAACAGTTTAGACTTTTTGACTTTTCCACTTCTGTCTCACAGTAGGTTTGAGAAATCCCTGAAATAATTACCTACATATAACCTTAGTTGGTGTGAAATTTTCTTCTGATTACAGAGCATTTTATTTCCTATACTGTATGTCACCCCACAACTACATGTTCAAGTACAAAATACCATCTCCTGTGGTTCCTGATTTGCTTTCCAAATACAGTTATGAAGGTGTAAACTGGCATTCTTGGGTTCAGTGTTTGTCTTCTGAGTGATAGGAAAACCTGCAGCCATGAACGTCTATTGCCTTATGTCAGGAATAAGGGTGACCTGAGTTTAGGTATTTTTTCACTAAGAAAATTTGGTGTGGGATAAAGCAGAAACCAGACTTATACAATGAAATTCTAAAGTGTGAACATTGAATTGCATAACAGTCTGTAGAGATAAACTAGTATTCCATGATATTCTTTTTTGTGACTCCTTTAGAAAGATCTCTAGTAATGTAATCAAGCTGAACTTCAGTTTAGTTTTGATATCAGCTCCCACAACATTTGTCACCAGATTTAGTACTTTTTGATATTCAGGGGTTACAAAAACAAAAGAAAAGATGGTTGTTTTTCCCTGAAGGCCTTTTTTCTTCCCTAAATACTTTTATTCAATGACTTGTAATGGTGGGAAGCAGAGGGAAAATCACTTCTTATTAAACCAGTTAAAACAGAATGCTTCAGAACTTACAGAAGTTACAGAGTTTGTACACTGAACTGCATTACTGTAACAAAGCCTAGATTAGGCATTTTGTGGCATCATAACTCTGAGTATGTGTCACATTTATTTAATATTATTATAGTTTAATAACAACATCATATAAAATGCGTTCTTTTCAGTTAATTACATGGCTTGTACTCTCCATCATAGAAATGACAGGATTGGGCTTAAGACTCCCCAGACACAGAAAGAACAGCTAGCTGAATGAATGGGGGAGATGGGGAAACAAAAGAAGAAAAGGATGAGGAAAGGGAAGAAAAAAAAAGGGGGGGGGGGATGAAGAAATAATGTATGTTTATTTGTGATGTTCATTCTTATACTTTACCTTGTAGGCTTTTAGTTATTACAATTTATTAAAAAAAAAAGTAGGTTGGATGTATTTGTTTCCTGCATCACATGTTCAATAATTCAGTGTGAACCTCAGGGTTTTCTTTTTTTCCTTCCTTATTTTTTTTTTTATTTTTTTGGCCCAACATGCTGGTTTCAGTGAAATTTTCACTATACCTAACTTCATTCCAAGAGAAGCAAAGCAGGAGAAGTACTTCAGCAAACAGCCACTCAGCAGGGATCCTGGATATTCACACTGCTGACAGATCTGGTGTTTTATGTTTCTAGTTAACATTAGAACAGGAAAGATTCTGGTGCCAATGAATAATTTCAAGCTAAAAAAGTCTCAGTAATCCCACACTTTACCTTTTCTCCCTGAAGAACATGAACCGTTGAATCATTCAAATAGTTTGCAAAATATCAGGAAATTCACAAAAGTTCCGTAAAATGGAAGAAACAGTTTCCCTCTTGAGACATTTCTATTCACCAAGACCACCTCAATCGAGTGTGACTAAAAGGCACAACCTAATTCAGAAAGAAAAGCCATAGATTTATCACAAATTCTCTTTGCTGTCATGTCCACAGATATTCACTACATCTTTTCTTGGGAACAATTTACCAAGCACAACCAAATTCAAAACAACTGTAAACCAGATGCCTTCACTGACAGCCATTGACTTTCAACAGTCTGAGGGCTTTGAGTGGTGTAAATGATAGTGTCACTGAAATCGGGAGTAAAACTTCTTACTGCCAACACAGCATTAAAAAGCAGGCATTCTTTATTACAGCGCTGGATGCACGGGGGATCGCTCCTCCTAATGCGCATTTCTTTATCATAGCTATAATAAAGATATTTTTTTTACTCACAGGGAGATATCAGGGATCCAGGACGTTAGCCATGACCATCCCAAAGTGAGATGTGTATTTTCTGTCCATGGATCTCCCCGATTTCTTCATCAGTTTACAAAGGATTAGGATAACGTACCACCACATCTGAATGTGCTAACAATTACTTCTCCTTAGTTTTATTCATAGACGTCCCAAAGGTTCTGAGCTGCAAGGACCCTTCCTAGACAAATCAGATATAACTTTAAAACCATCTTCCCTTTTACATGTGTCTCCCCTGGAATCAGTGGTGCTGCATACGGTTTTCCATATACTCCTAGACCTTGGTTGTATTCTGATTTTCAAAAGAGCTAATGGAAGGGCCTGTGACCACTTCAAAGAGGTTTCTTGACATATTTTACTAATTTGTCTTTCCAGGGCTTGATTAATTTTCTGTACTTTTCCACTCAGTTGAGGACTCCATGGGGTATGTAAATCCCACTCGATACCCAGGATTTTACTTAACTGTTGGACCACATCTGCCACAAAATGCAGGCCTCGATCAGAGGATATTCCTGTCGGTACCCGAAACCTTGGTATTATTTCTTTGAGTAACAGCTTAGTTACTTCCCTAGATTTGTTGGTGCAACAGCGGAAAGCCTCCAACCAACCTGAGAAGGTATAAACTAATATAAGAAGTTATTTGTAACCGTTTTGTTTTTGTAATTTGGAGAAATCGATTTTCCAATAATCTCCAGGGGAATTTCCTTGCCTAGTGGTCCCTGGGGGCGGCCTTTTCCTATTTATGGGATTTTTTTTTTTTTTTAAACAAATACGGCGTTTTGCTATTACAGACTTTACTATCCAAGTCATCCTTACACATATAACAGTGTAACAGTGATTTGTTTTGTGTGGGTTATTAACCAACCCTCATCATTTGTGGCTGCTTTTAACAATGATGCCAACTCTTGACCTGTCTCCCTATAATTAGGCTTCAGAATTGGGAGCTTCACCTGTTTCACTGATGCCAATACAAGGATACTTTGTTCAGCCACTGCTTTAGCAGTTTTATTGGCCAACAGGTTACCTACATTTACTGCAGTTTGTCCAAATTGATGTGTTTTGCAGTGCATTAGAATTTCTTCCTTGCATTTGACAGGTGACCCTAGAGTTAACAACAGGTGTCTTTCTTTCCAGATAGTCCATATATTTACCTTTTCCCTTTCAGCTAGCTTCAAGGCTTGTCTCAATGCCACCAGTTCCACCTTCTGGGCCAATATGTTAATGGGTAGGGCCCCAGACTCTATTACCTGTGTAGTTATAGCCACTGCATATCCAGACATCCTTTTTCCATCTTGCATAAAGCTGCTACCATATTGTCAAATTGTTTTGAGAAATACCCCATAGCTCTTCTCCGGGTTCCCAGTATTTGAGTCAGCACGCCCAGGGCAAGATGTTGTAATTCATGTCAGTCTCAATGCGGGTGTTGACATCACAGCCTTTTTTTAAGTTCTTAAAGGCTACTTGGCATTCAGGAGTCCATAGTAGGTGGTTCTCTTTTGACCCCTTCAAAGTTTCACAAAAGGGGTTTTACCAATAGTCCATAGTTGAGAATCCACAGTCGGCACCATGCAACCATACCCGAAAAAAACCTTTGGTCTCGTACAGTTCTTGGTTCTGGAGTTTGGCAGATCCCTTCTTTTCTGTCAGTTCCTAGTCTCCGCTGTCCTTGTGAGATCTCAAAACCCAAATAAATCACAGTCTTCTTCCCCACCTGGGCTTTGCTCTTTGATACTTGGTATCCTCCTTGTCCTACAAAATTCAACAGGCTTACAGTCATCTGTAGACACTCTCCCTGAGTACCTGCAGCCAACAAAATATATTGCAATATTGTTCCCTCAGGGTTTCCCATTTTCCATAATTCTAGCTCCTTTGCCAACTGCTAAATGGTGTAGGGATATTTCTGAATCCTTGGGGTAACACCATCCAGGTCTTGCACCTGGTAGTGGGGCTTTCCCATTCAAAGGCAAATATCACCTGACTGTCTTTGTCTAGAAGTATCCAGAAGAAAGCATCCTTGAGATCAAGTACCGTGAACCATTTATGTTTTTCCTTCAGGGATGTCAGCAAGGTATATGGGTTAGCTACTACTGGGTAAACTAACCTACATTCCATGCCATCTTGTTTTTTCACTGACAATATCAGGGTGTTATATTCTGATTCACATTCTATCAACAATACTTTAAAAAATTTTACTATTAATTCCTCCAACCCCTTTCTAGCTTCCCACTTAACAGCATACTGGTTTTGTCTTACCAGTCTGTTTCCAGACTTTAGGACAGCTTCTAGCGGTGTCGTTGATTTAGACCTGGGACTACACTAGCCTATACCAAGGTTGTTACTGCATCCTCTACTTCTGCCAGAATTTCTTCCTCAGGTCTTTGTGTGTTCTGCAACATAAAAATTCTTGCTTCTACAGCCTTTGATTCAGGTATTAGTAGTCACACCTCTCCATCTTTAAACGTTATTTGAGTATCCGATTTGCTCAATAAATCCCTTCCCATCAGGGGCACTGGGCAATCAGATATATATAAGAATTGATGAGTCACCCATTGCTTTCCTAACTTAAATTTTAAGGGAAAAAGGGCTGATTTTCTTGTTTCCCTGTAGCACCAACAACAATTACAGTCTCATGGCTAAAATTTCCTTAGCAGGTGCTAAGTACAGAATAAGTGGTTCCTGTATGAACTGAAAATTCCACCTCTTTGTTCCCCAGCTTAATTGGAAAAAGAGGATCTGCTGGGGATACCTTTAAAATCACCCCTGGCCGCCTTCAATCTGCCTCACATGCAGATCAGCTTCAGGAACTGTACCCCCCCACACACCCTTTTGTGATTTGTCTGGCTAATTGGGGCACTCTGTGTTCCAGTGCCCTTCTTTTCCCTGTCTACCCCCTCCTTTCATTCCATCTTTCCGTCTCTTGACTTTTCAAAGTACTCCTCTGCCTTTTCCATTCAAAGCAGCGGACAGCAAAGCAGCCTGTAACCTAATACCTTTCTGTCCTGGTCACTTGACACAACCGTACGCAAACTCCACAGGGATATTCCTCTGGTTCCTGTTATACTTTATACAATTTAGACACATTCTCATTTCTATTTGCACCAGCAATACAACTTTAATTACAATATTATACTTTAAACTTCCATTCTTTGGCCATTTCTCTTGATCTTCCAAAATAAACATTGACCACCAATGATTACAATATTGAATTAACTGCTTCCTTGTGAGGGGATCACCTCCCATCCCTTTCCAATGCTTCAGTAAACACCCCAAGGGTGACGTCTTTAAAATTCCTCCCTCCGAAGCTTGTCCAGAGCCCATGTTACAATAAAATAACCTCTCTACTTCTCAAACAATCGGTTAACACAACACACACACACATACACACATCCTAGAGGGGATCTTCTTAAAATCTCTCTGCCTGCGACCTGTGTATCACTTAAGTACAACAATATACATACATACAGTGTACAGCCAAACTACCTCAATCAATATGTTTATACGTATATATACACAGAGCTCATTCAAGATGATATATACAGTATATATAATACACAACTCAAAACCGGAGTCCCAAAATGATCCATCAGTGCCAGATAACCAGAGATCTTGTAACCCCACAATAAATATTAACTTGGAAGCATCCCAAAGCCAATTCCCAAATTCCCAATTCAATTTCCAATTCAGTTTCCAAATCGTACCAATTCCCTTTAAACAAACCAAATCCCGTACATTATTAAGCTGTTTCTGAGTGAGGGCATCTGCCCCTATTTTTCCCCAGTGTTTCAAGATACATCTCAGGGGAGACTTTTCAGAATCCCCCCTTCCACAGAGGGTTCATTACCCATGATAAAATACAACATCACAAAAGGCAAAACTGTATCTGAACACACAACAAATCCATCGTTCCGGTATCCAGACCAAAATTCAGAGAACAAACAAGACCATTAACTAAGTTGGGGACTCTTAGTAACCCGTTTTACTTAAGTGGGACTTGAACCCAGAACCTTATAAGGGACTCCAACACCTCTGGGGAATCAACCCCCAACCCTTTACCTCCACAGGCTTTTGCCTAGCAGAGATTGGCTTCCTTATCTTAGGTACCTTTTACAGCCCAACCCTGTGTAGCTTTCGCTGTGCCTTATGGGCAGGCAACCAACCCTTCTTACCAGTATACCCAGAAAGAATGTCTTATTTCCTTAATCTAGGGGATTTTGCTCAGAATTCTTTGGTCCAGGGATCGGAGGTTCTCCCTGAGAACCCCTCGGTGCCGGCTGGAGGTCCTGTGATCCCACAGATCCATTGAAATTCAAAAGCAGGGTCCCATCTGGGTCACCAAAACTGTCACCGAAATCGGGAGTAAACCTTCTTAACGCCAATGTAGCATTAAAAAGCAGGCATTCTATATTACAGGGCCGGATGCACGGGGGATCCCTCCTCCTAACTGTATGTCGTCTCACCCCAAGCTTATATAACTCTGTTACATACATGTGCATTAAGTTTCCCGGAATGTTCATACATATTCATTCTATTTCCTAGAACTAATTATCATATTTGCATAGTCATTACGCATGCAGCTTGGGTCTCTGTGAGGCTTCCATGGGGTCCTCAACGGTGCCTGGTAGCTGTAGAAGTGGTACTTCTTAGTGTCCTTTCCATAAATTCTGAGTCATTCCTCCCATATATAGTCATGAGTTGACTCACTGAGCACTTTGAGGATTTCTCAGGATCTTGGTGTCTGCTGGTGTATCTGCACTTCTTTAGGATGTGCTTGTTACACGTCCTTTTGTTCATTCTTGCCTGAGGCCTCTGATAGTCAGTCCTTTGTTTTCTGCTTAATCTTTGTGAAATTCT
>Ga0065711_1032661_pt1 | contig 26927 bp, 9 predicted proteins | sample Hoacrofraction12_FD_59098 | JGI IMG/M metagenome (GOLD analysis project Ga0065711, IMG submission 59098) | Hoatzin crop microbial communities from Cojedes, Venezuela - Epithelial fraction 12 v2 (version 2) | ecosystem: Host-associated > Birds > Digestive system > Esophagus > Crop | place... | reverse complement strand
GTGGTGGTCATCGGGGGTCCCAAGATGAAGGCCCATCCTCTTCATCACGGTGTCCGCTGATTGACCTTTGTTTCTGCGCAAACTCAGTTCTCTCCTGGCTCCCATCCATACAGCAGGGTCGGTCTTGAACGGTTCTAGGCGACTCCCAGCCCCTATCACGAACTAACCCCTTTGTATGGAGATGCAAGACTCTCTGCTTCAGTTAATTTAGACAATAGATAAGCACTATCAGTTTTTTAAATGCACAGCAACTATTAGGTAATGCCACTTCTATTAAAATCCCTTTAACCCCTTCCTTCATAACAGACAGTAAGTCAGATAATGAGAATGGATAGGAAGGATCACTTACCGCTGGGGAAAGTTTTTGTAACTGCCAAACAACAACTAATCTCTACTGGGGTTGAAAGCTAGTACTGGAGGTACATGGGAACACAGATTCCCAAGTGTATATTGAATTTCAATAACTGAATTACCAACTCCTGATATTATCTACAGCAGTCAGCTGGGAATCAGTGTGTATAAAAAGAAAAGAGCATTCAAGAGAATTTCTGGGATAAATTAATATCAATTAGATTGGTTAATACAATAATTAATTAAAAAAAGGAACTCAATGGATAACCTATAAAAAAACTGGTAAATTGGAATAAAAACTGCAGCAAGTGGCAAGAACTTTTCTGGTGTGTAGGCTTTAGAAGTGTAAAGATGACAGGCTAAGTGAGAAATCTTTGCCTTCATTACGATGTGTCTAAAGTAGTTAGAAATATAAAGGGGTAAATTTGGTCATTAGCTGTAGATATGTTATTGAGAAACCTTATATTTTATGAATCTTTGAGGGTATACTGTAAGTTATGTAATACTGACTGCTATATCATAGTTGTGATGAAAATAAAGTTCTTACTGACAGCTTGCATATCCAACAAGTTTGATTTACGAAGCATAAGTACATGAAATGTTTGCAGTAGTACAGCACAGCTTGTTAGAGAAATTAAATATTCTGAAGGATTGTCTGATTGGCTTCATTCTTGAAATGGTATAACATTTTATTCTTATTTTGCTATGAGTGGAAGGAGAGAGTAAAAATGTGTTTGTCTTGGGCAAAACGGAGGAGTCCATGGAAAAGGGTGAGAAGCAGTTCCTTGATGCAGTAACTACTAAAAGCTGTCCCCTTCCATCTTCCTTCCCTTCTGAGCCATTGTACTGCACATAATGCTCAGTCATCAAACAGATGTTCTTCAAAGCTAAGGCTGGCATCTTTCAAATGTGTTTATGGTCCCAGAAAGTCCAAGGTTACTCGGGCTTTGCTTCTCACATAATCACAGAATGTTCAGGGTTGGAAGGGACCTCTGTGGCTCATCTAGTCCAACCCTCCTGCCGAAGCAGGGTCACCTACAGCAGGCTGCACAGGATCTTGTCCAGGCGGGTCTTGAATATCTCCAGAGAAGGAGAATCCACAACCTCTCTGGGCAGCCTGTTCCAGTGCTCCATCACGCTCAAAGTGAAGAAGTCGTTCCTCATGTTCAGACGGAACTTCCTATGCTTCAATTTGTGCCCGTTGCCCCTTGTCCCGTCACTGGGCACCACTGAAAAGAGTTTGGTCCCATCCTCCTGACACCCACCCTTCAGATATTTATAAGCATTTATTAGGTCCCCTCGCAGCCTTCTCTTCTTCAGGCTAAACAAGTCCAGCTCCCTTGGCCTTTTCTCATAGGAGAGATGCTCCAGTCCCCTCATCATCCTTGTCGCCATCCGCTGGACTCTCTCCAGTAGCTCCTCATATTTTTGAAGTGGGGAGCCCACAACTGGACAAAGTACTCCAGATGGGAGTCACCACAGAATGTAAGGGGTTGGAAGGGACCTCTGTGGGTCATCTAGCCCAAGCCTCCTGCCGAAGCAGGGTCACCTACAGCAGGCTGCACAGGACCTTGTCCAGGTGGGTCTTGAATATCTCCAGAGAAGGAGAATCTACAACCTCTCTGGGCAGCCTGTTCCAGTGCTCCGTCACCCTCAGAGTGAAGAAGTTGTTTCTCATGTTCAGATGGAACTTCCTATGCTTCAGTTTGTGCCTGTTGCCCCTTGTCCTGTTGCTGGGCACCACTGAAAAGAGTCTGGCCCAATCCTCTTGACACCCACCCTTCAGATATTTATGAGCATTTATCAGGTCCCCTCGCAGCCTTCTCCAGGCTGAACAAGCCCAGCTCCCTCAGCCTTTCCTCATAGAAGAGATGCTCCAGTCCCCTAATCATCTACATAGCCCTCTGCTGGACTCTCTCCAGTGGTTCCTCATGTTTGTTGAACTGGGGAGCCCAGAACTGGACACAGGACTCCAGATGGGGCTTCACTAGGGCAGAGTAGAGGGGGAGGAGAATGTCCCTCAACCTGCTGGCCACCCTCTTCTTAATGCAGGATCCCTTTGGCCTTCTTGGCAGCCAGGGCACACTGCTGGCTCATGGTCAACTTGTCATCCACCAGGACACCCAGGTCCCTCTCTACAGACCTGCTCTCTGTGAGATCCACCCTGAGCCTGTAGTGGTGCATGGCATTGCTCCTCCCCATGTGCAGGACCCTGTACTTACCCTGGTTGAACTTCATGAGGTTCCTCTCCAATTTCATTTTGTTGGAACCATGATACAGTCCTCTTGGTTCTTTTGGGGACTTTTTAATCCTTTGTAAAGGCTGTGTCTGTAGACATATGTATGAAATGAACAAAAACCCCACAGAGACCAAGGACACATTTCTTCTCTAGAAAAAAATGTATAAATTGGAATGCTCTATTTCAGTGAAAGAAGATGTGGGAGTAAGCTGCACTCACATTTCACCTCCATGAGAGCTATGGGAGTACTGTAGGAGAGGCTAATCCATAAAAGGGAGTAATTTTTTTTAGAAGAGTTCATAGATTACCCTCTTATAGCTTTTTGGAAAATTTTCTCTAAAAGCTTCCAGTGTAGGATAGGTAGTTAAAACTGGCTCTTCATCCTTTTTCACTTTAAATGAAATGCAAATATAGGTGTGGTAAGGAAGATTTATGACTACTACAGCAGTGAGTGGATGAGCAAATGCAATTTATATACAAAAGGCAGAATCTTTTACAGGTTTGTAGACTGTGACAGCTCCACGAATGCGGGTACGTCTTCTGGGGATCTGACTCCAATGAAGCAGGTGCAGGAGAAGTTGGTTTAGTGAACAAAGCAGTAAAGGTGTTGAGAATTGAACAGAAGATGTAATAATCTCTTAGAATCACTGCAGAAGACTACTGAACTTGGGGTTTTACATGCCAAAAAACTAGCAATAATGAAGCCGTTTTTTACTGGGAGCTTGTGCCAATATACAACAGGTCATACAGTTTCTTTGTTTTTATCATTAAGAAGTCAAGTGCAACTATAATAACTTTAATCATAAGCAGTAAGTGATAGCATAAACCAATTTATTAGTGAGTCTTCATCTGATTAACTTGTATCACCCTTGTCCAATGTATTATCCTGTATATAGATTCTTTGTTTGAGGATCAGCAGTAGCAGCTGAGTTCACTATTAACAGCAGCAAGTGGCAAAAGGATGGTATGTTCTAAAATGAGGCACTGTGCTTCTGGCTTTTTCTTGAATGTGAATAATTTGGCACTCATTTGTATTTGTGTACTGCATCCACTAAAAGTAAGATATAACATCATGCATCCTCTTTTGCAAGTTTTCAGTTATATGTACACAGTTCTATAATTCTGTTATCTTGGCTTGTTCAGTGGGAGATACAAAATGTAAATGTCTTCAGTTGTTGGAAATGTTGTTTGCCTTTGCCTTCCAGAAACGTATTTGTTCTTTTCCTTGTTCACTTTCAGTTCTGCCTGTGTGATCATTTGGCGTGGATAAATTAATCTTCAATATATTTAAAAATTACTTCACTTTACAACATTCAGAAAATTGTTTTATTAGGCATGCCAATTCAAATTACACAGAACACCCCTGGATTCTTTTATACGAGTCTCTACATCATCTGATTTTTTAAAATGTCTTCCGCTTCCTTTCATGATTAATAATTATATTACCCTATTTCATTTCAGAGTATTTATATTCTAGATATTTAGATTTATCTCTGTCCCAATGTCTTGCAACACACTTTAAAGTATTATTAGGAACTTGTATACTGCAGAATGGGATTGAGTTTCTCTTCTGTTAAATGTGCAGAGTGCATGCACATTGACATTGTGGTTAGGACAAAAAGTTTGGATTTTTTGGAAGAATGTCTCCCTATTGTCTAAGCTGCATTTTTGTTTTGCATCTTGACAATTTTGGGGTGAATGTGATGGGTTCTTTATGCATGAATCTAAATCAGAAGATGTCCTTCAGGTGCTAAAGGGGATTCAGTCCACAGGGCTAGATTCGCTAGTGAAAAGTGAAACCCTCAAAATGCATATCATGTGGATTTTGGATCCCCAGGTACAACCATTTCATTCTTTCTAAGGACTCCCACTGCCCTGTGATATTGTAGACATATTCTTGTTCCTTCTTCTTGTTTCTGCTTCATGACTGATGTCCAGTATTGACAATTTCGACTTCGATTACCTAGAAGCACCCAAGTATGGCTTTTGAATACTGTAACTTTGCATGTAGAATTTAAGTGCTAATGAATATATTTCAAATTGTGTGGAAAGTCTGCTGGTGAAGAAAACGCAGTGCTACTCTTTTGCACAGGCTGTCCTGGTTTCGGCCAGGACAGGGTTAATTTTCCCCAGGAGCCAGAAGGGGACACAGCCGGACAGCTGGACAGGCTGACCCAACCTGGCCAAACAGAGCAGGGTATTCCATACCATGTGCTGCTATGCTGGGTTCTTGTGGGGTAGCTGGGCGGCGGGAAAGGGTCACGGATCGGGAGCGCACAGGGCAGCGGGCGGTGAGAGTTACTCTCTGCATTTTGCTGTTGGTTTTGTGTATTCCCCTGATCTGTATTGTTGTTGTTACTGTTCCCTTTGTTTGCTGTTCTGTTAAACTGCCCTTATCCCGACCCACCAGTTTTTGCCTGTTTCTTTCCATTCTCCTCCACATCCCAGCAGGGGGAGGAGCAGCAGAGCAGGTGCGTGGCCCTTTTGTTGCCGGCCACAGCCAAACTATAACACAGAAAAAAACAATATCATAAATAACAAGTGCATGAAAAGCTAAAGCAAGAAAAATATGTTCTTTGTTATGTTCCTGAAGTTTACATCCTCACTTGCATTTCTGGTTGTATTATAGTGGGTTTTTTTTAAATTTATGTTAAAAGTCATGAATTTTGCGACTATGTAAAATACAAAGGAAAAGTTACAGAAGGAAGAATAAATGTATGAAAAAATTGTTACTTATTGTTTCTCAATGTCAGAGAGAAAAGCATCTGAAAGGTGGATTGTTTTCTGATACTTTACAGAAAATTATCTACGCATATGACACTGATATCAAATACAGTACAGTGACATAGAAAACTGCATTGGAAGTAACTGAGGTGCTTGTTTTAATTCTGTGTTCCCTTCAGTTTTGTTGAATAAAATGTTTCCTGTGACTTTTTTCACAACAGTCTTCAGGCCAAAAATCTCTCTTCTTTCTAGATAGAAGGCCTAATTTTACACTCAGATACATTCTAAGAGCCTTCTTTGTTTTAATAAATCTTCTGCAGGTGTTTGGAAATAGACGTTGATCCTTAAAATTTTAAAAATAGTCATTTTTTTATTGGCAAAGCAAGGAAACATTAGTTTGTATTTTCAAAAACAATCTTGCACATGCAGTGGATTCACTTTTTGTTTTGGATAAATCATTTACCTTTTACAAGCATTAATAAAAATGTCAAATCATATTTAAAAGAAATGGCTTAGTGAAATTGAGCTGTTCTTTGACTACATGAGGAGGCAAGCGAGAGAGACAAGAAAACCCATGCTGCCATCTTGTAGACAAAAATGCTGTTTTTACCAAAGTTGAGGTGAATCTTCATTGACAAAATTGATGTATTTAATAGTTTATTTCAAAAAATGAAACCTGTCACGACTTTTTTCTGAATCTAAGGTCTTAGTAAACTTAAGCAAGCTTTTTAAGAGCTCAGACTTCTTCACTTAGAGGTCTAAATTAATATTATTTTCCTACTTCTTAGTCGATTCTTTGGTGGGTTATTTTGAGAAAAAAAGATAAATTTATTTAGTGTGATTTGTTTGGGTTTTTTGCTTTCAGCTGAAATCGGAGAGCAGTCCTGTCTCTCTTGGCACTGGAAAAGTTTGGGCCCAGCTGGGCCTTGAAATTTTGGGTTCTTCAAAACCCAATGCAAGGGACATAAGATGAAAAGCATATGTAAGCAGGGGAAAACATGAAGTTCGAACAGCAGGATGTAGGATTGCTTAAGGCTGTAAAGTTTACAGTCTCCCTTTCTCCTTTTTTGTTTCTTTTGTTTCTGCTTCTTTTGTTTTTCTTTTTTTTGCTGGTTTTTTTCTCCTTTTTTTGTTTATTGTTGTTTGTGGTTTTCTTAAGAACATTTAACACTTCTTCCCCAAAGAAATAAGGTTTGAAATAATTTCAAACACCTAGTCCTTGAAGACATACATACTTATTGAAGAAACTGTTGAACAACTTGCTTTCTGAAAATACAAAATATCTGATAGAAGTTATTTTGCAGTTGATTCACTGTTGAATGTATGAAACTTTCAACCCTCCTGGAAAACCGACATAGTATAAGAATAGGTTGTCCCATTAGATCCTTCATTTTCAGGAATTTTGTATGCTAATGACTTTTCTAGTGTAAATGATGAAATGAAGAAAAGTCTGTTCTGGAAACCAGCTCAGGAAGCTTCTTCAGCACATACAATGAACAATGAAATGAAAAGTGATTTAGCAAACTAATGTCACATTGACTATAAATCACCTGCTCCAGGTACTTAATTCCATTACCCTATTTTCATAATCTTATGAACTTTCTTCACTGATTAAAGTAACTCATGCTTTCAAACACAATACCAACCTTGGGCTTTGTTTGGGGTTCATTTCTATAATGTACGGCTTCAAGATTCAGCTCTGTTGGTTTCTGTGGTCATCCAGTGTGGTGGAGACTGTGCTGGGCATTTCAGGATAAGCCTTTAACGAGCAAGGGAGCACTAGCACTGACAATAAAATCACAAAATAGTCCTCACTAGAATGGGAGAAGGACTCTTTATCAAGCTACTTCTGACACGAACTGAGACACATTTAACAAGCAAAGTCAGTACAAGATTTTTGGCAAAGAATCTCTCAGCTCTCACCTGATATTGACAGAAGGAAATAAGTAATGGCTCCTAACTGAAAAGTAATTTAGCATCTTTCCCTAGAGTATAAGTTTGTTAAGTACATTCATCAGAAAGCCTGCAAAAGGCACTACTTAACAACAAGAAATTGATTATGCAGAAATGCAAAGTTTCTTTTATAAGGACTTTAAGATACTTATTGACACAGCAGGAAGAATTTGGCTTGATATGCAGCAGACAAACACAACACCAAGATTGCTCACTTGTTAGTGAAACACTTGTTCAGAACGAGAATAGAGTTCTTAAAGGCTTTGTTCTGGCTGAACAAGGCAAAATTCACTTTTAGTTTCTGATGTGCAGGCCTCATTCACACTTCTCTGCTTCAGTATATAAACATAGCATCACATCTACACTAGTGACAGGGAATCATTTGCTCTACCCAAAACAAAACAACTAAATCTGTTGACTTGCCTCTCCTTCTTGGTAATGGAGATCAGCCTGTCCAGTGAGCTTACTTCTGGCAATCACGAATGAGTGAATTTGGGAGACTACACAGGTATCTTGGCCAAGTTGGACACCTCACATAAAATGTTAGGTGGTGTGAATATGCTTCTTAATGGTTGATCATTAATATAATAAACATATGATTTCCTGGCACTGTAGGGATTTTGTGCACATATGATAAAGTAGAGGTGGCTGCTGGGCTTGAGCCCAGGGATAAGTGATACCTGTGAATCATAACTAAATTTTATAGCTAATTTCTTTGGTCAGGACAGTGTTCATTCAGCATAACATCCAAGACCATGAGGAGATCAGGAAAAAGTATTCTGAAAAATGAGTATGACAAAGAACTAGATACAAATTCATTAAACTGTCTCAAAAATTCTACATTTAATTTGCCCTCATATAGAAATCGCATTTAAATTCATTGCTTCTAAATATTTTGTATGCTTCTAATACCCTAATCTACAAATACATACTGTGCAGTGCCACCTCTCTCACCCAGACACATTCACAGAAATGTGCGCCTGTTGTTTTCATTTTGGTTCTACTTTTACAGCATATGATGTTATATTCTTTTCCTAAAACAAAACTGCTTAGAGGTGTTCTAAGGACATTGATGCCAACTTATTATTTAAGTTGAAACATATTTATTTTTTTAAACTGTAGTATATTCAACATTTGCACTCACATCTTATCCTCTATGTCCAGTTAGCTTCACGTTGTGGTGGTCTCCACAGATTCTGCTACATGAAGGGTTTGGGCTTCTTCTGATCTGTTCCAAAGACCACCAAAATCGTAGAAGACAGCTGCCACTGAAGTGAATTGGCTTTGGATCAGTCTTTTTCGTTGAAAATGTTTTTTATTATATCAGATGTTCTTTCTGATCAGTAAAATATTCTGATCTCCACTTCCTCCACTGTTTGGGATCTCAGAACCTGAAAAATTGTTTAAAACTTTAAAATTTTCTTCTTTATTTATTTGCAGAATTCTTTTTGTTCTCCTTAAATTAGAGTCGTTTTTACCAACACTGTTTAGTGTGCTTGATAGTAAATTATACCACTCTATCTTCTAGACTTCCGGTAATGTTATTTTGAAACTTCTTTGGCTTTTAAGTCATCCTTAATGGTGAGAACTGAAGGCAAATATTTATTGATTAGCATCAAACCTGTGCGTCTTGGCATGCTCTCTGTCAAGCCTCACATGTCAAAACCCATGTGAAGCTTCTAGTTTGAGAATTCAGCAGACATATTTATTCTACTCTAATGAGGAATAATATGGTCATTAATGTGGCTATTGCTTTTAATATTTAAACCTAATGTTGAAGGGATTACTATTGCAGTATTATTCTTTCTGACAGAACCCACTGTTTAACTGGTTAATTGCTTTCTCACTTTCCTTTTCATTGATACATTTTGCTTTAAAAATTCAACCAAAGGTTGACTGCAAATCTGTTAAAGCTATTTAATTCTGCATTGTATGCAGACTTACTGCATTATTTAAAATTTTACATTTGACTTTCTATTTTAAGGCTTGTTTAGTAAAATAATTAGTTTTATACTAAGTGGTTCACTAAAACTATGGAAACTAATGGGCACTTTTAGAAAATTTAGGCAATTTACATAAAAAAATATACCTTGGAAGAACTGACCATTTGTCATTTAATTCTTTCAGCATGCATGTCCATTATCTGAAGCTGGATGTAACCGAAACTTTCTGATCTTCTGAAGAGCTCCCCACGTGAAGAATTGTTTCTTACAACTATTCAAGAATATGCATGCGTTACACACCAATGAAAAATATATTAGCTTTATTAAAATAATATTGTAACTTAATGTATCATAATTATAACATAACTTACTGTCATTAAAATACAAATTTTCTAAGATATCACTGGTACTGCAAATCTATTTTTTTTAAAAGACATTCTTCTAATAGAAACATTTGATGTTTGCTTTAATTCCCATTCCAAAGTAAGCCAAATATTTAGTTATCTTTTGGAAAGCTAAATGGGGAGCAAAACATGTAGAAAATCCCTTATCCTCTGTTTTTGCTTACTTATCAAGAAAATAGAAATTTGACAGTCTTCAAAGTAGTCTTACAGCAGTGAAGGAAAGTCCTACAAAGCCCATCAGCAGTTCTGACCAGATTTAACTGTGATTGAGTTGAGATACAAGTATACTATCTTGAGTGGACCGTGGACCTAGTTTTGCTTCACAAATTTTAATGCTTGTCTGTTTTGGAAATGGACTGGTATTACTGTGCAACTGCTGTTATAGCCTGAAAGCTGTTGTGTAGGCAGTTTGATCTGGAAGAGTTTGTAGCAACTTGCCAAATTAGCTTAATTTAAGATCTTCCGATTTAAGAATAAGAACATTGATATAGATATGGAGATTTACACTAATATATAGTCTGTAATAGCAATTAATTAATTAAAATAATACTTCATTTTTCTAAGAAAATCCTTAGTTTATGCAAGAACTCACCTTTTATAAAGACATCTCATAAATTTTGCTTTTAAGTGTCTATTTGAAAAGCCAGGTTTTCCAGTTATCAATAAATTACAGGTCTCTACATATTCTGAAGGCTAACTAGGAGTCTGTTATGACCAAACAGGAACCCTCTTACCTGTTGTATTGCATGTTTTAAGTCAATGTCCTTCAGGTCTGGGAGAGTGGGAGAGGGAATTCCTTTCAAAATCTCATAAACATGATAAAATTTCCAAACATACCTTTTGAAAACAAATGGAAGTTTTAAATTCTTAAATTGGGTACCTACTATGATCCTGCTAAAAATAGGTGTTTCTGTATGCCTTATGAAGAATATATGTAATACCATCAACTTTTTTCTTTATATGCTTTTCCCTAGTTCTTTGACAGTTTTTTGGGCTTTTTTCCTATTTTACTCCCATTGAAAGTTAAACTTTTGGGTCTTGCTCTGTATTGTACCACTGCTCAAAATATTTGACTAGTTGCTAAATCTCCATCTACAATATTTCCCTATGGTTTCTCACCTGTATGTTTGTACCTACTCATCTCATAGACTGTATGTTTTTTCTATGTAAAAAAGATGAGTCATGCTTGAAAACTGACCAGTAAAATGAGTGTGTAGTCTCTCATTCAGCAATATAAGCTGCATGTAATTGAGAGAACCAAAAAACAGAAATGTTAAAAAAACTCTTAATTATGCGGTCATGGAAATGGCAATGGCTTTGGACGCCTAGCAATGAACATAGATGGATGGGAATGGTCTCTACTTTGAGAACTGAAAAAGGATGAAATATCTTTCCAAATCAGTTGTGTGTAAGAGGGTATAGGTGCCTTATTTAGCCTGAGGTTGACTACCAGTGCGTCCCAAGATATCAGTGCCTGCAGCAACCATTGATGCGATATAATTATATAATGTATGAACCACAAGGAGACTCATTTAGGCATGGTTCTAATTTGTGTCTAAAGTCACAAGGAAATTCACGTTTCTTGGCAAATATCAGACAAAGTGAAGGATTTTTATTTCCAGCTGACAAATACTGTGTGGGGCTTTTGGAATTTTTTTGTATGTTCTATATCGTAAAATAGATGTAAGATTTTTGTATGAGCCTTCGTACCTCCTTCCACCTCTACATGTATTAGGAAAAGTGTGTATGGCTGACTATACTCAGTATCCAGCCCCAGCAGTGTAAGATTTGTATTCAGCTCTGGTCTCTTCAAGCTGAACTGAATTCTAGTCTCTAGAATACAGTGGCTTCGGCTTCCAGAAAGAAATTGTTTCCAGGCAGGAATTTACAGTATTGCAATGTAGTTGGTTTGCCTTCAGGGAAGAATCAATTAAGGCAGTTTTAATGCTGTTGTGCTTGTTACTTATTGAATATGGGAATGCATTTGTTACAGCAGGACTCCTTTAATCCTGAATATTAGCAATCTGTAATATCTCCCTCTTTCACTAAGATTGTATTTTATGGCAAACTTGATAATATTAAATGGGCACAGTTGTTTATGACTCTTCAGACATCTAAAATAGGATAATGCCTGGAGGTCTGTTCTTTGTGTTAAGTCTTATTTTGTGGGACAAGTAAAATCATTCTACTAAGCTAATTAGAGTGCAAAATCCACACTTAGCAATAAAGCGCGTACATACATGCCCATATACTGAGTAGACTAAGGTGTCTGGCATTTCTTAATCAGGATGTATCAAGGGTTTTCAGAGTACCCAGATACTTTATTATGTGCAACAAATTTTTGTTCAGCCAGGAAATCGTCTCATTTAAATTTGTTCTGAGCAGAAGTAACTGCAGATTTCAGTAACAGTGACTTGCTTATCCTGGGATTGAAGGATTCAGAAGGAAACAAAGAACAGTGAGGTGAATGTGACTTGCCTACTGACAAAAAGATATAATTTCTTTAGTTATCCTCTTAGCTGTGTGACTTCAGAATTTGTGCTTACAGAATCTAGAAGTATTCAGGAATGGTTTCCAGGATGTTCTCCAAGAAAAGATAGGGCTTGTATGTAAAGAAAGTCACAAAAAGGCTTAACTTGGTCATCCTTAACTGCCCACAGGAAACGCTTTCATTGCAAGATAAAAGCCAGATGTGGATGGGATGGTGTAGTGATAATTTTGGTGATGGATTTGGGGTTTGTTTCCCCACCCCCTTCAAACTCTTGTTCAATTTGAAGGGGTGGAAAAAAGATTTCCTGTATCAGGTTACCTCATTGGATTCACTAGGGAGAAAATTATTAAATGTTAGCACGAGAGTACATGAGAAAGATGCAGAAATCTGTGCACCAATCCTGACAAAAGACACAAACAATACTGAAGAACAACATTTTGGGACATTGTCCAAATTGTAAACTGCTTGGTTTGAATCCATCAATATGGTTAGATCATCAAAAGATATGTTTGACAAATATAGACACAAAACTAAAGGCAGTTGTTATGCCTGAGCAGGAACAGTAAATTACTTCTCCAAATCTTGTACTTCATGTAATTATGGGGGAAAAAAAAAACCCACCACCTATTATACTACATACTATTTGAAGTGGGTTGAATTACTGGAGGTATCTATTTATATACTCTGATTCTACTGCCATCCACCCCGCCCCTACCCTTATTTGAGATATGTGAAATCTCATTAGCAGTGTTTGATAGGTACATAAGATATCCCAAGTGGCTTATTAAGTAGTTGGAGTTATTTGTCAGTCAACCTTTTCCTGCACCATTATTCTAAACTTGCCAGAGGTTGTAACTTAAGTCTTTAGAAAGCTTCTTCTATGAAAGATTAAGTTATATCTGTGTTAGTATCATGCTTCAACTGCTCAAAATATTTTGATGCCTGTGATATTTTTTGCTTTATTTCACTTGCCAATATTCATAGGCACGACATCATTTCTAAAGAGTTTTCTTTTCAACTACATCAGGAAACTTATTTCCAGGTGTCCCATAGCACCTCATTCATTTGTCTATCATGTAAACATTATGACTGGTCACATAAGATTTGACTCATAGTCTATAATTACAATGTCAATAGTAATAGGTAAGATATAGAATTTGATAGTTTAAAGTTATGATACCCTTATTTAGAGATTAGTATTACTTGCTGGTTAGATAATGCATATTGGACCTGTTCACAAGGTGTTTTCTAAAGATTGAATCTCATTAAATCAAAGCAATGTTTTGTCTAGATAGTTATCAAAAGTTAGCATATGAGCTGTAAATAACATAACTGCATTTGGTCTTGTTTTCATTGACCACTACAGGAGATTTTCCTTTGGTGTCACTGTGAAAGGGTCTGGATTCTTGAAAATTTAGAAAGGAATAGAATAAAATTACTTTATTCAATATGCCATATTTTCTTTCAATGGATTATATCCTTCAGATTTTCAGCATGTTACTTAGAAGGATGTTGATGATATCTCTCGTGTTGTGGCTCTAGTTAATCACATACTTGCTGCACTGCCTCTTTCTACAGTAAATAACCTTCAGAATAGTCTGGTAGTTAAAGCTCAGGCTAAACAATGCTGTAGATTGCATGAACTCCATGGGACATATTGTCTTCCTGCATGTGTACAAATTTGATACGGAACAGATTTTTTCTTCTTGTAAGGGCAACCAGAAATTTTTATGTTTATTTGTTTATCTGAAAAAGAACACTCACCTAACCAACTCATAATGCCATGTGACTTGAAAAAATCCTCAGAAGAATTCCCCAAAGAATCTCAGGTAACTTAATTGTACTTCAAGGACTGGTTCAAAAACTCAAGAATTTCCTTTTGATCTGTTCACAAAATCTTTCACTGTAAGCATTCCAGTCCACTCTCCTCTGAAAATAATATTTTTCAAAGGACATCTCAGTAGTCTCTTAAAAGAGCATTTATCATTGCCAAAGTGGATCTATTTGCTCTAAGCCACCCTGTAAAATTATTCAGTGGCACTGCTAATCCCCTGTTGATCTAGGTGACAAAATTCTCCATTCTTTATGGTTCTTCTTGTTTTCGATGTAGATCCTCCATTTCGCAGATTTCTAGGATGGCTATATGAGCTATTAATACTTCAACAAAACTTCGATGGCCCAGAAAGGTTGTGGAGTCTCCTTCTCTGGAGATATTCAAGACCCGCCTGGATAAGGTCCTGTGCAGCCTGCTGTAGGAGACCCTGCTTTGGCAGGAGGGTTGGACTAGATGACCCACAGAGGTCCCTTCCAACCCCTAAAATTCTGTGTGATTCTGTGTGATTAATCTCTTGAGATATCTGGTACCCCTCATTGCTATTTACTAAAGCATACAGATGGCTCCCAGAGAGAACTGCAGGAAATACGTATCTGATTTGAGGAAATGTTACGTTAGTGAGGAGGAGAATTCACTGACTATTTAAACTAAGATTTCCAAAGTGGGTTAATTTTTAGGTTAACATCAAACTAATTACGCGACTTTAGAGGCTCTGCCAATACAAATTATAAGATTAACATCTAAAGTCTGTATTGCTGTCTGTCTCTATTTTGAAATCTTTTATGCAAAATATTCCTGTTTGGTTTTAGTTCGTAGGCTCATCTACTTAGGATTCAACCCAGAATGTTGTTTAAAACCTAAATTCTCCTGAAATGAGAAAGAGTGCCCTGTGCGTTGCCACTTTGAGACCATATATTTTCTTTTTTCATACAATGAGCATTGCACTGAAATACTTTTTCTTACATTACCATACATAGTACTCCCCGAGTATCTTCCTAGTCACTTCTTCCATAAAACATTACAACTAATGCATTATGCTTCTAACTGTTGATTATGAGTGATGTTGTGACACGTCCCTTCGGGTTGTGCATAGCACTTTAATTTTCACATCAATTGGCTTTTTGGGCAGAACATCAATATTTCTAGACAATCTATCAGTCTGTGAGGATAACTGCCATGTTGTGAAGGAAAGTTCATGTTTCAGTTTTCATTCTAAAATACTCCTTGTGGGTGTGTACGTGCACATGACCCTGTATTCCTTGCTATCTTGGAGAATATTCAACAGACTAGACAGGAACACAAACAATCTGTAGATATCCTGTGGGAAGAAAATGTGGACTATAATCTGAAAAGAGATGAGAAATTCAGGACAAATCTGGTTTCAGCCTTTCTGTTTCTCCCACTATCCAGCAAATTTCTTGTGTCTCTTAGTTCTTCTATTCCAGTCTTTGTTACTTTTCACTCTTATACTCCTCAGAAAAAACATGTCTCTTGCAGCCAATTCAGTTTTCCAACAGGATACCAGGGGTATAAAAGACGAACATCATAAGATGTGACTTGTTCAGGGTGTCGACTGGAAAGAGTGTCTTCCAGCTACTCAGTGGGAGACAAACTGTGCATTTGTCTTGGCAGTGACACCAGCACCTTTGGCAGAGACATGCTCTCGCTTTTCCTTAGAGAAGGCTAGGTGTGCCAGTTATGCAAGGCAGCTGTGAGTAGCTGGGTTTTGGAAGACAGGGATGTCCAGGGGAATCCCAGTCTCTACAGTCTTCATCTACACAGTGGATGTGAAAATGAAGGCCAGGGGAGCAGCTGGTGTGCAAGGAAGGTGTTTCATTTTTGCCTTGATGCAAGAAGATTGCTAGGCAAAGAGGAATAAAAAGCTTTGATTGGTTTAGATTGGATGGAGTGATGCAGGCAAAGAAGGATTGTGTAGTGTCTTGGAGGCTTGCAATGGAGAGTATGGATTTTTACACTTGAAAAACCCAGGGGAGCAGCTTAAGGTTGATATAAAAAAGCCTTTATGGCAGTTCAGGAACTGGGTGCACATGTACACAATGAAAGGGCAGGATAAGCAAAAGGGAAGGATATGTTCTTAGAAAAAAGATGTTGGGAAGGGAGAGGGGACAATGACTAAAAATGGCTTAGTGTACCTGATATATAACATGCCATACACGTAAATGTGTCATGACTGGTTTGGAGTCTGTATAGAGGAAGGGATGTGGAGGTAGCCTTTTCTTCCTCCTCATATCTTTGCTTTGTATCTACTTTTGCATCCTTAACAACTACATTAGCGTTCCAAACCCTTTTAGAAGTTGTATAACGTTTTCAGGTTTGACAACTTGGATGAAAACTACCTATAAATCACTTTTGCTAGAAAAAACAAAGTAACTTTGATTGTCTGGAAATACGAGTTGAGGTGGTGCTCCAGACACTTCTTGAAGGCTATTTCTTTGTCAGACCAGCTATAAATGCATTATCTTCTAAGTTGTGCCAGATGATCAGATGTGCTAGAGGTGATCCTAGCTCGTTCTTTTCTTGTGTGCTATTTCATGGATCCTATAAGCTATTTAGGCTCAGTTTGGTCATTTATGATGGGGTGCTATGACAAAGTCAGCTCTGTACTCCTTCAGATAGGGTTTTATAAATTAAAAAGCTGTTCCAATTGTTAGCTTGGCTTCTGGAGAAGGGGAAGAATCAAGAATAAGAGTGTAGTACATGAAAGACTGTAAATAGTTCTTATTTGTAATACACTGCTGTGAAACAGTCTTTATTTAGACTGTGTTATTGCAGCTAATATGGGCTAAATATTGCAAACACTTTATTTTCTCTCAGAGGACCCAAAACAAATTGCGAAAAGAATAAAACTTTATTGCTTTAGCTTGAGAAACACTTAAAGCTCTGAAATCAAAGAGGGGAGGAATATAGGCCTCATATTTTTAGTGTACTTAATGATATTTTATCTGAAAGGCAAAATAATGGCCTGTTGATATCTTTTAAAATTTACACTTGGAGAAAGCAGATTTTGTATCTCTAAAGAGAGATAGTATTGTAGAAAAAAAGAAAGTCAAAATACTGTATTTCTTCAGTCCTTCACATCTGCAAGTTGACATTTTTCCTGGCATGAAGGTCTTTGACAGAGAGAGATAGCCACAGGCAATAAAGAGTTAAGCCGAATGTGTGACTATTTAAACATCCAAGGAGCAGTGAGAGGAGGACGACGGATGAAAGCACCATCTAAGGTCTTTTAATGCTGTTTTCCTTGTTCCTCCATTATCTTGCAGTTCTAATCATAGCTGAGAGCAGCACTAGGGGTAAGAGGGATACAGTGAAAAGCAGCAGAGGAGGAAAATGGAGTTGGTGCTCTGCATGAGGAACACGACTTGGTTCCCTGTGCCTTGCCTGAGGAAGGAAAGGAGGGTACCAAAGAAGTCATCACTCTGAAAGCGAGGGAGACTGATTTCTGTGGATGCTGAGAGCTTTTGATAGCAGAGGTGCAAGTACTGGGGAGGATGGAGCCAAGCACTCAAATTGCATAATGTGTCTATGGTGCGGCTTTCTGTCTTGAGCAATCCTACTTACATAGATATAGTAAGAGCTCTACACATCTGTGGTTCCCTTGATTTTCTGCTTACTGAAATGGATTCGTCTCACTTTGAATGATGGACAATGCCTTCTGGGCCACCCATTACACTTCTCAGCACCCCTCACATTCCAGAGTACAAGTATTGGTGCATTTGAAAAAGTTTTTAACTGGGGGAAAATGTTTCTGAAGTATAAAAAATATTAGTGAAGGTGGTGAAGTGTCTGGAGGCTGTTTTTATTTTTCTCCTCCTTACAGTATGTCTGACATATGCAACAACTTGCAGATGTGAAAACATCCTTTTGAATTCATGACTTACAATCCTCCAAGGATATAGCCTCTTCTCTTAACACGAATGCTTGTATATATTGTAATTGAAAATTTGAATGCATTTCCAGCAGTCCAAAAGAGAAAAGAAATTCTCAGGTAAAGCTACACTGTACATACCAAGGCTGCTATTTTCTGATGGTATTGAAATTGAATTTTCAACCTCACTGTTCAAACCATGAAGTGTTACTGATACTGACGTATTTAACCTATTTTACACCACGCAGCTTCACAGCTGGATAGGTACAAATAATAACTGTAACTTATTGTTACCCTTTCTATCTGCTGTCTTGTTTGTTTAGGTAAAATTTTACTGTGTTCAAAGCAGATATTCACCATTTAACCATACAAAATAATAATAGTCATACAACACAAAAAATTATTAATTAATTATTACCTGATATTTCTTTATGAGATACTGGATAATGATTAATACACTTGTGACCCTCCAGTAAGTCACCTGACAAGTCTGGTTAGACTGCTAGGTATCAGTGAGAGGGGGAGATTGGTCTCTATTAATCCTGGGACAGGCTGAACATCACTGCTTCTATGGGGCAGTTTTTCAGTTACCTTCTTTTTTTCCTTGGCATTTTGTACCATTTGTGTTTAGTTTTTCCTCTGGAATCCTTGAGCTACTGACCACCTTCATTTAGCACTCTTGCATCTGTCTTTCTTTTTACCTTTCTTATCTGGTGTGGCTCTACCCTATTTGTTTTCTCACCATTCTTGCTCGCAACTTAGAGGCTTTTCACAGAAGTCTGAACGGAGATTATTCAGCTATGCTGCATTGAAACTACACCTTGGATCACAGAGACTGGAGTGACTGGCAGGGGAGCTGCATTATTTTCTGCAAGGCTGGAGTCAGATGTGCTGTTGTGGTTGTAGGGGAGTGATGGTAGGTTACTGCCATGGTATGTCAAGATACCTGAATATATATGTCTTTCCTGTCAGCCCAGTGATCACCCTCCTATTAGGACTGTGTACATTCAGCTTTGTCAGCTCACTTTGTGGAGGGGTCAGGGACAACTGCACATGTATTCATGCTAGATTTCTTTTGTAGAACTCATATGAGATAATGTCATAATATTCTTGTATGGATTGCCTATTAAATAATCATGTGATTTGAAGAGGTTATTCCAATAAATACAAGTAAAATTTCAAATGTATTTTTATATAACCAACATCTGCCTAAAAGCTCAAGAGATCTGAGTAGAGAATCTTATTTTATCTCACTTTTATCTGTAGTCATATAAAGTGTTAGAAGTTTGTCCTCCTGGAGGTGAGAGAAAATTTTTGGTCTAGACGGTGTCTATGCTTACGTAGGAAGAAATTATCCAAAGAGAAATTTTGCCTGGCAGAGATCCCCAACCTAGCCTCTCTCACCTAATCCACAGTAATTGCACTGTTCTGTGTAGGCTTGCTGATATCAGTGAGAAATCATGAAATTGTTCCCGTCATCTTATTTCTTCAGATGTATCTGCATTTCATTTTCTAATCACAGTTGCTAGCTTGAGCTCTGAACAGGAAAAAAAGCACACCCGTGTTTTGATGCTAGGAATAATTTTGCTCTCAGATCCAAAACCTCTTGAGAAAGTGCATGATAAAACATCTGTGGGCTAACCAGCATCAAATTGACTGGACTGGTCTTGGTCTACTTCCTTGATGAGTTGCTTGATTAAAAGTTACTAATGTAATGAATAACGTAGAATCTTTTAAGACCTCACTCTACAGGCACCTAAATATCCATAATTCTTGGGACTTGAAAATAGTCTGTGGATAGAGAATTCCTTGTATTTCAGGAAATCACAGTTCTGGTTGTGATTCACTTGTGCTAGAGTTAAGGTGCCATTTGTGGGTCCCCTTTTAAGGGGTTGAAATAGTTATATTATTCTTTAAATGTGGAGAAGAGGATTCTTCCTTTTATAATTTTCCTAGAAAATGGAGAATATTAGTAAAGCAGTTAATACCAATGAATTTGGAAGACTGTGCAAGACTGATCTAGCTGTGCTGTGGCAATAGGAGAACTACAGAACTTGTAGATTTTTCCTTTTCTTGTTTGCTTCTCCCAGGCTGTCCATTACATAAATCTTATTGTTATACACAGTTAATGAACAAGAAGTCTAAAACTTGTGCAGCTGTTGCATGGAGAAGAGTGTATCAAACAGAAGACTTCTTTTGTAATATAATTAAAGGGAAAGAACTCTAATACAAAGGCTGGGATGCATGGCATATAGGCTAGCACAGAATTCTACATTATTGCTTTTTTTACTACTTCGGTATTAGATAAAGATGGTTTCTGAAGTAATTAATAGGATTTTAAAATTTTTAATTTTGTCCTATCATTCTCTTTCCTTTATCTTTCCTATCTTTGAACTGTACCTCTTTTCGGCTGCAAAATGAAAAAGGAAGGGAAAGATGAATTAGGGGAGCAATGTGTTATAAAAGTGGAAGAGGTCTTTCAGAAAAATCTTTGTGTGAAAATGTATGAAAATATTTCAGACCCTTCTGTCTGAGACCTTATCTTAAGACATTTGCCTCAAAGCTTGTCTGCAAAGTTCACTGCAGGACCTCCTGGCAGGCCAGCAAAGCTTGTTTGCAGCCCAGCCCGCTGCAGGACCCCGTGGCAGGACAGCCAAGTACAAACCAGACATGAAATTAACAACCACCTGAAACCAGCCTCGAAGGACGGGTACATGGGTAAGTGGTTGTGAAAAATGCATCTATACACTGACCCCCTCCCCGACCTGCCAGAGCCAAGAGTGAGAAAAAACACATTCACGGGACTGGGGGAACATGGGGTATGTGCCATGGCCTAGGGAACAATCTCCCCAGACACTGTATAAAAGGCCATGTGACCAAATGATGGGGGGGACCCCCACCACCGACGCACACAAGAAGTACGGACCAATGGGACGCCGCTGGATCCATGCTGGTGACTGTCTCTTGCAACTCTATCCCGACTGCTTGCTAGGTTTCTTTCTTTCCTGTCTTTTCCTCTCTTTCCTGTCGCTGTTTCCTCCTGCCTTCGTTTGAACAGGTGATCAATAAACCTGTTTGATTGGTGGCATTTGACCTTGTTTGTGTCTTCGTCTCACTCTGGGAACAACAATGAAACTCTACAACTCGAGTCTTCCCAGACCGTAACACCTTCTCAATTTTTTAATCAACTCTAATGAATGCTAGAACCACCAGTTTGACTTTCAGATTGTATGCCTGTATGGCATACTTTTTTTTTTTTTAAGAGTGCATGCACTCTTTTAAGAAAAGTGTAGCATTTATGACATTACTGTTCATTGTTGCTTCCAGCAGAGGAATGACACAGATCCCCAGGGGCTGGTGGACCCAATATTAAAAACAATTTTTGGCACTGGTAGCTGTACGAGCCCAGTTGCGAGGTATGGGGGCTGTGCTCATATGTATTGGAGCCCTTCTCCATGCGCCGATCCAAACACACAGCTTTGGTTCTCAGATGCCTCTCTGTGGGGAGCAAGTCTGTTGCTCTGACCAGGTAACATGTGGAGCTGCTTATTGATTTTCCATTTAGTGAAAGATTATGTGCAGAGAGGACAGGCTTTTGGACCTCCATTGATGCAAAAAAAAAAATGTAGATCCATACAAAGTATGAACTGTCTCAATAAAGCTGAAGATTTTGATACTGAAATTAAGGACTACTTTAATTGCAGTTGTTGAACTGAAGTTGACCTGTGCATTATTTCCACTATTTGAAAGACTTCTTTACTTTATAAACAGGAAAATAGATGCACTAGCAACAAATGCATTGGAAAAATCCACTTCTTTATAACTCATGAATGCTTTTCCACACGTTATAAATTCTGAAAGACTATTGTCACTCTTTTCATTAGGTAATGAAAACAAATAAGTTAATGATTTTTCTTTTGAAACAGCAGCTTTGTCTTAGGTACTTTCTCCATGCAATATTGGTTTATGGGCTAAGAATGACATCTGTAATATCATTATCTGTTTTTTAAAAAATTACATCCGGAAAATTAAAAATAAGTTAACAATTTAGATCATAGTACAGCAAAGGTATAATATGCATCAAAGGACATGCTTAGCAAATGGTATACACTCCGCTGAAAGGACTCTCTTGGTAGTGAAAAGTAAATTGAGACTGCAGGACCTGATACATTAAAAATAATGATTTAATGGCTATGCAGTTGATTTAATGGCTATGAAAGTAATTATAAAGGTAAGGTAAAGATAATATTTGGTAGATTTTTTCCCCAATAGAACTGTAATCTAAAGCAAATGACAGTGCCTCAGAGAACACAGGAAAAGTCAGTCTTCTGGAAGCAGTAGAGGAAAGAGAGTTTTCTATTGCTGTCCTCTGAGGTGTCCTCCTCAATGCATATTTTGCATCACTTCTACAGGTACAATGAAATGTTTATTCTTTGTTAATGAAGGATTTCTTCCACAAAAAGTATACAGCTGTAATTCTTCACCAGCTAGACTTGGTGCAGAACTAAAAGACATTTTTGTCCTTGTTGAAAAGTAAGTGCTGTCAGTGTAAGTGTGCCATCATGCAAATGACTGTTGCTGAGTTTTCAGATGTCAGTTGCATAATTTATTATTGAACTCTAATCATAAATATATAACTTCTGCCAAAGTCTTTTCTAAATCAGAGAAATAAGAAACGACTAGAACAATACCCAAGGCCATGTTCTCTTTAATGATTGTGACAGGTTATTCTTACTGTGCATTCATAGAGTAGCATTGGTTTGAGTTTAGATATGAAAATAAAGCGTACACAGACGTATTGTAGATCCATAGAAAATTTCAGTTGCATTGTCACACAAATGGTTGTTGCTTCCAGAGTCAGGAAATCAGAATATATTTAATACTGACATTTCATGATCTGAACATACTAGCTGACTATCTAGTACCACCATGTCAGGCAGTTTATGCTCTACTTGCTCTTAGAAATTACTTCAGTGGATGTACCCAGGTAAGAGTCTAAAGAAATCAGATGGGCACACCTTCAAAAATTCTGCACTTCTGTGATGAGTAGAGAATTTCTGTCAGCAAGTGAAAAGATGGATGGTTTAGTTTAGCTGTGTTTGTGGAGTCTTCGAATTGCAAGTGTTGATTCGGAAAGATTTAAATTTCTTCACTCCTGGCTTTCCATGCCTTATCCACCACATAATACAGTGCTTTTGTAACTTATCTTAACAGACACTAAGGGTAGGAATTAAGAAAAGGAATTCATTATTTGTGTGTGTTTGTTTTCATGATTGGTTTCTGGGTTTGTTTTTTTTTTTAATTTTTATTTTAGAATGGAATTTTCTAAAGATTTGTTCTGCAACACTTTCTAAAATGTCTGTTTGTTTGTTTGAATTGCTGTTCATGTGAAATGCAAACAATAGAATTAGACTTCGGTGAGTTGTATGCTCAGTGCTTACAAATGATTAGCAGAACACTTTGGAAGCACAGTGTTTGACAAAGATGGATATTTCTGCTCAGCTGCTGTCCTGAATTCAGTTAGTAGGAATTCTTCAAAATGTTTATTACTTGATGCTGACGTCTGTGGGTTATTTTATGTCAAAACACACAGCTACTTTTCATCATCAGCAAAATATAAAGTTGAATTAAAGGAGCTTTTTGACCTTGTCAAAATAAATAGGTGGAAACACTTCAACGAACAAAAGCTTGCCATCTTTCCAATCACTGTATAATGCACTACTGCTCTGTCTAAAAGTGTCAGTAAGAAAACACATTCTAAGTAGTAGAAGATAAAAAGATGAAGTGCATTATAAGTTCTATTATGCACTGGCCCTCCTGTGTATTGCTGTTGAAATATGTTTTGCCAGCATCACATTTTCATGTCTAATCTTATCCCTTTCACGACAAATGATCTCTGCCATTGGTATAATCCCATAAATACTTGAAGGAAACAGCAGATTTTAACAATGATGGTAGGCTATCAGCGATTTTGAATAAGGCATTTGGAAAACTAATTATACATGATGAAGAAACTGGCAACACTTATCTAAATGGTTGTAAGAAGTGTTTTCTCAGTTATTTTGGTCTTTATCATGAACGAATCCCTCTTCCCTGGGGCTCTGAAGTACAAAAAGGTCCATACTGGAGTAGAAATGATTGTTAACAGAATTCATCATCTCCAGTTAATCCCATCAATCTGTCTTATAGGAGGATTTTCTACTATTTTACTATTTTTATAATAAATGATATTTACTAGTGGTAAAAAAAAAAAAGAGAAGAAAAAAATTATTATTTTCTTTGGTAGGGGTAAAAGGAAATTTGCCTAGTGGTAGCTGATAGGGGTAGCAACTGTAGAGGGGTACGTATGTTTTCTGCTTCTAATTCATTAACCAGTAAAGGAATACTACCTCACCAGTATCTCTAATTTACAACTTACTTTAGTGTCTAGGAGACTCCCAGATTTATTGCAAAATGTTTTTTACAGATCCATGGCATCATATTTAAATTCACAAACTGCAGAAATAAAGCTTATCAGATTTCTTTATTTAGAAATTTAATTGTATTAAAAATTAAAATACTTAAGAATCTTCAGACTTTATTATTTTATGATGTACACCTTCAGTTTTCTCTGAAACAAAAGGTGAAAGGAAACATTTTGATGACCCACAGTTTACTTTTAAATTTCACTCTATAGGAAATGTTTTTTCACTATTCTTGTATTTTGGAAAAAAGGAACTAAATGTATGTAGTGTTTAGAGAAATAAAAAAAAATGTCCTCAGATGCCACTATTGCAGAGTTTTGGGGGGCTGTGCAGCTTTAGGGGCTGTGCAAATACCTGGAGAACTGCAACATCTCTTTGCATTAGAGGTCTAAGATACTCAGCTGCTGTATGTTAGTAGATTCTTAAACAGCAAGAGAGTACTCAGAGTATTTTGCCATTGAATTTCCTCACAAGACAGTCTTGTGCTTTGGATGGAGAGCGCACATCTTCCTTCTAACTGTTGAGTATCACACGACTTAAATACTTCAGTCATTTTTTCATTCTTCTGTTACATTTTGAGGAGAAAATATGTAAAGCTTATGCTTTGAGCTCTTCAGTAGTGTAACACGACTGTAAATACACCTGCAGCTGCTGTTAAATTTTGTCTCCTACCTTACCCACAGAAGAAAAAATACTGTGACACATAAGAAGAGGAACTGAGTTTGGAGAAAAAGAAGTTGCACACCTTGCAGAGGATGTTACGCTTCTCTTTCATCTTCCATTCTACATGTTCATAATCGAAGTGTAATTGTTCTTCATGTACATTCACTGTTTTATTGACTTCTCCTCTTCTCAATATAGCTGGAAAATTAATTTCTGAGGTAAAAAATGCAGGACTATTTGTGTCCACTAAGGATTTTTAGTACCTATTTATTACAAGCAGTAGGTAAAGGGGTTTTTGATGTTTGCTCTATGGCCTGATGTAAATGGGAGGAAAATAAGATTAAGCTGAGCTTCATAACAATGTACTCACGATGAAGGAAAATCATATTTTGTCTAGGCAGTCCTAAGCAGTCATGTCTTAGCTGATAACTCTGTAGAAGTGGGTACATAAAGCTGGGCTAAAAAGGAAACCTCTGTTTTTCTGTTGCTTTGTCAGGGTACAGTGAGGCTGACACGTCTGTGAGGACAACTGAAGCTGAGCTGGGACAGCAGTCTTTGATGGGGGTCAGGATCAGGCCTGGTGAAGCAAACTGGGGTCAGGGACAGTCCTGGTACGGCCAGGCAGGGCCTCCATGCCAGACCGTAGGCCCGGCTCAGTGGGGGTCACAGCAGGCAGGGCTGTGGGGAGATGGAGACCAGCCCTGCTGTGGTGCTGCTGGGGCAAAGACTGACTCCATGCCATGAGGGTGCATTGCTGGCTCATGTTCTACTTGTCTGCCAAGATGTCTAGGTCCTTTTCTTCAAAGCTGTTTTCCAGCCAGTTGGGTCTCAACCTGTTCTGGTGCATGGAGCTTGTTCCTTTCCAGGTACAAGGCTTGCACGAGTCTCCTTTCAGTCTGTTTCTCCAGCATGTTGAGGTCCCTCTGGATGACAGCACACCGATATGGTACACCAGCCACTCTTCCCAGTTTTGTATCATTTGTGAACTTGCCGAGGGTATGCTCTGTCCCATCATCAAGGTCATTACTGAAAGCTTAAAGAGCAGTGTACTCATTATTGAACTCTGAGACATGCAGCTAGTGGCTGGCGTCCAGCTGAGTCTGATACAGCTGATTGCAAAGCTTTGATCCTGGCTGTTCAGCTGGTTTCAATCCATCTCACTGTCCACTTATCCAGCTTATGCTTCATTGCTTAGTCCATGAAGAAGTTATGGGACACAGTGTCAAAAGCCTTGCTAAAGCCTTCCTTTCCCTCCAGAAAATGTCCAGAGGGATGTTGCAGAGGTGCACAATTTAAACTGCATCATGACAGTATAAGCTCATTAGAAATTGATGGGACCTGTTCTTGAGCCAAGCATCTAAATTTTATTTATCCTGAACCACATCACAAGTTGTACTGCTCAAGGTTTTGTTTATTTTAAGTGCTGTGCCACTCTGAATAGTTCTTTTCAAATTAAGGTACAGCTTTTTAAAATGGTATAAGTATGACCCTTGGGAACAAGATACAGCAATTTCTTTTGAGAAAGATGAACCTTTCTTACTGTTTTTTGCAACTGTTACATGGTTTTGTACTGGTGAAACCACCCATACTGAACACATCAATTGCCTCAGGACTCCAGTGGTTTAACCTGTTTGTCCGCTCACCTTTGCAATACCTCTATGCAACTGAAGATGCATTTTGATGTTTACCCACGTATGGATTTTCATATAGTCCCTGAATGCAGCAGCTTCATGGTCTTGTGATACGCTGTGGTTACACCATGTATAGCTCTCTACTGAAAAAATGGCGTCTAATTTGGTTTTGTGAAGTGTTGGCGTGGGTTACAGATCCGTTGTAACGATGTCACCCCAATGTGAGTATTGATCGTTCAACCTTTATTAGTCAGCAAAACAAGGTTTATATAGCAAAGCAATTACAGCATCTGATTGGTTAGACCCCTAACCATATATAGGCAAAACTACTGCAACTCGCT
>Ga0065711_1032660_pt1 | contig 26929 bp, 12 predicted proteins | sample Hoacrofraction12_FD_59098 | JGI IMG/M metagenome (GOLD analysis project Ga0065711, IMG submission 59098) | Hoatzin crop microbial communities from Cojedes, Venezuela - Epithelial fraction 12 v2 (version 2) | ecosystem: Host-associated > Birds > Digestive system > Esophagus > Crop | place... | reverse complement strand
AGGGTCACCTACAGCAGGCTGCACAGGACCTTGTCCAGGCGGGTCTTGAATATCTCCAGAGAAGGAGACTCCACAACCTCCCTGGGCAGCCTGTTCCAGTGCTCCGTCACCCTCAAAGTGAAGAAATTCTTCCTCATGTTCAGCTGGAACTTCCTGTGCTTCAGTTTGTGCCCGTTGCCCCTTGTCCTGTTGCTGGGCACCACTGAAAAGAATCTGGGCCCATCCTCCCGACACCCACCCTGAAGATATTTAAAAGCATTTCTAAGGTCCCCTCGCAGCCTTCTCTTCTTCAGGCTAAACAAGCCCAGCTCCCTCAGCCTTTCCTCACAGGAGAGATGCTCCAGTCCCCTCATCATCTTCATAGCCCTTCTCCGGACTCTCCAGTAGCTCCTCGCCTTTCTTGAACTGGGGAGCCCAGAACTGGACACAGGACTCCAGATGGGGCCTCACTAGGGCAGAGCAGAAGGGGAGGAGAACCTCCCTTGACCTGCTGGCCACATTCTTCTTAATGCACCCCAGGATCCCACTGGCCTTCTTGGCAGCCAGGGCACACTGCTGGCTCGTGGTTAACCTGTCATCCACCAGGTCTCCCAGGTCTCTCTCCACAGAGCTGCTCTCCAGCAGGTCCGCCCCAAGCCTGTACTGGTGCATGGGGTTGTTCCTCCCCAGGTGCAGAACCCTGCACTTCTTGCCCTTGTCATGAAGTTCCTCTCCACCCAACTCTCCAGCCTGTCCAGGTCTCACTGAATGGCAGCACAGCCTTCTGGTGTTATCAGCCACTCCTCCCAGTTTTGTGTCATCAGCAAACTTGCTGAGGGTACACTCTGTCCCTTCATCCAGATCATGCATGAATAAATCGAACAAGACTGGGCCGAGTACTGACCCCTGGGGAACCCCACTAGCTACAGGCCTCCAACCAGGCTCTGCACCACTGGTGACAACCCTCTGAGCTCTGCCATTCAGCCAGTTCTCAATCCACCTCACTGTCTGCTTATCCAGCCCACACCTCCTGAGCTTCCCTATGAGGATGTTATGGGAGACAGTGTCAAAAGCCTTGCTGAAGTCGAGGTAGACAACAGCCACTGCTCTCCCCTCATCCCCTGCTCTACCCAGCTTCGGCGGGGGGGTTGGACTAGATGACCCACAGAGGTCCCTTCCAACCCCTACTATTCTGTGATTCTGTGATTCTGTCATGCCATCATGGAAGGCTATCAGATCAAGCATGATTTCCCCTTGGTGAATCCGTGTTGACTACTCTTGATAACCTTATTTTCCTCTACTTGCTTAGAGGTGACATCCAGAATGAGCTGTTCCATAACCTTTCCAGGGATGGAGGTGAGGCTGACTGGCCTGTAGTTCCCTGGGTCCTCCTTCTTGCCCTTTTTGAAGACTGGAGTGACATTGGCTTTCCTCCAGTCCTCAGGCACTTCTCCTGTTCTCCAGAACCTTTCAAAGATGATGAGAGTGGCTCAGCAATGACATCTGCCAGCTCCCTCAGCACTCAGGGGTGTGTCCCATGGATTTGTAGGTGTCCAGTTTGCTTAAATGATCTCTACAGTGATCCAAGCAAAGGTCTTTCTTTCTCCAGGCTTCTTCTCTTCTCTCCAGGGACTGGGATGCCTGGGGGCCAGCCTTAGCAGTAAAGACTGAAGCCAAGAAGGCTTCAGTAACTCTGCCTTCTCTGTATCCTCCACCAGGGCACCCACCTCATTCAGCAGCGGCCCCACGTTTTCCCTAGTCCTGGTTTGCTACTGATGTACTTGAAGAAGCCCTTCTTGTTGTTTTTGACATCCCTTGCCAGATTTAATTCTAGGTGGACCTCAGCCTTACTTGTTGCTTCCCTGCAAGCTCTGACAACGTTCCTGTATTCCTGCCGAGTGGCCTGTCCCTCTTTCCACATTCTGTAGACCTTCCTCTTCCATTTGAGTTTTCCTAGAAGCTCCTTGCTCATCCATGCAGGTCTCCTGCCTCCTTTGCTTGATTTCTTACTCGTGGGGGTGCACCAGTACTGTGCATGGAGGAAGTAATGCTTAAATAATGACCGGCTCTCTTGGACCCTGTTACCTTCTAGAGCCCTAATCCATGGAATTCCCCCAAGCAGGTCCTTGAAGAGGCCAAAGTTAGCTCTCTTGAAGTCCAAGGCTGTGATCCTACTTATTGCCCTGCTTCCTCCACGCAGGATCCTGAACTCCACCATCTCATGGTCACTGCAGCCAAGGCTGCCCCCAGCCTTCACATCCTCAACCAGTCCTGCTCTATTTGTCAGCACAAGGTCCAGCAGCACACCTCTCCTCGTTCGCTCCTCTGCCACAGTAGATTGTAGTTCATTGGTCACCCGGTTCAGCCCTGTGGGCAGTGCAGACGTATAAGCTATTAGCCCCTCACAGTTAGAAGGAGGCTTTTTTTTCCAGCAGTGGTTATTTGGGCATAGAAGAGGAAAATAGCTTCAAGATGGCTGTCTAATTTCACAGTAAAGAAAAATTGTCTCAATACCCGTGAGAAGTGATGGATAACATATTTCGCTTGTCTGCTGAAGATTTGTCTGTTCAGATTGGTTCAGGTTATTTTCCTTTATCTTCAGAAAAATGTTCAGCCCAAAAGCTTTTTAGAAATTTAAATTGGATCAGTGTTTAGTTCTTTGTCTCATGATGCAATGCCCTTTACTCTTTCACAGAGTAACTTACTATAGAGCTAATTCTGCACTCCCAGCTCAAAAATTACAGTATCTCTAATACTGTATGCACTTACTAATGGGACCAGACAGGCATAGTTGGCAGTAGTAGCCTTCTACATGCTAATCACACTAGGGTTTTTTTTTTTCCTGACAAATGTAAGAACATTACATCAGTAAAGCTCCAGCCAAGTTGAGAATTCAGAATCTGTTAGCTGGAGTATTTCCTTAGGGGCCTTATTAGGTAATCCTTGAACTAATTCTGTCCTGTGTGCTTTCGGTCCAAAAATAGCCATCACTTTAAAATTTCATCTGTAACAAGAAGTTATCGTGGTAATTTTAATACATCCTTTTTCTCAGTAAATGTTAGTAGCTATATTTCAATTTATCTTTTCAAAATATCACAATCTTAGATTTGCTGTATGCTTAGTACTACTGTATGGAGGAGTTTTCTGACACTTTGTATATAAGCAGATACTCAAAGGTCTCAGTCTTATTTAAGTCATTCCTTGCTGTCTTAAGAGCTTCATCTTTGCTGAACAATTATTATGATCAAAAAGCTACAGATTGCCTTTAATCCATATATGCAGTATCTAGGGATACCACCAAAAGTTATGTATAAAGATCAAAAGAGCCATAATCCTAAGTTTGTGGATGACTAACCTTGCACAGAGAAAACCTGCTAGCCGTCTGTGGGAATTTTGCCTGACTGAGGTTGACAGGACTCAGCTGTTTCAACCGAAACTAAGAATAGTTTTAATCTGCCTTCGCTGTGACCAACTTCACCCAGTTAAGCAAGCTGCATCAATCACTGATGTAAGCGCCTGATTTCTCTCTCATCCTTTCCTCTAGGGAAAGCTGAGGCGTATTTGGAAGCAATCAGGAAGAACATAGAATGGCTAAAAAACCACAACAAACAAGGTAACAAAGAAGGTATGAAGTAAAAAGCCTTGACACTGGGGTGGGCACCATATACACTACAAAACAAGTAATTTAAATTGTGTTATATAACTTAGCATTATGTTAGAAGTTAAGTAATAGTAATATAAAACTGTGCTTGTCTGGTTTCTAGTGATAATCAATGGTGTTAAATAATACAGGTCATGTGAAATTTAAGTCAATGAATGAAAATAGTAAACTAAGGCAAATTCACATAAACTGGCTCGAACAGCCATTGGCCACGAAACACACAGTGACTAACTAACCAGCTCGAAGTTAGTCATGTGCTGTCCAGATAGTCACGGTGGTCTGCCTGTCACTGGCTAACAGTACGTCAGTTTTGTCTAGTGCTTCATTTCTTAGTTCAACGTATCTTTTAAATATGCTTTTATACATGAGGTAAATCTATTTTAAAAGTCTGGATGTGTCTAGAAAAGCTCAGCACATCTGGCTAGTCCTGTGCACGCCATCACAAATAGCAGTGAGTTTTGTTTCATAACCATAAATAGTTAAGATACAAACTTATGTCACTACCACTGTAAGATATTGGATTACAGCCCAAATCAACTCTAATGACTTGCAGCTCTCACACGCCAAGCTGTGCAGAAGGGGAGCAGAGCCTAAAGCAGCTGCACAGGGTGTGCTCACCAGCTGCCCCGCCATTTGCCTCTTCCTCAGAGCCAGGCCTATATGAGAGCTGGAGGGAGGGAGCTAACAGCAGCAGGAGCTAGCTTATTTTTCACAGATCTTTATTTATCCATATCATTTTTGCCCTCACAATCTTACATAAGACCAGCCTCCTATCCCCTCTGTCTGCCATTGCTGGGTCTTCTGCCGTTACCCGCTCTGTAAGTGAAGGTTCCTAGCCGAGTGATCCATCCCTGGGATACGACTGGCGCCTGGCGAGAAGGGTCCTTCTTGCACCAGTGGGGCAGAGGGGGATCTGAGCTGAGACTGGCCCTGGGCAACCTAGCCGCTCTCTCTGTGGGTTGAAGCATGTAGGAATTACATTTCGGAGATGAGCGCATGCCTACAGCCCAACACATCCATTTTCCTGTACATAAATTCCATAATAGGAAGGGACTTTTTAAAAATTTTTTCCATCTCTAAAATCGTTTCCACACAATGGTAGCAATGGCCCTTAGCAGCAGGCATACATATTTGCTCAAGAGTTTTCCTGCCAATTCTAATGAATGTTTCTGTTTATCAGTGTACTCATTATAGTAATTAGACCTCAGTCATGTGTGATTATTTCTCTGCATCACACATACTGACTGGGCAGCCCCTCACTCCTCTTCATAGTAACCTTTCCTCTGCACTGCCGCAGCCTGAAAATGGCTGTGACTGCAGATCAATAGCATTTTATCTGCCTGTGAATGCAGTAAGACACACGCTTTCTGCAGAGATGGATTTTTATTTGCACTAAAATATCTTTATTGTCCTCTGGCAATGGAAATGGGCCTTAAAGTCAGTGTAAGTTATGACAAAATTGGAATAGTGTTCTTACTCTTCTGATACGTTATCTTTATTTTGCCTTTCCATACTTTTTATTTTTGTAAAATGCTAATTCAGTTCTCCTGGGATAATGTTAAAGGAAGTACAGTCAGGGTAAGCTTATTTAACCGTGAATGCATCACGCTGTTTCTTCAGTACAAGATTAGGTGGTATTGATGTGCTCATCAATCATTTCGCCATTTTCAGCTAGCACCTGGCAGCTAGCAGAAAAGTCATTCACAAAGTAATTTGTGTATTAAAATGGCCAGTCTTTTCCACCCCCATTCATGGATTGTTTTACTCACTGAATATACTTGAAGAGGTATAGGTTTTCTTCAGGCAAATGTTTGTAGATCTTTAACTTTGTTATTTTATTCATTCAGTGACTAGTGACCGTGGAAATGTTAATTTGCATTTTCCCAGTTTAAAAATATCAATTGCCTGTTACGGAGGCAAGTAAACTTGAGTGGTCTGGACAATTGAAAGAGAAACATACATACCAAAAGCCTAGATTTTGGCCTGACTGGCTTTTGTGTCCAAAGTCTGTTTTGCATATAAAAAATCTCTAGGCTCTGTGGGACCTGTCTTTAGTATCTCCTAGACATGGCTTGATCTTTGAAACCAGCGCTCTTTAAGAGCAGCTCCTCTCCTGTGTAGATAAACATCACTCCCGCCAGCAGACGTCGGCTGCTGGGTACACTACGGCAGGCAGCTCCAGAGAACGGAACTGTGAGTCATTTAACTACTACGTGCAAATAGCATGTTCCGATTTTTCACAAAATACTTAGGTAGTTTATAGTTTCGTAACACTAACAGTAGACATTTAGGAATGAAAGTAAATTCTGTAATTAACTGCAATGGCAAATGACTTGATTTGAATATGCAAATAAGACCTCACATCATTTACTGTAGCAGTTTCACAGTTCAGTGTAATGCTGCAGCTGTTGTGGTACATATAAACCAAAGCTGATTTTTCTAATTACTTGTCCAAATTAATAGGTTGTAAATAAGTATTAGAAATTAACAGCTACCAATTTCTAGAAAAAAATCTAATTAAAGTGCCATGAGATATACAAATTAGACAGAATTGGATATTATCGTAATGGCTGTAATCTTGTACAGAATGTTTAGTACTTAAACCTTCACATCTCCATGTAATGATCTTGGAGTCGTAAACACTATCCTAGAAGAAAAATAAGCTCAGGAATTTTAATGTGAATAATATCTATTATAATAATTTAATATTTGTTCTTCCATTCATTTCCACTTCATGCTGTCTTTCACTGGAGACTGAATGAAACCTCACAACCTTATTATTAAATTGCTAGGTACTATTTGTCCCTATTACTGGGTTAGGATGGGGAGACAAACAGGTTGCTTTCTCTGAAGTAATGCCGGTAACAGACCAGATGTGAAATAGTGGCCTCAGTACAGCAAATGGCAAAATTCCTATTAACTCAGATGTGGAGAGGAAACCTCTGCAGGAGTGGGTAGTTTTGAATACCAATTTTCTGTACTACTCACTTGAAATTGCCTTATTCTGTTATAAAAATGATCACAAGCATTAATTTGCTTCTTAATGGCTTTCTATTTCTATCCAGTTTTGGTCACTCAACCATAAAAAGACCGAAAGTCGTTACTGTCTGCTTTGTTAGGAATGCGCAGTTGGAAGGAAGGTCCTTCCACTTACTGCTGTGTGATGATGTGCCTTGGACTCCATTACAAACCCACTAGTAATATATGCTGACGGTTCCGTCTGTGGAGTGATTTATACTGAAAAATTCAGGATGTGTCTGTTTTTGTGAAAGATACTAATTAATTTAACTTAGCATGAACCCTTAAGACACTGATGTTTTCCAGACTACTAACTTACGATTCTAACAAATTAAGCTTTACATTTTATGCAGTAAATTATGTAGCTGAAACTTGTATTATGTGGGAATACAATGGATCTGCTGCCAGAGTTACAACTACACAATACGTTACATTTTTATGTTATTTGAAAGATCGCTCTGCAGTAGAATTCTTTTCATGGAAGACAGGGAAGTTTTCCACCACAGGAAAAGCCTATTTAATGCCTATGGTGTGAATTGTGCTGCACAGATGCACCCATCTATCGGAAAAGGAGGAAGGATCTTTCAGCACTCTATTGCAGATTGACGTATCAAGACTGTCAAAGACTACTTTGACACTAACATACTCCCTGCAGTGTTTGTCATGTCAGGATAGTATGTTCTGTGTCAAGGTAAATAACTGTATTATTGCGATTTATTTTCAGAAGTTGCTTTCTTGAATTTTCACTACAGGTGTTTGTAGTAAGTCTGAATTTTACTTGGAATTTCAACAGGGAACAGTCAATTTAATACTTTGAGTCCATGACAGTTGTGAAAATAATAGGGTTTTAACAACAGCTTTTGCCATGCAGACTAGAATATCAAATCTCTGGACCAGAAAACATTCTTACTTTAGCGTTTGCCAGCAATCAGTCAGGAGCAAGAGGTGATTATTCCTCTTGAATACTAAAAGCACCACGATGTGTAAAAAGACTTTGTGCAGTTGAGTTTTTTTTAAATTGCTTTCACAAGTTGCACTTGTAGTGAATTCTCTTCATGTTGGATGGAGTGCATTTGTCAGACCAACTTTCCAACGACGCTGTCTCTTAGGTGAAGCAGTAAAATGGCAGTGACTCAGTGTGCAAATGAATTCTTGTTTTTCAGACTATGATCTTTCAAAGCTGAGAGATTTCATTGATCAGCAAGCTGATGCTTATGTGGACAAGGGCATCCTGGACAAGGAAGAGGCTGATGTAATTAAACGCATATATGGCAGCCTGTGAAAAGCCGGTGGCTGCCACACATGTAGAAAACTAGTGTAGCTTCCCCCGCTCCCGGCTCAGTGACTTATGATCTGTTAATTTGAGGATGTCATTAGAAATGCTCTGTTTACATTGCACCGACAACTTCCTAGACAGAAATGAAGAGCTGTAGCGCTCCCTACACTGACTGCATACTGTATTTTCCGACACTCACAAATCAACCCTAAGCGCCAAATTCTGACACTGAATTTCTATTTGGTAGGGTAAATATTTATGTAACGCTCTCTTCGATTTATCGTTTGTGTTTGGTTTACTTTTGTAGATCAGCCAATCGTTTCTGATGGAGAGTTCTTTTAATGCTACATCTTTCTGCTCTCACCCCACTAGCTTTCTGTAGATGCAACTCTGTAAAGGGCATTATTAGAAGATAGTTCATAGTTCTCTAAATAAAATATTTGAAAATAATTTACCTATTAAAGTTTTCATTAATCTTAATATGATTTTATATCCAGAAATCTTGTTCATAAATCCCAATACCCTTTTTTTTCCTTGACCCTTTTTTATGTAGTATTCTATAAGTTGGACTACGGTGTCCGTAGCCAACTGATAAATCGTCCATGCTACAGCTGCCTTCCACATTGCAGACCTGCATCCTCTCCATGGCTGCCTCATTCAGCATGTATAAACATTCTCTTTGGTGCGCTATTTGATGATTGTGCATGCATAATTAGTTGAATTCCTGGTGTGAGTAGCCTGATAACAAGTGTAAATAGCCATTAGTTTCTTTAAAGAATAAAAAAAGGAAAGCAATTCACGTCACTGCATGGGAAGGGCAGTTTGCAATTAGAGGTGTTTTTAGGAACAGGGGCCCTGCTTTTCAGACAGACTTAACCTATCGTATCTCAGCATCCCTGAGTATCAAGGCTGTGCTCTGCTGACTGACTTCTCATCTCTGCTGAGCAGTAGGATCTTGGAAAACCTTTTTTTTTTTTGCATAAATACACTACCATTAGCCAAGAATTTGGTACCTCGCAAAGAATGAAAAAGGGAAACAAAAATGTTGCCCTCATTCTTCTTCCTCCACTTACAGACTTTTTGAAGAATAGTTTATGCAATCTTTTATACTTAAATGAATGGATAATTTTATGTATGAAGAACTCATGAAGCAAGATCAAAGGCACAGAAGTTTTTAGAAAAGTAAATTTCAAACTGAGTTGCAGAAGATGTAAGTCCTGAAACTTACATCCTGCAGCAGTCACTTGTCTAAGTGAACTCCAGGAAAGCCCTGTTCTCTTTACTTCCAGGTTCTTCATTGTAGGTTATCCCTCCTCTGATTTTTTTAAAAAACTCATGATACTTCCAAGATCGATACAGTCAAAAAATGTTAGCTGATGCAGGGGTTGGTATCAGCCTGCCAGTGAAGGGAGATACTGACTTACAGCACTGCCTGCACAGCACAAAGTTCTGTACATGTTAAATCATTTCCGTAAATCATTTCCTTCCTCATGTTCTCAGCACAGTTGGAGATTAAGGAGGGGGAGGCTTGAGCAATGCTGCTTAGCCAGCTGAAGTAAACTTTGGGAGCCCTGCAAAATGTAAATTATCAACAGAACACTATTGGTAACAAATATTAAAGGAGTGTGATAGCAATGAGGTGTAAGAGCGTATCTGTTTGAAAACTGATGACACATAAGGCAACGAATGCTCTCTGGCACACCAAAAGTATGGCACTGCCTGCTCATACATGTCCCGATACAGATCGTTGGCTTGCAGTATCAGTCACTAACGGTGACCCTTGTTTAAGGTAAAACTTGTATCCAGAAACACAGTCAATGTAACCTTCCGGTTTGAAATACAGTCCCTTAGAACCGCTGGAGAAAATAACTGGGAAAAAAGAACGCTGGTTATTTTGAATCAGTTTATTTGTTCTCTTCTAAACCCTCTAATTTTTTTTATTGTTATTTGCTAATGTTCCCAAAGGTCAGAATTTCTTCTAGTCCCTATGGATCTCAGCTGTTTTCTGCAACAGCTCGTGACTGACTTCCTTATGTGGCTGTCACACTGGAACAGTGGGCTGTTTCCCAAATTTGCATTTACAAAAGGCATCAGGAGAAAGATAACTAACCGCAGACCGTCACAGCTGGGGCAGGGGTACTGAACTAGGATCTGCACTTCAGAACCTGAAAGGACAAACGTTCCTTTCCCAAGGGCTACTTGGAAAAAAAAACCCAACTTTCTTCTCCTGACAATATAAGGAATAGCACAATAATATTTTTAATTTTCACTGGAATTTAGGTTCTTACTTTGGCCTCTCAGGAGTCTGGTATTAACAGAAAGGTGTCATCAACTAGCGGCCTTGATTATGAACAGTATGTGTCCACAAAACGGCTGGTGCAGTACTTTTTAACCTCTCCGTTTTCCAAATTTTGTAACTTCAACAAAGCACAGAAGAAACCGTTTAGGAAAATAAAGGCCCAACAATGGGTACGACCCAGTTCTAGTTCAGAGCACGCACGTTCTTGGTCCTGTTCTGTGCATACCCTGCTGCTGTGCATCACTTGGGGTACATACGCAGGCCAGTTCGCCCCACTGACGGCGTGCTGAGAACAGAGCAAGCCCTCTGACGGGTGGATGAGCAGCCGCAGCTACCGCTCCTCAGACTGCAGTCACTGCCCATCCTGCCCACGCCCATTACACCCGTTACCTGCATGCTTCAGTTACTGGTTTCATTGCTGGTACATCAAATGAGTACATCACACCTTCCAGAACTAGAGAGCGAAAACACAGCCAGCCTGATGATTCACCCTGCGTTGCTAAAAGGCTGTAACTTACGCTAAATGAAATCGGACTGAGTGACGCGAGCAGCCTGCTCTGCAGATCAGTCCTTCTGAAGGGGACACTCGGAGCACATTAGCACTGGCCCTCCACTGCTAGGGTGTTTAGTACCTAGTAGTAAGTCACATTCTGTCAGTGCTTTCCTTTCTCCTGGTGAGAAAGGTGTTTTCAACACCTGCACACCTCTGGTTCTACATTAAGAAAAATAATTTTCTGTGATGTTTGTGTCTCTGCTGGATCCTTCCGCAACCTTTCACTCCCTGCATTTCACTGAAAACGTAACAAGTACAAAACATACGGTATTCACCTTCTGAGCGTTTCTATTATACTACTGTTTCTGATACTGTACTTGATTAAACACTTTACTACAAGCTACAGTAGTACGAGGCTGCTTTTGTGTGTTGAAGAGAATGCATCTTTTCTACTCTCTGCACAGCTTTTTGAGGACATCCCACCCCAAGAAGCAATAGCAGTGCATTGCCATGCCTACAGGAAGGGGGCTGCCCCTCCGTGCACGTGAGGTGGCCGAGTCAGCTGGGCTTACAGGGGTTTAGGAGCCTCCAGCCACCTCACAAAGGAGTCCCACGTGGAAACTTTTTATCAGATATGTCCCATATTCCATCTAAAAAGGTCCCAGTCCAAGCCCACCCAGGATTTGACTTTTTAAGCTTTGGCTGAAGAACTATGTAAAAACAAAACTGCAAACATGCAGGTTCCCCACCACAGAACAGCTGCAAGACATGGAATTTTATCTGCGCTGCGTGCTTTGCTTCTGCCCGAAATGGCCTTATTCCAGCCCTAGACCAGACCTTCTAGCACTGGTAGACATATATAAACAGAGATGGAAGTTACAAGTGTAGGAAGAATAAAGGCAGTGTGAAAAGCAAAATATAGCAGATAATGTATAAAAATATATATAAATACACAGGAAAAACTGTGATTTTATTGAGTAGTAATATGACAATATGGATAAAGATATTAAAACATTTGTTATCTCATAGTCTGAAGAGCCCTTTCTGAGAGAGTAGGAAAACTCCGTCCTGAATTACCCTGATTGTTTCAGGCAGCCTGTCTCCAGGCAGCGCTGTCCTTGGGGCTCTGCCCCGCGCCCTGCACAGGGGCTGCACCCAGCACCTCTCGCCAGCCGACGGCTGCCAGAACCCTGCAGACCCGCAGCGAAGCAATTTCTACAAGTACTTTACCTTTACATTAAGAACGGGCACTGCATCCCTAGGGATTATGAAACACCACCTCCATCTACCCGAAAACCAGGAGCAGGCATTAATTAAACACAACGGGATCTAACTTTTTGCCCACGCTGCACCAGGCTGCCGGGATAAGGAATCCCGTTCAGTCAGCGCTCGGGCAGAAGCCAGGCTGCCTGCAGCTGCCGCCGCTGAGGAGACGCAGCCAGCCCCAAGCAGCCCTGTGGCCATGACAGGCAGCCTCCCTGGGGCAGGGGTGAGCGCCCGCTGGGGGCGTTGGTAAATGGGACTGGAAGAGCCGAGGACGATGGCGCGGAAGTAAAAACTAAGGTCTCTCCTGGCCTGGCACTGTGCCCTTGGGGCACCGTGAAGAGTGTTTGTGCGGCAGGCAAGGCGCGGAGACCTGCACCGAGCCGCAGCCAGCGAGGTCGGGCCTCCTGCAGGCAGCCTACGCTGCGGGTAATGGCGGCGCGAGACCCTCCCTGTGGGAGAAGCTTGTGCGCAAGAGGCAGGCTGGGTGTCTCTGCCGGGCTGTGCCGATGGGTGCCACGCCGAGGATGGGTGCGGCAGGGTTCCCAGCGAGGAGAGGAGCCATGGGCTGGCCAGGGTGCTGCTGGGCTGGAACCTGCCTGCGTGCCCGCTGCCGCCAAGGGAAGGGCGCGTGGTCACGGCTCTCTGCCAGGCTGCGGCTCTGGCTTGCTCAGGCTGGCACAGCTGCTCCTTCCCTCGCACCGCTGTGCGGCTCTCTGTCAGGAAAAGCAGATGTAACTGGAGCAACCAACCTCGCAATGCTCATCCCAGAGCTCCTCCAGCCCGCGAGCACAGCGGCGTTCCTGGGAAGGACAGGGAGACGTGGCTCTGCCTCGCACGGCTGCCAGGAGCGGTGCCTGCAGGGCACGGACAGCCACACTTGGGACCTGCTCCGCGAGGAACCCTGGTCCTGTACGTGCTGGGCAGGCGAAGGTAGCACAACAGCAGGCCTTTGGCAGAAAAGGATTAATTTTGTCTGTAGGATTATAAAATATAACTGGGCTTGAAGCTAGGGTGGCCTTTGGAAAAGTAGTTAATTCTAGCTCTGGTAATGTCCTGCTGAAACTAACTGATGACAGAAATGACTGTCCTGTAAGGAATAGATACAAATCCCAATTTAAGAAAGATACAAGGCCTAAAACTAATTCAGCAGCCTCTTCAAGAAAAATCACTGCTCCCTTTTCCTTACTCTCAGCTCTCCTTGTTCCTGTTAGTTTGTGTGCCACCACAGACCTCCTTCGGACCAGAGCTAGAGATGACGTGAAGGAGCCTGCTAGGTCTGAGTTCCTGCAAGCTCTAGGGAAATACCAATTCCTGTCTAGCTTTGAATTTTTATTCCTAGTTTTAGTAAATGAATGTAACTTTCTATATTGCTTCCATCTTAACATATTGCAAAAAGTTTTTGCTTTGAGGGAGCAATAAACTGTATAAACGAGCTGAAAGATAGGAAACAGCATCTGCCACAGTGGAGATCCAGCAATTCTTTACTGACAAGAGTTTTGTGAAGCTTACTGAATACTTGAGGAAAAACTGCAGGATGCCTAACAAGAAGCTGCTAATCCAGTAAGCTCAGGGCAAAGAGTGAATGAAGTCTGCACTTTGCCTTCCTGAGCTGCAGGTGGGGTCCGCTTGCAGACTTGAATATTGGCATCTCTCCTCAGAACAGTGAAGGCTTACCAGTGCAGCTCTTACTCATCTTAACAGTTTTCTTGACTGCACAACTAGACCAAAAGGTTCTTATGGGTCTCATTTAGAAACAACCAGGTCCAATAGTTCTCACAGGTCTCACTTAGGAGGGTGAGCTATATGGTAATGGTAAAGGATGTTATTTGCCCTGAAATCAGCATCTAATAGCTTGTGTAACTAGACAAACCATTCTTCACAACAAACAGACTAGAACCAAGCTGACTTCATTATGAACAGACACATTGGTACTTTTGTATTTATTAAATTAAAACCACACAAAATATAACTGCACACAAGAACACGCACCTGATATTCCAGTGTCATATCTCACAAAGAAAAATCTCTTGCCGTTACTCTTGCCTTTCATCAGCAGAAATCCAATTTGCTAACAGTTGTTTAACCATAAAGGCTTTAACTTACCAAAAGAAGTCGAATTGCCCTTTCTAGGAATACATCGTAACCACACACAGACACACACAGAGTTCAGAGGCAAGTTCTGCAGCCCTGAAGTACACAAAACTTCCACAGCAAATTTGCCTGTGTTTGCAGAGTAAGTAAATTTCTATTACTTTCATAGTTTGTCATTTACAAGCAAACTGATTTAATATTTTTTAAAGACTTAAAACAAATTTCACTTTGACAAGTATTTACAAAATCTTTACTAAAGATCAACATCCTGCATAAAGGTGACCTCAAGGATATATTGTTGCTACCATGCTACAGTATGCACAGAAGGGGTAATAAAGGCCATTGCTAGTTTTGGAAGGCTTAAACCCTTTGTTGATATCGCATAAGGACATTAACCTATGGAAGGCAGAAGAGGTCATAATTTCAGTGCAATTACCCATTCACGACTTGTTTTAAGTACATCAAGACGACGAGTCCAAAAGACTTGGCTTTTGAATTATTGACCACTTAGTTCTTTAAGAACTGATTTCACAGGAAGTTTTCAGGCCATCACATCTGTCTTCTACTGGTGATACGAAGAAGTTGCATAGGGACCTTCCTCATTCTCCTCCTCTCTAAAAAGAAAATGATCACAATTATCAGACCAGGAAGGTACCATGTCTCAACAGCAACACTGTAATGCAAATGCAGATAACCAGTTTTCCTAAGGGATCAAAACCAGTGAGACTGGCATTGCCCAACAGGAACACTACTTGTGGTACACTACAGTTCACCGTGCATCTCCGCAGTACTCGTTATGTTGTTTCACAAACAGGATGCTGAAAACAAGTAAAGCTGTGCAAGTTCAACAACATCAGAACGTATTTAGAGCTTAATGAACTATCCTGACACTACAGTGCCAAATCAATAAGAAATACCGCACAGGATAAACAAGCGGAGGGCATGCTGGAGTTCAAATACTGTTGCTTTTAATTTATTTTTTTAAAAAAACAAGCTCAGGTGTGGGCTTGTGTCAGACTTCTGAATGGCAGGGGCTGCAGATGGACCAAATGAGGCAAGAACAGGAGCAGCCAGTCACAGCTGCAGCTGGATCTGTGTCTTGATGCTGCAAGGGTACTCCCTGAGTGTGCTCCTTGATGTATACTTGCTGTGCAGCAATCAATATGGAGACTGATCACTTGGATTTTCTTAGAAAATAGTTGCCCACAGGTGCTATTGTTAATGCAATGACTGGATACACCAAAGTAGTATTGCTATTAAAAAAGCCTCAGGAAAAAACAGTCTGCCTACTGTTTACTTGGCAATACTGCCTTTAAAAAAAACACAAGTGGTTATGTAAATCTATTGCAGAGCAGCATCCAGTATTAATTCAAGCATGCTAAGTTCTCCAAAGATCATTGTTTTCTGCTACTGTAGCTTAAAAATTATCTTCCTGGGAGCCTATTCTTAAAGCTGCTAACAATTTTAGGGTTTTGTTGAGAACAGAAAGACTTAACAGTTGCTGCACTGTGAGCTTCAAAGGATTTCGAGTTATTTTTCATACTGTGTGGCCTCCACACAAAGGTACAGTTATTCATATAGACTAATAATGGTAAAAGATAAAAACTATGTATTTCAATAGTATTCCAAAAACCCACTCACGCAGACTTTTCCCTACTAACTTCTAAACATGATTATCTATCTGCAATTTAAATTCCATATAACGCCCCCAGAACAGAATGAGAGGAACGAACCCTACAAACTAACCAAGCAGCTGAGTAACCTGCACTCCTTTTCCCAGCCCTTCCCTGTTCTTGGGTAGTCCAGCAAAATTATCTTAAGCCACAGACATGATGCTGCTTTTGCCTTGAAACAGTATTTTCAAAAAAATTAAATCTCCAAAAATCAGGCTTTGAATGAAACTGGTAGTTACTGCAAGGATGTGTGGTTACAGTAGTACTGAAAACAAATTTTAGCCTTTCTTACAAATACTACAGCTATTTACACTCGTGATGTGACAGACACAGTACCAAGCATGACTCTTCAGATACAGACGATCTGTGTACATTTAAGTAGTATCTTTCCTTATATAACCAATTCTGCATTGCAAAACTGCCATGGAACACTATAATTTGCAGATGCTGTTCCTAATACCTGGCATGGCAGTAAAGTAAGGAAGCAAACAGTTCATGTTTAGTTGAATAAGCACTAAAGCACTTTTGATCTATAAATTGTATCAAGACAATACATTTTAAAGCTTTTTTTCAGCACTGAAACCTATCAACATACCAAGCTTGTAAGATTTGACTGCAGGACTATAAAATTCAACCATAACTACTTGGCTGAAGCTAAATATTTCAAAAAGTATATTGACACTCTGACATATGCCCTTCTGGTGCAACGGGTTTCTAGCCACAGATGCCCAGAACTTAGTTGCAAAAAGCAATCTCCTGATAGTTTGTGAGGATGAAGGAGAACTTCTAAATTTTCAGAGCTTACTGTCCAGCAGGAGAGAGACTTACTTTCTATGCTGTACACAGAAAATTACTTTGTACTTCTTAGCTTTGCTGTATTTCCCTTTTTTGGAGAATAAAACGTGGCAGAATTACAGCAAAAAGACCTTCCTTCTAACCAGAGGCTGTCAGAATTGCCCTTTCAGTTGTTCTTCTTGAAAGCCTTAATATAGGAATAACATTCCTCAGGACACGGCACCAGCCGAGCACGGGACTGAAACTACCTGCAGTTGACTATGGTGGATAGTAGGGGTGAATATGAAGACCTGAGGAGCTGAAACAGGCAGGTCTTCAGACATCAAAGCAACAAAACAGCTAGTCTATGCTGTTTGTCTCTGCTTCCCTTGTGAAATCCGCGCTCGGACTATGGGCTCCTACTTGGCAACCGGCAGCAGAGGGCAGAAGACCGGCACTCAAGGCACAGCCAGCTTTGAGGGGCTTCTGTTCGTGGCAGGGACATAAGAACCATGTAGCAGGTCATCATGCTTGAACCTAAGCAGAGCAGTGGCTGGCTGAATATGTAAGATAAATTGCTGATCAAGGCTTCAGGCATGCTGTAGCTCTCAGTAAGGGCTGGCAAGAACAGCTTCTAACCTTCCACCCCAGGCCACAGTACGAGGCGACGCGATGAGGTCTACAACACATTACTCCAAACCAAGGAAACAGCCATGCAACATTACTAATTCAGAACTGTACATAGCAACTACAAGTCTGTTCTGATGGCTTAAAAACAAGCCAAGCTTTATATGAAATAAAATGACACAGTAGTAGCTCCGGACAATGGCCCACAAGCAACAACATGGCAGTGTGTGTATGTTCAATGACCAAACAATTTTCTTCACTTTGAAGATGCTTAAAACAGCAAAGTGGTAAGTCACTGCAGCGTTGTCCTTCAGGCACAGGGAAAGGAACCGCCTAGCTTTACAGGGCTTCGTAGCGCTGTCTCTTCCTGTTTGCTGTTGCCACTTTGCCCAGCAGGTTACGGGAGATGAAAGACATCTACTGCAAGCTATTGTATGCATCAGGCCACAATAAAAAATGCCAATAACTGCTTCTGTGAGACCAAGCGCGCCTGAGTGTGAACAAGTAAACTTGAATCCAATGCTTGGACGATTCTAGAATCCATGATTAAACAAGGCAGCAATCTGAGTTCATGAGTTAATAGCTTCTGGAAGTCTGAAAACAGGATTCTCCACAGGCAGCCTCCTTTATTGAGGTATCTGTTTTCTGAGCCGATAGCCAATGATGGTGAACAATCATTGGACAAATTAACTCAGTTTCAAATGCTTCAACACCCTACTCTTTCCTAGGTTCAGGGCAAGGCAACTGAGCAGATGACAATATACAGTTCTGTTCCAGTGCCACACACCAGTTAATTACATTGGCTCACATAACCAACACAGATAAGAGTGGCTCTGCTCAGTTACAAGGTTTTAAAAATGCGTCACTAAAAAGCAAACGCAGAAAGCTGTGACCTGTTGCACAAGCACAGTATATGATCCTAGTGTTCTAGCCTGCCACAGTACCACCCTAAAATATTAAGGGCTCCATAAAGACCTTGCATTAGACCGCTGGTGTTCAACTATCTGACACGAAAAGCGTCACTTATCTTCATTTCAGTTTTGGCATCCTGAAACATGCATAGCAGCATTCTGGGCAAGATGAAGCACCACCATACTTTCTCAAACTACTACAGCTTGCATTTCTTTCATGTGTGGATAAAACTAATAATAGGTATTTTCCCCTAATATGCAAATACATGAGACAGCGATATATGCTACAAACAACTATATTAATACTTTTGCATTTCTTTTGGCCTATATACAATAATGCATAATTATAAAAATATCGCTCAAAACAGAAACAGGTCTTACTGCCTTAAGCTGCAGCTGCACCTTGGGTACATGCGCCTGACTGGGGGGACTGCTTAACCAATCATCTCTTGCTCAGTTAAACTTTCTAGTAAAAGTAGCATTACATGCAGATCTAGCCATATGCTTACACAAACTCTAACAATGAAAGGCAGCTGGCACAAACTGAGTAGATCACATTGTATAATCTTTAATGTTCGTCTACTTGCATGGCTATTAAATATTATTATTAAGATCTAGTCTAAACCTGCGCCTATGTGGTCCTCAATTTTTCGCCCTAACAGCAAGAAGCTTTAGATGGGAAGAGGCTGACTCCAGAGATTAATACACTTCATTTCTCGGAGAGCACTTACACAGGTGACTCCAAGAGGTATAACTAAACACTGTAATTCACCTTAAGCTGTCTTTGTAGCACAAGGCAGTTTCTGACTATGAAACTGCCTGTGCAGTTTGATCAGAATCAGTGCATGTATGTGCATGCATTCTTGGCAACTTTATGGGAGACCAAAGTAAAAAGCAATTTCAGAGATGTTGTGATTCTCTCCATCTATCAAAGCAGGCTCACAGGTATGGTGACAAGTTATGACTCTTCAAGTTCTGGAACTGACAGTCTGCTTCTGCTTGCACATTTCTTGGTTCCAGTGTCCCTTTTGGTGGTAGCAGATGTAACTTGAGGCACTCCTTTCTTACTTGCAAACAGGCACTTAAGTACATGGCAGTGCTGGTGCATGTCACATTCTAAACAGGCCTTGACAAGGCAATCTGAATACAGAAGGCCAGGGTAGCTGGAAACAGCACTCAGTTCATAAAAGGCTTTCACTCTAAGATTGAAAACTTGTGTATTCATGAGGCTGGTTTACTATCATGATGGCTGTCCAACTTTCAAGGCCACCCGCTCCAAGCAAGGGACAAGAAAAATACCAGCAGGAGGGAGAACAGGCACCTCGTGGGGAGCTGCTGGGCCAGACTAAGGAATGCCGTCAGCTTCCAGCGGTTGGGCCCAGAAATACCATGGATGGTACACAGCTGAAAAGTGTCTCCAGGGTTGCTGGCAATGATCTGCCTCTACTCCTCCTCTCTTCAAGGAGTAAACATTCACTTTGGCCCTTCCTGTCAGATTGTAAAGGGGTGAACACAGTTGGAAAAGATGAGGCAAGGATGGCTTTTGCGAGCCATGACCGAAAGCCAGAAGTGGTGGGGTAGAAGGCAACTCTACAAATTGTAGACTTCATCAGACACACAGGAAGCTTCTCTGTTCAGAAGCTTTGGGTAACATCCTGCTCAGGAGATAGCCTGCAGCTCTGTACTTCATGCTTCCTGTAGTATCATGACCAATAAAATCTGTACTCTGTGTATAATTAACAAGATTACCTGCTAAATCTGAACAGGAGGTGGGAAAGTAACTCATCCTCCTGCATCCATTATTCCTTGGGAGGAAATCTGGTACCAGGCCCTCATTTCCCAAGTTGTAACGTAAGCAATACAGGAAATGGATATTAGTAGTAGCAGTGCACTATTTGTGCACTCTCACTGTACTGGCTCTGCTCATGGTATAGCAAGGTCTAAGTGAACTTCCTTCTGTAAATTAGCATGTTATTTTGTTGAAGGGATGTGAAAACAACTGCCTTCCTCTGGCAGGGACTGTGGTTTCCTGTCACCCACCTTAACTGCTGGGTCAACACCTACTCTAACCTGTGTTAGACACACATGTCTAATGATCTGAGAGTCAGCAGTGGCACATTTTCATATATGCTCTACATTGTTTCAAATATAACAATGCAAGTGAATGAGTTTGAATAGAGAAGGATGTGAGTTCCAACAGCTATTTTTCCTCTTTCATGCAATCAAATCAAAAGAAAATAACTGACAAGTGTGTTAACAAGATGTGAAAGCGTTCCAGCCTTCCCTGAGACTGTAACTCTAAATGAGCGTCCTTCTGGCAGTGGAGGCGTGTATAGGGAATGCAGCAGGCAATGAGTTACCTTAAGCTGTCTTATGAGATATTTCTCCAAATGAGGCTTGTCCAACTGCTAAATGCAATATAGTGCTCCCACTCAAACTTTTGTTTACTGAATGAAGATTTTAAGTTGTTGAAATAACCCATTAACTTCTCAAAGAAATGATGGGACTCTACGCTCAATAGATTTGGTCCTGAAAGGTTACTTTCTTCTTAACAAGAGAAGTATCTTGCTTGCACTCAAAATCACAGTATGTGAAGTGAACCAGGATGATGGAAGAAGTTTTGCATTAAACAAATACACAAAAGCACAGCACATATCTGCAGGCATAACCTCGCTCCAGCTCTCTGGTAAGACAAGTGATACCAGTCCCCTGCAGCCATACCTTTTCTCATCGTGAGGAAAGGCCATCTTGGTATCTACAAACAACGTTTTGTGAGGCAGCCGTTCTAACTGCCATATCAAGGCATCTGCTGCTGGTGTGCTCTGAATGTATCTGGTGCACAGTAATAGCACAGACTCGCTGCGGACAAATTAGAACTACAAATGCTGTCTGAGATACCCGACAAAGAGAGTTCAGCTTAACCTAAAAAGCCTTCAGATGAGATTAAGATGCTTAATACTAAAAGTGGCATTTACCTGACATTGTCATCTTTTAGTTTTCTGGCTGCTTGCTTGGATAATTTAATCTGCAAGTCCAATCTCTGTAGGAAATCTTTGGCAGATAGTTCTTCTGGTGCAGTGGGCTGATTGTCAGGCTCTTGAGGACTGGGAGAACTACTTTCTTCCTGAACTGTCACTAGTCCTTCATCACAAGAAGGAGAGCTGTCAACAGCTTCATTCTCAGGAGACTCCAGTGAATTAAGTCCATTGAACAGTAACGGTTTCTCTGATATAACAGGAATATTCAGGGTTTTCCTCAGAAATATACAGTCATTAGTGAACAGTTTATTTGCCCTCTTTATTTGTTCCATCTGAAAAAGATAGGAAAAATGTAAGTTATTAGCTTTTGGCAAAGTATAAAATACTAAATTTCTGAAGTAGTACAGTAACCTTTAGTTACAAGAAATCTATACTTTCTTTGCAGCAGCAATGACTTCAAGAAAGGATTTTTTTTGCATTAAAAGTGATTTCAGAGTGTATGTTCTGTCTTAGCCTTGTCAAGTCAATACCCTAGCTTCTTCCTTTTATGTAGACTTGACTCCAAAATATTGGTCTTTAGAAAGTCTTGCACTACCTAAAGATGCTTTTCTTGAACAGCCTTCCAATCTCTATACAGGCTCACATGAACAACTTGCCAACGAATAAAAACTCTGTTGCGAAAGTGCTGCTGATTTGGATTTATATTAGAGTAAGGCTCAGAACTGCTAGCAGCTGTTGTAGGTGAACTCTCTGGTAAAAAGGATGCATAATACAAACAAGGGGTGATACAGTTATCTTGAGCATTCTAGGATGTGTTAGTTATGAACAGTGAGCACAGCACCACAAGTCTTGGAAGAGCAGTATATACTTCTTCCATAGTATTTCCCTCCCTAGCCAATATAAGAAATTAAGACTTCGGATGAAGTCCTGATTTTCAGCGACAAGTCAGGCAGTTAAAAGAATGGGGGACTCTTAAACACTTTGTAACGCAGCTACATGGACTAGTGGGTGCATCTGTCCAGGAAACAATCTACAGCACAACCAACAGCAACCTCATGTATGTAACAACGCATGGTAACAGCCACCATATAACTGACAATACTGTTTATGCAACTTTAACCCAAAGTACTTCTTACAACCGACTCATCAGTACAGGCGGTCTTATGACAGAAGCAAGAAGATGACCCCGTCTTTCTCAGCATACTCAGGCATAAAGACACACTTGTTCTATACTTCACCTGAGAAGCTATGATAAATTCCATTGCTTTACAGGCAAAGAAAAGCTCCCAGTAAATGTTTACTCTATCTCCCAAGTAAGAGTCTTGTTTAAGTTCTTACTCATCAAAATTTCCCTTCCAAGTCAACAAGTTAAACTAGTTCCCCATTTCTCAACTGCAAGTTTTAAGAAAGCACAGAAATTGGTATCCATGCTCATGTGGTTAGAACCATGAACTCATGGTTTCATTAGGAAAAGTCCAAAGTCAAAGAAAGAAAAATGACCATTCTGGTCCCCTGGTGACTGCAATAAGCAGAAACCCCTAATCGCTACAGTACTGCAATGATAAATGCACTCTAAATAAAATCTGCTTGAAAACAAGTAGAAAGAGAACTGAAAATACCTCTTGCCCAGCATTAGAAGTGTTGTTTGTTTTTATTAAACTAAATAGAGCTAAACTGAGTAAGAATAAAGACTGTAAAAGTCTTGTAATAATAGTCTTACTGCTAGTATAATTGCCCAGAAAAAGCTGAGCACTCTAAGCACTAGCCACTCTCTACTTCAATGGCTGAAGTATCTTGAGTTCAGTGCTGAGATGATGAAAAAATTGCTCTATCATCTTATCCTTGTTAGTCTTAAACTCGTAAACTTTGCTCTGCCACTACTTGGAGTCCTTCCCCATTGCAAAGGACCATTGCTAACAGATAATAACTGGGTTAACACACCTGTGCATTTCTCATGCTGAACGTACTAGCAGGGGAAGCTGTCTAAAACCAAGGGAAAGCAGTGACGTTAGTCTTTCTTCTCTGTGCAGATACGAGACTGGGTGGCCACTTGTAGAACTATAATAAACTACTGCATGCAACGTAGACCTGGACTGTGTAGTAAGAGCATCTGCTGCACTGCCATTACAGATCCAGTGTCATGTATGGATGCATTTGCTTGGGTCCTGGAAGCCTGATGAAATTTTTCTCCCTAAAAAATAAATAGGAGATTCTCTCTAGAAAGGCTGTGTACGAGGAAGTAATGAAAACAGTGCAGTAAAGCTCAGCAGTAAGCTATTTCTACCCATTAAATACACAAAAATAGTATTCTCTACTTAAAGACAATTCCAACCTGTTGATGCAGATCGCCAAGATGATGAAATGATTAGATTTAATAATCCTTTTCAAAAACCGAATAACTAACATCCAGTGTCAGACAGTAAGTTTCTACAAGTAAGAGAAGCTTATTACTCTTTCAGGTCCTGAAGCCAGGAAACTATTTTTAGTTAGCCTTACACAGTATAGAGTGTAAGATCTCTCCCAAGCTGAGTACCATCTGAAGGGCATAAAGGGAGCTCCACTTGACTTAGTAACGAGACCTACAATGGCCATCAGACGCCAGTGTAAATGTCAATTGTCAAAATCTCTAAAAGCTGTCTATCTTGATGGGTATCAAAAAATGTTTAAAATGATAGCTGGATCTTTTCTCTAAAAATACAACACAAAAGCTGCAAACTGAGATCTCTGCTACAGAGGAGTTGGAAGGTGATGCTTCAATAGCTGATAAATAATGCACTGTACTGCTATTCTCTATCCTCCTTCACTGTAACTCTACCTGCGGTTATTTCTTCCTAAAATACCTTTCAAATACTGTCTCGTGCCATTTGGAAGTTTGTGCTCCTCTGCACTAAGTAAAAAAATGGGAAATACTTGGCTCTAAAACGAAAATCCCTCAGCCTCGCGCAGGTTACTTGATACGTGCAATATATACTGCTCCTTCTACAACTCTGCATGACTCCCAACATTTGTAAGTGTATGGAGAGCAGGATTAACAACAGGGGGGGTTTACTGCTAGAAACACAGAACTAATTTATTAGCTACAGACCTATAATAGCACGTGCCAAAGCCTTTGCTCTTAATACTTTAACTGAAGCTGCACTAATGCATAAACTGGTGCTGAACTAATCCATCAAAACAGCTTCTACTGCCAGTGAAACAAATAATCCTCTTCCTTCTCACCTCAACAGGGATACCTTAGTATGATGGAAAACGGCACTCCAACTGAACCATAAATATGATACTAAACATTAATTCCCAGTGTTAATTTACCCAACAGTATTCCAAGGAAGATCTAATGAACACAAGCCATACAAGATTAACAATGTCTGGGCGAGAGGGGTGAAGGGCAGGGGGTGAGCCCAAACAAAGCACACCGATCTATCTCCCCCAGCATGATATTTTCATCCATCTTAAACTGCCTATGCTGTATCATGCCCAGGCAGGCACTGGACAGAATGTCTCTCGCTGCAAAGTAACTCCTAGTAAGGAAAACCAAGCAGGAAACTTCTAAAAACAGTAACACTGGAGGCAATGGCAGCCAAAGATAATTCTGATGTTCCCGTTACAGCAACCCTCACTTCTAGCCAAGCACATGGGACACAGGAAGCCAATGTAATGACTCTTTTCTAGAGGAAGTCAGTCCTTGTCATTGCGTGAACATGTAAGATTCTTCATATTGCTAAAAGCAAACACGTTTGCATACATTCCTACTCCGGGGTTAAAACCCAGTAAATCAGAAACACAATGGCTGATTGTGGCTAACTTGGCACCGCTCTTCAGTTAAACTGACACGGAATGTCCCTTGCTTATTCAAATATATATGATTCAGCTCCATTTTCTTAAGCAGAATACTACCAACATTAAATCAAGTAACAAGTAAGATCTTTAAAGAAAACAGCATTTATACTTTAAATGCATCATTACCAAAGCAAAAGTTTATTAAACTCATACTGTGAACAAAGTTTATGGTTCTTAAGTTAAAACTATTTTTTCAGACTGTACAGGTTTGATCCACAACTTCATTTTAGCTGAAAGGGAGTTGTAAAGTGTTCAGAAATGCCTTTTTTCTTAGAAAACTACTATTTCAGTAATCTGTTTATATTTTTCACTTATTGCAATGAACAAATACACTTCTGAATGAAAAACAACATAGCTAAGTCATTTAGGCCAGAGACTTTATCCATTATGGAAAGCACTGCTCAGGTCACTTTGCTTTGCCCCCGTAGTGAGCAAAACTCTGTTTTAATGTGGACCGGTGTAAATCCAAAATGCCATTAATTCTGTTGCCAAAAGGATTTGGTCAAAAGTGGCTTAATCTTTGTCAAGGGAAGAGAAATAGAGTTTTAACCCTTTTCACAACAAAGGCTGAATGCTGTTTGTGGTCAGGCATTGGAACTGGCTGCCCAGGGAAGTGGTGGAGTCCCCATCCCTGAAGGTGTTCAAAAAACAAGCAGACATGGCACTTCAGGACATGGTTTAGCAGGCATGGTGGTGTCAGGTTAACTTGACGATCTTAGAGGTCTTTTCCAACCTTAATGATTCTATGAAGTTGCTGGAAGGCTTTAGTACATCTTTCAGAACCAGAGAAGGAAAAGAAACCCACTCCAGCTAGAACCTATTAATTTAGGACAGCATTGTACTTCTTCTGGAAAGAGCCCAGCTGGAAGGCGCTCCATGCAGTGGATGTGAAAGTGACATTGAGTGTGTGTACCAGCGCCATGCTGTCGCCTATGCTCAGTGGCTGCTTGGTCCCAAGCACTTTTACATGTGGGGACTAGTGAAGGTGTGTGTAGGTGTGTCAGCTGGTAGCTCACTGGGCCCCGAGCAAGCAGGAATGAAGGCAGGGTAGGTGAGCTCAGCTCTGTGGGGCACGGTAGGGTGTCAGGACCTGCTGGTAGACCCTACTGGACTCTGCGTGCCTTTGGCTGGCATCAGCCTTTCAATGTTTTCCACGGAAACAAACCTTCTTCTCTATAGAAAGAGAGCAGAAGAGCAGCAACACTTTCAAATCAGTTGTAAATCACCTCTAGGCTGGCAGGTAGATGACAATGGAGGAATTTTTAGCCCTGAAGCTACTCAAAGAAATTCTTTCTTCTTCTTCTCACAGCCTACGTGCCAACCTCAAAATAACGATTCAAGATAAGTTTCACTGCTTTTTTTTTTTTTTAACCTGAAGCGAACGTAGTGGTGAGTCGCCACACAGGCGGAGATCACCCAACGGGAGCACGTGCACGTCCCTTCCCCGCGGACCCAGCGCTTGTCAGGTTCATGCCTGTGCCGTGAGGGCCCGCGCCCCGTCTGGGCAGCGCCAGCTCCAGCCGCTTCCCAGCGGAACCGGGCGTGGACCCGCCGGAGCAGGCCTCAAGACCCAGACGTCAGCACCCGAAACACCGAACCCAGCGCCTCGCCCCCGGCACGAACCGCGCCCGCCCCCAGCTCCGGGCGGGAAACGCCTCACAGGGCAGCCCCGCCCCGCCGCCCCTCGGCTGCCGGCCGCTCCCAGCGCCGCCCCCCCGGCTCCGCTGCCTGCGGTGACCGAACACCCCCGGGGCTGAGGCCTCCCGGCTCCCCGGCCGCCCCGGCGGCGCTCGCCTTACCGTGACGCCGTACTTGAGGGCGACGCCCTGCAGCGTGTCCCCGGCGCTCAGCCGGTGCTCCACGTAGCGCTCGGCCAGTGGCGCCGCCACGCTCGCCGTGCTGCCGTACGAGCGGGCCTTGGTGCGGGCCAGCCGCTGCGACAGCTCGGCCTCCGACTCTGGCCCGCCCGGCGGCTCCTCCCGCAGCGACTCGGCCATGCTCTCCGCCGCGCCTCAGCGACCGCGGCTCCGCGCCGGCTCCGCAGCC
>Ga0065711_1032659_pt1 | contig 26931 bp, 19 predicted proteins | sample Hoacrofraction12_FD_59098 | JGI IMG/M metagenome (GOLD analysis project Ga0065711, IMG submission 59098) | Hoatzin crop microbial communities from Cojedes, Venezuela - Epithelial fraction 12 v2 (version 2) | ecosystem: Host-associated > Birds > Digestive system > Esophagus > Crop | place... | reverse complement strand
CCCCCACCCCCCACCCTGGGTCAAACAGCGTGGGGCAGCCAGGCCGGCCTGAGGGCTGCTCGCACATCCCCAACAGCCAGCCTCAGCCTCCACACCCGACACCTGCTAGTGGGGAGAGAGGTGTGTGCGCGAGGCATAAATATCTATAGGCACACATTTTGCATCTATGTGTTTGTTATATAAAAAAACCTTTACACACTTAGCTGTATATTGTGTGTAATATACACATGTTATAGCAGCAGTAATACAACATGTGTAACATTATGTGCACAACACACTATATACAAAAATGCATATTCTATTACACTATTATAGAACTATATATAGACCTTACACATCTATACAATACAGATCACAGTAAATTATATTCATTACATTGTGTTTATGGAGAGAGTATGTATAGGGTATGTGCATACACCTATACGTAGATATGGATCCATCCACACAGCTACACACACATGTGCAATGTATGTGTCTGACTGTTTATTTAGATTTTCCATGGAGGCAGGAGTTCTTTAACAAACTTTGATAAAAAATTCCTCGTCAAGGCTGGCATTTGAGCCCCCGCATCCTCACCAGGGCCACAACCGCCGCTGCGTGTTCCCCGGCAGCCCGACCAAGTCCTGCGGCGAGCCTTGTCATTTCGCCTCAGCTCACCCCTCTTGCTGCTAGAACACAAATACTTTGAATACATATTTTCAGTTTGATAAGATTTATTTGTAGGTATCTTACAAGAGATGCAGTACCGTAAGTAACATTAATTACAAATTATGTTGCAAACATCTGTGTGTGTATATACATTACATTTATGTATCTGGTACCTCATTATTAACCCTACCTAGGTGCCGCGTGTTTACCCGCACGGCTGAAGGAAAGAGAGCAGCGCCCAGCCATCATAAGCTCAGGGAAGTCAGAGCCCTAAGCCCACGTGCCAGAAATCCTGTATGAAGCCAGCAAATTAACTGTATTTGCATAGACTAACGATGTCCCACGGTGCTGGGGAGCCAGGCGAGCACCACGAGGCCACGTCACTGCCCAGTGACTCCCAGGCCCGTTTTGTGGTGAGGTGGGGGGGCTTCCCGAGCAAAGCGGGCTGCACCCTGGCCACAGACAGACAGAGAGCCAGGCACACACCCCGCAGATGCACAGACACGGGCACCCACCCATCTCCCTCTGCAAAGGCCTGGCAGTACAGCCCCTCTGGTATCGCTGCCATGCTCCTGCACACAAGGAGTCTGCTCATCAACTACTTGTCATTAGTTAATGAAGAAAGAGCTCTGAGGCCAGCCCTCTGCACTGTGGGGGTGCCACAGGCCCCAGCACCCTCCGGCACCCAGCCTCGGGGTGCTCGGACCACGGGGGACGTTGTCCCAAGGGTCTCACCTACACTTGCAGGGCCGGGCAGGAGAGGCCACGGGCTGGAGACGCCTTGGTGGTCTTCAGTGCCACGCAGAAAGGCAGCCCCGCATGCCCTCCAGCCTGCGCCGTGGGAGGAGAAGCAGCAGGGACGCGGGGGTGAAGGACTCGGGATGGACACTCCAGCCTGGTCCCAGCTCTTCCAGAGGACTCTTGACTTCAGCAGAGGAACCTCCTCCAGCGCTGGAGTGGCCCCTCCTCTGCTTCCCCACACCACGGCAGCCACTCACTCCGAATTAAACATCAAATTTATTGCATAATACTGTACTATGTGTACACACATCGAAAATAACCATTCGATATAGTTGTAGATTTGTCTTCAATGCTGCATTAGAAAGAGGCCAGCGGGCTCTCAGAGTAGCCCACAGCTTGTCTTGAAAAAAACCCAGAAGCCTAAAACCTTTTGTTACGAGGTGCGAAGTTCAATACCGTATATTGAACGTGGTGCATAAATACTATGTCCTAATAACAAGTCAATGTCAAAACCACCCCAGGCTTAAAATGAGATTTACATCAAGACCTGAAAAATGGGAGGAGTGGGGGGATGTCATTCAAACTTCATTTAATGGGGAGGGTGAGACTGGGGGAAAGAGGATAAAGGCTCTTACAGGACAGATTTAGGTAATGATTTTGCCCAGTGGAGTCCTAACGTACGTTTCCAGTCTGATTCATACAGATTGTCCTTTAGGGCCCCCCCAGCAAAACAGCTGCCAAGCGAAACGGCTCCTCTCAAACAGCCAAAGTAACTCTAACTGCAAAAATAAAACCAGAGGGTTATCACTCAGCGTGGATCTCACACATTTCTTTTCTCCGACCTGATAACACTGGAGAGCTTGTACACCCCTCCTACGCTCACACCCCGCCGCACGCTGACACACGCGTGGCTCCTCCGGAGAAAGGCGGCCGCGGTCAAAGCAGCCACCTCACCTTGTATGGGAGTAACAGGTCTGTTCGCAGGGAACAGCAGGGCTCGGCGAAGCCCACCCGTCCAACTTGTGCACTCGCCAGGAGAGAAACACGAGAGAGATGCAGTTCCAGAAACCCGTTACTACAGGTACGGTTTGTCCTTCCACAAGCCTGAACACAAACCCCGCTCCAGAGGAGCCCGAGGCTACTTTAAGATGTCGCTTGAAAACAAAATTTGAGACAAGTGAGGAAAAACAAGCCAACCCCGCCCCAAACCATCACATTCTCCATGAGGCATCCCGGTGCAGAAAGACAGAGGATCACTAACACACCACCCTGGGGGTCACAGACGACCTCCCAGTCCCAGCACCGTCCACCAAGGACCAAAGGGCAGAGGGGATATTTCCATTCGAGGCAAGCAAGAACCAGCTTGCATTTAAAAAAGAGGGGAAAAAGGGTGGGGGAAAATCACAGCTTTTCAAAAAGGAGATCACTATTTTATCCTCAATTTCCACCATAGCCTAAATGCAAAGACCATCAAAATACTTAAACTGGACTAAAAGGAGAGGTAAGTGTGTGTGTGTGTGTGTGTAGGGGCCATGAAAGCAAACTACAAGGAACTGTGGGGAGAGCAGTGGTCTGAAGTTGGAGAGCAAACACCACGCCCCCCGAACCGCTTTTGTTCAGTAGATGAGGAAGTCTGAAGCACCAGCCTCTCCCTGCTGAAGCCCCACAAAATGCTGGCGGCCTCAGGCTGAGACTGCATCACCTCAATCTATTATTATTATTATTATTATTAATTATATTTTCCCCAAAAATGTTCTGATCCATTCCCTTACAAAAATAAAGCCAAGCCCATCGTTTTCTTCCTCCGTACCCAGGCGTCTGCGCCTCTCCCACACAGGTCAAGCCAAGCTGAAGCCCTCGTAGTGATCGATGGCTTGCACCAGCCGGGCGCTGAGGACCTCCTTGCTGCTGTACTTGGGCAGGTCCAGGAGGTTGTAGCAGGTGTGCGCCACGGGCAGGTACTGCTCCCCGCTGCCGGTGGACTGGATGACGATGCGCAGGCTGGACATGCCGTAGATGGGAATGCGGTCGCTGCCCGTCAGAAACACTACGAGAAGCAGAGGGACGGTGGGACAGGTCGGGCAGGCGACACGGCACCGAGGGCTGTGCGCGAAGGCGAACCCCATCCCCAGCCGGACGGGGCCGAAAGGCCGACCGAACCCCGGGCAGGGCAGGGCTGCCCTCGCAGGGGAGCAGAGGCAAGAAGCAAGGCCAAAGACGAGTAAATAAAGCAGCCCACGGCACCCCCTGCCCTGGAAAGCTGCCCCTTACGCGCGGGCAGGGTAAAGAGGAGCAAAGCGTGGACGGCGTGATGCCCTGGGGAGGGGCAGAGGGGGCCCAGCCGCCCCCCCACCCCTGCTGCCAGCCCTCCCAGGCACAGCATCCCCACACCGGGACCAGGGCTGGTTCCACCTCGCTGCTCCCCACCACACTGGTACTCGCCCTGAGCGTGGCCCTCGTGCACTGTCCCTGCCACGGCGGGTTGGGGAGGTGGCAGGGTGACCCGCAAAAGCCTCTGCTCTGAACCAGGAGTCCTGGGACCCTCTCTGCACAGCTGCAGACCTCAGCGGGCAAGTCTTGGCTGAGCCATTTTTCCAACCCAGACACGCAGGACAAATTGCTGCCTGCTCGTTTCTTTGGGGGAAAAAAACCTCACATAAAAACACTGACCTTCGTCGCCCAGCAGTCACAGAATCACAGAGTGGCTGGGGTTGGAAGCGACCTCTGGAGCTGCTCTGGGCCAACCCTCCCTGCTCAAGCAGGGCCACCCAGAGCAGCCTGCCCTGGACTGGGTCCAGCTTTTGAGTATCTCCAAGGATGGAGACTCCACGAACTCTCCAGGTGACTGTGCCAGTGCTCAGTCACCCTCACAGGTAAAAAGCGCTTCCTGACGTTCAGAAGGAACCCGCTGTGTTTCAGTTTGTGCCCGCTGCCTCTGGTCCTGTCACTGGGCACCACCAAGAAGAGCCTGGCTCCACCCTCTTTGCAACCTCCCTTCAAGTCTTTGTGCTCCTTGACGAAGTCTCCTGCAAGCCTCCTCCTCTCCAGGCTGAACAGTCCCAGTCCTCGCAGCCTTTCCTCACAGCAGAGATGCTCCAGTCCGCCAGGCATCAGAGCAGCCCTTTGCTAGAGCCTCTCCAGCATGTCCATGTCTCTCTTGTACACTGGGGAGTCCAGAACTGGTCCCAGCACGCCAGGTGTGTCCTCACCAGTGCTGGGTAGAGGAGGAAGATCACCCCCTTCCACTGGCTGGCAGCACTCCCTGCAGTGCAGCCCAGGGTACCATTTGCCACCTGTGCAGCAGGAGCACATTGCTGGCTCATGGTCATTGTGGTGTCCACCAGGACTCCCAAGGGAGCAAAAGTCACTGGCTGTAGCAGCAAACTCAGAACCACCTGCCCTTAAAACCACGCCTTTCTCCTTGTCTTCCCTTCTGTCCCCAAACAAAGCGACTCCTCCCCAGCAGCTCCGATCTGTGGGTGGCTGGGACACTTGAAGCAGCTCACACAGATGCACTTCCTGCAGGGGATTTGCTCCCCTTCTCAGCATCCCCCCTCTCATACCAGCCCAAGGAGACCACCGTCAGGAGGGGAGGTATCTGCTACCCTGTCACACCAAAACGTGGTCTCATTTTCCTGCCACGTTACACACTAGCTTCTCCCGTCAGCTGCCACCCCTCCACTGCCCCGCTGCCCCTCCGGAGTGCTGCCGTGCCTGAAAGCCCAGCTCGCAGCAGGAGGAACCGGATGAAGTATGGGCACTGGGGGCTGCCGTCAATTCACCGCCTGGCAACGCCAACGGATGGATACTGCCCTCCCTCGTGAGAAACTGCAATGGATCTCGCACTGCAGACACCACCCGCTGATTTTGAGGGTAAAAATGAACACAAAAGAAAAAAACAAAAACAAGAGAGGGAGAAAACAGATTATCTGACTAGCAGATAACTCAGGAGATCGCCCTACATGCTGTATCATCTTCTAGCACTTCATGCAACGTGCCATAATCCTAGAGCTCTGCAGAAACTCCCACCTGAGTCTTCGATTTCAGGAGATGCTCTGCACCACTGCAAGATACTTACAAAGAAATTTCTTCTTCTTCTCCAAGGGAAATGCATGAAAGGTTTCCCAAAACATTCTCACAGTTGGGTGTGTCGCAGTGTAGTCTCCCTTATACACAGCGCTCTATTAAAACACAGAAAGTCACATCACTTCATCTGGCACTACAAAGCGAAGACCAAGCAGAACCCAGACCCGACCTCTTCCGGTGTCTGACATCAGATCAATGTCTGACGGTTACAAAATGGAGCACAGGATGGCTCGTGGGCAATAGCACGGCTCAAAGACCCAGCAAAGGGGCTTCCTAGCAACATGTGGAAGGCAGGCGCTAGGCTTGTAGCTCTTCAGCTATTTACGTGTGTCACGAGGAATCCTGGAGTTCCTGTTCACAGGCTGGACTCACGAACAAGATCATGCGCTCTGCATTGCAAAGCCACTTCTACTGCTGAGGCTGAGACAGAGCAAGTAACTTGCCGGTCTACAGATTCTGAGAGGGTACAACTCTTGCTTTGTGTCCAGACTCCCCTTTGCACCCTTGGCTCTGTACTTTTTGCTCTGGTGCAGTGGAGCGAGTTCTCCCATAGGTGAAGACCCTGACTTTGTCTCTTCCCTTCAGTCTTAGGTTTCATCCATAAAAACAGCAGAGGGCAATCCTTCTCCTCTGTCCTTTCTCATCTGGAATTTCCTCCCTGATCTTTATCAGTAGCAGGACAGCCCAGTAAGAAACTTTTCATATGAAAAATGGCAAGGTGTACAAGGACCATAAAAAAAGACATCTGTGGCTTACCACATCTCATGTCCCAGGCTAGTGCCCACCTCATGCAACTGCACAATGCTGGTACTTGTGAAAAAGGAGAAGAATACAACAAGAGCAAAGCTTTACCTCCTCCAGTTCTTCCCAGTTGTAGTTACTGTTTCCAACTATCATGGCCCTGAGCTCTGTGGGCTGGAAGAGTTCCAGGACTTTCCCTCCACACACTTTCAGGAAGCCAGTGGAAAAGGCCGTGTACCACTCATGGATGGAGAGGTTGAAGATGTAATTTACGTAGGCTTCAACAAATTCTTCCCTAGTGCACCGAGAGAGAGCAGGCAAAGGAAAGCACTTTTAGTCATATACCTGAGCAGCAGCAATGCTAAGTTTTCCTGTTTCTGCCTGCAATGTGTCTTGCAAGCATGAGTCCCCAACCAGCTCAACCCACTGCCCTCCTCTCACTGAGCTGAGTCACTGCAACCTGGACAAAGTATTAGGCAGTGAGTACCACCACACGTCCGCTCAGCCCCAGGCAGCGGCAGCATGGGAGGTCCCCCAGCAGCCCAGGCTCTACGCTACCAGTAAACCCACCCCGTGGCCTTGCATTCAGCTGCCCACAGGGCCAGGAGGGAGCTGGAGGGACAGCAAGCACTGGGGAGGTGTCAGGAACAGAGCCCTCTTCCCCGTGGAACCCACAGCCTGCACAGAGGTTGCGTTAAGCAAATGCCAGGATTTGGTCACCGGAGGAACATGTCCCCTCCCTCGCCCAGCTCCTGCAACCCTATGTTTGGGAAGCCCAGGAAGCCACCCACGGCTCTTCCCAGACCACCTGCAAGGGCCTCCGACGCCGGGCTGCTGGGAGCAAGCACGCTGCTGGGGAGAGGGAACAGACTGTGCCCAGACCACCACCTCCAAACCCAGAGCCTCGCAGAGCCCTGGTTAGGGGAATTTTCAGAGGCAGCTCCTGCTGACTCTGCCCCCGATGAGTCTTGCCAGTGGTTCAGCACTTCCAAAGCCAAAGCTGTAGCCCAGAGGCAGACTGAGGAAATCTGGCTTTGATAAGTCCTGATCTGAAACTGCACAGCCAGATCCCTCCCTCTTGGCCCCAAAGGGAAAGCCACCCAAACCCCCCCCCCAAAAAAAATCAAGAAACACCCCTCACTGCAGAGCAAGAAAATAGTCTCAGAAAGCATGGAAACCTCCTCTTCATCCTTCACACTCTAGTTAAACAAATACAGGACACATGTATTTGGAGTACGTGGCAAAGAGAATCATTCTTCTTTGAATGACAGCCCTGTTTTGCTTCAAGGGTTCCCAAGAACAGCATTAAAATTAAAACAACATTCTGTAGTCATTGGCAAGAAACTGGTGGCAGGCCCTAGCCAGACCCTGTCTCTGGATTTTTTCAGGAGGTTAAGCATCTTTATTCTGCTCTCACCTTCCTAGTCTCAAAGCACCGTGGTCCGAGTGCAACACTAGAATTTTATTTGCACAATGATTTAAAATATTTCCCCCCCCTTTCTTTTTTTTTTTTTCCATCAGACAATAATGTACCCGCCTATGTGGCAAACTGGGACACGAAACTACTCTGAGTGGGTGGAGCTGGAGGTTTTGCCTGACATTTGAGAGCAGCTCACACCTGCACTCAGAGGATAAGCAGGTCAGGAATCCAACACCTCCATCTCTAGCTGAGGACGTCACAGCTGAGGGAAATATTTGGACCTTTTGGTGGAGGAATTCTCAATGCATATGCTATGTAAAAGCAAAGAGCAGGTGAGAAAGTAAAAAAAGGAAAATAAGGAAGCAGACAAATATGAAAACTTGGAATAAGAAATCATATAGTGAAGGGGGAGTTATTTTCCAGCACATTTGTTTTATTGTCATTTTCCTGATAGTCACCCGAGCATTAGGGAAATCCAAACTGATTAAGCACTCCACTGTTGCTTAATACTTCTCTGGCTGTTTCGGTCATGAACCCTTTATCAACAACATTTTGTATTGTGACACCCAATATGAACTCCACAGGAGAAAGGGAAAATGCAGGCATTTCCCACTTGGCATTTTTCCATTGCACAATCCTGCGCACTCTTCAGTTCCCAGCAAACCTTCCTCAGGCAGGAAGGGCAGTGCCCAAAGACACGCACACAGCAAACTACTCAGGCCAGGAGGGCAGCAAATCGGTTCCTGGCCTCTAAACGTAGGGGTGGAGGAAGTCATTAAGCACTGTAAAGTGGATGAACTGACAGCCATTTCTAGACTCGGATTTAGAGGTCAGCTCGAGTTCAAAACTCTGGTCAAGAAGAAGCAATTGCATTCTGGAATGCGTTAGCCGGTGCAGTCACAGACTAGCCTTTCCCGTTAAGGATTTGCTTCTCTTGTGGCCTACCCTGACTTAATGAACATTTGCAGGAGCTAAGCTGGGCGCTCTTCCCAAACATTTGCTCAGCTAAAATCTTTCCTCCCTCTAGGCCAGTATGGCACACAGTAGAAAAATGTCTGGGTTTGAGCATACATGCCCAGTCTAAAACCCTAAAGGGTACTATCACTGGCATTTTCATCTTTCCTTCACTGTCACAAGCATAGCTTAAACTCTCTTCTACTCGTCTGAAGCCCACCTGCTCTTCGCAGGGAGACAGACTCACACTGCTCCATCTACCATGTGGGTTTTGCACAGAAGCAGCTATTTAGCTGTAAAATTGCACCTTTTGGGGCAGTAGTGAAGTAGGTAAGAAAGCAACACAGACAAAGCTTTTCTTACAACAATGGCTTTAGACACAATCAGAACCCTTTTAAATAATCAGATTAATGGGAAATGACTTCATCTCCAGGCTTGCCAACAAGGTCTTCAGCAGTCCCAGCACAAGCCCCTGACCATGCTGCTGACCAGTCACTGGATCACACTGTTGTGCCGGCAGAGAGAGAATCTGAACGCTGCTTGAAGTAACAAAAGCGTTTGTAGAAATCCAATTACAGGATTATGAGAAGAAAATAGTTTAGCAGCTGGAAAAAAGAAAGGGGGGGAAATGGTAGCTGTGCTGGTAATAACTTGCGGGTGTTCAGTGAAATAGAATGGAATCTACGCACAGTAGGGCCTTACGGCTCTAAACAGGGATGGTGGCCCTCTGTCAGCCCTACTCGAGGGCAAATATTTCCGGCTCCCGAGTTAATGGTATAAACAAGTTTGCCAGGTTCGGTTTTGCCGGTCACATACAGTTCCTCTCTAAACCATCAGGGAGATTAATCTTCAAGGGCCAGAATCATGTTGCAATTGCTATTTACTATGAGAAAACTGCCACGGGTCTACATGAAGGCCTTTTATAGGAAAACTGTCCATCCAAAAGGGTGGATGGTCCACCCAAAACGGTGTGGGACATTTTCCAAACATCAGTTGAGAGATGATTAAAACTTGCTTTCTATTCAAGTGCCACTGGCATCCAGTAACTTTTGAACAACTGGTCTTAGAATCCGTTCACAGTGACTTCTAATTCTCTCCCACACTTCACCTCAGCCAAATTTTCTGCAGCATTGCACCTGCCTTCACTACGCGTCCATCCCCACATATGCCCCACTTACCTATTGTTCTTCTGCACCAGAATTTTATCTCCATCTTCAATCAGGTTCTTCTGCTCTGTCACACCATAGCTTTCCCTGCAGATCTACATAAAACCGGAGAGTTAATTTTACCAGAAGTACTTTTCAAGGCCGTAAGACTGCAGAAAGATACAGGGTTCCCTTTCACAGCTGATGACTAGCATGTGAAGGGTGGGCCAGAGAAAAGGTACATTCAGGACATTACTTCTCCACACCAAATGCCCTGCATGCTTCACCACTTTGCATCATTTACATTTGCTGTAGAACTGCTATTAAGTCTAAATGCAAACTCAGAAAGGAAAAAAGTTATTCTTTTAGGTAAATTTCCTGTGGGAAAAAAAAAAAGAGACTGATAACTAAAAAATTGTATTTCACTAATCTCACATGCTCTGGCAATAAAAACGACTCCCTTTTTTGTAATAGAAGCTCCATAGGTTAATTCATCCGCTCTCACTGCAAGGTGGCACGACAATGGACGGCTTCCTGCCTTTGCCTGGCCTAGGATGGCACCAGTACAAATGTACATTTTGTACACACAAAACTGGTCATGTGGAGAAAATGCAAAAGGGTCAATTTTCAAGGTGTCACCCACAAAAGAGGCTCAGATTTTGATATGCAAGATGAGTTCTTAATTTCAAGGATGGGATACCAGTTATTTATTCATTTCAAAGTCTTAGCAGATGTGTCTGTATGTCTTTATATATTATGCAGTATTTAGTGCAAAAGAGAGAGAGTAAGAATGCCCTTTTGCACGAAAAGAGAATTTGGAGAAAAATCTCTTTTGGTACTTCAAAGGTATTCTTTTTTCACAGTCTGCATTATCATCATTATGGCTTCATTACCTCTTCCTGAACTGCAGCTCTCACCTGCATGAGAGACAGCCAGACCCAGGTCTGACTCACTCCAGAGGCAAGTTTGAGCTAAGAGACTTTACGTGCTCTCATTTATGAAACAAGGAAATGGACAACACTCTCTTAGCTCAGCAAGGATTTTCTTCACAGTGTGTAGCAGAGTTTTCTGGCACCTTGTTTTTACCCCAGGCAGGTCCTGGACAGAGAGTCAAGAACCAAGATCAAGTTCAAGACGAACCCATCACTCACAACCTGTTAGAGCATGAGGACTTTAAAGCAAAGACATGGAAACATGGAAGCCCTTACCCTGCCCGAGTCAACAGAGGAAAACATAGCTTGGAGAATAATGATGCCATATCTCTTTGTGAGTTTCTAAATGTTTGCACGTGATGAGGGACGTACTTGATATTCCGATGTACATCAAGACCAAACTCTTAATTTCAGGGAATCTCCACCATGTAACAGAAACTACTGCATCTACATTACTAGCTAGAAAAAAAATTCTGCTGTAGTAGCACAGGAAACCTGACTACCTCAGCATGTCTCCAGCAATAGCCTCCAGCATTTTGTTTCTAAGAAAGCCTGACCAAGTACACTCACCATAAATTTTTAAGTTAAAAAGTACTAGTGTTATCACAGCAAGGAAAATTCTGAATGGTGTTAGCATTTCAAGAATTGATCTAGTGATGTCAAAGTCTAACTTCCAGTTTCAAGGAGGATTCAGGAATATACTTCTCACTGTCTAGTGTGAGAACTTGGCCACTGGCATCTAAGTCAAGTGACAACACAGTCACGTGACAACAAGGCTATATATTGAAGATCACTCTGCTTAATCTACTTACTAGCTCAGTTTTCATGACCACATACAAAAGAACAAGGGAGTTGACAGCAAAGAATTTTAACATTTTAAGATTAACATTTGCCATTAACATGGGGTATGGGCTACAGGCATGGTTTGGAATAAACCATAATACACATGAATAAGTAGATGAGCTTCAACTGTACCACAGCAATCACAAAGCTGATACATTAAATGTGTCTTACTGTAAAATTCAAGCAGAATGTGTCTTCTACGTCTTCACCAGGGTAATCTAAAAGTTGCTGAAGACTCCTACATGACAGGTAGGGAAAGAAATAAGGGGAAAAAAAAAAAACAACATATTCAAAAAGCCATACATCTAAAGGAGAAAAGAAATTCAGCAAAAGTAAACAGCATCATACATCAGGGTAACAGGATTGCAAAAGAGAATCTCTGAGTCACCTGAAGGGGCAAGAAAGAAATATACCTCAAATAAAAAGATGCTTTGATAGATGCAGGATAAATGCCAGTTCACACAAGGTCTCAATATAGTCTATGCCTACCTAGTACATGGATTCCCTTTAATGAGCCTGGCCTTAGAATAGAATTACATTTCCAGTTCTGAAGGAGTGCTAGACATTTATGCCATCACCAAAAAAAGGTCTGAGGGAGTGGAGGAAGAGAGAGTGGTGGATTATATCTGTATCCTATTATGTAGAATATATTATGCTCCCATCCCTCAAAATCCTGCTGCAGCCTTCCTGGAATTTTACCTCACTATTGTTAATACAGCTGTAGCTTTGTGCAGGTAAATCAGATGGCAACTCTGAAGAAAAAAGAAGACAGCAGTCAGACAGTGGGATCTTAACCTCTCAGTGTCAGAGGGAACCAATATCCCCACGCAGTTAGGCCAAAAAGAATCAATACGCCGTTCAGGAAAAGTCATTCCTTCACTCCATTCAAATCCCTTCTTTCTGGCATGGGAGCAGGTCAGAATTACACTGCTTGAGAGATGGGGCAGTTGACATCCTATGCACAGTTCCCATCCCAGGCTACGTCAATGAGACATGCAGTGGATCTGCTTGCTAAGCCAAGCCTGGCTCAGGTGGAAAGGCTGAGGCTGGGATCCGGGGTCATGCACACAACCAGACGGTGGAGGGACTGGCCTCCACCCCTGTTTTCAAAGGAGTGTAGTAGGTATCTTTTGGCTGCGTTGATATCCAGTCTCTGGGGGTCAGGAAAGTGAGTACAGAGGTTAGAGCCTAAGCAGATGGGACCGATAGCCTGTGGGAGACGAGAAGTCTTACATGAAATTCACCACCGGCTTATGAACTTTGCTAGGATTGCAGCCCTCCAAATTAATCAGTCTCTCAAAAGGATCAGGAGGTGTTTTGTTGAACAGCTTTTAGCCAGTTTGGCATTTCTTGTTCTCAGATTCATGGTCCCCCTTCCCAGAAAGGCTGCAAATTTTGTTTCCCATACCTTCCTTCCGTAGGGGACAGCTCCTTCAAATCCTCTAGGCAGGGCTTCACATTCAACAGTTTTTTGTACAGAGCCAAGGGAAAGTGAAGGTCTACCACTGTGAAGTTGTATATTGCAAGGCCGCATATGATGCCAATCAAGTGAAACCAGTTGTGTTCTACAAAACACTGCAAAACCACACACAGAAATCCGGGTGAGCCACGCTGTCATGGGTGCAATGAACTCTACCCTTTCCCCCCTGCACTAAGAAGACAGCCCCTGCTTTTCCAACTGGGACAAAATCAGAAAGCTCCCATCAGGTCCCAGTTTGGTTGTGAATTCCTAGCTGGAGTGTGGCACAGAAATGCAGATTCAGAAACCAAACCGTGTTACATTTTTAAGCCATGATTAGCTGTGGAAACAGCAACAGCTGCTTTCCACCTTATCTGCCTTTTATTTCCTTAGACATTAACAAAGCTTCAACATTTGCTGTCTACGTCCTACAAGAAGATGTGTTAACAATTCTCTCCCTACCACCCCTCCTACTTTCTATTAAAATCCCGTGCATAACCACAGTGCTGCCCAGGCAAATCTACCAACACAGGCGTTGGGATAGTGGCCTCCATTCCTGCGCGCCTCTACTCTCACACTGGTACGGCAGTCACAGACTGGCTGCCTGTATTTGTTAAATGTTGTAAATACGCGACTTTCATATTTTCAGTGCTTACACTGTCAATATTCTTAGAGTCAAAGATTTGTTGTTTTTATAGCATTAACACGAGGAGTAATAGCTCCGTAATACTGTTTACAAGTTCCAAAAGGTGACGTGTAATTTCCTTCCTTGTAAAACATAATCAATGAATTAAAAGAAGCCCCACCAGGGCACCTACACCCTAAGGGAAGACTGACAACAGCACTTCCCATCATGCTAGCCAGGGAGGTGAAGAAAAAAAGACACAAACCACCATCTCCAGCATAATGCTGTCTGACAGGTACAGAACGTGCACTCCACACCCTTCCAAAACCAACCAGCTCTCACTACAAACCAAGTTTCTTGTTGTGTAAGAGCTTCCTCACATAAACCACTAACAAGTTTAGACCCTGAAGGTGATAGTGATGCATGACTAAGTGGATTGGTTGCAATTACATGAACAGCAAGGGAAGCACAGAATTCTAACGCCATTAAGATCCAAACCTCTGGTTCTGTAAAATTAGCACCATTATGACGCTCCTGATAATAACAGTTCTATTAACTGTCATCTGACACTTAATACAAGTTTTATTATGGGACAAGAATAAAGAGAAAGAGTCAACTCCTTAACAAGCACAATGATCGCCATTCTACTGAAGTTAATGAACCTATACTGATTTCCTCTGACTGAAAACAGAGCTCACAGTGCATCGTGGGTGGAAAATGAAAGGAAGATCATTTCTTTCCCACAGTGTGTCACTAACTTTCTTGTCATTTAAATGCAGCATATTATTTCAAGCTGTGTGTATAGAGGGCAAGGGCTTACCGTATCTGAAAACCACACCAGGTTTGACTCTGGGTAGTAAGTGAACATGCCATAGATGGGGTTGAGGAGTTCTTTTAACAACAGGAGGAAAAATTCCTTTGTCACTCCTCCAGCGTCAACAGCTTCTTCACCATCGAAGATGACCTGTAGAAAAAGCAGGTCAGTAACAGGGATGCAGAGCTGAGACTGAGTGAATCAGAAAACTTTCTAATTGGGAGCCACGCAAGGCAATTTGTCTGACACGCTCAAACCCACTGCAACCCATGAGCCTGTTTCAGTGCTCTGCTTGCGGGGGGGGGGAGGGAACAGGGGGTGGCAAACAAGGTATTTTGAAAATGTTTAACTCCTTAGGCAAATCATAAATAACCACCTGTCCTCCCAACAACAGAAGCAGCAACATGACAGCAGCTGCTGAATTTTGTAGCAACCTCTCAGAGATAAAGCATTTGCTATTGTAAGTGGCTTGCTCCTGCACAAGAGCAAAACAGCGACTGCATAATACAGAAATGTTTCCTCCCGTACCCCTTTATACATTAGACACACCAGGAAAAGAAAGTAAAGCTCCTGCTTGCCTTCTTGTAAACTGTCCACCCCCAAAACACTCTGGGAGTCGGAGAGGAGAAAGACTCGACCCCCACGTTGATCAGATCAAGTGTCCCTGAGTGCTCTACCTACGAAGAAGCCACTGGTGAAGTGGCAACGAGAAGGGTTGAAAGGCTGCAGAAATGTCAGCTGGATGAGAAGGTGCTAAAGGTGTGGGGAAAACTTACTTTCAGAGGCTTTTTCAGATCAATGTCTGAATGGATGCTCAACTCCCTTAAAGCATCACCAACTAAGTTACTCCTGCGAACATGAAGTACCAGGAAAGGGCTTCTGGCCAGCAGAGGCTCCAAGGTGAGAAGCATGAAGACATTCTGCAAATTTGCACCATTTATTGCAACCTGTAAATAAGAGAGGAGTGAAAAACAGCCGCTGCTCAGGTCCTTTTTCCTACAGCAGGAAAACGGCTAACAGCTATATGCCTGGTGCTCCTTTCTTCCTTACTCTTAGTTTGGTTTCCTCAGGGTACAAGGATTACTTGCTCACTCTGTACAAGTGTGTGTGCATGTGTGCCTACTTGTCCCTCCCACACCAACATCTTCTGAGTCCACTGATCAATTCACCAGATTTGAGCAACAGAGAGATCAAATTCCTGAACACTTCTTGACATTAGGCAGGCGGGAGGAAAAGACATTTTATTCATGCTCTTACTGAGTCAAGAAACTCGGTGTGAACACAACCTCGATAAGAGTACCAGAGAAGGAGTCAGCTGACAACCACACCTTGCAAGGCACAAGGGAACCCATCGCACACGATTCAAAGTTCCCACCTACATGGATTTTCTGGCGTTGGCTAAGGCATGAAGTCTGGTCAAAGCTTTGAACACACATAGTATATTCATTCTCATGCATCATCCATAGTAAGTGGCAAATTCACATTTGTAAACTCAGTTTAAAAGTCAGGTGACCCCGAGACAGAAATCCTCTGGAAACCAGGCTTCCTCCATCCCAGAACTCACAGAAGCACTGGTTTCTCTGGCCTCTAAGTGGTTGTCTTCATAAAGATCCTATCTCTTAGGGCAACAAAACCTTTACCAGCCTGCTGTCCTGCCAAGATAAGATAACGCCCTCCTCACAGCAGTGTACTGCTCACAAACTGGGCAGCTGGAAATATACAGAAGAGGGTGGCAAAACAAAAGCAGAAGACGACTCCAGCTTCTGAGTGTAGGCCGAGCCTCCTCTGCCTTGTTGTGGGCTATGTGTTCAAGTGTCCACAGAAAAGCTAAGAGATGGATATTACATGGAACCAGCACCACGGCCATGAGTAACTGTGATGACAGTTTTCCACCCTGAAGGAACCTGACAACCAAGGACCTTGGCAAATTCATTTCACAGAGGATGGGACTAATCCGAAACCCCAGCTGCACTGGATGAGGGACCGGTGCGCAATTCTCTTCCCCTCCCAGGAGCCACCTCCACGAGCAATGCCTGGCACTGGGAGGTTTACGCTGGCACAGAGGCCAGCTGTCCTTGTCACAGCCTGGCTGTGGGCTGGCTTGGCTGCCACTCACGGAGTAAGGGTGCTGGAGCTAGGCACCTGCTGGGAACACACTCCTGCAGAGCCGCGGGTCTGCACCCCTCGCTGCAAACGGATGGGTGAGCTGCTGGCAACAGCTGCTGCTTGCAGCCACACACGGTGTCAGGAGCTGGTCTTCAACCCTCACTTCTGACAACCACACCTCCTGCACCAGGCAGAAATCTGAAAAAACTGCCCACTTACCTGAAAGCTTGTCTACTTTTCCAGCCTTACAGCTCCTCTAATAGACACCTCGCCTTACTTCTTACCCCCAGACTATCATAAATACACAAGCACTCCTTCCCTATACAGTTTAAATTATCACCACTTGGACATCTGGCAGTTCTGATGTTACCAAACATTTTGAAGTGAAAGACACCAAGCACTGCCTCTGCAATATTAGGACAAAGAGATTCTCCAGCTACTCTGCTCTCCCGTATCATGGAAACTATAAAGTGCTGTACTCCCAGTGAACTCCTTTCCTTGCAGGCACCAATGCAAAAGGCAGGAAAAAAAGAAATGGGGCAGGAAAATTGAGAGAGAGAAGGATTACCTGCATCTGTAGTTCTGCATCTGTCTGTAACATCTTGGTCTTAGCCTGAGCATCAAAGATGAAGGGATAAGAACACAGTGTCACAGCATCCTGCAAGAAAGGCAGGCAGATTGGTTCCCATTTACAGCTTCCACAGCACTTCTTTAAATAAGAGCAATGAAAAACAATTTACTTACCTGCATGATAGATGGTCTTATTTTCTGTGAAAGAAAAAGAGAAATATGAAAATCTTTTACTCTTTTGATTTTGTGTCTTGTATATTTTTGGACAGACTAGTTCAAAGGTGACCCACAGAAAATCTTTCTCCTCTGGGACCAATAACCCAGTTTCTCCCTCTTAAAGAAAAGCATGGGAACCTCCTTCTCGAGAAAACACACAAGTCTAATTCAAAACTTGCACATCAAACGTTACTAAGAGGACTAACTGGCACAGATGCCTGTGCTAGCCTGCCTTAAGTGAAACTTACTCTTAGGCAGAGACCATAACAAACAATGGGACAGACCGTAAGGCCACAACATGACAATATAAGACCACTCCTGCAATGCAAAATTACTCCTCTCATTAGCACAGAGCAGCACTATCTAAATGATGGGAAGTGGGGGACGGGGGACAAAGCACACACAACATTTAGAAAGTCCATAAAAACACACACAAAAATTATAGCTACAGTCAAGTTTTACTCTTGCAACATCCTTTGGTGGATGTTTTTGGTGTTTTCTCACACTTGGGATTCCTTTCCTTGCTGTAATTAAATAATCTCACTGGGTTCCTACACAGCATATTCCAGCCCTCAGTTTAGTTACAGACTCCTTTTTTACAGATGGGAAAGTGAGGCATAAAAGAGGTGAAGGGTCTTACCCAAGATCACCCAGCAGGTTACTGGAAGAGCCAGGAACAGAACCCACATCTCTTGAGTCTTGGTTCAGTCCCCTAGCCAGAACGCCACACTGCCTCCTCTTATAGAGCAAGATCTTAAGATCACTTGCTACATTATTCACAATACCTGCCTAAACAGCAGAAGTAAAGGGTAAAAATTATAATTTTAGAATACAGGATTTGGCTCCTGAGGTCTCGATTACATTAAAAGGATCCAGTGACTGAATTAATCCCCTTGTGCAAGGATTGAATGAGATTCACACAAATAATCACAGAGATTGTTGCAAGCGTTAAGCTGACTTAAAATAAGGCTGTCAGAAGAGCTGGAGCTAACAAAAAGTCAACTTTGTCAGCCCCTGAGTACCCATATGAGACAATTAATACATAGATGCTCCTTTATTGAAAACATTACACTCTCATTAAGGATATTAAAAATACATATCTCTACAACCAGAGAGACAAACATGGACAACTATTTCATGACTACACATAAAACCTCTTACCATTCCAGCCTGATGCAAGAACCACAAGAGATAATCCTCCTGGATGTCCACCAAGCTGGAAATCTCAGGGATATAAAACTTATCATATTCTACGTGTTTAACCTTCTGATTTACCTGGTAAAGAAAACAGATTTTTTTTTTAAATGGATACATTCAGCATTTTTCTTAGAACACACAGGTTTGCTTTCATAAAATCAATTATAGCGGCTTTCAACAATAGCCCCCAGAAAGTCTTGCAAAATCACACGGTCCTTTATATTTTAGTACAATCCAAGAACAGCCGAGATAAACCTCTTTCCGACTTATTTTAGTTCCCCCTCCTGCTCACCCAGACTAACCAGAACCAGCACAGTGCGAGCAGGAAGCATCACGAGACAGGTATTTGTGATTTGTGCAGTCTGGTGGGTCAGCAGCAGCATTCTTTAGGGTAAATTTTTTCTAGTGTTTGAGACAGGACTAAACCACCTTCAAGTACTTTGAATTCAGGAAAACCACTAACATCTCCACCCCGTGGTGTCTCGGCGGACAGTGACAGAGCTAACAAGCCAGGGCCGTGACCACTGTGCCCCTGCCAAGTGGCAAAGGGCAGACAAGACTGAATCATCTTGAGCCAACACACGCCCAGGCTTTCCTCTTACCTTGTGGAGTTTCTCCAGAAGCCTGAGAGCAGCTGTAATGTAGCTACTGAACAGGACTGGGATCAACAGTGTCTTTCTTCCACTGAGGAGGTAAACCACTGCACCTTTATAGAGGTCCACTAGCCTGAGGAAATATCTTGGGCACACTTGAGACCACCAGTTATCTGGAAGGCAGAGGAACATCAATATAAATCCCGGATTAAAGGCCAGAGTAACCCCTACATGAGGGGTTACAGCTGAAAAGCGGGGAACACACCTAACAATTGTTTCAAAACACTTCCCCATTTCTCTCCTAACTGTAGCAACAGGAATGTGAGCAAAGAGTCACCTAGATATCAGAAACTGAAAAGCTCTTCCCTTTCCCCTCTCACACAACCTCCCCAGCCACTACCAAGCCCCAGTCCCTGATCTGCTTGAGAGCCTGAATTCAAGGTTTTTCAACCTTCAATTCAAGACACTGTTTCCAATATCTTGTATTCAAGATACTGTGATCTTGCTGGAAAATGGCTGTCTCTCATGAGTTGTAAGAAAGCAGATGACCGAGCAATTCTCTGTAGTACCACATACTTTGCTAGCAGGTGGCAGAGCGTGTCAACTGGCACATCTGTTCTAAAGGTCTGAACTCCTCCTCTTTTGAGAGGCTGATTTCTTTCTTGCCAAGGACAGGTAACCCTTACCTCTCCTCTGAAGGGACCCTGACTATTAGCTTCTTTGCTAGAACCAATCCACCTGCAAAGCAGAAGATGGAGCCTGGGAAACCATCATGTCAACTGTTAGAAACAAACACCAATTAATCCTCTCAAGTGTCAGAACAACAATAGATTCTGGCAGGCAAAAGTATGAGAAATTTTTTCTGTATGCTAATAATCACAGCGGACTACGTATGCTGAGTAGAGGAGGAAATTTGGTTCCAAAGCCTCTTTGAATTAAAAAAAAAAAAGTCACTAAACCTCAAATTTCACTGGAGCAATGCTTCTGAATACATCACACAGCATTTTACACGATAATATGAGATTTAGTATAAGATAACCTTAAGAAACAGAGTAAGGTAACAAGAAAATAGCTTAGCAAACATGAGTAACAATCATTAAGCAGCATATGTTCTGCTTAGTTTAAAATGAGCTTACAGGAAATAATACTAGCAGAAATTAAAAGATTCGGAAGTGGGAGAAGAGCTGGGGTGTTCAGCTTGGTCATGGACCAGCCAATAGGTTTTTCTGCACCTTATATAGGACAAGGCAACTTTATATTTTATTTAGTATACTCTTTTATTTACCTTCTACAGAAAGGATATTCTAATGTGGACAAATTTAAGAGAATAAGATCATTTAATCTTCAAGATATACAAAATCTATGTTCACAGAGAGGCATGAAAATTTATCTGGAACCGAGTCTCTGGACGTAGGTAAACTAGATAAGGTAAATTAGATTAACCTCCCTAGTAAGCGTTCTTTGAAATGGTATTTTACTTATAAATTAAAACAATTCCTAACTTAAATTTTCTCATTTATTATCCATACCACCATAAATTTTATACATTTTATATTACTGTAACTAACTTCCCCTATATTACGTGCATGGCACATTGTTAATTTCCTCATAGTTCATGCTTAAAATTCAAATTTTATGTTTATAATTCTTTTACATGGGAACATAGGTTTTTGGAAGGAGGATTCCTTGAATGCTTTTGGTTCTCAGCTGCTTTTTAGAGGTGACTGCTTCATAACAACACTATACCATAAATAATACCCAATTATCATTGCAGCCATTGTAACAGAAGAATTAACACAAAAACCTCACTGAAAAACCTGAAGGCAACACTTTGTGTCCCAGCTGGGCCCTGAGAGCAACATGCATCTTAAATGCCAGCCTCTTACCGAGAACTTTGCTGGGGTTGGTATCTAGGCGCAGAATAGCCATTGCTAGAGGAAGTGTTAATGTGATATAATACTTTGAGTCTTGGAAGGGTGGGAATTCAGGGAGAATCAGATAGATCCTCATTGCCTCAACATCTGGTGGTGAGCTGGTCAGCTGAGGAATCAAAAAACTTTCAAAGCTCTTCAGTATCTAGAGGAAAATCAGACAAAAGACAGAAACTTATTGTGGATGACAGAGCACCTACAATGCATAAGATGTGTAAGAACTAATGAAATGGTGCACACTCAGCATAGGTGGACTTAACAGCTTTTGCTGATGATCTCTTAAGAACACTCCATAGGACAGGACTAAACTCTGATTTTTCCAAACTGCATAAACATTTCGATAGGTTTTTCCAGGACTGATCAGAAGTTAATTAACCCCTCTTGTTAAGGTCACATCCCTAATTTAAAGGTCAAACCCAGAGGAAAAAAAAAAAACAACACTATAAAAATTATAGCTAAAAAATGGCACGGGGAACAAACACAATTTTATCTCACAGCGCTGCACTTGTGAGAGAAATCCTCTGAGTTAGAATATACTACAAAACCATAAACTACTCAACTCCTGACAGGCAATAAATGAGCACAGTCATTATTTACAAGTATAACATACACAGAACTAATTTCAGTAGCTGTTTCAAGTATCAAATGCCATGAGACAAAACTTTTTTAAAAACAAGTCTTACAGACACATTCTGAAAGGGTGAAAATCAGCCCGGGCCAGTGGGGAAGTATCCACTGATAGCATGAAGGATCTGGCCTGTAGATTTGCAATACAACCCTTCCCCAAAGCAGCTGCTGTCACTCGCATGTCACAGAGGGACAAAGCCTTTATTTCCCCTTGAATATCCAAAACCCCAGAAGTGCAATACCTGGTCTAGGAGGATGGAGTGCTGAGAGTTCATCAGCTTCTCAAACAGCACTCTGGTGGAGTTCAGATCAATCCCTGGGATCTTCGGACTGGTTTGAAAATGTTCATCAATTCTTCAAAAAAATCCCAGACAGACAGGCTTAAGTTTAAGGAAGAGACCTCATCACCTGTGTTTTGACATGGCCTCAGAGCAAGCAATGGAGAAATGATCTCTAGGGAATTAAACAGACTAGAAACAAAGCAGAAGTTGGAATCTTCTTGCTAAAGACAAGATGGACAACTCTCCCTTTCGAACTCCTCTGGGCCTTGGTTAGGGTTGGGATTCTTGCAGAGAAACACGTTATTGAAGTCCTTGATTTCCCCGGACTCCTTCACTGACCTAAGAGCCTGCCTAGACCTATGAAATACATATCTATCATAGGTATCAGGATCCTCTGCATTGTCTTCATATACACTTCTTTTATAGCAAAATCTGTTTAATCGCACCCAGTAAGAAAGGGAAGGGTGATGCATAAGAAGACACTGCTATACAAGAGGACTTCAGATGAGGGTTTTCGAAAGAAAACAGGGGAAGATAGTCACAGTAACTTTTTGGCAATTCCACTCTCAAATTTTCTAGAACTAAACAACGATCACAACCAAAACACAGCACAGCTGAAAACAGTCTTCACAGGGTGTTTAGTTGCAACAAACCTGTGCCGTCCTTTCTGCTGTGCTTGAAAGGCTGCAACTTACTTAGGCCACCTGTGCAAGAGGGATAATGAAGGCAAGCCTGCAGAGGACAACCACCTAACAGCCAGATCTAGCAACGCTGAATGTCCAGGCCAGCAGGAAAGTTACCTTAGCGTCTAGAGCATGATCAGCATCTATAGCAGAGGATCTCAGCACCACTTTCTGCAATAAAGCTGCACATAAAACCTCACAGTTGCTAGTAAAGGAGGTCACTGCTACAATTCCATTGACCTCAAGCATTTTCCAAGTCTGTCCACTGCTCAGCTGAGACCGTGCTGTGTGAGAGGTTTCGAAGGAAAAGGTAGCTATTAAAGATGGGATGCATTTGTCAGTTTGCTGGTGTGGCTATAACAATATGAGAAGCTAAACATAGCCTGCTGTAGTAGAATGGCTATTTCCATAGCAGCACAGGCACCAGGCTGGAAATAGCTCCTCAGAGCCACGCTGCGGTACAGAACACTTCAGGCTGTGATGTGCAGAAGTAGTGTTGGAGCATGCCCAGCCACACAGCCGTAGAAAAGCTGCTTTTCCATCTAACCCTGTGCACCACAATGCTGTACGGCAAACAGGCCTATACGGCACTAGGACACTGGAGGGATATACTAGGGTATTTCTGTCAAGTGCTCCATGACATAAGGCTTCACACATAAAGACACATGGTTAAATACAGCCTCACTTCAGTGTATGGTGGCTTCAAATGTTATCATTCATTTGGTCAAAGATTTTCTGTAAAAGTCCTGCACTAGCTGAGACATCATTAAAGTGGAAGGAGAACTGCATTGGGGCGATGAGGTCATAAACTCTACTTATTTCCACATTCAAAGGACACAGAGGACTATTTACAGTGACTCAACAACCTGGCTATCTCAACAAGCGTTTTAAACCAACACGACACAACTCTCCTGATGCAGTAACACTCTGCCTTGTCACAACACTACAGAAGAAACCATTGGACAAGCAGAAAAATGCAAGTACAATGTTTAAATTGTTCTCTTTTTCAAGTTGCTCTTGGAAAATATTACTCAAAGATTACTCAGAGTAACTAAGCTTTTCTTCACCTCGTTACAGGTCATTTACTCATCACATCACCACAAAAGAATTCCTCCTCCTCCTCCCCATCTTATGCTATTACCTCCCCGAACATTTACAGACAGCCAACACAATCCTTCCCAACCCACAGCCTTTGACTCAGCTATGTATATTACAACCTTGTCACCACCTGTTGTTGGTTACACCCATTTGAAATTCCTGCTTTTGTCAGCAGGAGCACAAAACATTCCACACCTGATGTCACCTAAAAGGAAAGTGCTTCCATGCTGCTCCAGATGTATTTTTCATGAGCAGCCTGTGTTGAAGAACATCTCCACATGCACCAGCCCCAGCAGCTAGCTCAGCTGGGTAAGAGACTATTCAGATACCTGGTGTCACTCACTTTCCTTAATGTCGTATTCTTTTCCCTCTCTTTTAAAGATCTTGATATTCATTTCATACGGAAAAATAACAGTTGTGACCACTCCAAAGAACCTGTGCCACTTACAGTACACCCACCACGCACTTTCTTAGACCATGTGCCTTCCTTACCCAGCTCTGACCAACAACCTCTTTTTGTGGACACTCTCTGCCCCCGTCTCCTGTCTGACCAGAAATATCAAATTCCACTGCAGCAGTGAGGGAATTAAAGGGATTCCACTCTGCCTCAAGGGAAAGCCACACTTCTGGACTCTGTTTGCCACTTACTTCTTCTCCAAGAAGCTTCCATTCCAGCAGGCAGCCGAGGACAGTATCTGAACAACGTTACTGTTCGCAGAAGGAAGACAAAAGAAAACAGAGACAGAGGTTATGAACAGATGTCCCAGCAAATCTATTCCGCTCTCTTCCCTTCCTTTTCTATGGGAAACAATGTCAGGATCTCCCTTTCAGAGGCATACAGGTAAGTGACTCTTTGAAAGGAGGGACGTTAGCAGTGCCTTCTTTCCACCTATTCTGCCCTTCACATGGTAGGCACACAGGGGATGGAATTTAACCAGTCTGTTCACAAGTTCTTGCTGCTTTTCATGAACTCTAAGCACACAATGAAGGATAACTTTAAAATTCATTTCCCACCCACCATTTGCAATGTTCTGAGGCAGCCTCAAATTCCTCTGGTTTTGCTCGGAAGGTCTAACCTGGCAGCCTTGTGATTCGCAACTGTCCTCCCCTTGGATACGACCAAGAAGCACACTTGAAAAGGCTGCTAAATTTCAAGTGAAAGCATGGCACGGCAGCCAACAAAATTATTTAAATGAAACTTTCAACAAAAGGCTTGTCCAGTGCCACAATACCTACTTGACAGAATTAGAACTGTTCTTTTCTAAAAGCTTTTGCCTCCAGACATCTATAGTTTCATCATTTATTAAACAGGTGTAACGTGTTTCATTTATGGTCCGGAAATCATCAGCAGGCAAGGAATTCTGTGAGAAGATACAGATTTCAGCAAAGACAAGGCTTGTAAAACAATTCCTTCTTACTCATAATCTGTGTTTTCTATATATAACTGATAGCTTCCTTAGTGTGGTCTCTGAACAGGTTTGGTTAGGAAGCTGTGGCATTACAAAGAAGTCCTCAAGGAAAGGCATGGAAAGGTATGGAAAACACCCAAGATCATCATCAAATACGTTTTTAAAAACAAGAAAAAAAAATATTGTTTCCTTAAATGTACCAAAGCCTTCTTAAATACTGCCATGTATAACTACAGACTTCGTACATTTATTCTAGACCTATTTCCATGCCTCAAAAGCGCATGTCAAACACTTCTTGAAAGAAACAAGATGACAGAAGCAGAAAAAACAATTCAGCACTCAGCCTTCCATCCACTGCATCTTGACAAAACCCCAGTGTGTGTGGTCCACGGCCCTACATGGGGAGCCCGGAGTCTCAGGAGGAAAGCAGCCCCTTGTTTCCAGTCTGCAGAGGAGACTGGACTCCCCTCCCTGCTGATCAAACTGAAATCAGTGTCTTCCCAATGGCTCTTCCACGTGCCTCTAAAGAAAGGCCACTTTCAGCCACTCCTAAAAAGTTGTAAATCCTTTTAATAGCTCTCATCATTGGCAAGGTTTGTAAGGCAGAATGAACTCCAAAGCAACACTTTATTTCTGGTAGATATTACCAAAAACAAAAGATGCATTGTGAAGGCTGGGACAAGGAAGCAGATTTGAGAAGATCTGTCTTTTGTTTTACCTCATATTTGGAGCAAAGCACAAATGTTTGGTCTCCTCCAGAGAAGATATGTTTAACAATGTGATATTTACAGGAATCTGTTGAAGAAAGAGATGCGGTTCTGTTAGAGGTTGATGAATGCAAGTTCCTATTGTGCCTTTTCCCCCAGGTTTGCACTGCCAGTGTCTCAGGCTTCACACTACAAGCAGCACCCGGGTCCCTTGAAGACCAGACAGAAATCAGTTGGAACTCAAGCATTGTAGCACTTTCTTGAGAGATACACTGGGCTTGGCAGGAGGGAGAAGCTGTCATTTCTAAACTGCAACGGGGGTTTTAAAGAGAAACCAAAGCCCTCAGAAATCAGTATTAGTACAATTTCATGAAGGCTCCAGATTGCCAACTGTTGAGCTCTGCCATGAAAAGAGAAAGGGAGAGAGCACCCATTAACAGAGCGCGCAATAGGGCACCCAAGAATTTCCATAGTGCATTTGGGACAGGAGCATGCCTTTCTTTGCTATTGCAAGAACTTTCACAGAACAATGTCAAGATGTCTTTAGACAGCCATGGGTGAAATGAAATTATTTACGTCCATTTGTGACTCCAAATCGCACATAGTACGTACCAGGTTTCCCTGAGAGTTGCCCATTGTGAGCTGCCCAGTGACCCTTGACAGGAGAGGGACACTTCACATTGCAAGTGTGCCCTGTTCCCAGCTGGCCTCTTGTTCCACAGCCGAATGCATAGATCACTCCTGAAGAAGGCACAAAGGCTAAAGTGTGATGTCTGTAACAGAGACAAGTACAAAGTTTTGGCCTTGTTTAACAATTAAAAAAAAAAAAAAACAAACCCAGCCTAAAACTTACTCTCTGTTCCCCCAAGCCAGAAGCTGCTGCAAAGCATCACCTTCACACTAGCACCAATGCTCAGATTTTGCCACCTGATGACACCGGTTTAGGGGATGGAGCTCTTTGGGTGCAAGTGACAAAGAGCAGCATGTGCCAGCATATCACAGAATGGTAGGGGTTGGAAGGGACCTCTGTGGGCCATCTAGTCCAACCCTCCTGCCGAAGCAGGGTCACCTACAGCAGGCTGCACAGGACCTTGTCCAGGCGGGT
>Ga0065711_1003659_pt1 | contig 26932 bp, 9 predicted proteins | sample Hoacrofraction12_FD_59098 | JGI IMG/M metagenome (GOLD analysis project Ga0065711, IMG submission 59098) | Hoatzin crop microbial communities from Cojedes, Venezuela - Epithelial fraction 12 v2 (version 2) | ecosystem: Host-associated > Birds > Digestive system > Esophagus > Crop | place... | reverse complement strand
GAACTGGGGAGCCCAGAACTGGACACAGTACTCCAGATGAGGCCTCACTAGGGCAGAGTAGAGGGGAAGGAGAACCTCCCTCGACCTGCTGGCCACACTCCTTCTAATGAACCCCAGAATGCCATTGGCCTTCTTGGCAGCCAGGGCACACTGCTGGCTCATGGTCAACTTGTCGTCCACTAGGACACCCAGGTCCCTCTCCGCACAGCTGCTTTCCAGGAGGTCCACCCCAAGCCTGTACTGATGCATGGGGTTGTTCCTCCCCAGGTGCAGGACCCTGCATTTGGCTTTGTTGAACCTCATCAGGTTCAACAGTGCCCAACTTTCCAGCCTGTCCAGGTCACGCTGAATGGCAGCACAGCCTGCTGGTGTATCTACCACACCTCCCAGTTTGGTGTCATCAGCAAACTTGCTGAGGGTACTTTCTAACTGTTCGTCCAGGTCGTTGATTAAGAAGTTAAAGAAGACTGGGCCCAGTACTGACCCCTGGGGGACACCACTAGTTACAGGCCTCCAACTAGACTCAGCGCTGCTGACGACAACCCTCTGAGTTCTGCCATTCAGCCAGTTCTCAATTCACCTCAATAGCAGTAGCTAGGTTATCAAATAGGTAGTTCACTAGAGGAGTTGAAAGGTGGCTTCTGGCTCAGGTAAGCAGAGGTATCCTTGTACAAGTGCTCTCCTGATAGAAGTAACCGGTAGTTATATAGCTATATATGTTAGAGATTAGTAACAGGCATCTGGGTGATGGTAGCTGAACCATGTTTCTTTCGTAAAATTCTAATAAGACCTTAGAATCAACATTCAAACAAGAAGGCAGTTATATTTTGTCAACCTTTAAACAGTTTCTATTACAGCTTAAAAAAAAACTAACAAACAAAAACTAGTGAAGAAAACTTCATTCATTTTTCCCTGATTGATGATACTCGGATGAAAACTGTCAGTTCACCGTTGTCTTTCTGCAGACACAGCCTAGAAGGAAAAATGGATGAAAAATGTGAGAGAAGCCGCAGGATTTATGAAGCAGAATAAAATGGAAAAATAGGCGGTGGAATTGAAGAAGGATATGTGATAAAAAAGTGTCATAACCTAAGCAGTTAATTATATAGTATCCATGGCTAGTTCAGGTACTGTAGCAGATCAGCTTTTAAGTCCTGAGTCTTTTAGTAGTCTGAAACAAGCCTTACGAATTGGATCATAATTGAACTGAAGTTATTATTTACCTTCATATTATTTTTGCTTGTAATTTAGACTCATTCATTTAAAAATTTTTCTTGAGTTTATTCTAAGATTTAGGGATATATTCTTCTAGTCTTAGACACAGATCCTAAAACACTAGGAATTCCAGTTTTATCTGCTTATAGCAAAATGTTAAAATACCTTTTCTAACCAGGAGGATTTTGGTAGTAGTAGCAAAACATGATTTCTGTTGGAGGGAGCTTGATGCACAGTGTATGAGAGAGAAATACGGAAAACATTTCAAAAGTGTTCTGTGATTTTACAACAACTTTGCAGTCTCGACGTAGTCTTTATTACAGTACAGTGTTTATCTGCAGTAATGTTTATTCCCACATTTGTTGTCTGTCAGTACTGTCTAGCATGGAAGCATCTGAACAGCCAGCTTCACAGGTTATTTTCTTAATATTTTACCTGTAAAGGAGGAAAAAAAAACAACACTTTTTTGTAGGCATTTTTTGGTTAGGTTTAGCACCATTATGGAGAAGTGGGTCATACCACAGGACATCTGTTGTGATCCATTACATGAAACAAGCTCCATTTTATTTGAAAAAAAAGGTGCCACTACAGGCTAGAAAAACGTTTTCGTTGCAGAATTGAGTAAATCAACTGCATGGATCTGTTTCTCTACTACATTGATATAACTGAAGTTGATACTTTTTTTTAATGTGCAACATTAACAAAGAGAGTAAGTGAAGTATACTTTCAATATTTTTTTGAACAAATTATAGTATTTCCTCAGTTTAAGCCACATGTAGTTTGCATAAATATCTAAAAATGCCAAGTCTCTTCATATTTGATGAGGGGTTTACTTTGTAGATGTAATATTTTTTTTCTTTGAGAGTCTCCATACACAGAAAACTGTGATGCTGAACAAAATGCATTTTAAATCTGTGATTTAGTGCATTACCACAAGACATTTCCTGCTGTCCATGTTTTGCCATATTGTGCATTATACCCACTTGAAAGAAATAAATGATGCTGTGATTAAATTGTTACATGTTGTTATATCTATGTTAGTTCTCTTGCAATAATTGTATTAACTAATGAAGTTTCTGTAACTTACGTCACCTTAATAAGAGTAGCTACCATTCATGTGTCAGTAGACTATAAAGCTGCTCGAACATTTCCGTTAATGTGTCCATGCTTGCAATTCAAAGGCTACTTTTCTTTTTAATGCCACTTAAAAAAAAACAGATTGATTTTTAAAAGTATAAAATAGGTACACGTCTAAGCTAGAATGGTTATCTCTTTCTTGAATAAATATGGTTGCCATTTGGGTTGAAAAACAAATTGGGGAGGAGGGAGAAATAAGCCAAGTATTGTATATTTCGTACTAGTACAATTCCTGACTCTTTTGGGTTTGTTACTGTTGTGTGCTCTAAGTTGTTAGGCATTTCTTTATACATCTACCTGATTAATAAGTTAGCTTAAAATTATACCACTTACTGGAATAAGAAGTATGACATTGGGATTAAAAGCAAAAGTTAAGTATCTGCAGAACTTTTAAATTTATTGTGGTACTGTAGATAATGCACTGTAAAGTTCTTCAGAGCACCATCTGTTTCTGCTCTGTCTGGCCCAGGAGATCTATAAAACTACAGATGGAAATTGAAGCTAAGGAACAAGCATGTATTTTACAGAATTTTAGATCATTTGATTAAGGTTTGCAGAATCTTTGTAAAAAATAATAATATTCTTTGTTGGATGATTTCACTGTACCATGTAGGAAAGATGTATTAGAATATACTATGTTAACAGCATTAGTTTCTTAAACATTAGTTCCCTCTGTATTATTCCACTGCTTATATGTAATTGTGCTTGTTAATATACTAGATATACATCCTTTAATCCCCTTACTGATTTTTTTTTTACACAAAAAAAACCCAACATTTAAAAAATGTGGCATCCGTCTTCAATAGTTACATGCCCATTCTTGTTCTTTAACTGCACAGGTGCAAACAGAAACAGCAGAGCTGATCTTTGAACTACCAAGTTTACCTTTTCTGCTTATGATGGTCTGTCATGGTAGTATTACCGTTCTGATATTCTTCCTTTTTATTGGTTAGTCTTTCCCTGGTATCAGCATTTAACTGAATTTTTTTCCCTGAGCATATGATTGCCAGTTTTCTTTATAAACAAGTTATGATTTTTTTCTGTTTAAAATGTTATTAATCAAATTCAGTGCACATTCCTGTTATGCATACAACAACACTTAAAAGATGAATGATATTCAACTGCCATCTTTCTCTGTAGCAGCTTTCTCTCCTGATGCGCAGTAGCGAGGAATGACTTCAGTTGCTTACAAATTCTAGTGAAACTCAGTGTTTCCTATACTCCTTCCCATTATACCTATTAACAGTGTAGACAGCCCCTGTCCAGCTAACAAACTCTATAGAACCACGAGAACTCACCTGCTCATCGTGGCTTTACCTCTTCTTTGCCAGATACCGTTTCTAACGTCATCTTTGAATCAACTCAGATAGGTTTCCCTGTTAATCCTTTACTCTGAGGCAAGAGAGGACAGTCTAGCCTTTTCTTGCAGAATAACTAATGTTCTCTGATTACAAGCATGATAAAAAGTAATGTGATAAATCTCACCTTGCTAATATTTTCTAGTTTGTCTAATTTCACATCCAGGTGGATAATTCTCTTTAGTTTTCTGAAGGCTTTTTTTTAGTTAGTTGAAGCTGTAGCGCAACCTAGTTAGCCAAACTTTTGCTAGCAGAACCTGCTTCTCTTCCTAATTCATAGAATCAGAAGTTGGAAAAGACCTCTAAGATCATCAAGTCCAACTGTCAGCCCAACACCACCATGCCTACTAAACCATGTCCCGAAGTGCCACATCTACATGTTTTTTGAAGAGCTCCAGGGATGGTGACTCCACCCCCTCCCTGGACAGCCTGTTCCAATGTCTGACCGCTCTTTCAGTAAAGAAATTTTTCCTGATGTCCAATCTAAACCTACCCTGATGCAAAATGAGGCCATTGCCTCTTGTCTTATCACTAGCTGGGAGAAGAGACCAACACCTGCCTCACTACAGCCTCCTGTCAGGTAGCTGTAGAGAGCAGTAAGGTCTCCCCTCAGCCTCCTCCAGATTAAACAGCCCCAGCTCTCTTAGCCGCTCCTTGTAAGACTTGTTCTCTAGACCCCTCACCAGCCTTGTTGCCCTTTTCGGGACATGCTCCAGAAACTTGTTGTCCTTCTTGTAGTGAGGGGCCCAAAACTTCAGGAAGCTTTTTTTTTGATTGTGTGTCATTCTCCTCTCCAGCTTTTTGAGGAAATTTCCAGGTATTTGTATTTATCGTGGAGCCTTTTTTCTTTACTATTTTCTTGCTTCTTGTCTTTGAAAGCACTTCCATCACTGTTTCTGTCGAAAGTCAACAGAGATCGTAATTGGTAATTTCTCTTCGTAAGGGCTATTCCTGGCATCATGATTTATTGCTGGTTTGTTTGGGGCTTTTTTTCCAAATATGAAATACATATTGAGGTAACCTAGGCTTACATAAAATGCAAGGAATTTAACGCCTGTGAACTTAATTCACAAAGTGAAAATGAGCAACCGCTCTTAAGCTAGTCGCAAGAACACGCAATATGGTGTGGTCTTGCGTTTTGTCCCTTTCTGGGCTCAAATGCCTTACCATGGTTGGAGATAAGCACTGGTCTGATGATTCACAAACCTGAACTACCTCCCACAGTTACACCTTTATCACCTGTGTTTTTTAAAATACTCATTTATCCAATAGTTAAATACTGGAACATTCACCCAAAATGGATGTTAGCCAAAAGCCAGATTTAAGTTTCTCTGTGCTTTGCAACTTTCAGGGTAATGCTTTCTGCTGAAAGGGTGATTGAACAGAGAACTGTCTTCTGCTGTTCTGCTTTCTGTGGAATAATCAAATATTTACTGGATCAGAAGAGACGGTGTGCTGGCTTTTTTGTTTGTTTGTTTTGCTAGGAAAAGGCAAGATGAGTGTTCAAGTGGATACTTCAATATTAAAATATTCGTCAAAACAAGGGACTGAAGTAAGGACACATTTGTAGGAGGAGACCTCAGTCTCAGTTGTAATTCTCTGTATTGCTCTGTGTGGCTTCATTAATGTGTATATACTCTGTGTCACCAGAGAGGTGCTACGTGAAGCTTTAGGATGTGTACTACATGTCTGAGTTTGTGAGCTTTGCTATATATATTTTTATGGTTAATAATATTTTATTATTTGCCTTTGTATAATTAAGACCAGAATCTTAATCATGACTCTGTGGGATACATTCCACCCTGCATACCCACCTGCCGTGGGGAAATCCGTGATCTTGCAATGGGCTATTAGTATCCTTAGCTGAAAAAAAAGGAGAGGAGTTAGGGAAAAGTGAAGAAAGAGGTGTTACTTAGTCTATCCTTACTCATTTTTCTTGTCTCATAGGAGGTTTCTTCAAATTAGAACTTACAGATTTTGCCTGCAGATAATCCACAGTATCTGCTTTCTGACTGCCTGGTATACCGTCTGGTTCAGTACCTCTTACTGTGTGTTGTACACCAGTAAGGTTTTGTTTTCTTTTGAATATATTTGCAGAAAATTGAGGGACTCCGTTTTTAATATAGCTAATAAGCAGAGTTCCTGCTTAGTTCTTAATTAATAGGACCTATGAGATGTTTTTTAAACTAAATAAAGAAAGACTAGAGGCATTTCAAGAACACACTTGTTGGAACATCGTTGCACTGAGAGTTAAATGCAAATCTGTTTTAATATTGCAACAGTAAGTACTTTGGCATGTATACAGGCAAACACATGCAGATAATGAAAGCCAATGGAGTTGTCTCTGTAGGTTGTTGACAGGAGAAACTGTAGCTGGTTTGGTGGTGTCGAGGAGGTATTTTAATAGTTCAGTCGTTTATAAGGAGCGGACACATACCTAGACAATCCATGAAACAGACAAACTGAAAGTGGTTTTCATAAGCTTTTCCGCAACAAGAATTTTTCTGTTCTTTTCATTTTTTTCTCTCTTCACTTTCAGAAGGCTTTTTAAAATCTGAGATAGCTGTTTTGGTGGAACATTTTATAGTGAAGAAAAAGGGAATATTCTCTGTTCATTTTGGCATGTAATTTCCTAACAGTACATCTTCATCAGTGGATTAAAAAACGTTTTGCAGCCAGAATTTCTAATCTGTCACTAAACCGTGAAAGGGAGTAATTCTCAGCATTTTCTTTCTTTTTTAAAAAATAAGAACTTATATAAAAATCTGTACAATGCACTTAATAAGCAGTGTTAATTCACTTTAGAAAGTCCTAATATTGAGCCTGGGCTCCACATACGACAAATTATTTATCCTTCCTGCAGGATTTGTAAATCCTACAATAAACCGGGCTTCCCAGCTCTCATTTTGGATTACTTCTGAATTCCCCTGGGAGCCACTTTTGTGGCAGATTCCATTTGGTTTCACAAGGCCCAAAGGGGGAAAACTTGGCATGGACCACAAATCTCTCACATTAGGAACAATTTGTAAGCCACGAACAGAGGCAGCCAGAGTCCGTCCCCAGAACAGGCTGCTCCTGTTAGTGCCATTGTCTGAAAAGGATTGGTTTGCCATTTCCCAGATGACCTGCCTATGTGTAGAGAGATGTGAAAAGTTAGAGACAAAAATGTTTTCTACAGAGTGAGGGGGGAGCTTTCTTGTACAGAAAGGAAGGAAATACCTCTGTGGGATTTTATTTTTTCCCTTCTTCATCCAAAAAATACAAAGAGGCCCTCTGTCTTTAATGCGAATGTCAGCTTTAAATCTTTTAGGTTTGGATTAACTCTGTAAAAGAAAAAAAATCTGACAGGCTTTCAAATATGACGCAGAAAAACTTTTTTTTTTTCCTCAATTCATGTTGTTCATTTGTAAAGCCAAAGGCTGGATGGACTGAATAGTAGGCGCCAGTTGTTCCTTCATTCATAGTTAGCATTACAATGGTCAGAATTAACATCCTAAGACCTACATTATCACTTTTGCTGTTTCACCAGCAAACATTTAATACAGGGTAGCTAACGCAAGCACAGCTCTTTGCTATGTTCTTATAAATTAAAAAATGTCGTTAATAATAGGAAGTAAAAGTCGTAATTACTTCAAGTTGTATTTTAATGCTTTTTCTTGTTTTTGTAAGAAACTTCATATCTCTAATTGCTACTTAATTATAAAAAGTCTTGCAAAAAGTAGCTGTGATGGACATTTCCTATTAGCTGCTGGTTTAGGAAATGAGTATTTCGTCAAGTATGTCAAAAGTCATGTTTTGCTTATGAAGTGACTGTGCTAATACATTTGCTCCACTTCCTGATACAAAATTTTCTTTTTCTCTGTTGAAAATACAAATTGTTTTATTTTGAACTTCTCACCGCTCAGAGTTTAGATCTTTGCTGACAGCTGTTGGCAGAAATAATTACTAGAATTTCCAGGCAATATCTGTGTCCTTTTGACATAGCTGTGGAAAGTTTAACAGATTTTCCGTTCAAGTACATCGTAATGCTTTCCTAAGAATCAATGTCAGTAGGAATTCGGATACAGAAACAAGGTAAATAGAACTTTTTACCTTAATGAGAATGACTTTTTTTTTTTTTCTTCTCAATTAACTTTTGTTTTTACACATGAACGTACCGAGTATAATTCTAAAATGTGCATGTTTATGCATTCGGAAATTAGACTTCAGCTACTGCAAGCTACCTGCATGTATCTGCTAATTAATATTAGTAAAGTTTCAGGTTGTTTTCAGTTGCGTACTGAGGTTTAACCTTTGAAAGGAATTTGTCTCCAAGTAATGAAGCAAAGGGTTTGAAAGTGTATCATTGTGTAGCAGTGTTACTTTCAATCTCTGTGCAATCTAATTACATTACAAAGGTATTTTTGATACTGACTGCAAAACAATCTTTCAGTAATATGCTTCATTAAGTATTTATCATACTGCTTGTATCTGGAATATTATTGGTGTAAATACTTGGGCACTAATTACAAGGGTAGATTAAAAGGGGTTTTTTTGCTTTCGTGTCCGTACATCATGATGTTTGTTTTGGCTTTTTAGTGTGTCTTAGTTTGTAGTATGTTTACAGACCAAGTTAAGTTAACGAACAGAAGAAATTCCCATGTATTAATATAAAGCAGTGTATAAACAAGCAAACACAGAGCTAAAAGCAGTAATCTGGTTTGCAAGTGTTTCACGGTGTGTTAATGTGTTAGATCTTCATTTAACAGTATGTGGCATACTTCTATAATTATGTAGTTAGTTTTCTTAGTTCTCATTTTTAAGCATTTTGTGGAACAGGAGGCAGTGGCAGTGTGGGAACTGTGGTACAGTGAGTTCTGTTGGAGACAACTTTGATCCAAGTTATATTGCAAAATGATTGTAACAGTGTCCAATATCCCTACGGAGGGTTAGGAACCATTATATCCTGTTAGGGTTAACTGCAAATAAGAAATTCTGCTCATAATGTATTGACAAAGATTGGGTGGGGGCAGGGGGCGTGGATTTTCAATAAATCTGATTTTAATGGAAATGTCTGCAATCTGTATATGGTGTAGAGCAGGGTTGTGGAGGGGTAGATATCCCCTCTCTCAAAGAGCTAAGCAGTATGAGCTTTCTACCAGCTTCTTAACATGAATTAAGTGCTTTCTGTCTACTGACTTTCTGTAGTGACTTAGGGGATTTTAGAAAGGACTTCGTTTTATTTCACATTATAGGGACTAGAATGGTTCATTTAAATTTGCTTTTGATACCCACAACTAAGCAATTGATATTTCTAAGTTTTTATTCCTAGTTCATGTCATAACATCATCGCATTTTGTGCTTTTTTCCTTCCAGGCAGCTATGATGTTCAGCTCTGGAGTGTTTTGGATGGGCCTTCTATGTATTCCTATGACAGCTTTGCTTTTTGATGTAGTATACAAAGTGTGAGTACAGAAATGCTGAGGTTTACGGGAGAAAGTACAGACTTTTGAATGTGTGTTCTGATTACTAATACAAGAAAAGCAAATGAAGATCAGCTCTGGGGATCATATAAAATTATTTTTCACCTTGTTTGTTTCTGACAAACTTTATTACAAGTGTTATGAGTATTTTAAATGTTTCAATAATTGTCATGGTTTTTTATAAATGTTGTTTCTAGTTCGCAAGAGCAGCTGATAAAATATGTTATTTAACTTGCTTTCTATTTCTTCTTGTCAAGCTTAATTTTAACTCATCTGAGAAAATGGATTTGTAAATTGAATGTTTATATAAGTGTTAAAGTAATCTGCTCTTTTACTTTCAAGAAGAGTAAATCTGGCATTATTTTGTATTACTTACAGAGTAAAGAGAGCTACTTTTAAGACACTGGTAGATGAAGTTCAGGAACTGGAAGCAAAGTCTGAGGATCCTGGGGCAGTTGTGCATGGCAAGAGGTACTGTAAAAATCTATAGATAGTTGTCTTTTAAAAAAATTTAAAAGCTTAATTTTTTCAGCCTTATACATGTATCAAAGACAAAAGGTTATTTTTCAAAATCAGACAAAAGGCATCGGTAAAGAGGTTTCAGGTCTACCAAGCCCGTATGTTTTTTTCATATGCTTAGATGTAGGTTTTACCAAAGGCTAAGCTGGTGTGGTTTTTTTAGCTGACTGATGTTTCTAGTTATTATGTATAGGATAAACTTGAGGTATGATTGTAATTCTGGCACTTTTGACTGTGTTAACAATTAATACAAAGTGAGTTTAAACCTGCATCATTCACTAGTATGGTTACAAATCAGGCCTAAGCGCAATTAAAAAAAATAAAATAAATTTTTAAAACCTGCTTGGTAGCATAGTGGAAAACAGCAAAATCTGTCTAGGATTTGCTGAAATTGAATAGAGCAAGCTGGCTTTGTATCTAATGCCAGTACATAGCAAACAAATTCGACAAAATTATTTCTTACCTCATATAGGTTAAACTTAAGACCCCACAAGAATTCCCTTGTTACATTCTCCTTCATGGGTCAGGCACGTATTTTGAAAAGGGAGAAGGTAAAACTGAACAATTGGACAATTTCTATTTGTAAACTCAACATAAAGATGTGCACTCACCAAAATGCTGAAGACTTTTTAACCCTAGCTGAACTCTTAGCAAACGCTGGCTGAACAGGAGTATGAGATGACAAAGCCCCCCTCTCCCCCGCTTTCAATTCATCAGTGCCATTTGGCTGAGCTAGAGCTTTCTTTCCTTTTCTGCACTTGCACAAGTCTTGTGAAGTCTTAAAAAAGCGAAAACTGTTGATACTTTCTTTCTTTCCTTTGGACTGCTGATTTTTTTAGTATCTTCATGGCAAAGGGCTTTGCCAAGAAGGCTTTTTTGCTACAAGGTATGCATGGAAAGAGACCAGAAAAAACACAAAGCAGCTACTTCTTTTTTTGTAGGTTCAATTTTCAGGAAGCACCTTTTGTTCATAAAGATACTGAAGTTCCCATTCTCCTTCAATCTTACTGTATCCCTCCTCCGGTTCTGTGGGAATTGGCTTACTAGGATTTACCAGGTTGAAACCAAATTACATTGGATACCAAGATGATGACCACCATTTTTAATGGGTGGAATATCCAGCTCATGAATGTTTGCTCCTACTTCTTTTCCTATGAATTATTTTCACAAGAATGTTGTGTCTCTAGCGGAGTTCATCTTCCCTGGTACCATAGACAAATACCAGGGGAGGTACGATAAGGCCTGGAAGCTCATCCCACCACCTGTGGAACAGCAAGTCTAGTGTGGTGGGCTACATAGGAGCACATATCAGTAGAGTGTCTCTATACTCTCTTCTCTCAGGCTCTATATGCTGTCTTTGTGGCAGCAGCTTCATACTGGAAGTACTGCAGAATCCCCTAGTTGATGGCCATTACTGCATCGAGCATACTTTTGCTTCACCACTGCAAGGCCCAACTAGTGCTTGCAAGAGTAAGTTCTGTTACCTTTAAAGCTGATCTAAATTGATTGTTATGGATGCCTCTCTCAAGTGGCAGTGCTCATTCAGGCAGCTTCAGAGTAAGATCTTGCTCCAGATTAACCAACTCGTGTATCAATGTGCTGAGCTTTCAGCCAGAAGAACAAAGAGCAGAAGTTGTAAAAGAATTTATTACAGAAAAGAAAGCAGACTTTAGTACTAGACAGTGCTAAATGGGGAATATCTTGTGGATGTAGAAGAAAGTAAGGTAATGTACCTTTCTAGTGTTCCATAGTTGCATTCACAAGACTTCTCTTGTATTCCAAAATTCAGCTACTTCTACTTCAGTTGGCAGTATGTCTTCCAAATCCCTGCAGGAGAAACTTGGTGTTTTCACCACTAATTTTATAATTATCTTTTTATCCCACAATTAAGTAGTTAAGAGGGCTTCATGAAAGTGGTTTAGTTACCTGCCAGAATATCTTCCTTAGATCCATTCCTTCTCCTCAAAGTTATTTTTAGACCCCTGTTCTTTGAAATATACAAACATCCACCTAACATGCAACTCATTGGATGTTAGACATCTTAGAATCGCTGAAGGATTTATGCCTTCCATGATTTTTTTTTAATTATATCTTAATTCAAGAAATAGAGTCAAAACTTCACCCTTTATGGATAAAGTGTCCTTTGTTAAAGAAGTGGTCTGATAAACTGTCTTACTTGCATCTTCAGAAATTTGATTGAACTATTTTAAACATTTTTGAGTCTCCTAAGTTGCAGAAGCCTGTATTAACTAGTTACCAGTGCAGAGTAAGTAGTTGAATTGGTAAGAAATGTCCTCTATATCTGTCTTAAATATGTACATGAGACTTTTATTCTTGAGTAGTGCTTTTCATGCAAGAACAAATAATTATTTTTTACAAACTTGCTATGTATTCTTCAGTACAAATATTTTTCTGGTGTGCATACCTCTGGAAGTACCTTTTTATGTTGTAGCAGAAGAAGGAATTTATAATTATAAATAATAATAGGTTATTTTGGCATTTTATAAGAACCAATTAAAAAGCTATAAATCACTGATTAAGAAGTAATTTGGAAATAGTGCAAAAGAGAACTCAAACTTTTCCACTCTGTCCATTCCCATCATAAAAATACTACAACACAAAATAAGAGGCTCAACTTCACAGATACTGGGTCAGGATTCTACTATTGGCTAGATGCTGTAATGAGACAGCATCTGAATGTTTATTCCGAACAATGTTAGTGTTAATTTGTATTTGATGTTTTTTCAGCTGGAATAGATTTGTTGCAGATTTTTAGAACTGTGTTGACCTGATACTGCATGCATTTAAATATAACCAAGTTTGTAAGGCTTTCCCTTTTGATGTTTTCCTATCAAACAATCTTAGGATGGGAATTTTGTATTTAAATTCTGAATTTGCACTTTCAACTGTTTTCTTAAAATTAGGTTAAAATTTGACATTTACATTGAAATACTTTAAAATATTGTTCTTCAAAAATCTTTATTGTATTTTAGCATCTGCTTCAAAAGGAAGACATGCTAATATAGGCTTAAAATTCATTATCCCTTGTATTTCTGCAGTGAAAAGATTTTTAAACTATTATCATTGAAGGCTCAGGAAGAGCATTCCTATTGTATCTTGCTGTTTCAGTGTAAGGATGCATAATCAGATGTTTCTCAAAAAGTGTCCAAAAATACTTTTTTCTTTTCTTCTGTATGCAACATGTTGAAATTAGGTTTATCACATATATTTGTTGGTTAAGTAAAACTATCTCTTGAGCAAGAAGATGCAAATTTTGCACGGTCACTTTTCGAACAGAAAGTAAACTTTTGTGTTGGAATACTATTGACTTGAGGATGCCTTGATAGCATAAATGGTAGAGCAGCTTCAGTGGATTAACAAATTTGTGCCACAGAAAGTAGGATTTCTATTATTAGAGCCATTGTAATGGAAATGCCACAAAGCCATTTGTACTTAAAATTGAAATTACTAAGGTAAAAGGATACTTTTTGTATGTAAACTATTGTTCCAAAATACTGTTTTGGGTACCTTGTATATAATACTTAAGCAGAAATAACAGTATTAATACTTACAACAAAAATATTTTTACTGGGTTGAATACTACTTAGACTAATAATAACATGAATAACAACCCAAACTTGTGGAAACATCTTTAGAGATACATACTGCAAATGCTGCTTTATATAATCATTGTTTTCCATTCAGTTAGAAATTAGTTGGTCAGAAATATATAAAGTAGTAATTTTTTTTTCTGTAAATGAGATTAATTGTCTGTAAATGTATACATTTCGTGTTCAAAAATAGTTAATATTCTGCTTATCCATATTGGTACATATAATGAGTATAGGCATTTAGTTACTGTGATTTGGTTCATTATGAAACCATGTTTTCTTGACTTTGCGTGTAGATTTTTAAATATGCTTTTGCATGGCAACAGGGTGATTCATAATAAAGAGCCTGCAGTATTTCTTCAAGTATAGAAATAGAACAGAATTTAATACCTGAATAGCTGGAAACACTTTTTTTTTCCCAATTGTATTTCCTGCTTTATTTGTATTTTCTGTACCAGCAATCAGATCTGCGCAGTGGAAACTTAATTATACATAAACCAAGAAATGTGCATGCTTCATGTTCTTGTAAAACTTAAGGCAGTATTTTCAGTGCTTCACATTTAAGCAATCTGAAGATTTCATGTGGAACACAAGCCTCACATACACAAGCCCTGGTCTTCATGCGGAACTTCAGCCACCCCGATACCTGTTGGTGGGACAACACAGTAGGGCATAAGCAATCCAGGAGGTTCCTGGACTGCGTTGATGATAACTTCCTTCTCCAAGTGGTAGAGGGGCTATGCTGGACCTTGTTCTCACCAACAAGGAGGGGCTGGTGGGGAATGTGAAGCTCAAGGGCAGCCTTGGCTGCAGTGACCATGAAATGGTGGAGTTCAGGATCCTTAGGGCAGCGAGGACGCAGAGCAAGCTCACTACCCTGGATTTCAGGAGAGCAGACTTTAGCCTCTTCAGGGATGTGCTTGGTAGAGTACCATGGGACAAAACCCTGGAGGGAAGAGGGGCCCAAGAAAGCTGGTTGATACTCAAGGATCACCTCCTCCAAGCTCAGGAGCGATGCATCCCAGCAAAGAGGAGGTCAAGCCAAAACACCAGGAGGCCTGCATGGATGAACAAGTGCTCCTGGACAAAGTCAAGCACAAAAAGGAAGCCTACAGAGGGTGGAAGCAAGGACAGGTAGCCTGGGAGGAATACAGACAAATTGTCCAAGCAGCCAGGGATCAGGTTAAGAAAGCTAAAGCTCTGATAGAATTAAATCTGGCCAGGGGTGTCAAGGGAATAGCTTCTACAGGTATGTCAGTGATAACAGGAACTTTAAAAAGGAACTATGCTAAGACACATGGAAAATAAGGAGGTGTTTGGTGACAGCCAACATGGCTTCATTAAGGGCAAATCGTGTCTGACAAATCTGGTGGCCTCCTACGACAGGATTGCTGCATTGGTGGATAAGGGAAGAGCAACTGATGTGATCTACCTGGACCTGAGCAACGCATTTGACACTGTCCCCCATGACATCCTTGTCTCTAAATTAGAGAGACATGGATTTGATGGATGGACCACTTGGTGGATAAGGAATTGGCTGGATGGTCGTACTAAAAGAGTTACAATCAATGGCTCGATGTCCAGGTGGAGGTCAGTGGTGAGTGGTATTCCTCAGGGGTCAGTATTGGGACTGGCGCTGTTTAGCATCTTTGACGACATGGCCAGAGGGATTGAGTGGACCCTCAGCAAGTTTGCCAACAACACCAAGCTGTGTGGTGCGGTAGACACACTGGAGGGAAGGGATGCCATCCAGAGGGACCTTGACAGATTTGAGAGGTGGGCCTGTGCAAACCTCATGAAGTTCAACAAGGCCAAGTGGAGGTTCTGCACATGGGTCGGGGCAATCCCAAGCAAAAATACAGGCTGGGCGGAGAACTGAGAGCAGCTCTGCCAAGAAGGACTTGGGGGTGCTGGTTGATGAGAAGCTCGATGTGACACAGCAGTGTGCTCTCATAGCCCAGAAGGCAAACTGTACGCTGGGCTGCGTCAAGAGAAGCGTGGCCAGCAGATCAAGAGAGGTGATTCTGCCCCTCTGCTCTGCTCTGGTGAGACCCTGCCTGGAGTCCTGCGTCTAGCTCTGGAGCCCTCAGCACAGGAAAGACATGGAGCTGTTGAAGCAGGTCCAGAGGTGGGCCACAAAAATGATCCGAGGGCTGGAACACCTGTCCTGTGAGGAAAGGCTGGGAGAGCTGGGGCTGTTCAGTCTGGAGAAGAGAAGGCTCCGGGGAGACCTTAGAGCAACCTTCCAGTACTTAAAGGGGGCTTATTAGAAAGAAGGGGACAGACTTTTTAGCAGGGCCTGTCGTGATAGGACAAGGAATAATGTCTTCAAGCTGAAAGAGGGTAGATTTAGATTAGATATAAGAAAGAAATCTTTTACCGTTAGAGTGGTGAGGCACTGGCACAGGTTGCCCAGAGAATTTGTGGATGCCCCCTCCCTGGAAGTGTTCAAGGCCAGGTTGGACAGGCTTTTGAGCAACCTGGTCGGGTGGAAGGTGTCCCTGCCCACAGCAAGGGGGTTGGAACTAGATGATCTTTAAGATCCCTTGCAGCCCAATCTGTTCTATGGTTCTTCTCCCATCCCTTTGGGGTACTGTCATAGAAGCTAAGAGCTCTTTCTTATATAAGAAAAAGAAAAACTGTAATTCAGCCTGGCCATAATCAGGCTGTGCTACATGAAGGAAGCCAGTGCCTTCCCTTTACACCACATGTATCTGAAGGATTCATGCTCAAATGTTTACAATATTATTCATTTATTTGTATTGTCAGTGCATAGCAGGGCTTCAGACAGATATTTTGCCTGTTCTGTGCCAAGTGAAAACATTACCAGGGATGTGGACTTCATAATCTGCCCTCACGCATGCTTTTAATCATCTTCTTAATTAGTTCAGGCACAATTAAAAAAGGAGAATGGATTTAATTTAATAATTAATTCCCCTTTAACAGACTCAAAGATAAAGGGATACTGTAATTAGTAAGTAAATATTTTTCCCACATGTCCACTTTCTTTCTAGCTTAACCGAAAGAGCCCAACTACTGAAGAATGTTTTTAAGAAGAACCATGTGAACTTGTATCGCTCTGACTCTCTGCAGCAAAACTTGCTTCGTAAGTCTTCACTGACAAAATTAATATCCATTAGTAATATAGAAGTAAAATTGTACCTTTCACTGCATTTGTTTATAGTAAAGATGTAGTATCCTAAACCCAGTAGACCATGTTCTTTGCCTGTTGGTACATTTCTCTTCATTCCTAAGATACTACACAGAGTTCTTTCTGCTATTTTATAATTGCAAAATTATGTAAGAAATGGCATGGGTTTTCTACCTTCTAATTGCTGAGAAGAGGTTTATTCCCTACTATTGACCTTTGTTAAGCTGTTTTAATAAAGCTTTAACAAAAAAAACTGATCAGAACTTAGTTGGTTTCTGTTTTGTTTTGTATCTGCAGATGGCTACGCCTTCTCTCAAGATGAAAATGGAATAGTTTCCCAGTCTGAAGTAATAAGAGCTTACGACACCACAAAACAAAGGCCTGAGGAATGGTGAAGGAACACAGCTCGAGATTTAGGCCTTAGTAGTTACTTTTGTGAGACAGACTACTAGATCTTTGCTGGGAGCTGCAACCATGGCCCAGTTACCAGAAATCTAAAGATCTGTGATGGTCTTGTTCCATGAACTTTGGATTTGTGTATTCAGTAGACATAAGCACTGTGCAATTATACTGTAACACACCATCTCTAAATTTTTTAACAAGTATTTGCTTAGCCTTTGTAAACAAATTGGAATTTACCTTGTATCTTGCCAGCTTGCTTATTTTACAATGAAGTTGAATCAGTATTGGTCATATACTCAGAAGTCAATGGTCAGATCGCTAAACATACTTTACATTGACAGGCCATTAGCATCTGTGAAGGTTATAAGTGTTAACGTATTTAAACTCAGTTGATAACAAGCCTTTGATTTCAACAAGTGCTGAAAAAATAGTATGTTAATGGTGATAATTCACCTTCTTTGAGAAAGATTTTGAGTCAAGATGTTTATAGATGTTTGTGTCAAACTAACCTAAAACGTTTGCCAAAGAAGTTCCATAAATGTTTTCTGTTGCTAGAAATAATTTTAAAGAAAATTAACTTTAGTCCTGATCTCAGAACTGCATGCTACAGTCTGCACTTGAGAAAGATTTACAGTACAGTGAGTCTAATTTGAGTGGCCTTTACGGCATTTGCTTTCAAAACTGCAAGTCTTTGCACCTTTGGCCTTATACAAGCTTTTCCCTCATTTTCATTTAGTATTGCATATGTTGAAAATGGCTGCCACCTTGTAAAATTGAGTACACATATTATTTAGTTCAATTTTTTAAGAATTGCTCTGCCTTACTTCCCTTTAGCAAACTTTATTTTTTTGCGATGCTTAGTTATATCTGCTTAAAGTGTAGGTTCAAAAGAAAGTTTGTTTTAACTTATTTTTTAAAATTAATTAAATTTTCAACATTTTTATACTAAAATTATTTGAAATGCATACATTGAAATAGAGAGCAAAGCATCCCCTTTGCTAGTCTGTGATATGTACTGTTTTATTTGCACTATAGCTGCTCCTGTAAAGGTGTGAAATGCATTGCAGCAGCCTCTGTACAACTTACTGCTCATGCAGAATATCTATATGCTCTTGCCTTTAATGAAAAAGGGGGAGGAGGTGACTGCAGAAAAAGATACATGCCTGATTCAAGGAAAAGGCAAAAAAAAAAAAAGAGGAAGGTGTTAAATGAGAACATTGTGACAACTTTTTTAAGTAGTTATACTTGGTATGTCTCAGCTTACTACCCAACAACCATCAGGTTTCAAACTAAGAAAGGCTACTTTAACTTCAGAATTTAGTTAAATCTTGTAGCTTTTTGGTCCATGTTTAATTCTGAGTTTAAAAGCCACCATAATTACATTAAAATACATTTTTCTATAATAGCAGTTTTTAATTAAATTTCTGTGCATTACATCGAAAAGATCTTTTTTATCCTTTGAGTGGAGATCAGCTGGATGGAAAAGCAGAACAATGACATCCCCAGTGATCTGTTAAATTAATAACTTCCTCTTCGCTCTCCAAATCATCTGCTTTCAGCTTAAAAGTAACAAGTCATCCAATCCCATCTTCTCTCTGCCCTCCTTCATTAGTCATACACTTACTAAAGGTTGACTTTACCTCCTTGCCTTTCATCTGGCTAAACACTTCACATATAACTTCATTGCGCTATCCCAGTTTCTTACGCTCCATTCCAAGAGAAACCTACAAATGCACATGGAAAGCCCAACAAAAAGCACTATATGAAAGTACATATTTAGGAAGGCGTATGAATGGGAAGGCAGTCTGCATTTCATATGCATGTCATGCAGTGTCTTCCTCTCACTTTGCCGGAGTGATCTTTAAACAGAAGACACGGGGACAAAGGCAACGTATCCCGCTAGAAACAGTACTGCCAGTCAGTCATGCAGACAAGAGCTGCCTTCAGAAAAGCCATTTCAGGCATAGATAAATAGATGGATCAATACGGGAGGGCCAAATCACTTGACCTAAGGCAAGAAAAATTTTGGGGGCATGCCCCTTTCCTAAAATGGAGATCCCTATTTTCTGTCACCCCAGGGACAATGACCAACTTCAAAACATTTCTGAAATTAACCATGACACTGTTGCTCCTTTATAATCTTTCAGTGTACTTAACTCATATAAAACAACTCAATCCATACGTACTCGCTTTAGGGGTAAATTTTTCATTGTTATTGATTTTTTCCTGGTTTAATTGCTGATTTTGCAGAAAAAGACCTGAGGACTGGAATGCACTGCAAAGTATTTATAATGCAAAATTGCATGATCTCTTATTCTTCCTAAGAAATAAAATTCTGTCTCACTGTTGAAGTATAGTTCATGGAAAACAACACACAGTATATCCCCTGGTTTAACCATCTTAAAAAGGAAGAAAGCAACTGAAACAGCTCCAAGATCCTAAATTTAGACTGTAATTTAAGGTTTTTAAGATTGTCTTATAACAACATTTCATCCTTAAATCTTTACAGAGTTTGAAGTATTTCACAAAGTGCATTTTTCATTTTTATCACTTCTATTTGGGTTTTTCTCCTGTCTCCGTACTTTATCTACATGCTATAAGCTATTTATTGTCTGGTAATTAGCAGTTGGAAGATACTGCTTCTTGGAAATAGTAAAAAAAACAATGTGGCAATTTAACTGGTTTTTTTGATTGCTCATACAATTCCATTTTAAAATACTAGATCATCTTATCTATGTATGCCCATTTTTAAATCAGGTCAAGTATACAATATGCACTTTATTTTCGTGTTGAGTATGCAGTAATATCATCTGTTACCATCCTGTTTGTACATCTTATCTTTGTTAAAGTAAGGGGATTGTGCAGATGGTTATTTAAAGAAAAAACAGGCAAAAGTGCTCGTAACAATGCCTCTGTTCTTACTGTTTGAAAATTCAAATTTGTATTAAATATAGAATTCATGTGGACTTTTTCATCTGTTTCATGTGCACTGCATAACAATTACAAGTTAGTATTAAAAATTTCCATCAAAAAGTTGAACCAGTGCCACTTAGAAATCGGATATCTTATAAATACTGTTGCTCTATTATCTTTAAATATATACGTATATATATAAATAATTCAGAAGAGTAATAGGAAACAAATTTTAACAAACCTATTAATAATTTGTATTTGAAATTTTTTCTTGCCATTTCCTAATTTTACACTTATTTTTGCAAAGCAGTTTCAACAGATTTATACTTAGTCATCATTCTATTTGTATAAAATGAGAAATAAAATATTTTGAAACACTACAAGGTAGCTGAAGATTCCTGTATGTCCACATGCATCCGTAAAATTCACTGTGTTAAAGATGCACGTTAAGTGTCTTAAGGCATCTTTAGTTACATTTAAACCCACCTTGAATGAGGAGTAATTTGGAATGCATGTTAAAATTTAGGAGAGAAGTTTTTTCTCTTTTTTCCTCATGTGTTGTGTAAAAGCACTTGTAGTTCTGATGAATTTATCATTCTGTCTGCATGAGGCAATATTTCTAAGTGTTCTGAGGCAATGCATGCTGGTTGCTGTTCCCTGTTTTTTAATGCCTTCGTTACAAGTCTGCTCATAATATATCGAGAAGCTAGCGCTATGTAAGCAAATGAGTTTGTCATTTCAACTTTCTGGGTACTGAATGTGTTCGCTGGTAACAAAACTCAGCAAAAGAGTTTCTGCCCACCCCCCCCAGCTCCCCCAGTTTCCTTGCTGTTAACCACTAGATCTTTATTAAATAAACAAAGGAATATTTTAGCATTCCAAACCTGGTTCCTGCTTATGCAAACCATTGCTCGCATAGGCTTCAGCTGGACTGTTTGTGAGTGCAAGGACTGCTCTGAGCAATGACGTGCAAAGCTGGGCACTTCGGAGGGCTGATGCTCCAACTTACATGAAAGCATTTCCAGATAGAGAGTGATTTGTAATTGCAAAGCCGTGACCAGAACAAGTTTTTTTTTTTAAATCGTATTTTATGATGTTTCTTTATTGTACAATAGAAGCCATAAATGCATTAATATTGTTTTTCTACTTCAACGTAGTTTTTCATTGAGATTTTCAGTGTTTGATATGTATGAACCACTGCAGAAAGCGGTCAGTCTGTAATAGCAAAATGTGCATTCAAGGTAAAGTGAGGTTTTACAGCTCCACTAAGCCATTACTGCTGAAACTGTCGTGGAAATTATGAAGCTGCATGAATGAAGACTTTTTGACTCAGTGTTTATGGTAGTTTCTCAGGTTTAGTTTTAACTGGATGTTAAATGCACTGTGTTTTATAAATAGTTCTTCTCTTTTAGTAACACATTCAGTTCTATGCAGTGTTACATGTCATTTGGCATTTGGTGAATGTGCATGTTTTGAACTGCAAATTTTAAATGTTTTGTCTTTTAATTGTTAAAAAATGAATAAACTTTGCCATTAAATGAAGAAGTTTGTTGAATTGATTGGTTGCAAATGCCAGCGATTACTTTCAGAGGAAAACGTGTCTCATTACTTTTGAGTTCTTTAAAATGGGACATATCAGAAATAGCATTTCACAAATACCAAAGAGTTCTTACGTTATTAATGTAAACTGCAAAATTAGAAAATTGTTTTAGATTTTTTTTTTAAACACCTAGTTTGCGATGTCTTTTTCAGTTCTCATGTGAAGTCCAGAAGAAGTATTTTTAAAAAAAAAAAAAAAAAAAGTAGCATGGGAGTGCAATTTGGTGATTTGCAGCAGAGCCCTGACATGCTCTGGTGGTGATACTGTATTTTGAAAGAGAAGTAGGCAGTACAGGAATGATAGAGTGCGAACAAGGAGACTCGACTTCTCATTCTCAAATGGTAATTTATATATCACTGTAAATTGCCATTTACAGTGGTAAATACTGTATCCTTTGGCTGTGATGGTAGTGGGTAATTTTTCCCCCTAACAGTGCCCACCCACCGAATAAAAATCAATATATCCAAACCTAAACTAAGTTTTGGATGTAGATAGGTGACTGATTGTTTTATATACACACTAGCCAATGAATTTATTTTGTAGACATTGTATTCTGTCAAGGCAGGTTCGATAACAGATGCATCTTTCACGCCGTTAGTTTCATGATACCCAGTCTTTAACGGCAGAGCTGGTTTAAGGAGATTCCACATCACAGTAGGTCACCGCCTCTATTAACGCTGGCATTCATGAGGCCGTTGAAATTATTCAGGTTAAGATCCAGTTTATAATGATCCAGGCTCCCTTTCAAATCCATTCCCTTCTTTCCTATGGCAAACGTTATTTTTAAGCTAGATCATTTCACTCGCCTGATTGACACTGCAGCCCACTGAAGTCGTAGATGGAGAAAAGAACAGAAAGGCATTTCTTCCTCTGCCTTTGCTAATGAATACAGCGTGGTGTGGAATTACAGCCTCGATCCGGCTGCAGATCAGAAACTCTTGATGTGGGTGCTGTGGAGCAGCAGCCCCCTCAACAGCAGGAGCTCTCCTCAGAGCACCAAGTCCACGCGGAACATCACATTATGTAGAAAAACAGGGCCAAAAGTTCACTCCATCTCCTTAATGCTACTGCCAAGCTGTACCTGAATAGGAGTGACAAAATAACTTTGAAATTGTCACTTTTCTTTCTTTAAATTCCAGTGGGATGAGTATTACAAATAATCCATGAGTTTACGTAGCCGTATACTGTACTGCTTACCTGGTTTCAGATCAAATCCTTCATACGTTTGTGCAAGTTCATGTAACGTTTTTCCTCGCACTGAAGAGTTCTGATGCCTCTTGGAGATACACGCTTAGGAAACCCAAAGTGTAGAAACACAAAACAAATGGCTGATCTAATTCATGTCACTATTGCTTTCTGCCCACTGAAGGCCTGGGTTTCGGACGTGCCGTTACCAGTTAATGGCAATCGAAGCATTTTGTGCATAATGTGTGTAATGACAATCAGTTTAATGAGTGCAGGTCGTCTTTCATTTTGTTTGATTGGTGTCACTCTAGTAAAAAGAGTATAAACTAACTCCAGTATTACCAAAGAAATAGCTAAACCTTCTTTGTTAAAATAATAAGCATGGCAGTAAAGCAAGCACTGTGTAAATGTTACTTCTAAGAGCAAGGAATTGCTTTTAGCTGAAGTATGCACCTAGCCCTTCAAACTGTTTCAGTAGTCATCAAAACTATCAGAATGCCATTTGTGTTCTGTCTGCAAGCTTTAGGAAAGTTACAGTTTCCTATAAATCAGAGGCATCTGGTGCCAGCAGGTCCTTTCCGTCAGGAAGGAAATTCAGTGTTCTCACCTGTGCCCTGAATCTATCTGGGTTGGAAACCGCTGGCACGGGCACCAAGCGTTTCGGTCTGTGGGCTTGCATCCTGGCCACCTCCCTCTCTTCTCCCGTCAGCTATATAGGTCACTGCCACCATAGCTACATGAACAATAATTTACAGGTTCTTCTTAACTTAGGTTCTTCTCTGTCCAACTGTTTGCAGATGGTGCATGATCCCACCTTGCCTGCTTTATAGGTAACCCAGTACAGCTGTTTTTAACCACGTCCTATCTTCCCCAGCCTTAGACGCCCGTCTGCAGGATTTCTTATGCTCTGGCTACCGATCTGTGAAGTGCTTAGCACTCCGTAAACTTAAAGACTTCTGTAAGTCTGATTCAATGAAATTGTTCCTGTGTGTCAAGACCTTCAGGCATTTTACGAGGTCCAACATGTTCTGCAGCATCAGGGGAGTGGAGGAGGGAGCTCGGTGGGGTCTTCCCAGCCAGGCTGGGTCTCACGCTACGTGGCAAGTGGCACAGCCTCTGCTTAGGCTGAATGACCATGAAGGTCGGTACAACTGTACGCAAGCGCAGCGAAAGTCTGTCCCTGTGTTAAAACGTTATTAAACCCACCTGCAGAGCCCCCTGAGTGTCCAACTCACAGCCTGTCTTCCAAGAAAACTCTGAATTTCAGCTACCCACCACCTGTGTCAGTGGCTCTGATGACTAATCACTCTTTAAAGGTACATAAAATTGCACTTTCTTAGATAAAATTGATGGAGTTTCTGCTCCAGAAGGATCTGTGTTGCTTTGGTTTACTAGGTAAAGACTTCCACTGATTGAAGACTTATTACAGTCTGTAAAATATACAGTTAAATTGTTTTACTGTCTGCCTCTGCTGTGTACAGGAATGATCAGCAGATCTCGCAGGATGCTTCCAAACAGCAGAGCTCATATCTATTGCAATATTAAATGATTTTTCAAAACAAAAGTTACTTGATGAACAGTCTCGTATTCCTTAGCCTTTCAAAATGTGCAGTGAAGAAAGTCCTATGAAACATCAACAAAGGTGGGCACAAGTTTACCCACCCCCTTCCTTGAAGATTGTTTCTAAAAAAAATTGCAAGCCAAAAACACATTTCAATTAATTTCTGAAGTACTCAAAACCTACTTTTTAGATTTTTATAAAATGTATACCCTACTGTGTACCACGATTTTAGTTTGTCATTAACAATTACAACATCGAAGCTAAAAGCTATTACTTAAAACATCATTGTATACAACTTCAGCTGTCTTTCTGCTTAGAAACCACGTTTCCAGCAGGAACATCTATTGGACTGTAATGTTAATTATGCAATAAAAAACATATTAAAAGGGTTATTTCAAACTACTTTTTTCATAAATGCTGAGATACTCATTTGCTAAGAAAAAAAAATGTATTACACTCTTGAGGAAGAACCAGTGAAGCTTTTCTGAGATAGAAGTATGCTGTAATTCAGAAGTGCTGTAATTTTAATATAGCGTGGCTATGATGTACTTCAGCAGATCCTGAACACGGGGAGTTGGGGGCTGATAAAACAGGAAAGTTCAGCCTCTGGTACTGTAGATTCTGACACACAGAATGACTGTGTTTCTTCACAAAAATAAGTACACAGGGAAGCCCTCTAATGACTGTATTTTTTCTTGTGTATTTTCCTTTTGCTTGCTGCATGTGTTTGCTTTAGATGCGTTTTTTTTCTTCTTCCATTTGGTTTCTTGGTTTACTTGGATGAAGGAATGTAGAAGGGCAAACAAAATTTATTCCTAGGGCAGGATGTTTTAAATTAAAATACCCAACTAATCAGTGTGGTTTTTACCACATTTTTACCACAGTTGCAGATAAAAGACATTCATCTATCTATGAGTTCACTATATATTCAGAATTTTATATTATATTAAATCTGCACAACAGGTGCAGTCAAAGATGTAAATCATTTACAAAAGCAAAATTAACTATTTTAACAGGAAAAACACACAGTATGGTTACACCATCAAAATGAAAACTTGCTCGTCGAACACTGCCTGCACAGAGACATACAGATGACACAACATTTCAACCACACAGTTTATTGATAAAGTTTTTTTGGTGTGACTACTAAATAATTAGCGTTGTCAATGCTGTAAATACATTTTAAATTACAAGCTTGTCTTTACATTTTATACACGGCTAATTTTACAAGTAGAATTTTATGATCAGTTTGTCCAGCTTACACGCTGCTGAGCAAAAAGCCAACAATAAATACTTCCTTCTGACACATGCTCTAATAGAATGCCTTTTTTTGAATTTTATGCAGAGAAGTTGTTAGTGATATCACTGAATACATTCTGCTTTTTGCATGTATAGTTATTCGGCCGCTTGGGACTGGCACGTTTTCAACTAGCCTAATTAGTACTGGTTTTATCTAGCGTAGTTAAAGTTTACTAACACAAATAGGAAGTGTAAGTTTAGGTATATTATGTGTATTTTAAAAACCCCACATATTTTGATACCTATAGTAAAATTCTTCCTGTTATTTTCATTGCTCGTGGACGTGGGAAGCAGTCAGCTGTTTTCAGGGTCCTCTTCAGTAAGTACTGCTCCTCTCTCACTTCTCAGGCTTATTGCTGCTTTACAGAACTAGTCTGATTATTATCAATGGAACGCAGCCACCATTTGTTAACTAAATTAATAGCAGTTAGGGTTAAAATGTCCTTTATAGCGCGGTGAAATGAGTAAGTTTATGCCAAAATGGTTTTTCTACTCATCTCTAGACACACTCTGCACGAATTAGACTGCCGAGTAGTCAGTTTTTAGAGCAACTACGTTTGGAATATTTTACAATTCATTTGTAAGTGTGATCCAAGCTCGGGAAATCAGATCCCAAATGAGACCTCGCACTTTCCAAGGGCTACTCACCCACGGGAACGGTTCTGGCTTCTGCAGCCCCGGTGTGCGATACCCGGCAGCAGCAGTCCCTGCGCTTCCAAAGGCTACGTTCTGTCCCGACAGCTCCTTTCAGCTCTGACCAAAATCGGAGCAGCTCTTCCCAGCCGGGGCAGGCTCCGTCTGGAGAGGATACCCAAAGTACGGCGGCGACACCAGGAACCCCGACGGCTGGGCTGGGTGGACGGTGTGGGCTGTCGGGAAGCAGCTGGACGTGTACGGTGGAGGTGGCGATGCCACGAGGCACCCTGGCTCTGCCCGGGGGAAGGAGAACCTGCGAACTGAGGAGCTGCCGGTCGAACTGGAACTCGTGGCGGTACTGGACTGCCTCGACGGCGTCCTGAAGCTTGTGGAGGCCAGGATCATGGGGAGAGTCTCGGCCTGACAGCTCCGCAGAGAAAATCGTGTTGGCTGCGACGGTTGTTTAGGTCTTAAACACGTGCAGCAATAAACGGCCACCAGAGAGCCCACGATGATGAAGGCGATAAATATCGATCCAACGATGAGGAATGGGACGTAGATCGGTTCTGGGAGAAGAAAGAACAGGAGAAGCCGCGCACGTTAGCCTGCTGAAGTCACGGGCCCGCGGCGCAGAAGTGAACTCCGCAGAGCTTACGCAGCCCCGCATCGCTTCGGTCCCACGGACACACACCACGCTGCTCAGCGGGCAAGAGCTGCCGACTGTCACCATTAGAACAAAGTCAGAGTTAAACCCTGCGGTCAAAATTTCTTCCCGTTGACGGTTTTAACAGTCACCAACGGCAAAAGCCGCCCGCGCCTTTGTGGCCCGGCGGGACCCCGCTGCCGGGGCCCCCTCCCCCCGCGGCGGTACGACCCCCCCTCC